>Ga0105242_10001984_pt1 | contig 16088 bp, 17 predicted proteins | sample KBSM24metaG_FD_81521 | JGI IMG/M metagenome (GOLD analysis project Ga0105242, IMG submission 81521) | Miscanthus rhizosphere microbial communities from Kellogg Biological Station, Michigan, USA - KBS M2-4 metaG | ecosystem: Host-associated > Plants > Roots > Rhizosphere > Soil | place... | reverse complement strand
CTGGCGCGAACGGGCGATCGCTGGGCCATCGGCGCGCCACTCACACGGTATGGTGTTCGATGCGCGACGCGGGCGGGTCGTACTCTTCGGCGGCTTCGACTCCACCGGCTTTCGCGGCGATACCTGGGAGTTCGATGGCGCATCGTGGCAGAAGATGTCGGAGACCGGTCCCGCACCGCGCGCCGCGTTCGGGATGGCATACGACAGCGTGCGCGGCGTGACCGTCCTGTTCGGCGGCGGACGCGACTTCGCCGATCCCGTCTTCACCGACACGTGGGAATGGAACGGCCGCAGTTGGACTCGCGTCGCGACGAGCGGACCATCCGGGAGCATCTTCCTCAGGATGGCGTACGATGCGCGACGCCAACGCGTCGTCGCCTTCGGCGGCCGCGGCGGTGGTGGCGAGACCTGGGAGTGGGATGGCCGCACCTGGGCTCGCGTCGGCACGTCAGGACCCCCACCGCGCGATCATCACGCGATGACGTACGACAGTCGCCTGCAACGCGTCGTCATCTTCGGCGGCGGGCGCCAGCTGCCGAACGGCAACTTCCCCCGCGACACCACCGGCGCATGGCTGCGCGACCTGTGGGCGTGGGACGGCGCGACGTGGACGCAGCTCGCGGCGAGTGGTCCGCCATCCCGAGGCGGCTTGCCTGGCCTCACCTACGATGCCGCGCGCGACCGCCTCATCCTCTTCGGCGGCGGAAACCTGTCGGGCACGTGGGAGTGGGACGGAGGCCGATGGGCGCAGATGGCCGCAGAGCGGTGATCTGTTTCGCATCTCCGCATCCCGCATCACCGCCAATCGGGAAGCGCTGACTCCAGCGCGGCCTCCATCCGCCGCACGTGCGACCCGCGCCAGTATGCGCGCCCGCACGTCGGACAGCGCCGCATCGGACCGGTCAGCTCGCGCGAGTTCGGGGGCACCCGCTCGACGATCTCCGCCGGCGTCATCTCCACGAGCGGCGTGTTGTCGAGCAGGCAGCGCGTGAGCAGCTCGGCGGGCCGGCGAATCCCGAACGCCTGAACCACCTCTCCAAGCTGCACCAGCGGCACCGTCGAGCGGATCGCGAGCTCGCGATGCGGACGCAGCTCGCGCAGCAGATGCCGGTCTCGCGTCAGCAGCACCCGCTCGTCGTCGCGCGCACGCGCCACGAGCGCGACGTCGGGCGCGTCGGTCGGCAGCTGGATCGTGTCGGCCCCGATGACGCGCAGCCACCGTGCGAGCCGGCCGAGCATCGCGTCGGCGAGAAAGCAGGTCGGCACCTCGATCGCGCGGGGCGCCTCACTCACGCGCCCACGAGCTCCGTGCGCAGCCAGCGCTCCAGCGTCGCGATCACGTGGGCCGTCTGCTCATCGGTGAGCGCCGCCCCGCGCGGAATGTCGTGCCACTTGGCGAGACATCCCCGGCAGCAGGTCGCCGTGGCATGCTGCGCGACGAAAACGGGATGCCCGCGCCATGGCGTCTGCCGCCCATCGTTCGGCGGCTCCGCTGGCGCGAGTCGTCGCGCGATCAGCTCCTCGGCCTGAACGAGAATCTCGTCGAGTCCATGCGTCGCCAGATAGCGACGCTCCTCAGCTCCAAGATGAAAGCGCCGGCGAAATGCGGACTTGCGCAGTGCAACGAACAGCTCGTTCAGGCTTCGCATCCCCGCATCCCCGCATCCCCGCACTACCGCCGCATCGGCGTGCGCTTCAGCATCCATCTATACAGCCAGGCGATCACGCCGATGAAGCCGAGCACGCCGAGGATCTTCGCCGGCGGAAAATCCTCCGGCACGAGCCCAATCGGCGCGTCCTTCGAGAAGGCCACGATGAGCCCCGCGTTGAGCACGCCCCACAGACTCTCGCCGACGATCAGCCCCGAGGCGACGAGTGTGGCCAGTCGTTCGGCGCGCTCGTGGTTCTCCGCGTTGCTGATCTTCCCCTCGTACCACTTGGCGACGACCGTCCCGACGACGACCGCGAACGTCGCCGACATCGGGAGATAGATCCCGAGGCCGACGGCGAGCGGCGGGAGGCGCAGCTTCTTCATCGCGCGGAGCGTCTCGTCGAGCAGGACGAGACCGACGCCGATCGCCGCGCCGATGCCGACCATCCGCCAGTCGAGGTTCCCGCCGATGACGCCCTGCGCGAGCGCGGAGATGAGCGTCGCCTGCGGGGCGGGAAGCGGGTTGGGCGCGACGACCCCGACGTTCGCCGCGCCGGCGAAGCCGTACGCCTTGGCGAGCAGGTTGAGCACCGACGGGATCACCGACGCGCCAGCCGCGACGCCGACGATCAGCGCGATCTGCTGGCGCATCGGCGACGCGCCGACGAGCTGCCCCGTCTTCAGGTCCTGCAGGTTGTCGTTCGAGATCGTCGCGCAGGCGAACACGATCGACGTGATGAACAACGCGAAGGCGACGAGCGCCATCTGGTTCGTCGCGACGACCGGCACGGCGGCGACGAGGATCGACGCGCAGAGCACGATCGAGATGATTCCCACGCCGGAGATCGGGCTGTTCGACGCGCCGATCAGCCCCGCCATGTAGCCGCAGATGCCGGCGATCAGGAAGCCGCCGAGCAGGACGAACGGCACTGCGATGATCGTCAACGTCACCGTGTGCGGCGCGAGCACCGTCGGTTTCGCGAAGGTGTACGCCAGGTAGCCGGCAATGATCAGGCAGGCCGCGGTGAGTGCGTAGATCCACGGCGGCGAGATGTCACGATCGAGATCGTCGTGGTGCTCCACCGTGCGAGCACGCAGCGTCGTCATCAGGCCGCGAGCGACTGGCCCAGCCAGTCGCGCAAGCGTATAAATGGCCGCAACCGCGATCGCCCCCGCGCCGATGAAGCGCACCTGCGTACGCCAGATCGTCGTCGTGTGCGCCGCGAGCGTCACGCCGTCTGCCGCCGCCGGTGCGATCGCCGTCAACCACGGCACCGCGACACCCCACGAGATGATGAGGCCGAGCAGCATCGCCATCCCGACCGACAGGCCGACGAGCTGGCCGACACCGAATAGCGCGAGCGACCACGCGATGTTGTAGCCGGTCGATGCGTTCGCACCGAGCCGGAAGAAGCCGGTGACCTCGCCGGCGAAGATTCGTGTCGCCGTGAGGATCGCAAGCGCTGCCGACGCGACGGAGCCGAGGATGACCGCGACGAGTCCCTCGCGCGCCTCACCCGTCTCGTCCTTCGTCTCCCCGCGCGTGCCCGCGCCGACCTTGAGCACCTCGGCCGCCGCGACGCCTTCGGGATACGGGAGATCCGAGTCGGTGACGAGCGCTCGGCGCAACGGGATCGTGAACAGCACGCCGAGGATCCCGCCGCTCAGGCAGATGAGGAACGACTGCCAGAAGGGGAAACCCGTCCACCATCCGACGATGACGAGCCCCGGCAGGATGAAGATGATCGCCGAGAGCGTCCCCGCCGCCGAGGCGACCGTCTGGACGATGTTGTTCTCCTGGATCGTCGAGTCCTTCACCGCGCTCAGGATCGCCATCGAGATCACCGCGGCGGGGATCGACGAGGCGAAGGTGAGACCGACCTTGAGACCGAGATAGATGTTGGCCGCGGTGAAGATCGTCGTGAGCAGGGCGCCGAGGATCAGCGCTCGCAGCGTGAGCTCCTTGGGTTTCAACGGGGGAACGTCACGCTCGGCGCGTGAGGTAGCCGGGGGCGAGGAAGTACTCATTATGTCGTCGGTCCCATCACGAAGATTGTGTTCCCGAATGGATCGGTGACGCCGAAGGTGCGCGCACCCCAGTACTCGTTCATCGGCGGCCGTCGGATCTCGACGTGGTTGCGCCACTCGTCGTAGTACGCGTCGGCGTCGTCCACCACGAGTGAGACGCACGCATCGCGCCCGTGCCCGGACATGGGGCAGTCGAGCGTCAGCCAGATCGAGCCGCGCTGGACGCCGAGCAGCCCGTCCCTGCCTTCACCCCGGTGCTCGAATCGTACGCCGAAGCCGAGGCGCTGGACGTAGAACTCTTTCGCCACGTCGAGATCTTCGACGGGGAGTATGGGAACGGCACGTTCCATGATTCCCTCCTTGGCGGCGCGGTCTGATGCTACCGACCGTGCGAGCGCCTCGATAGCCCTCCTCAGCGTGGCAGGAGCTCCAGCGTGTGCGCTTCGCGCTCCGGCTCGGCGAAGCCGCGCACCCACTTCACGGATCCCTTGGTGGGATACTTCTCGGCGTATGCCTCGCTCACCGCGCGGCGAATCCTCGCGCTTCCCACGGGCGCCGCACGCACGCGTATCTCCGCGTCGCCGAGCGTGACGGATCCGCGTGGCTCATCGACGAAGGCGCGGTACCATCCGGTCGGCTTGTCGTTCCACGAGCGGACGAACACCCGGCCCTCGACCACCACGACCCACACTCCCGTATAGCGATGCTCCGTGCCGGAACGGACGCCGAGTATCGCCGCATCGGCGAATGCCGCGACGCGGCGGGCAGAGAAGCGCTTGGGTACGGGAGACATCGTAGCGTGATGCGAGTCCGTCGCCGGCGAGCTCAGTGTGCTGTCGGCGTCACCTTGAGCTCGGCGAAGTCCCCGCGAGATCCATTCCCGACCCAGAGCCCGATCGGCCCCGCCTTCGCCTCACCCAGCCGCTGCACGACGAGGTCGGGCTCCGCGCCCCCGTTCGCGTACACGCTCACCTGCTTCGATGTCACGACGAGCCGCAGCGGTACCCAGCCGTTCGGGTCGGGGATCGGCAGCACGGGTTTCTCGTACTTGCCCGGCGTCTCGGTGCGCAGTCGCTGCCATGGCCACGCGGGCTGCGACACGTACTGCACCGCGCGCTTCGCCCGCGCGGTGTCCGGCGTGCGGAAGTTGAACGGCCGCATGTACACCGCCTCGTACGTGCTGTCGTTCTGGATCCCCCATGCAACGCCGACGAAGCTCTGCTGCGCTACATCCTCGCCGCGGACGAGGAGGTCGATCGTCCCCTCGGAGAAGGCGGGACCCTGCACGATCGCGAAGCCGTCCCCCGACTTCGCGTCGAGGCGGATGATGGGACGTCCATTCTCCTGCGCGACGGTCTGGGAGCGGTTGACGGTGCGGACGATCGTCGGCACGCCTTGCGCGATGGCAACCGCGGCGTTCGCGCCCAGGAGGGTGACGGCAAGTGAAGCGATTCGCGTGTTCATGATTCTCCTCACTTCGTGGTCATGATCACGAGCGGCGGAGTCAGGCGAGCTCGCTCTTCAGCGCAATAATCAGGCGGTCGACGTCCCGCTCCGTGTTGAACAGGTGCGTCGACACGCGGATCCCGTTCAGCCAGTTCTTCGGCACCATCTTGAGCTCGACGTTGTGCTTGTCCCGCATCATCAACTGAAAGGCGCGACTCTCGCGTTCGGCCGGCAGTGTGAACGTGACGAGCCCCGACGCGAGCGGACCTGAGCTCGCGCTCATCACGCGCACCTTCGGGACGTCCTGAAGCGCGGCGAACAATCGATTCCTGAGCGCGAGGTTGTGTGCCTCGATGCGATCGATGCCCATCGCGGACACGTACTCGACCGCCGCGCCCAGACCGAGCACGCTCGGGAGGCTGGTGACTCCGGTTCCGTCACCGTACGCCGCATGGTTCGGCGCGACCGACACGATGTCGACGCGATCGCCGAGCTCCTCGCTGAGATAGAGCAACCCCGTCCCTTTCGGTCCGAGCAGCCACTTGTGGCCACTCGTCGCGTAGACGTGGCAGCCGAGCGCCTTCACGTCCACGGGAATGCCGCCGACGGCCTGCGCCCCGTCAACGACCGCGAGACAGCCGCGCGAGCGGGCGAGCGCCGACAGCTGCGCGACTGGCATGCGCAGCCCGGTCGAGCTGAGCAGGTGCGAGAACGAGAGCACTCGCGTGCGTGGCGTGATCGCCTTCGCGAATCGGTCGACGATCGCCTGCGCGTCGTTCTCGCCGGGCGGGATCGCCACGACGTCGATCGCGACGCCGAATCGTCGCGCGACGTAATCCCAGCAGTGTCGACCGCCGGGATGCTCCTGATCCGTCGTGAGCACACGATCGCCCGCCGCGAAGGTGAGCCCCTGCGCCACCGTGTTCATTCCGTCGGTAGTGCAGCGCGTCAGCACGAGCTCCTCGGTCTTGCAGCCGAGGAATCGTGCCGCGCTCGCGCGCACGACGTCGTCCATCGCATGCTCGTGCGCGCCGTACCCGTAGAAGCTCGGGTTGAGCTCCAGCTCCTTCCACGCCGCGATCGTCCGCTCCATCACCGGCCGCGGCGTCGGGCCCAGTGATCCCGTCTGCAGGTAGACGAGCTCCGACGCGAACAGGAAGTCTTCCGGCGCGGCCAGCCCTCGCGGCACTCGCGCGGCCGCCGCCTGAGACGCTGCCGTCGGCCAGCCCTCGAAGGACACGAGGCCAAGCGCGGAGATCGCGCCCATGGCGGACAGGAACTCGCGACGGGAAGGAGAGGCGTCGGTCATAGGGGCGGCGGGACGGCGTCAGCGTCAGCGACTCCGGGTTGAGTATGCAGCGCGTTCGCGTGAAGTACAGCGGCGGCGTCCGCTTCCCTCCCCCCGTGCCTCGTTCCCATATTCGCGTTCGCCAACCCGTACGCCCATAGGCCTCGAGGTCGCTCCGCATGTTCGATCACTTCACTCGCCTGATCGCCACCGCCGTCGCCTTCGTCGCGGTCACGCTCGGCTTCGAGCTCGCGCCGTCCCTCCCAACGACGCCGGAGCACGTCGCGCAACCGACGCTCGATTCCCTCGACCTCGCCGAGGGACTCCATGCGACCCTCGTCGCCCAGGCGCCGACGATCACCAACCCGACGAACCTCGACGTCGACGCGCGCGGACGCGTGTGGCTCCTCGAGGGCTACAACTATAGGAAGTTCAAGCCGCATCCCCTCCGCCCCGAGGGCGACCGCATCGTCATCCTCCAGGACACCACCGGGGACGGCATCGCCGACGTCACGAAGGTCTTCTATCAGGGCACCGACATCGACGCGGCGATGGGCATCGCCGTCCTCGGCAACAAGGTCATCGTCTCCGCCTACCAGAACATCTTCGTCTTCACCGACACGGACGGCGACGACAAGCCCGACAAAAAGGAGGTGCTCTTCACCTCCATCGGAAAGGATCACGACCACTCGGTCCACGCCTTCGTCTTCGGACCCGACGGCCGCCTCTATTTCAACGGCGGCAACGAGACGGGCGCGATCATGGATCCGGCGGGGAAGGTGCTCGTCGATCGCGCGGGCAATCGCGTCGAGCAGAAGCGCGCGCCCTATCAGGAAGGGATGGCGTTCCGCCTCGAGCCGGACGGCACGGGCTTCGAGGTGCTCGGCTACAACTTCCGCAATCCGTACGAGCTCGCCGTCGACGCCTTCGGCACCGTCTGGCAGAGCGACAACGACGACGACGGCAACCGCTCCACGCGGCTCAACTACGTGATGGAGGGGGGCAACTACGGCTACAAGGACGAGATGACGGGCGCCGGCTGGCGCACGCGCCGCACCGGGATGAGCGACGAGATCCCGCGGCAGCACTGGCACTCCGACGATCCAGGCTCCGTCCCGAACGTCCGCATCAACGGCGCGGGCGCGCCTTCAGGGATCGCGATGTACGACGGCACGCTGCTGCCGAAGCGCTACTGGGGCACGCTCATCCACGCCGATCCGGGACCGAACGAGGTGCGCGCCTATCCCGTGCATCCCAGCGGCGCCGGCTACGTTGCGGACGTACTACCTGTAGTGTCCTCACGGACGGACAAGATGTTCCGCCCCGTCGACGTCGCCGTCGCGCCCGACGGCTCGCTCTTCGTCGCCGACTGGTACGACGCCGGCGTCGGCGGCCACAACATGTCCGACCAGACGCAGGGCCGGATCATCCGCCTCGCGCCACCGAATACGCGCTACACCGTCCCCGCACTCGACCTCGCGACGACAGCGGGTGCAGCACGCGCATTGAACAGCCCGAACCACGCGACGCGCTATCTCGCCTACGAGAAGCTCCATGCGATGGGGCGCGGCGCCGAGAACGTGCTCGCCGCGATGTACCGCGGCACCGACGCGCGCGCGCGTGCGCGCGCCCTCTGGCTGCTCGCGCGCATCCCCGGCCGCGGCGCGCGCTACATCGACGCCGCGTCGCGCGACGCCGATCCGAACATCCGCCTCGTCGCGCTCCGCGCCACGAGCCGCATCGGGACTGATGTCATCCCCATCGCCTCGCGCCTCGTGAAGGATCCCGCCCCCGAGGTCCGTCGCGAGGTCGCGATCGCGCTCCGTCACGAGCAGAGCCCGCGCGCCGCGGCGCTCTGGGCCGATCTCGCCGCGCAGCACGACGGCAAGGATCGCTGGTACCTCGAGGCACTCGGCGTCTCCGCCGACCGGCAGTGGGACCGCTACTTCGGCGCGTGGCTCGATCGCGTCGGCAATGGCTGGAACACGCCGGCCGGACGCGACATCGTCTGGCGCGCGCGCTCCACGCGCGCGTTGCCGCTGCTCCAGCAGCTCGCAACCGATGCGTCGATCCCCGTCGCCGAGCGTCTCCGCTACTTCCGCGCTCTGGACTTCTTCCCGACGGAGGAGCGCCAGCGCGCCCTGCTCGCCATCCTCGCCACCCCTGCGGGACGCTCCGTCGAGCTGACGCCGGTGATCCTCGGTCAGCTCGACGCGAAAGCGGCGGCGGGGAACGAGGACGTCCAGGTCGCGCTGCAGCGCGCGCTGCCGTCGGTTCGCGGTACGACGAAGTACGTGGACCTCGTGGAGAGATATGACGCGCGAACGCAGGTCGACGAGTTGATCAGGCTCGCGCTCGACAAGCCGAACGAGACGGCCGGTGTCGAAGCGGGCCGACTCGCGCTCGCGTGGGGCGCCGCGCCGCGCTTCGCGCAGATCATTCATGGAAACGACGAGCGCGCGACGCGACGCGCGCTGATCGTGTTGGGAAGGAACTACACGCCGGCCGTCGATTCGCTCATCACCGCGCTCGCCCTCGACACGACGCGCGCGCTCGATCTGCGCCGCGCCGCCGTCCAATCCATGGGAACGGGCTACGGTGGATGGCTACGGATCGTGACGCTCGCGCGCACGAACACGTTGCCCGAGTCGCTCAAGCCGACCGCGGCGACCGCACTCTTCTCCGCCTGGCCCGAGCTCAGGGACTCCGCGGCGAAGTACGGCCTCGCGCCACCGCCCGCCACGACGGCCGACGGCAAAACGCTGCCGCCGCTCATGATCCTCGCCTCACGTGGCGGCGACGCGTCGGCAGGACGCGCCGTGTTCACGCGCACCTGCGCCGCGTGCCACCTCGCCGCGGGCACCGGCACCGACTTCGGCCCCGCGCTCACCGAGATCGGCGACAAGCTGCCGAAGAGCGGACTCCTGCTCGCCATCCTCGATCCGAGCGCCGGCATCGCCTTCGGCTACGAGGGCTGGTCCATCCGCACCAACGACGGACAGCAGCTCGTCGGCATGATCACGAGCGAGACGGACGACGAGGTGGCGATGAAGCTGATCGGCGGCATCCAGCGCCGCGTGCCGAAGAGCAGCATCGTCGAACGCAAGCGCATGGACGCCTCGCTCATGCCGCAGGGACTCGAGCGCACGATGACCGAGACGGACCTCACGAACCTCGTCGAATACCTCGCCTCGCTCCACAAGGCACGCTGAGTGTCATCCCGAGCGAAGTCGAGGGATCTGCACTCGTTGTCATCCCGAGCGAAGTCGAGGGATCTGCACCTTTACGTTCTAATCGTCGCGCTCCTCACCTCGACGCTGCCCGCTATGGGATCGTCCCAATCGCCGGCCCGACCGGGCATCAACTACGACGAGAGCAAGGTCGGCGCGTATACGCTCCCCGATCCACTCGTGCGCTCGAACGGCGCGCCCGTGCGCACCGCCGAGGAGTGGCGTCGCGATCGTCGCCCCGAGCTGCTCGCGCTGTTCGAGCGCGAGGTGTACGGCAAGGTGCCGCCCGCGCCCGCCGGACAGTGGTTCGAGACACGTAGCGTCGACTCCCACGCGCTGAACGGGCTCGCGACACGAAAGGAAGTACGCGTGCACTTCGAGCGTGGACAGGCCGAGCCCTACATGGACGTCCTGCTCTACGTGCCGAATGCGCGGCGTGCAGCGGCGCCCGTCTTCCTCGCCCTCACGTACGGCAACCACTCGATCACGACCGACACCGCGGTGAGCGTGTCGCCGCATTTCCTGCGCGACCATCCGATGCCGGACAGCGCGCACGGTCAGGTGCGGCGCGGTGAGTGGGCCGATCGCTGGCCGATCGCGACGATCGTCTCGCGCGGCTACGCGCTCGCCGGCGTCTACGTGGGCGACCTCGACCCCGACGCGCGCAACTCGATCGCGCACGGCATCCGTCCGCACTACTTCGCCGCCGGCCAGACCGAGCCGCGTCCCGACGAGTGGGGCGCGCTCGCGTCGTGGGGCTGGGGACTGAGCCGCGCCCTCGATTACCTCGAGCACGACGGCGACGTCGACGCGAAGCGCGTCGCACTGATGGGACACTCGCGCACCGGCAAGTCGTCCCTCTGGGCCGCCGCGCGCGACCCGCGCTTCGCGATGGTCATCGCCAATGAATCCGGCACCGGCGGCGCAAAGCTCTCGCGGCGCAACTTCGGCGAGACGGTGGCCGAGATCAATCGTGGCTTCCCTTTCTGGTTCGCGGGGAACTTCCACAAGTACGACGGACGCGAGAACGATCTCCCCATCGATCAGCACGAGCTCATCGCGCTGATCGCGCCGCGTCCCGTCTACATCGCCGTCGCCGCCGACGATCTCTGGGGCGATCCACTCGGCTCCTTCCTCGCCGCGAAGGCCGCCGAGCCAGTCTATGCCCTGCTCGGCGCACCGAGCGCGCTTCCTGCAACGATGCCGCCCGTGAATCACCCGACACTCGACGGCGCGATCGGATTCCACCTCCGCCCCGGCACGCACGACGTGACGGACTACGACTGGGCGCAGTTCCTCGCCTTCGCGGACCGATGGTTGAGGAGATGAGGGAATGCGGGGATGTGGGGATGCGGGAGGGCCCCGGGGCACCACTCGTCCCCAGGCCGCTCCTCATCTCCTCATCCCCTCATCTCCTCATCCCCGCATGATCTCCGCCCTCGAATCCCTCCAACGTCTCCGCGACGGCAACGCACGCTTCGCCGCGAACGTGCGGGGGATCGAGTCGTTCCTCACTCAGGAGCGGCGCGCCCAGCTCGCGGAGGGGCAGGCACCGCACGCCGTCGTCCTCGGCTGCTCCGACTCGCGCGTTCCCGTCGAGATCGTGTTCGACCAGGGACTCGGCGACCTGTTCGTCATTCGCGTCGCGGGCAACATCGTCGCGCCGTCGCTGGTGGGGAGCGTCGAGTACGCGGCCGAGTTCTTCGGCACGCGCCTCGTCGTCGTGCTCGGTCACTCGCGCTGCGGCGCCATCAACGCCACCATCGACGAGCTCCAGCGCCCCACCGAGAATCAGTCGCGCAACCTCCGCTCGATCGTGGACCGCATCCGTCCCTCCGTCGCCCCGCTGCTCTCGACGGAGTTGCGCCACGACCGCGAGGCGCTCGTCGAGCAGTCGGTGCGCGCCAACATCCGCGCGTCGGCGGATCACCTGCGCCACGCGTCTGAATTGCTCGAGCAGCGCATCACACACGACGGACTGCTCGTCGTCGGCGCCGAGTATTCCGTCGAGACCGGGCTCGTCGACTTCTTCGACGGCGTTCCGGCCGGCGCGTGATCAAGACCATCCTGCTCGTGGCGGTGTTGGCGTACGCCGCGCTCGCGGCGTTCGCGTACTTCCTCTCCGACCGGATGATCTTCCTGCCGCCGCCCCCGACCTATCGCGCCGGCCAGCTCCCGATCACGATGATCCCCGGCGCGGATGGCGACTCGATCGCGACACTGTACCTCCCGAATCCGCGCGCGCCCCTCACGATCCTCTACGCCCACGGCAACGCCGAGGACCTCGGCCAGGTCGCGCCCATGCTCGAGGAGTTGCGGCGGCATGGCTTCGCCGTGCTCGGCTTCGACTATCGCGGCTACGGCTCGAGCACCGGCGGTCCGACGACCACGTCCGGCACGATCCGTGACATGGAGTCCGTCTACCAGCACGCCATCCACACACTCGGCGTGCCACCGTCGCGGCTCGTGTTGTATGGGCGCTCCGTCGGCGGCGGGCCTGCCACCGACATCGCCGCGCGCTCGCCGTCCGCCGGCCTCGTGCTCGAGAGCACCTTCACGAGCGCCTTCGTCGTCATGACGCGCGTGCCCCTGCTCCCCTTCGATCGCTTCCCCAACCTGCGCCACATCCGGCAGGTGCACGTCCCGGTGCTCGTCATTCATGGCACCGCCGACGCGGTGATCCCCGTGTCTCACGGCCGCCGGCTGTACGAGGCAGCCTCGAACCCGAAGCAGGCGCTCTGGGTCGAAGGTGCCGGCCACAACGATCTCACCCTCGTCGCCGGCCAGCAGTACTGGGACACCCTCGCCGCATTCGCACGAACGCTGACCAGCCAGTAGCGAGCGCGACACCGCAACCGAGACCCACCCGTAGGGGGAAGCAACCCCCTGCGGAATGGTGACCCATGTCGGCGATCCGGTCGATCTCTCGCGAGACGGCGAAGGCCCGCGTCTCCGCCGAGAAGAGCTGTCCCTGGTGCTGCGACACCATCCCGCGCGAGGCGAAGAAGTGCCGATCGTGCGGCGAGTGGGTGGTGGGTACTTCGCATGGGATTGTCGCCGGCCTGCTGCGGCTGCTCGGCGTCGCGTGGATGGCGGTCTCCGTGGCGATCGCCACCGGACTCTGGTACGCCGGACAGGCGCTGCGCTCATGGGTGTGGATGCACTCGGTCAATCAGCAGATCACTCCACGCGTCGTAGATTTCCTCCTCTACGTCGTCATCGCTATCGTCCTGATCAAGGGCATTGCCGTCGGAGTCGGGTTCGGTATCATCGCCCGCCTCTCCCCTCGGCGCCCGCGCTGGTGGACCTGACCGACTCCGTCGTTTCGCATACCCGCATACGCGCATACCCGCATTCCCGCACATGGCCACCTTGCGTGAAACTCTCCGCCTCCGCGCCCCCGCCGCTGCCGTGTGGGACGCGGTGCGCGACGTGGGCGAACTACACCGGCGCCTCGTGCCCGGCTTCGTGACGGAGGCGCGCCTCGAGCAGGGCGCGCGCGTGATCACCTTCGTCAATGGCATCACGGTGCGCGAGGAGATCGTCAGTGTCGACGATGGCTCGCGTCGTCTCGCGTATGCGATCCCGCGCGGGCGATTTCTCCACTACCAGGGAACGGTCGATGTCGAGGAGGATGGCGCTGGGTCGCGACTCGTCTGGACCGTTGATCTTCTCCCCGACGAGGCCGCCGACGGCATTCGCGCCATGATGCACCAGGGGGCGGACGTGATGCGCGCGACGCTGGACGGCGCGAGTTCCTGAGCCTCGCATTCTCATGCCCATCGCATACGCGCTGTTCGACACCGCTCTCGGCCCGGCCGCCGTCGCCTGGGGTGACCGGGGCATCGTGCGCACCTTCCTCCCCGAAGCGAATGCGCAGGCCGCTCGCGCTCGCCTCGCACGTCGACTGCCGGACGCCCATGAAGCAGAGCCGCCGGACGACGTACGCCGACTGATCGCAGACGTCATCCGTCTTCTCAATGGGGATCGCGTGACCCTCGAGTGGGTGTCACTCGACGACGCCGCGGTGCCCGAGCTCGACCGGCGCGTCTATACGGCGACGCGCACCATTCCGCCGGGCAGCACGCTCACGTATGGCGACGTCGCGCGCCTGCTTGGCGACGCCACCCTCGCGCGCCGCGTCGGCGAGGCGCTCGGCCGCAACCCCTTTCCCATCGTCGTGCCCTGCCATCGCGTGCTCGCCGCCGGTGGTCGCACGGGCGGCTTCTCGGCCCGCGGCGGCACGGAGACCAAGATGCAGCTTCTGCGGATCGAGGGAGCAGTACTGCTCTGATCGCACCGATACGTATGATTTCGGACGCATCGGACCCCAACAAAATGCGTACGAGCGAATGCTCGCTCCCCAAGCCATCCGACATGATGTTGCGTCTGGTGCAAAACACCCCAAACACGTAGGATGGGTTTAGCGGTCGAGTCGGCCGCGTCACGCCTACTGTTGCCGAGGTGCAGGGGATGATCCGGAAGCTGAAGAGTGGGGAGTACCGCCTGTATTCGAAGAAGAAGGACGCGAAGACGGGCAAGCGCCGGAATCTCGGCACCTTCAAGACACGCGCGGCCGCCGAGAAACACGAGAAGGCCGTGCAGTTCTTCAAACGACAGTAGGGGCATTCGACAATGCGAGCATTGCACACCATGCGTCGAATGTGGGAGCACGCAGCATGGGCGGACCGGCTGCTGCTCGGCGCGCTCCTGCGCCTCGATCCCTGCCCTGCCGCCGTCTGGCGCGAGTATGCACATGTGCTCGGCGCCGAATCCATCTGGCTCGACCGCCTGCTTCGTCGGCCCGCACGCTTCGCGGTATGGCCGACACTCGAGCCGGCTGCGGCGGCTGCGCTCGCCGAGTCGCTGCGTGCGGAATACATCGCGTACCTCGACTCTTTGACGCAGGACGCGCTCGATGCGCCCGTGTCGTACGTCAACAGCGCGGGACTCTCGTTCGAGACGCCCGTCGAGGACATCCTGCTCCAGGTGTTCCTGCACGGGCAGTATCACCGCGGCAAGATCAACCTCATGCTGCGTCAGGCGCACGACGAGCCCGTGCCGACTGATTACATCGCTTTCGCCCGCGGCGTCCCTGCAGCGGTCACGCCGGCGATCACGTCGCCTTCTCCAGCAGCGCCCCCACAGCGATCACACTCGTGAACGTGTGATGACGCCGCACGCCCTGCTGCTGCTCACCGCCGTCTTGCTGATCGTGTTCGCCGTTCCGCTCTGGATGCGGATGGTGCCGCCGAACCGATTCTACGGCGTCCGCACGCGCGCCACCCTCGGCGATGAGCAGCGCTGGTACGCCGTGAACTCGAGCGCCGGCTTCGATCTCCTCATCTCAGGCATCGTGCTGCTCGCCGGCATCCTCGTCCTCGAGCGCATCGGCGCGGCGTGGCCCCCGGAGCTCCGCAACCTCGCCGCCGCTGCACTGCTCGTCGCGCTGCTCGTGCGCGTGTCGGTGAGGGGAATGCGCTTGCGGTGATGCGGGGATGAGGAGCTGCGGGGATGCGAAACGACCTCGGGATGGCTGTGCCTCCCGAGGTCGTTCTGTCCTCATCCCCTCATCCCCGCATTCCCGCATCCCCGCGCATCACTCCCCTCTTCGCGCCGAGATAACTCCCGCAATCCCCACGATCGCCGCCGCACCGAGCAGCGTCGTCACCGGATGCAGCGCCGCCGTCGTGTAGAAGCTCCGTTTCATCACGCGGCCCGGATACTTGCCATGCACACGCCCGTCGTTCGGACGCGGTGAGTACAGCGTGTCGTCGTCCAGCGGCGCCTCGTCGGTCCGCGACCCGTCGAACGTCGTGCGCTCCTTCATCCGGTCGCCGATCGCCGGCGCGACCTTCTCGACCATCGTGAACATCTTCGCCGCGCCGCCCACGCGGAGGTTCCGATGCGGCGACTGCGCGCAGGCGAGGATCGCATCGGCCACGATCTCCGGCGCGTACACCGGCGGCACGTGCTTCGGCTCCACGCCGAGGTAGTTCATCGCGTGCTCGGGATAGGGCGTGTCGATCGCCGCGGGCTGGATGAGCGTCACCGACACCGGCGCGCCCGCTTCGTGCAGCTCCATGCGGAGCGTGTCGGTGAATCCCTTCACCGCGTGCTTGCTTGCCGCGTAGTGCCCCTGGAGCGGCATCGCCGTCTCCGACAGCTCGCTCCCGATGTTGATCAGCGCGCCACCGTGAAGTTTGAGGTGCGGCAGCGCGGCCAGGCTGCCATTCACCACCCCCCAATAATTCGTCTCGAACAGCCGCTGGGCATCGTCCATCGGGACTTCCTCGAGCTTCCCGTAGATCGAGACTCCGGCGTTGTTCACCCATGTGTCGATCCGGCTGAACGCGACTACGGCCTGCTCGGCCAGCGATTCCATCGCCCCCTGGTCCGCCACGTCGGCCACGACCGCCAGCGCCTTCCCTCCCTCGGCCGTGAT
>Ga0105242_10001983_pt1 | contig 16088 bp, 9 predicted proteins | sample KBSM24metaG_FD_81521 | JGI IMG/M metagenome (GOLD analysis project Ga0105242, IMG submission 81521) | Miscanthus rhizosphere microbial communities from Kellogg Biological Station, Michigan, USA - KBS M2-4 metaG | ecosystem: Host-associated > Plants > Roots > Rhizosphere > Soil | place: Michigan... | reverse complement strand
GCGGCAGCGCCTTCACCCCGTCACAGGCTCTTGAGCGGCACCACGTCCTTGCCCTTGAACGTGAACACCGTCACGGCCGAGGAGCGCAGGTCGTGCTTGTCGTCGTAGCTGTATTCGCCGCTCACGCCGGCGTACTTGCCACGGGCGATGTGGTCGATGAGCTTCTTCGCGTCGGTGCTCTGCGTGGCTTCGATGGCCGAGGCCAGCAGGTTCATGCCGTCGTAGAAGGCTGCGGCGTAGGTCAGCGGGTCGCGCTTGTATTCGGCGCGGTAGCGTTCGATGAACTTCTGGCCCTTGTCGCTGCGGTCCAGCATGGAGCCGCCCTGGGTGCAATAGACGTTCAGGTTGCCGCTGACCTGCGACAGCGTGGCCGTCTCCGACGAGCAGATGCCGTCGCCGCCCAGCAGGGGCACGTTCAGGCCCAGCGCGCGCATCTGGCGCAGCATGGGGCCACCCTGGGGCGAATAGCCGCCGAAGAACACGGCGTCGGGCTTGCTGGCGCGCAGGCCGGTCAGGATGGCGGTGAAGTCGGTGGCCTTGTCGGTCGTGAATTCGTGGCTCACCACCTTCAGGCCCTGGCGCTTGGCCTCTTCCTCGAACTCCTTGGCCACGCCCTGGCCGTAGGCCGTGCGGTCGTCGATCACGGCCACGGTCTTGAGCTTGAGTTCCTGCGCGGCATAGACCGCCATCTTGGTGCCCAGCTGGTTGTCGCTGGCGCCGATGCGGAACAGCGGGCGGTAGCCCTGCTGCGTGATCTTGGGGTTGGAGGCGACGGTGAAGGTGAGGATGTCCGCATCGGCCAGCACGCGCGATGCGGGCATGGCCACGCCCGAGTTGTAGGGGCCGAGCACGAACCTGATCTTCTTGTCGGCCAGCGTCTGGGCGATCTGCACGCCCTGCTTGGGGTCGGCGCCGTCGTCGTTGACGTCCAGTTCGAATTGCACAGGCTTGCCGGCCAGCTTCAGTCCCTTGGCGTTCAGCTCCTTGATGGCGAGCAGCGCGCCGTCGCGGTTGTCCACACCGTTGGCGGCCTGCGGGCCGGTGACGGGGCTCATGAAGCCCACGCGGATGCGCTCCTGCGCGTGGCTGAAGCCGGCTGCGGCCAGGCTGGCGATGAGCAGGGCGGAGCGGAGAAGCATCTGTCGATTCACGGCATGTTCCTTATGTCTCTGGTTGAAGCAGGGGATGGCGCCCGGTCCCGCCGTCTGCGGATGGCCGAGGCGGCCCGGGTCCGGGAGTATGCCGCGAGCGGGGCGCGCCCGGCCCCTGGCCGCATCAAGGCGCGCGCTGCTGTTCCCAGGGCGCCTGCCAGCCCCCGCCCAGCGCCTGCACCAGCGCGGCGGCGGCCAGCTGGCGGCTGACCTGCAGCTGCAGCAGCGTGCGCCGGGCCGTGAGCGCGGCGATCTGCGCGGTGACCACGTCGGTGTAGCTGGCCTGGCCGGCGCGGTAGCGGTTCTGCAGCTGGGTTTCGGTCAGGCGGGCGGCGGTGACGGCCTCCTGGCGCAGCGGCTCTTGCGTCTGCAGGGCACGGATGGTGGTGAGCTGGTCTTCCACGCCCTGGAAGGCGGTCAGCACCGTCTGGCGGTAGCTGGCCGCGCGGGCGTCGCGCGCGGCCCGGGCTTCATCGACGCGCGCCGCGATGGCGCCGCCGTCGAACACCGTCTGCGCCGCCGACAGGCCCAGCGACCACAGCGCGCCCGAGGCGCTGAAGAGGTCCGCCGCGCTGGAGCCGCTGCGCCCCAGCGACGCGCTGAGGCTGAGGCTGGGGTAGTAGGCCGCGCGCTGCACGCCGATCTGCGCGTTGGCGGCGGCCACGGCGCGCTCGGCCGAGGCGATGTCGGGCCGGCGCTGCAGCAGCTCCGACGGCACGGCCGCCGGCACCTGCGGCACGCGGGCCACCCAGGTGGCGGGCGGCAGGCTGAAGCTGCCCGGCGGCACGCCCGTCAGCACGGCGATGGCGTGCTCGTAGCGAGCGCGGTTCTGCCGCACGGTGGCGAGGTCGGCCTGGGCGTTGGCGAGCTGGGTGCGCGCCTGCTGCACGTCGGAGGCGGGCGCCACGCCGGCCTCGTAGCGGTTGCGGGTGATCTGCAGGCTGCGCTGGTAGGCCTGGTCGATCTCCTGCAGCAGCGCGATCTCGGCGTCGGCCTCGCGCAGCTGGAAATAGGCCGCCACCAGCGAGCCCACGGCCGACAGGCGCGCCGAGGCCAGGTCCGCCTGGCTGGCCTGGGCGCTGGCGCGGGCGCCGCTCACCGTGCCGCCCAGGCGTCCCCAGAGGTCGGGCGCCCAGCTCGCGCCCAGCGCGGCCTGGGCCGTGGTGCCGCGCCGGGCAGAGCCTTCGCCGCCCGAGCGCGTCTCGCTGCCCGTGAGGCTCACGGAGGGCAGCAGGGCCGCGCCCTGCTCGCGCACCAGCGCCTGGGCCTGGTCGTAGGCGGCCACGGCGGCGGCGATGTTCTGGTTGGACAGCTGCACCTGCGCGGCCAGGCGGTTCAGCTCGTCGTCCTGGAACAGCGTCCACCAGTCGCCGCGGTCGATGGCGTCGGCCGGCTGCGCGGGCTGCCAGAGCGCGCCGGCTTCCTTGAAGGCGGCGGGCATGGCGGGCAGCGCGGGGCGTTCATAGACCGGCGCGACCGAGCAGGCGGCCAGCGGCAGCAGGGCGCCCAGGCAGGCGGCGCGCAGGGCGCGGGGGTCGCGGAAGGCGAAGATGGGGCGGCGGCCGGTGGTCATGGTTGGTGCAGTGGGGGCTGTTGCGCCGCGGCGGCGGAAGGCTCCGCGAGGCGGCTCAGTTGGCGGTCGTTGGCGGCGGGGCGGCGCAGCCGGTCCAGCAGCACATAGACCACGGGGGTGGTCAGCAGGGTCAGCACCTGGCTGGCGATGAGGCCGCCGATGATGGCCACGCCCAGCGGCTGGCGCAGCTCCGAGCCCTGCCCGAAACCGATGGCCAGCGGCAGCGCGCCCAGGGCGGCAGCCAGCGTGGTCATCAGGATGGGGCGGAAGCGCAGCATGCAGGCCTCGCGCACCGCCTCGGTGGCCGACAGGCCCCGGGCGCGCTCGGCCTCCAGCGCGAAGTCGATGATGAGGATGGCGTTCTTCTTCACGATGCCGATCAGCAGAAACACGCCGATCAGCGCGATCACCGTGAACTGCATGTGGAAGAGCAAGAGCGCCAGCACCGCACCCACGCCGGCCGAGGGCAGGGTGGTGAGCACGGTGATGGGGTGGATCAGGCTTTCGTAGAGCACGCCCAGCACGATGTAGATGACCTCCAGCGCCGCCAGGATGAGAAAGAGCTGCTGCGACTGCGACTGCTGCGCGCCCAGGGCCGTGCCCTGGAAGCTGCCGCGCACGTTGGTGGGCATGGCGATGTCGGCCTCGGCCTGCGCGATGATCTGGCGCGCATCGTCCAGCGTGGTGCCGTCGGCCAGGTCGAACGAGATGGTGGTGGCCAGCTCGCCGTCCTGGTGGTTGATGGAGGTGGGCGAGGCCCGCTCCACCACATGGGCGAAGGCGCTGAGCGGCACCATGGTGGAGGGTGTGTTGCTCAGCACCTGCCCGGTGGAGGCGCCGCGCTGGCCCGGGTTGGCGGCCGTGCCCACGGTGCCCGTGGGGTTGGCCGGCACGAAGATGTCGGCCAGCGCGGGCGGGCCGCGCGTGTATTCGGGCGCCCATTCCATGATCACCGAATACTGGTTCAGCTCGCCGTAGATGGTGGCCACCGAGCGCTGGCCGAAGGCGTTGTAGAGCGCGCTGTCGATGGCGGCGGCGCTCACGCCCAGGCGCGACGCGCTGGCCTTGTCCACCTCCACGAAGGTTTCCACGCCGTTGTCGGCCTGGTCGGTGTCCACATCGACCAGCCGCTCCTCCTGCTTCAAGCGCTCGGTCAGCCGCGTGGCCCACAGGCGCATGTCGGCCAGGTTGTCGCTCTGCAGCGTGTACTGGTAGGTGGAGTTGCTGGAGCGCCCGCCCATGCGCAGCTCCTGCACCGGGCTCAGGAACACGCGCAGCCCGGTGAGCTGCGCCAGCTGCGGGCGCAGGCGGTCGATGACGGCGGTGCTGCTGTCGGTGCGCTGGTCCACGGGCTTGAGGTTGACGAACATGAAGCCGCCGCCCGCGCGCCCGCCGCCCGAGAAGCCCACCACCGTGTCCACCGCCGGGTCGCGGTGGATGATGTCCACCGCCTGGCGCAGCTTGGCGGCGAGCGCGTCCGACGAGATGCTCTGGTCGGCGCGCAGGCCGGCGTTGATCTGGCCGTTGTCCTGCTGCGGGAAGTAGCCCTTGGGGATGTGCCGGAACAGATAGACGTTGAGGCCCACCACCACCAGCAGCAGCGCCACGACCAGCCATTGGCTGGCCAGGGCCCAGTCCAGCGCATGGCCGTAGCCGCGCAGCAGGGCCTGGTAGCCGCGTTCGGCCCCGCGCGCCAGCCGGCCGGGCGGCTTCGGGGGCGCGTCCTCCCCGCCGCCGCTGCCGCCCTCGTGCGAGCGCAGCAGCCAGGCGCACATCATGGGCGTGGCGGTGAGCGAGATGACCAGCGAGATCGCCACCGAGGCCGAGAGCGTGATGGCGAATTCTCGGAACAGTCGCCCGACCTGGCCTTCCATGAACAGCAGCGGGATGAACACCGCCACCAGCGACAGGCTGATCGAGAGCACGGTGAAGCCCACCTCGCGCGCGCCCAGCAGCGCGGCCTGCAGGCGGTCCATGCCGGCCTCGATGTGGCGGCTGGTGTTCTCCAGCACCACGATGGCGTCATCGACCACGAAGCCGGTGGCCACCGTGAGCGCCATCAGGCTCAGGTTGTTGAGGCTGAAGCCCAGCAAGTACATCACGCCGAAGGTGCCCAGCAGCGACACCACCGTGGCCACGGCCGGAATGACCGTGGCGCGCGCCTTGCGCAAAAAGAGCCCGACCACCAGCACCACCAGGGCGATGGAGACCATCAGCGTGAATTCGATCTCGTGCAGCGAGGCGCGGATGGAGTTGGTGCTGTCGGAGGCGACGGAGATGCGGATGTCCTGCGGCAGCTGCGCCTGCAGCTCCGGCAGCAGGGCGCGCACGCTGTCCACCGTCTCGATGATGTTGGCGCCCGGCTGCCGCGTGATGAGCACGATGATGGCCGGCTGGCCGTTGAAGAGGCCCAGCGTGCGCGTGTTCTCCACGCCGTCCACCACCCGCGCCACGTCGCCCAGGCGCACGGCGGCGCCATTGCGCCAGGCGATCACGAGCGATGCGTAGTCGGACGCCTTGCGCGAGGGCGAGGGCGTGTAGATCTGCAGGCGCCGGCCGTCGCCCTCGACGGCGCCCTTGGGCCGGTTGGCGTTGGCCGCCTGGATGGCGGCGCGCACGTCTTCGGTGCTGATGCCGTACTGGTTGAGCGCGAAGGGCAGCAGCTCCACGCGCACGGCGGGCAGCGAGCCGCCGCCGATCTCGACCTCGCCCACGCCGTCCACTTGCGACAGGCGCTGGCTGACCACGTTGGAGACCTCGTCGTAGATCTCGCCGGGCGTGCGCGTCTTGGAGGTGAGCGCCAGGATGATGGCCGGCGAATCGGCCGCGTTGCGCTTGCGGTAGGTGGGGTTGCTGCGCAGCGTGGTGGGCAGATCGACGCGCGATGCGTTGATGGCGGCCTGCACCTCGCGCGCGGCGCTGTCGATGTTGCGGTTCAGGTCGAACTGCAGGCTGATGCGCGCCGAGCCCTGCGAGCTGCTGGAGGTCATCTCGTTGACCCCCGCGATCACGCCCAGGCGCCGCTCCAGCGGCGTGGCGACGCTGCTGGCCATGGTCTCGGGGCTGGCGCCCGCGAGGTTCGCCGATACCGAGATGGCCGGATAGTCCACCTGCGGCAGCGGCGCCACCGGCAGCACGAAGAAGGCGGCGATGCCCGCCAGCGCCAGGCCGATGGTCAGCAGCACGGTGGCCACCGGCCGCTCGATGAAGGGGCGCGAGAGGTTCATGGCGCGGCGTCGTTCGGCGCGGCCGTTGCCGGGGTGGCGGGTGCGCTGGATGCGGTCGGCGTTGCGGCCGTGCCCCGGCCCGTCCAGCGGCGGCCCAGGCGGTCGAAGGCCAGGTAGATCACCGGCGTGGTGAACAGCGTGAGCAGCTGGCTCAGCACCAGCCCGCCGAAGATGGCCAGGCCCAGCGGCCGGCGCAGCTCGGCGCCGTCGCCCCAGCCCAGCATCAGCGGCAGCGCGGCGAAGAGCGCGGCCAGCGTGGTCATCAGGATGGGGCGGAAGCGCAGCAGCGCGGCCTGGTGGATGGCCTGCTGCGGGCCCATGCCCTGGTTGCGCTCGGCGTCGATGGCGAAGTCGATCATCATGATCGCGTTCTTCTTCACGATGCCGATGAGCAGGATGATGCCGATGATGCCGATCACCCCCAGGTCGTTGCCCGTCACCATCAGCGCGAGCAGCGCGCCCACGCCGGCCGAGGGCAGGGTGGAGAGGATGGTGAGCGGATGTACGTAGCTCTCGTAGAGCACGCCCAGCACGATGTAGACGCAGACCATGGCCGCCAGGATCAGCCAGAGCTGGCTGGTGAGCGACTTCTCGTAGGCGCTCGCCGCGCCGAGGAACTCCATGGTCAGCCCGGCGGGCATGCCGATCTCCTGCGCCGCCGCGCGGATGGCATCGACCGCGCGGCCCAGCGACACGCCGGGCGCCGTGTCGAAGCCCAGCGTGGCCGCCGGGTACTGCGCCACGCGCGTGACCTGCAGCGGCGCGAACTGCTCGCGGATGGTGGCCACCGCCGAGAGCGGCGTGGGTGCGTTGCTGCCGGTGCGCAGCGGCAGCGTGCCCAGGCCTTCGGGGCTGTTCAGGTGCTCCTGCTGCGCCTCCAGGATCACGCGGTACTGGTTCGTCTCGGTGAAGATGGTGGAGACGATGCGCTGGCCGAAGGCGCTGTAGAGCGTGTCATCGACCGAGCTGGCCGTGACGCCCACGCGCGAGGCGGTGTTGCGGTCGATGTCCACATAGGCCGACAGGCCCTGCGCGCCCGCGTCGGTGGTGGCGTTGCGCACCTCGGGCACGGTCTTCAGGCGCTCGACGAGCTGCTTCGTCCAGCCGTTGACCTGGGCCGAATCCACGCCGCCGATGGAGGCGCGGTATTCGGTGGGGCCGGTCTCGGCGTCGATGGTCAGGTCCTGCGTGGGCTGCAGGAAGAGCGTCACGCCGGGCACGGCGGCGACGCGCTCGCGCAGGCGCTGCATGACGGTGGCCTGCGCGTCGTGGCTGGGCTTGAGGTTGATCAGCATCCGCCCGGCGTTGAGCATGGTGTTGTTGGCCGCGTCCACCCCCACGAAGGAGCTGAGCGACTGCACGTCCGGGTCCTGCAGGATGGCGCGGGCGGCGGCCTGCTGCAGCTCGCTCATGCGGGCGTACGAGACGTCCTGCGAGGCCTGCACCCGCGCCTGCAGCTGGCCCGTGTCCTGCGTGGGAAAGAGCCCCTTGGGGATCACCACGTAGAGCAGGGCGGTGAGCGCCATGGTCAAGAGCGCCACCACCAGCGTGGCGCGCTGGTGGCGCAGCACCCACTGCAGCCACACGTCGTAGCGTGCGATCACACGGTCGAAGCCGCGCTGCACCGCGCCCGTCCAGCCGCGCTGGCTGCCGTGGGCGGGTTCGGGCTGCAGCCAGCGCGCCGACATCATCGGCACCAGCGTGAGCGACACCACGGCCGAGATCAGGATGGTGATGGCCAGCGTCACCGCGAATTCGCGGAACAGGCGCCCGACCACGTCGCCCATGAAGAGCAGCGGGATCAGCACCGCGATCAGCGACACGGTAAGCGAGATGATGGTGAAGCCGATCTGCGTGGCGCCCTTGAGCGCGGCCTGGAAGGGCGGCTCGCCCTCTTCGATGTAGCGGGCGATGTTCTCGATCATCACGATCGCGTCATCGACCACGAAGCCGGTGGCGATGGTCAGCGCCATCAGGCTCAGGTTGTTGAGGCTGTAGCCCAGCAGGTACATCACGCCGCAGGTGCCGATGAGCGAGATGGGCACGGCCAGGCTGGCGATGACGGTGGCGCGCAGGCTGTGCAGGAAGAAGAAGATCACCAGCACCACCATCAGCACGGCCAGCAGCAGCTCCATCTGCACGTGCTCGACCGAGGCGCGGATGCCCGTGGTGCGGTCGGACAGCACCTGCACCTTGATGGAGGAGGGCAGCTGCGATTCCAGCTCGGGCAGCTGGCGCTTGATGCCGTCCACCGTGGCGATCACGTTGGCGCCGGGCTGGCGTTGGACGTTCAGGATGACCGCCGGCGTCTCGTTCGCCCAGGCGCCCAGGCGATTGTTCTCCGCCGCATCCACCACGCGGGCCACGTCCGAGAGGCGCACCGGCGCGTCGTTCTTCCAGGTGAGGATGAGGCGCTTGTAGTCGTCCACCGTCACCAGCTGGTCGTTGGCGTTGATGTTGTAGGCGCGCTGCGGCCCGTCGAAGCTGCCCTTGGCGCTGTTGGCGTTGGCCGCCGAGATGGCGGTGCGCAGCGTGTCGAGCCCCAGGCCGTAGGAGGCCAGCGCCTTGGTGTCGGCCTGGATGCGCACGGCCGGGCGCTGGCCGCCCGCGAGGGTGACCAGGCCCACGCCCGGCACCTGGCTGATCTTCTGCGCCAGCCGGGTGTTGACCAGGTTCTGCACCTCGGTGAGCGGCAGGGTGTCGGAGCTGATGGCCAGCGTCAGCACGGGTGCGTCGGCCGGGTTCACCTTGGCGTAGATGGGCGGCGCGGGCAGGTCGGCCGGCAGCAGCGAGGCGCCGGCGTTGATGGCGGCCTGCACCTCCTGCTCGGCCACGTCCAGCGCCAGGCCCAGGCCGAACTGCAGCGTGACGATGGACACGCCCGCCGCGCTGGTGGACGACATGCGGTCCAGCCCCGGCATCTGGCCGAACTGGCGCTCCAGCGGCGCGCTCACGGTGCGGCTCATCACCTCGGGGCTGGCGCCGGGGTAGAGGGTCTGCACCTGGATGGTGGGGTAGTCCACCTCGGGCAGGGCCGACAGCGGCAGCAGCCGGAACCCCAGCAGCCCCGCCAGCACGATGGCCAGCATCAGCAGCGCGGTGGCGACGGGGCGCTCGATGAACGGGCGCGACGGACTCAGGGCGCTCATGGGCGGGGCCGTGCGTGAGTCGTCATCGGGCCGCCGGCTGCGAGGCAGCGGGCGCGGCGGCGGGTGCGGTGGTGGGCGCTGCGCCGCCGTCCCGCGGCGGGCGGTGGCGGCGGCCTTCGCCCTGCGGCTCGGAGCCATGCGCGCGCCGGCCCGGGGCGCCGTCGGCACCGCCTGGGCCCTGGCCTTGCAGCTGCACCTTCGCGCCGTCCTTCAGGCGGTCGCCGCCTTCGGTCACCACGCGCTCGCCGGGCTTCAGGCCTTCGCTGATGGCGATCAGGCTCACCGTGGCCTGGCCGCGCTTGACCTTGCGCAGCGACACGGTGCGGTCCTCGTTGATGACATAGACGAAGTCGCCGTTGGCGCCGGTGCGCACGGCCGTCACCGGCACCACCACGGCCGGCACCTCGCGCAGCAGCAGCCGCACGTTGACGAACTGATTGGGGAACAGCGCGCCATCGGCATTGTCGAAGCGGGCCTTAGCCTTGACGGTGCCGGTGGCCGTGTCCACCAGGTTGTCCAGCGTGAGGAAGCGCCCCTCGGCCAGCGCCCGCGTGCGGGTGCGGTCGAAGGCCGTCACCGCCATCGGCGCGCCGCCGCGCTGCGCGGCCTGCAGGTCGCCCAGACGGTCCTGGGGGATGGCGAATTCCACGTCGATGGGGTCTTCCTGCGTCAAGGTGGCGATGCCGTTGGTCTCGCCCGCGCTCACGTAGTTGCCCGCGTCCACCGCGCGCAGGCCGATGCGGCCGCTGGCCGGCGCGGTGATGCGCGTGTAGTCCAGGTTCAGCCGGGCGGCCTGCTCCTGTGCCAGGTCGGTGGTCACGGTGCCCTGCAGCTGGCGCACCAGCGCGGCCTGGGTGTCCACGTCCTGGCGGGCGATGGAGTCCTGTTCCAGCAGGGTGCGGTAGCGTTCGAGCACGATGCGGGCGTTGTCCAGCTGCGCCTGATCGCGCTGGCGCGTGCCCTGGGCCTGCAGCAGCGCCTGCTCGAAGGGGCGCGGATCGATGCGGGCCAGCACCTGGCCCTTCTTCACGCGCTGGCCTTCGGTGAACAGCACCTCGGTCATCACGCCCGAGACCTGCGGGCGCAGCGTGACGGTGGCCAGCGGCGTGACCGTGCCCAGCGCCTCGATGGTCACCGGCAGTTCGGACTGGCGGGCCGTGGCCTCGCCCACCGTCACCATCAGCCGCCCGCCGGGAAAGCCGCCGCCCCCGGGCGCCTGCGAGCGCTGCACCAGATACCAGGCGGCACCGGCCAGCAGGGCCACGGTGCCGACCGCCACGACCGTGCCCAGCCAGCGGCTGCGGCGGCGACGGGGCGGATGGGCGGTATCGGTGGAGGGGCCGGAGGCGGGGGGCTGGGCGGGCGCGGGTGTGGGAGAGTCTTGCGGGCTCATGGCGGTCCTGTGTCTGGGCGGAGTGGCGCCGCCCGGGCGCCTGTCGTCGGCGCCGGGCGCTGGTGCCGATCGTAGGGGCGCACGTTGGCGTTTTCCAGGCTGCCGTGCGAAGAAAAGTAAAGGGAACGCGAAGAAAGGAGCCGGCGCTGCGGCCGGCGTGCGTCAGAACGTGTCGACGATCTCCCAGGGGGCGCGCAGCTACGTCGGCGAGATCGTCAACACGTTCTCAGAGCGCGTCGATGGCGTCCGTCAGTTCCTTGCGGCCCAGCACCTCGCTGAACACCACGGGCGGTTTGCCCGGCGCCATCAGCACATAGACCGGTACGCCGCTGCGTCCCAGCTTGGCCAGCGCGGCGGTGATCTGCGCGTCGCGCCGCGTCCAGTCCGCCCGCAGCAGGGTGACCTTCTTGGCGGCCAGCGCGGCCAGCACTTCGGGGTTCGACAGGGTCGTCTGCTTGTTGTACTGGCAGGTCACGCACCAGGCGGCGGTGAAGTCCACGAACACCGGCTTGCCCTCGGCCAGCAACTGCTCGGGCAGGTCGGCCTGCCAGGGCCGCCAGCCTGCGGGGGCGCCCGCCGCAGCCAGGGCGGCGGGTACTGGTTCGATGGCTTTCGGGCCCCAGGCCCAGGCCAGATAAGCGCAGATTGCTATGGAAAGCGGAGCGATCACCGCCCGGGCGCGCCCGGTCAGCGTGAGCGACCACACCGCCATCGACAGGGCCACCAGCAGCGCCAGCAGTGCCGCCGCGCCGTTGATGCCGCTTTGCTGGCCCAGCACCCAGACCAGCCAGACCACGGTGGCGAACATCGGGAAGGCCATCAGTTTGCGCAGCGTGTCCATCCACAGGCCGGGCCGGGGCAGGGCGCGCGCCACGGCCGGCACCCAGCTGGCCGCCAGGTAGGGCAGGGCCAGCCCCAGGCCCAGCGCCGCGAAGATGGCCAGCGCTTGCACGCCCGGCAGCGTGGCGGTGAGGCCCAGCGATGCGCCCATGAAGGGCGCGGTGCAGGGCGAGGCCACGGCCACGGCCAGCACGCCGGTCAGGAAGGCGTCGGCCACCGGGTGGCGCGCTTGCAGGCTGGCGATGCCGCCCGGCAGCATGCGGCCGAATTCGAAGACGCCCGCCAGGTTCAGTCCCAGCAGGGTGAAGAGCGCGGCCAGCGCCGCCACCACGGCGGGCGACTGCAGCTGGAAGCCCCACCCCACGGCCTCGCCGGCGGCGCGCAGGCCGAGCATCAGCGCGCCCAGCAGCACGAACGACAGCACCACGCCGGCCGTGTAGGCCAGGCCGCTGATGCGGTGCGAGCGCAGGCTCTGCGTGTGGCGGGCGAAGCCCACCACCTTGATCGCCAGCATCGGGAACACGCAGGGCATGAGATTCAGGATCAGCCCGCCCAGCAGGGCGCCGAACAGCGCCACCACAAAGGTGCCCAGCGGCGCGGGCGTGGGCTCGGCGCGCGGGGCCGCTGCCGCCGCCGCGTCGGCATTGGCCTGGAGCGCGGCCTGCAGGGCGGGCGACACGCCGGCCTGGCCCGGCAGCGGCGGCCAGCCGTCCTGCACGGAGAGCTCCACCCGCCAGCCCTGGCCGGCGTGGGCCAGCACCAGGGGCAGGGGCTCGGGGCCCGCGCTGCGGTGGGGCGAGAGCGGCAGGCGCGCCGTCCACACCGGGCCCTGCCAGCGCTGGGCCACCGGGGCGGCGGTCTCTGCCACGCCGGGCGTTTCGGCGAACACATCCAGCGTCTCGCCCTGCAGCGCGGCCGGCAGGCCCGCCACCGACAGCGCCACCGCCGTGCCTTCCACATGCGCCATGTTGCCGGCGGCCGGCGCCAGCGGCACGGGGTGCGCCTTGGCCGCGGCCGCGAAGGCGGCGGAATTGAGCGCGGTGGAGCCCTGCAGCGGCACCGTCAGCGTGAAGCTGCCCTCTTCGGGAATGCATTCCTTGCGGCAGGCCAGCCACGAGGCGTGCAGCGTGAAGGTCTCCTCCCGCGCCAGCGGGCCGGGCGCGTAGGCGCTCGTGACCGTCATGGGCACGGGCAGCAGCACCGTGCCTTCGTAGCCGTAGTTGGCCAGATTGCCGATGGGGATCTTGCGCGGCACGGGCCAGGCGATCTCGCCCGCGTCGATGCCGGCCGGCAGCTGCCATTCGAATTGCGTGGGCAGGCCGGAATCGCCCGGGTTCTTCCAGTAGGTGTGCCAGCCGGGCTGGTGGGTGATCGACAGCCCCAGCCAGAGCGGCTTGCCCGGGCCCACGCCCTCGGGCGCCTGGGCCACCAGCTCGGCCTGCACGTGCGGCGTGGTGACGATGCTGCTGGCCGCGCCCTGCCTGGGCGCCAATTGGGCATTGGCGCTGATGGATAAGGCGCTGATTGCTATGAAAAAGAGAGTGGGCAGCAGGCGCTGCAGCGGGCGGATGGACAACATGGCGCGGGGTGTGGCTGTGTGGGATCGGCTGCGGGCGGCGGGGTTCCCGGGGCTCTTGCGCCCGGTCAGGCGAAGCCCAGCACCACGCGGCGCGCCATGGCGCCCTTCTTTTCGATCTTGGTGACCACCACGGCGCCGATTTCCGAGGTGCGCGCCACGTGCGTTCCGCCGCAGGGCTGCAGGTCGATCTGCGCGCCGCCGCCGTCGCTGTCGCCCGTGCCGCCCACGCGCACGGTGCGTACCGTGCCGGTGCCGCGGGGCGGCTGCACGCTCATGCTCTTGACCAGCGCGGGGTTGGCGTCCAGCTCGGCATCGCTGATGGCGCCGATGGTGACGGGGTGGTCCTCGGCCACCAGCCGGGCGATGGCGGCGGTGAGCGCGTCCTTGTCGAGCGCGCCGTCCATGTGGAAGTCCAGGCGAGCGGAGTCCGGCGTGATCGAGCAGCCGTTGACCGGCTGCGCCACCACGTGGCAGAGCAGGTGCGTGGTGGTGTGAAAGCGCATCAGCCGGTGGCGGCGCTCCCAGTCCAGCCGCGCGGTGACCGTCTCGCCCACGGCGGGCAGCGGCGCGGCGGCGTCGGCCGGCAGGTGCACGATGTCGGCGGTGGGCCGGCCCTCGGCGTCCTTGCCCTTGCGCGTGTCGGCCACGGCCCAGGCGCTACCGTCCGCACGCAGCAGCACGCCGCTGTCGCCCGCCTGCCCCCCGCCCAGCGGGTAGAACACGGTGCGGTCCAGCACCACGCCGCCCTCCGGTGTGTGGGCGGTGACGGTGGCGCTGCATTCACGGAGATGGCTGTCCTGGCGGAAGAGGTCGTGGGTCATCTGGCGATGGTAGTCAATCCTGGCGGCAGAGCCGGCCGCTGCCGGTCCGGCCGGTGGCGAATGCTGCCCGGGAAGCCCGCCTCTCGGAAACGCATGCGATCGTCTTGTCGCAAAAGGATGTTATTTGTTAGTATTGGTAACATGAAAGAGCGCAGGGCGTCAAGTCCTGGGCGGACGCCACCCTGCCTGGGCGGCGCTCCGCTGGCCTTTTCCGTTCATCCCCACACGAATTGCAAGGGACTGTTCCCACATGACTCCGCTGCTCACGTCTGCACTTCGATGTGCCGGCCGTTCGGTTCTGGCCGTCCTGGCCTGTTGTTGGGCAGCCGGTGTATTCACGCCGGCGGCCCATGCTGCCGGCGGGCATGAGGCCGCTGACCCGGCCGGCGGCATCGCGCTGGTCAAGCGGGTGGCCGGCAGCGCGCAGCTATGGCGTGGAGGCGTCGGCCAAGCGCTGAAGGAAGGCCAGACGCTCGCCTCGACCGACCGCGTGCAGACGGGCGCCGACGGCACGGCCGCGCTGGTGTTCCGCGACGGCACGCGGCTCACGGTTGGCCACTCCTCGGAATTGCAGCTGCGCCGCTATGCGTTCGCGCCGAAGGCCGACGGGTGCGGCGACTGTGCCTTCGACATCTACCTGTCGAAGGGCCAGGCGGTCTATGCCTCCGGCAAGATCGGCAAGCTCGCGCCGCAGTCCGTCCTGCTGGAAACGCCTGACGCCACCGCCGGAGTGCGGGGCACCCGGCTGATTCTGGAGGTGCACTGATGGGCCGGGGCACTGCTTTTCCCCGTCCGGGCCGGCGCTTCGCCGTGCTCTGCAGCGCACTGGGCCTGCTGCTCGGCGGCTGCGCCACGCCGCCGCCTCGGCCGGGCACGACGCTGATCCTGCTGCCGGACGATGACGGCCATGTCGGCAGCGCGTGGCTTGGAAGTGCCCAGGGGCGCCAGACGCTCACCGCAGGTTTCAGCGGGGCTTCCGTCGTCGGCAGCGCCGGTGCGCCCTCCGCCTTCGTGCTCGGCCAGGAGGCCGTCGATGCCCGCTATGCCTTGCTGCTGGCGGCGCAGCCGCTCCCGCCACGCAGCTTCACCCTGTATTTCCAGCAGGGCAAGACCGTGCTGACACCCGCCTCCAGGGCCCAGCTGCCCGAACTGCTGCGCACCGTGCGCGAACGCAGGCCTGCCGTCGTGGGCATCTTCGGCCACACCAGCGCCGAGGGCGAAGGAGACTTCAACCAGCAGCTTTCCTTGAGGCGGGCGCAGACCGTCGAACGGCTCGTGCGCCTGGGCGATCCCGAGGTGGGTGACGTGGAGGTCCGGGGCTTCGGCAGCGCCGAGCCGCTCACCGGACCCGGCATCGGCCCCAACGATCCGCGCAACCGCCGGGTCGAGATGCAGGTGTTCTGATGGCCTGGCTTCGTTGGCTCCGGTTCGATCACCGGTTCAGCCGCCGGCAGGTGTTCGCTCTCTTCGGCGGCAGCCTGGCTGCGGCGGCGGCCGTGGGGGCGCTGCTGGTGCTGCGGCCGGCCGCTTTCGCGCCGGCCGACCACCTGCTGCTCGACAGCTGGCTGCGCGCAGGGGCGTCGTCGGCTCCGGCGTCCAGCACGATCGTGGTCGACATCGACGAGGCCAGCCTCGCCGCCGCAGGCCAGTGGCCCTGGCCGCGCTACCGCATCGCCACGCTGCTGCGGCGCATCGCGAGTGCCAGGCCGGCCGCGATCGCGCTGGACGTCTTCTTTCCCGAGCCCGATCGCAGTTCATTGAATACGCTGCGCGAGAGCTTCCGGCACGACTTCGGCGTGGATCTGAATATCTCCGGCGCTCCCCCCGGCCTCTACGACAACGACCGCTACCTGGGCCGCGTGCTCGCCCAGACGGAGACGGTCGGCGCGAACTACCTGTACTTCGACCGCCGCACCGCGGCCCCGCCGGACGGCAGCGTGCCGGGCGTGCTGCCGCCGGAGCCTTCGTTCGGCCTGCTGGACCTGGCCCGGGCGACCGGCGTTCTGTCCAACACCCCCGTCATCGAGGGCAGCCTGAGCCGCAGCGGATTCGTCAACCACGCCGTCGACGGCGACGGCGTGCTGCGCCGCGTGCCGCTGCTGATCGCGCAGGCGGGGCGCGTGTATCCCAGCCTGGCGCTGGCGGCCGTGATGCAGGCCAACGGCGTGCAGGGCGTGCAGGTGCAGGAAACGCCGGACGGCCCGCAATTGAAGGCGGGGTCGCTCACCGTGCCGGTGGATCGCCACGGGCAGGCCCTGCTGCGCACGGCGCCCGGTGCCGCGGCCTATCCGTCCGTGTCCGCGGTGGACCTCCTGAACGGCCGCGTTCCCGCGGACGCCTTCGCGGGCCGGATCG
>Ga0105242_10001980_pt1 | contig 16107 bp, 10 predicted proteins | sample KBSM24metaG_FD_81521 | JGI IMG/M metagenome (GOLD analysis project Ga0105242, IMG submission 81521) | Miscanthus rhizosphere microbial communities from Kellogg Biological Station, Michigan, USA - KBS M2-4 metaG | ecosystem: Host-associated > Plants > Roots > Rhizosphere > Soil | place... | reverse complement strand
GAAGGCGTTCGCGTGCAAGGCCGACGCGCCGATGGTCCGCAAGAATCAGTGCAGGGTTTGGTAGCAAAGGCCGTCGTTCGACGTTCTCGGTTCGCGGTTCGGCGTTCACAAACGACGAACGACGAACGACAAACGACGAACGCAGAACGCCGAACGCAGAACGTCGAACGTCGAACGATCCCGGTTCGGGTAGGGGCCGACCCGCGTGTCGGCCCGGGCGGACAAACAGCTCCGCCCCTACGAGAGGTACATCAGCAGATCATCTCGTGCGAACGCTGTCCGCGTCTGCGTACCTACTGCACCGAAATCGCGCGCACGAAGAAGAAAGCGCACCGCGACGAGATCTACTGGGGCAAGCCGGTGCCGGGCTTCGGCGATCCCCGCGCCCGCGTGCTGCTCGTCGCGCTCGCGCCGGCGGCGCACGGCGCCAACCGGACGGGCCGCGCCTTCACCGGCGACGGTCCCGGCGGCTCGGGCGATTTCCTGATGGCCGCGCTGCACCGTGCCGGCTTCGCGAACATCCCGACCTCGCGCGACCCGGGCGACGGCCTCGCGCTGCACGACGTCTTCATCGCCTCCGCCGCGCGCTGCGCACCGCCCGACAACAAGCCGACACCCGAGGAGATCGCCAACTGCCGCGTGCACCTCGACGCCGAGGTCAATGCACTCCCGCAGGTCCGCGTCGTCGTCGCGCTCGGGAAGATCGCGTTCGACGCCTACCTGCGGCTCCTCAAGCAGCGGGGGATCGCGATCCGGCCGCAGCCGGCGTTCGGCCACGGCCTGGCCCACGCGCTGCCGAACGGTCAGACGCTGATCGGCTGTTATCACCCGAGCCGGCAGAACACGAACACCGGCAAGCTGACGCCGCGGATGATGGATGACGTTTTTCGTATGACGCAGCGCGCCCTGTCGCGTCGATGAGACACCCACCGCCGGCCCGTGCAACGAAATCCGGAGACGCGACACTAGCCACTGGCGTTACACGGATTTGCGTTGACCGGCGCGCAGCCGGCTTTTAGAATCTTTGGACTCCCCACCCTTTCCATCGACGGATCAGCACCCATGACGAAAAAGCTCGCCGCCCTTGCGGCTGTGGTTGTCCTTCTCCTGACTCAGCGTCCTCAGGCCCAGGGCCCCGGCGCGCGCATCTATTTCGTCGACGTCGGCACCGGCGCGTCCACGCTGATCGTCTCCCCGACCGGCAAGACGATGCTGGTCGACGGCGGCCCTCCGGGCAGCGGCGCAAAGATCAGCTCGCTGCTGGCCACGCTCGGCATCACGGCCATCGACTACACCGTCCTCACGCACTATCACATCGATCACATGGGCGGCATGATCGAGGCGCTCAACGCCGGCAAGGTCGTCGGCATTTCCTACGACAACGGCGACGCGGCTGAAGTCCAGCCGCCCGGCACCTCGACGTCGCCCACCAGCACCCGCGGCACGTATCTCAACTACGTCGCCGCCACCGGACATGCGGGCGTGACGCGGCAGACCGCAGTGCCCGGCACCGTCATCGATCTCGGCGGCGGCATGCGCGCGACCTTCGTCGCCGCCGGCGGACATTTCCTGAGCGGCGGAAGCGTCGCGATCACCAACGACGATCTGAACTCCGAGAGCATCAGCACGCTCATCGAGTACAACAATTTCGACTACCTGGTGTCGGGCGACCTCACCGGCGGCGGCAGCACCTCCACCGCGAAAACCCCGGACGTCGAAACCTACGTGGCCCAGATGGTCGGCGACGTCGACGTCGTCCAGCTCGATCACCATGGCAGCACGACGGCGAACAACCAGACGTTCCTGAGCGCGCTCAAGGCGGAGGTCGCCTTCGCGCAGACGGGCGAGACCAACACCTTCGGGCATCCGAACCGCGAGACCGTGAACAAGTTTCTGAACACCCCGGACACGGGGGGCGCGACGTTTCCCGGCACAGGTGTGCCGCCGGCCGGAGCCGGGCCGGTGTTCTATCAGAACGAGGCGAGCCCGTCCGGCGACGATCGCGTCACGCAGCAGGGCTATACCGGCGCCGCCGCCGGCCACGCCGGACAAGGCACGGTACTGCTCGCCACCGACGGCACCACGACCTACTCGATGAGCAGCTTCGACGACGGCGGCACGCGCCTCCCGGCGGGAGTCCACACCTACGCCGTGGACGGCGTTTCGGCTGGGCTCACCAGCGACTTCAAGCCGACGGTCGTAGTACAGACGGCGCCGATCGTGCCCCAGGCCTTCGACGCCACCACCATCACGGCGACCGTCAACGATCGCGAGTCGCCGATCTCGTCGGTCACGCTCAACTACGCGCTCAACGGCGTCGCGCAGGCGCCGGTGACGATGACGCTCACGGGTGGCGTCTACCAGGCGATCGTTCCGGCGCAGCCGGACGCCACACGAGTGGACTACACCGTCCTGGGGACGACCGGCGCACAAACGTCGAGCTACAGCAGCGGCTATTTCTCCGGCGTGACGCCGATCGCCACCCTCCGGGTGCTGAACGCCCTCGGCGAGCCGCTCTACAACGGCTACCCGGCGCGAATCGTGGCCACGGTCACCGCCAGCGGCTTCAGCGCCGGTACCAACGACGACTACGCGCAGGACTCGACCGGCGCGATCAACGTCTACCGCTCCACCGACACGGTGACCCCCTTCACCTCGACCACGCCAGGGCAGGTCATCGAGGCGCGCGGCCGGATCGGCTTCATCGGCGGACGGTTCCGCCTCGATCTCACCGAGTCGGCGGAGAAGACGACAACACCGTTCGGCATCACGGTTCAGGCCAGCAACACCGCACCGGCACCTCTGGTGACCACTCTGGCAGGGCTGAGCACCAACACCGAGGCGCTCGAAGGACAGCTGGTCTCGATCCACAACGTCAGCCGCGTGAGCGGCACGTTCCCGACCACGCCGCAGCCGCTCGATGCGTTCGTGACGATCACCGACGGCACCGCGAACTTCTCGCTCAAGATCGATCACGACACCGACATCGACGGGTTCGTACCCGGCGCCACCTTCGATGTGATCGGCATCGTGCAGCAGGACGACTACCTGCGGCCGTTCGACACCGGCTACAACGTCGCGCCGCGCAGCGCCGTGGATCTGGGCGCGACCGCGCCGCCACCGCCGCCGCTGCTGACGATCGCCGAAGCGCGGGTGGACGCGGTCACCAACGCCGACGGCAATCCGCCGCGCGACACGATTCCCGATCTCCTCGGCCACGTCGTGACGGTGCGCGGCAACGTCACCTCGATCGATCTGCGCGGCGGCACCGGCATCGAGTACTACATCCAGGACGCGACCGGCGGCATCGATCTCTTCAGCACGTCGCTGAGCCCGGCCTTCAACATCGGCGACAGGGTCGAGGCGACGGGGACGGTCACCCAGTTCAACGGCCTCACCGAGCTGACGGTCACGTCGGTGTCGTTCCTCGGCGCCGGCAGCGCTCCAGCGCCGCAGCTCGTCACGCTGTCGCAACTGGCCGACGGCGTCGGCGAAGCGCTCGAGGGACGACTGATTCGCGTCGACAACCTCACGGTCACCGCCGGGACATTCGGCGCGGCCGGCACGTCCAACAACGTCACGATCGCGGATGCCACCGGCACCGGCATCCTTCGCGTGGACAGCGACACCGACATCGACGGCACGCCGACCGTCACCGGCACCTTCTCGCTGGTCGGCGTCACCGGCCAGTTCGACACCGCGGCGCCGTTCGACAGCGGCTACCAGATCCTGCCGCGCAGCCTCGCGGACATCACCCCGTCCGGTCCGTCCTGCCCTGCAATCACCATCACCGGATCGCTGCCCGGCGGAATCGTCGGCACGCCCTACTCGCAGACGCTCGCGGCCACCGGCGGCACCGCGCCTTACACGTTCAGCATCCTGACCGGCGCGCTGCCGGCCGGTCTTCAACTGAGCAGCGACGGCATCGTCTCCGGCACGCCGACGCTGGCGGGGACGTCCACTCTCACGATTCTCGCGACCGCGACCGGCGGCTGCACCGGATCCGCTTCGTTCACGGTCACGGTCACGGGCGTGCTGACCGTGGCGCCGCCATCGGTGAACTTCGGATCGGTCACCACCGGCTCCATCGGCGCGTCGTCGGTGACGATCACCAACGCCAGCAGCAGCGCGGTCACGCTCAACGCGCCGTTCACGATCACCGGCACTGACGCGTCGCAGTTCACCGTCGCCGCCCCAGGCACGACGACGCTGGCCGCCGGCGCCTCGACCACGGCGGCGCTCACCTTCCTGCCGACGACGACCGGCCCCAAGAGCGCGAGCCTCAACATCACCAGCACCGGCGGCGGCCTCGCGGCGGTTCCGTTGACCGGGACCGGCACCGCACCCAGCGGCTCGGGCGGCGTGGTCATCAGCGAAATCAGGTTCCGAGGCCCTCTGGGTGGCAACGACGAGTTCGTCGAGATCTACAACAACAGCGACAACCCGGTCAGCATCGCCGGCTGGAAGCTGATGGGATCGAGCAACACCGCGCCGACCGGCGTCCGCGCGACCGTGCCGGTTAACGTCACGCTTCCGGCACGCACTCACTACCTGTTCGTCAACGCCACCGCGGCGACCGGCTACTCCGGCGCCGTGCCAGGCAATCTCACCTACACCACCGGCTTCGGCGACAACGGCGGGGTCGCGCTGACCGATGCGAGCAACGCCATCATCGACCAGGTTGGGATCGCGACGATCGGCACGGCATATCGCGAGGGCACCCCGATCGCGACGCAGCTCACGAACAACGCGGACCGCGGCTACGAGCGGAAGCCCGGAGGCCTCTCGCTCACGCTGCAGGACACCAACGACAACAACACGGACTTCCAGCTCACGACGCCGAGCAATCCGCAGAACATCGTGCTGGTGGCGGCGCCTCCGAGCATCAACTTCGGCACGCTGGTCCCGCCGGCCACGGTGTCGCAGTCGATCACCATCCGCAATCTGCTGACGGCATCCGTCACGCTCAACGCGCCCAGCGTGAGCGGTGCCGACGCGGCCGACTTCGCCGCCGGCACGCTCGCCGCGACCACGCTCGCGGGCGGGGCGACGACCACGATCCCCGTCACCTTCCAGCCGCTGACGACCGGCCACAAGTCGGCGATGCTCATCCTCACGAGCTCGCTGGCTGGGACCGTCACAGTGGCGCTCGAGGGCACGGCGATCACCGGCATCTCAGTGTCGCCGCCGTCCGTGGACTTCGGCACGGTGTCGCCTGGCTCGTCGACGCCGACGACGTTGACGATCGAAAACACCGACCCGCTCAACAGCGTCACGCTGACGCCGCCGTTCGCGATCAGCGGCAGCGACGCCGGCTCGTTCAGCGTCGGCGCACCCGGCACCACGTTCCTGGGCGGCTCGGACACGACGCCGCTGGTGGTGACGTTCCAGCCGGCGACGCCGGGGCCGAAGAGCGCGACGCTGCAGGTCACGAGCGTCCAGGGCGGATCGCAGTCCATCCCGTTGAGCGGGATGGCGGCCTGCCCGGCCATCACCGTCAGCGGGACGCCGCCGGCCGGACTGGTCGGCACTTTCTACACGACCACGTTCAGCGCCACTGGCGGGACGAGTCCGTACACATTCAGCCTCTTCAGCGGCACACCGCCGTCAGGGCTGCTCCTCGCCGCCGACGGCACGCTGTCGGGCAATCCGACCGCGCCCGGCACGTTCACCTTCGCCGTGCAGGCGTCCGCCACGAACGGCTGCACCGGCAACGCGACATTCACGGTGGGCGTCACGATACCGGTGATCCCGCTGACCGCGGCGCCGACCTCGATTGCGTTCGGATCGATTCTGGCGCCGGCGACGGCCACGCAGACCGTCACGCTGACCAACAACACCTCGGCGACGTTGACGCTGAACACGCCGCTGACCATCACCGGTGCTGACGCCTCGCAGTTCTCCGTGGGCGCGCCGGCCTCGACGACGCTCGCGGCGGCGGCATCGACCACCGCGGTCGTGACGTTCGCGCCCACCGGGCCTGGCGCGAAGCACGCCGTGCTGACGGTCACGAGCGACGGCGGTGGATCGGCGACGGTGGCGCTGTCGGGCTCCGGCGCCTCGCCGATCCTGATCAGCGAAATCCGCTTCCGCGGTCCATCCGGCGGCAACGACGAGTTCGTGGAGATCTACAACAACAGCGACAGCGCCATCGACATCAGCGGATGGAAGCTGATGGGCTCGAGCAATACCGCGCCGACCGGCGTCCGAGCCACGGTCGGAGCCAACGTGACGCTGGCGGCGCGCACGCACTACCTGTTCGTGAACACGGCCGCGAGCGGCTACTCGGGCTCGGTTCCGGGCAACAAGACCTACACCACCGGATTCGCCGACAACGGCGGCGTCGCCCTCACGCTGCCGGACAACACCATCGTCGATCAGGTCGGGATCACGACCACCGGCACGGCGTATCGCGAAGGCGCGCCGATCGCCACGCAGCTGACGACCAACACCGATCGGGGCTACGAGCGGAAGCCTGGCGGCGCGTCCCTGACGCTTCAGGACACCGACGACAACAACGCCGACTTCCAGCTCACGACGCCGAGCAATCCACAGAGCGTCGTGCTGACGGCGTCACCGACGGCGGTGAACTTCGGCTCGGTCGCGCAGCTGACGACGCACACGCAGACCGTCACGCTGACCAACCTCCTCACGACGCCAGTCACACTGAGTGCGCCGGTCATCGGCGGCGCCGACGCAGCCGACTTCGCGGCCGGCGCGCCGGCCGCCGCGACGCTGGCCTCGGGTGAGTCGACGGGCGTCGCCGTCACCGTTCACGCGGCGACGACCGGGCCGAAGAGCGCGACGCTCTCGATCCCGAGCAGCGGCGGCACCATTGACGTGCCGCTGAGCGCGATTGTCACTGCCGACGCGACTCTGCCGGTGCTGACGCTGCCGGCTGACATCACGCTCGAGGCGACCGGGGCGGCGACCACCGTCACCTACTCGGCGAGCGCGCTCGATCCGATCGACGGACCGATCGATCCGGTGTGCACGCCGGCATCAGGCACGGGCTTCGCGGTCGGAACGACGGCCGTCGACTGCACGGCGACCGACCCGCACGGCAACAGCGCCAACGGCAGCTTCAACGTCACGATCACCGATCAGACGCCGCCGGTCGTGACGCCGCCAGCGTCGATCACGAAGGAAGCCACCGGCCCGGGTACGCCGGTCACGTTCATCGCGACGGCCTCGGATCTGGTAGACGGATCGATCTCGCCGATCTGCGCGCCGGCATCCGGCTCCGCCTTCCCGGTCGGCGCGACGCCGGTGACGTGCACGGCGACGGACGCGCATGGCAATAGCGCGAGCGGCAGCTTCACCGTCACGATCACCGATCACACCGCGCCCGCGCTGACGCTGCCGACGCAGGTCACGACGCCGGCGACAACGGCCGCCGGCGCGATCGTCACGTTCACGGCGTCCGCGGTCGATCTGGTGGACGGCACGCGGCCGGTGTCGTGCGTGCCCGCGTCAGGCAGCGTGTTCGCGCTCGGCGCGACCACGGTCGCCTGCTCCGCGGCGGACCTCCACGGCAATACTGCCTCGGGCAGCTTCACCGTCCTGGTGACGCCGAAAAATCCGAAGCCGCCGAAGGTCACCGCGCCGAAGAACATCCGTGTCGAAGCGACGAGTCCCGCCGGCGCGATTGTCACCTTCGTCGCGACCGCCACGGATCCGTTCGACGGCACGCTGCCGGTGACGTGCACGCCAGCGTCAGGCTCGATGTTCCCGATCGGCGCGACGCTGGTCACGTGCTCGGCGACCAACAGCTCCGGCAGAACCGACACGGATACGGCGATCATCACGGTGCGCGATACGACCGAGCCGACGATCGCCAGCCTGACGCCGAGCGTGACGGTGCTGCCGAACACGGATCAGACGGTGCCGGTGTCGATCGCCGCGATCGCCACCGACATCGTCGATGCCTCGCCGGTCTGCCGGATCACGGCGGTCGCCGGCGGCGGACGCGATCTCGACAGGGACGGGGTGATCGACTGGACGATCACGGGCGCGTTGACCCTCGACATTCAGGCCGTCACCCGCAGGAACAAGGACCGGACCTACACGATTACCGTGAGGTGCACGGATGCGGCGGGTAATGCATCGAAGGACAAGACGGCGGTCGTCGTGAGCCGGGTCCCGTAGATCCGGCTTCCGGGGAACCTTCATCGGCACCTGGTGTCCAACCTGGCGTGAGTGAATGAGCTCACGTCAGGAGGAGCCATGCGGCGTTCGTTCACGCTCTTCTCCATCGTCGTCCACGCGATTGTGATCTCGGCGGCGCTGCTCGCGCAGGTCTTCGCCGTCGGCGCCTTGCCCACCCCGCATCAGCCGATCCTCTACGAGTCGGCACGTGTCATCCCCGTCGACATCCAGCCGCCGAAACCGCGACTCGCCACCGGCACCAGCGATCCTGTATCGGTGAGCGCCGCGCCCGTGGTCTCGCCAACCGGTGTGATCGAGGAAACCGGGCGGGAGAATGAACCGGCGCAGGCGCCGGGCAGCATGGTCTCGGGGGTCGAAAGCGGAACGCCATCCGGGATCGACGGGATCGGCAACATGGCGGCCGTGCAGCTGCTGCCGCCGCCGTCGCCTGAGCCGGCAACTCCTATGCACCTGCACTCCGGGATGAAAGCACCGGTGAAGGTGGTCGACGTGCCGCCGATCTATCCCGTGATCTCGCGCAACGCGCACATCCAGGGCGTGGTGATTCTCGAGGCGGTGCTGGACGCGAAGGGGAATGTGACGTCGGTCCGCGTCCTGCGTTCGGTCCAGACGCTCGATCAGGCCGCGGTGGACGCAGTCCAGCAGTGGCGTTTCACGCCGGCGCTGCTGAACGGTCAGCCGGTGCCGGTGGTGATGACCGTGACGGTGAACTTCACGCTGACGGACCGGTAAGTCGGAGGTTCATCAAGAAGTGATAAGTTCTGGAGATGGATGCGTTCTTGACATCTCAGGGCCTGCTGGCCCTCACGACACTGACGTTTCTCGAGATCGTTCTCGGCGTCGACAACGTCATCTTCATCTCGATTCTCTCGGGCAAACTGCCGGCATCGCAGCAGAGGAGCGCGCGGCGGACCGGGCTGCTCGCCGCGATGGTCATGCGGATCGCGCTCCTGGTCTCCATTGCCTGGATCGTCCGGCTGACCCAGCCGCTCTTCACGATCCTCTCGCAGGCCATTTCAGGGCGCGACCTGATCCTGATCATCGGTGGACTGTTCCTGATCGGGAAGGCGACGCTCGAGATCCACGAGCGTCTCGAGGGCGAAACGCATCACGCGGAGGCGCGAGTCGCGCCTTCGTTTTCCGCGGTCATCGCGCAGATCATGCTGCTCGACATCGTGTTCTCGCTCGACTCGGTCATCACCGCGGTCGGCATGGCCGACGATGTCTCGATCATGGTGACGGCCGTGGTGCTCTCGGTCGCGATCATGATGTTTTCGGCTGAGCCGATCAGCCATTTCGTCAGCGTGCACCCGACGATCAAGGTCCTGGCGCTGTCGTTTCTCCTGCTGATCGGGGTGTCGCTGGTCGGCGACGGTCTCGACATGCACGTGCCGAAGGGTTACATCTATTTCGCGATGGGCTTCTCGGTGTTCGTGGAGATGATCAACCTGCGAGTCAGGGGCAGCGCCTCGCCCGTGCGGCTTCACCAGCCCTACGAAGCCTCCGACCCAGCCGCTCGCGCCAATCCGGAGGCCTAGACTGGCTGCAGCACCCGGGCGAGCGTGGCCCGATCGATGTTGCCGCCGCTCATGACGCAGACGACCTTCTTGCCTTCCAGCTGATCGCGGATCTTCAGCGCCGCGACCAGCGACGCCGCGCCGGCCCCTTCGGCGAGGTTGTGCGTCGTGCGCAGCGCGAGCCGGACCCCTTCGGCGAGCTCCTCCTCGGTCAACGACACGACATCGTCCAGCTCCTTCGTGAGGATGCCGAACGGCAGATCGAAGGTCACGCGCGTCGCCATCCCTTCCGCGAAGGTATCGGCCTTCTCGCCGACGACTCGCGTTCCGCTCTTCCAGGAGCGCGTAAAGGCGTCCGCGCGTTCGGCCTGCACGCCGATCACCTTGGCGCGGCTGCCGAGGCCGGTCCGCACGATGCCGCACCCGCAGGCGCCGCTCCCGGCGCCGATCGGCACCACGATGACGTCGGTGTCGGGCTGCTCCTCGAAGATCTCCAGCGCATAGGTGCCGACGCCGGCAATCAGCAGCGGCTCGTCGGCGGAGTGGACATACCGCAGCCCGCGCTCGTGCTGCAGCTGCTCGACCCGCTCGCGCGCCTCGTCGAAGTCACGGCCATGCTCGATCAACTCTGCGCCATACGCGCGCATCGCCGCGTTCTTCTCGGGATTGTTCCCCAGCGGCGTGACGATGGTGCACGGCACGCCTTCCCGCCGGCAGGCGAGCGCGATCGACTGACCGTGATTGCCGGTCGTCGCCGTGATCACGCCGCGGCGATCCCCGGCCGGCAGGCTCGCGATCAGGTTCGCGCCGCCGCGGACCTTGAAGGCGCCGGTGGGATTGTGATTCTCGTGCTTGACCAGGATGTCGAGCCCGCATTCGGCGTCGAGCAGCGGATGCCGCATCAGCGGGGTCGGCCGGACGACGCGCATGACACGCGGGCGCGCGGCATAGACGTCGGCGAGGGTCGGAATCTGCATGACCTATCCTATCGCGCCACGACTCCCCCACGTGGCAACGGGCACACAGATGATGCATACTGATATGGATGCGAACGACCCTTGTCCTTGACGCCGAATTGATCGCTCGCGCCCAGGCGCTCAGCGGCATTCGTGAGAAGACCGCGGTCGTGCACGAGGGGCTGCGCGCACTTGTCGCGCGGGAGAGCGCCAGACGGCTGGCAGCGCTGGGCGGCTCCGATCGTCGTGCCGCCGCGCCGCGGCGGCGCCGGCCAGCCAGGTAACCGCGTGCTGGTGGATACGTCGGTCTGGATCGATCACTTCCGCCGGCCCAATCGCGACCTCGAAGATCTGCTTGACGAAGGGCGCGTCGTGACGCACCCGTTCATCGTCGGGGAACTCGCGTGCGGCTCGCTGCATCATCGCGCGGAGATCCTTCGTCTGTTGGACGCGCTGCCGGCCGCGCCGCTCGCCACCCACCACGAGGTGCTGACGTTCGTCGAGAACCAACGTCTGCACGGAAGCGGGCTCGGCTGGATTGACGTCCACCTGCTCGCCAGCGCCCGGTTGATGCACCACTCTCTCTGGAGCGCCGACCGCCGGCTGCGGGCCGTCGCGGTCAGAATCGGATTGGCTGACCGGAAATAAGCGACTACGCCGGCCAGATCGTGCCGAGGACCCTGACGGCGTTGCCGCCGAGGACCTGCGCGATCTGTGCGTCCGTGTAGCCGCGGCGAATGAGGCCTTCGGTGAGATCGAAGACCCGCTTCGAGTGGTTGAGCCCCCTGATGTTGATGGCGCCGTCGGGGTCCTCGTGGTACTGGTAGCGGCTGAAATTCGGCTGCGTGCGCGGATCGAACCCGCCGCCGTTGATCGCATTCGGATTGCCCACCACGTCCAGGTCGCTGCCGATGGCGACGTGATCGAGACCGGCGAGCTTCGCGACGTAGTCGACGTGATCGAGCACGTGCTCGATCGTGACCGGCTCGCTGTCGCGGACCATGAAGCGGATCATGGCAATCCCCATGACGCCGCCGGTCGCGGCCATCTTGCGGATCGCCTCGTCGGTCTTGCACCGCAGGTGGCCGGGAACGAGGGCGCGGGCGGTCGCATGGGTGAAGATCACCGGCTTCTTCGCGGCGTCCAGGGCGTCGAGCGTGGTCTGATCGCCGCAGTGCGATACGTCCACGGCCATGCCGACCCGCTGCATGCGCTCCATGATCGACTGCCCGAACACCGAGAGGCCGCCGTCACGCTGTTCGAGAAAGCCGCTGCCGATCCGGTTGTTGAAGTTATAGGTGAGCTGCGAGATGCGCTGCCCGAGCCCGAAGAAGGCCGCGACATCGTCGGGCGATCGGAAGTGGGTCGAGTCCTGGAACGTGAGCATCACCCCGACTTTCTTCTGCGCCTTGGCGCGGGCGAAATCGGTGGTGTCGTCGATGCGCGTGAACCAGTCGCTGTAGCCGGCCAGAAAGCCGTTCCACTGCGCGTGGAACCGGATCGCGTTGTCGTAGTCGCCGGCGCCGGCGCCCAGCGAGAACACCGTGATGCCCGACTGCTGATAGCGGGCGGCATCGGCGGCGGTGAACGTGCCGGGCCGCGTCAGCCATTGATCGATCTTCGGCGGCCGGTCGGCAAAGTCCTGGAACTGAAACTGGTTGAGCAGGTCCACGACGACGGACGACTCGACGAGCCGGACCGCTCGCGCCGAGTACTGCGCGTTCGACTGCGCAAACAGCTGGTAGCGGCCGCGCAGCACCGCGGGCGCGCCCGCCACACCGAGTGCGATCGCACGCAGCGCCTCGCGTCGTGTGACGACGCTCATCGGGCACCCGCCGCGCGCGTCGAGACGATGCGGCCGTCCTTGATCACGTAACGGATCCGGCGGGTGTTGCGGATGTCCGCGGAGGGGTCGGCGTCCACGATCAGCAGGTCGGCAACCTTCCCGGGCGCCAGCGTGCCGCGGTCCGCGTCCACGCCGATCGCGTGCGCGGCGCCGCGCGTCCCGGCCGTGATCGCCTGGAGCGGGGTCAACCCGGCGCCGGTGACCATCACCTCGAGCTCCTTGTGAATCATCGGCAGCGGATCGCCGGGAGTCATCAGGCTGTCCACGCCGGCGGCGATCACGACACCCATGTCCTGCGCGCGCTTCGTGACGGCGTTCATCCACGCGATGCGCGCCGGGCTCATGTCGTCCTTCGGCGTGCCCTCGGAGAAAATCCAGAGCGTCGGATTCAGGGTGACGTCGTTGTCCTTCATCGACTGGAGCAGCCGGGTGATGACGGCGCTGTCGGCGGGCACGCCGGCAAAATCGCCTCGTGCGCGCTTCGGGAAATCGGGGCTCGGCGGCGTCCCCTCCCAGACGAGATAGGCCGTGTGGGCCAGCATCTTGACGCCGGCGGCCACCAGATCGCTCGGCCTGGCTGGAAAGACGGTCGCGTGCGCGATCAGCCGGACGTTCTGCCGCTTCGCCTCGTCGCCGATGCGGCGAACCGTCGCCGCGTCCAGCGCGGCATACAGCTTGATGGAGGTGGCGCCGGCGCCGCGGGCCTCGGCGACCGCACGGACGAGATCGGTATCGGGCGCGATCTCCCGGTTCCAGGGAGCATCGCCGGGACGGTAGCCGCGGGATGTCGACACCACGCGCGGGTCGGTGAAGAATGCCGGCCCGGCAAAGAGCGCGGCGTAGTAGATCGCGGGCGACTCGATTTCACCGGTGAGCGCCGCGCGTGACAGGTCGCTGGTGTTGCGGAGATCGCTCGCGACGTCGTACACCATCGTGACGCCGCCGCGCAGGACCCGCTTCAATTGCTCGGCGCGCTCCGCCCACGGCATGCCGGACAAGTGGACGTGCGCGTCGGTCAGCCCGGGCATGACGAACAGTCCGCGGCCATCGATGGTGACGTCCGCATCGACCGCGTCGCGGCCCACCGACGCCACGCGCCCGTCCTTGAGGAGAACGTTGAAGGCCGATTGAGGCGGGCCGCCATTGCCGTCGATCACTGTGACGTTGCGAATCGACAACGACGGCGCCGGCTGCGGCTGCTGCGCATAAACCGCCACCGACGCTACAAGAAGAATTGCGAAAACTGCCTTAGCCATGGGGTCAGACACGTTACAAGGTGTCAGACACCTTACAACACCTGGACCAGAGGAACGATGACGTCCGGCCGGTCGGTGATCAGCGCGTCCACGCCCCACCCCAGGAGACGCCGCGCATCGTCTTGCGTATCGACCGTCCAGACCTGCACCCCGAGCCCGGCGTCGTGCGCGTACTCGACGAATCGCGGCGAGACCACTCGCGTGCGCCCCGCGAGCTCCGGAATCTGATAGCCGGTGTAGCCGACGCGGGACACCGGCCAGCGGATCCACGACCGGTAGAGCGCCCAGCGGACTTCCTCGCGCGCGCCGCTCGTGGCGATCGCCGGCTCGATCGCCCGCGCCGCCCGCAGCACGCGCAGCCCGAACGATCCGAGGCAGACCCGATCGACGGCGCCCGCGCGGCGGACGACGTCGATCGTCGCGGCCGCCAAGGCCGGGTGATTGACCTTCATCTCGATGATGATGCGCGGATCGCGATAGCGCGCGAGCACCTGGGCCAGCGTGGGTACCGCGGCGCCTTGAAGCTCCGCCGACGTGCGCTCCCCGATCGGCCCCCGCAGCGTGGTGGTGCGATCCAGCAGGCGATCGTGATGCACCACGACCACACCGTCGCGCGAAAGGTGGACGTCCAGCTCGAGGCCGTCAGCGCCGAGCGCCAGGCCGTTGTCGAACGCGGCGAGCGTGTTTTCCGGCGCGAGCGCGCTGCCGCCGCGGTGCGCAAACACCAGCGGCCGCGGAGCAGCGAAGAATGGGTGGCGCACGGACGGCAGTCTATAATGCCGGCGCGACGCATGGGATTGTCAGGACGCGCGGCTACAGCGATGGCGCTCGGCTGCGCCCTGATCGCCGCGCTCTCGGCCCAGGAGCCGGTGATGCTCCGCGATCCCAAGACCAAGGATCTGTTCGCCTCCGCCCGCATCGCGATCTTCGGCGGTCCCGGCGGGATCGCACGGCTGCGGGCGCTCCGTTTCCAGGGCCGATCCCGTTTTGCCGGCACCGACGGCGAGCTGCTGTCCGCCGCGGTCGAGATCCGGGTGCTGCTGCCCGATCGCTACCTGCGCGTCGACACCGGGTCGTTCGGCCGCCGCCAGTCCGGCTACGCCGGCAGCCAGACGCTCGACCGGATCGAGAGCGCCACCGGCCGCGTCACCTCCGATTCGCGCCGCCCGGACGCCATCCTGCAGGCCGATCGCTCCGAGCTCGCGCGGCTGATGCTCGGCGTCGCGATGTACGCCTCAGAGGAAGTCCCGATGAAGCTGCAGACCCGCGACACCCCGATTGAGATGCCGGGCCTGCCCGAGGCCCTCGGCATCGACGCGACGGGAGAAACGTTCGCCGCGCGGCTGGCGTTCGACGGCGCGTCGCATCTCCCCGTTCGCCTCGTCTTCTGGTCGGGCGATCGCACGGTCCTCACGACCGCGTTCTCGGACCGGCGCGCCGCCGGCGGCATGAAGGTGCCGTACCGCATCGTCACTACGGCGGGCGATCGCATCGTCGACGAGCTGCTGTTCGACGAGGTGGCGGTCAACCCGCCGCTGGCCAGGGGCGACTTCAGCCGCTAGCCCCGCACCCGCCTGCTATAGAATCGATCCATGACGGCCATTGAGACTCTCGGAGATTTGCGGCAGTCGGGCTATCGCTCGCGGCCGGTCAAGCAGGAAATCAGAGACAACCTCGTCCGCAAGCTGCAAGCCGGCGAGGCGCTGTTCCCCGGAATCATCGGATACGACGAGACCGTCGTGCCGCAGCTGGTGAACGCGGTGCTCTCGCGCCACAACTTCATCCTCCTCGGGTTGAGAGGCCAGGCCAAGAGCCGGATCCTGCGCGGGCTCGCGGATCTGCTCGACGAGCGGATCCCGGTCGTTCCCGGGTGCGAAATCCACGACGACCCGCTCGCGCCGCTATGCGCGTCGTGCCGCGCCCGCATCATCAAGGAGGGCGACGCGCTCCGGATTGGCTGGCTGAGCCGCGACGACCGCTACGTCGAGAAGCTGGCGACGCCGGACGTCACGATCGCCGACATGGTCGGCGACATCGATCCGATCAAGGCGGCGGAAGCGGGGCTCAACCTCTCCGACGAGCTGACGATGCACTACGGGCTGCTGCCCCGGGCGAACCGCGGCATCTTCGCGATCAACGAGCTGCCCGACCTCGCGGGCAAGATTCAGGTCGGCCTGTTCAACATCCTTCAGGAAGGCGACGTCCAGATAAAGGGCTATCCGATCCGGCTGAAGCTGGACGTCATGATGGTCTTCACCGCCAACCCCGAGGACTACACGGCACGCGGCAAGATCATCACGCCGCTCAAGGACCGCATCGGCTCGGAAATCAGGACCCACTACCCCGCCACGCGCGGCCATGGG
>Ga0105242_10001967_pt1 | contig 16162 bp, 15 predicted proteins | sample KBSM24metaG_FD_81521 | JGI IMG/M metagenome (GOLD analysis project Ga0105242, IMG submission 81521) | Miscanthus rhizosphere microbial communities from Kellogg Biological Station, Michigan, USA - KBS M2-4 metaG | ecosystem: Host-associated > Plants > Roots > Rhizosphere > Soil | place... | reverse complement strand
GCGGCGGCGCGGGCGAAGCTGGATGCGATTCCCGGGAGGGCGGAGCTGCTCACGCGCATTCGCGCGTTGCGCGAGACGTCGTCGACCGTGTCGTCGATCTCGCCCGCCGGCAACAAGGTGTTCTATCTTCGCCACGACCCCAGGCGTGGGGCCGCGGTGCTCTGCATGCGCGACTCGCTCAGCTCGCCGGAGCGCGAGCTCGTCGATCCCATGCGCTTCGACCGCAACGGCGCTCCCGCCACGATCGAATGGCTGTCGCCGTCGCCCGACGGCCGGCACGTGGCCTACGGCGTGACCGTGGCCGATCGGGTGGCCATCCGGGTGTACTCGGTGGATTCGCGCGCCGACATGCCGCTCGAGATCGACCGCGCCCGTTTCAACGACGACCTCGCGTGGACGCAGGACGGCCGCTCGTTCTTCTATGCCCGCGTGCCGGAGTCGAACCCGCGAGGGCGGCGAAACGCCAACGTGCGCATCTACCGCCACCAGCTCGGCCGCGAGACGGCGCGCGACGAGATCGTGTTCGCACCCGGCGTGGGCGGCGCGCGCGACGTGCCCGAGGAGGCGCGCGTGCGCATCCACGTTCCCCTCGAGGGCAAGTACGCCTATGCGCTGGTGCGCGACGGCGTCTCGCGCGAGTCGGCGCTGCACGTGACCGACGAGCGCTCGCTCGCCGACGGGCATCCGCGCTGGCGCAAGCTCGCCGACGCCTCGGAGGGCGTGCTCGACGCCATCGGCTGGCACGACGACCTGTTCGTGCTCACCCAGGGCGGGGCGCCCCGGCACCGCGTGCTGCGCGCCAAGGCGAGCGCGACCTCGCTCGCGGGCGCGAAGGTCGTGGTCCCCGAGGGCGACACGGTCGTCGCGGCGATCGCGCTCGCCCGCGACGCGCTCTACCTGCGTACGATGCTGGGCGGCGTCGACCGCCTCGAGCGCGTGCCCCTCGGCCTCCTCGGCAACGCGAAGACCACGGAATTCATCCGCATCCCGTTCGACAACGCGATCTCGGAGCTGGTGGCCGAGCCGCGCACATCCGGAGCGCTCCTGCGCCTGCAGGGATGGATCGAATCGCCGGTCGTGGTGCAGGTGGAGGCGCGCGGCGGCAACCTTCGCGACACGCGCCTGCAAGCGCCGTCGCCGGTGGACTTCTCCGCCATCGACGAGGTGCGCCTCTATGCGGCGACACCCGATGGCGCGCGCATCCCGGTGACGCTTCTCTACAAGAAGACCACGCGGCTGTCGGGCGACCATCCGACGATCCTCTACGCCGAGGGCGCATACGGCATTCCGGTCCGCCCGTGGTTCGATCCCGCGCGGCTCGCATGGATGGAGCGTGGCGGCGTGCTCGCCATCGCCCACGTGCGCGGCGGCGGCGAGTACGGCGAGGCCTGGCATCGTGCGGCGCGCAGCGCGGCCAAGGCCACCAGCGTGGGCGACTTCGTCACCGTGGCCGAATTCCTGGTGCGCTACGGATTCACCCAGCCCAGGCGCCTCGCCGCGGCCGGTGACGGCGCGGGTGCGGTTCCCGCGGCGGTCGCGGCACTCGGACGACCCGGGCTCTTCGCGGCGTTCGTGACGCGCGCTCCGCTCGCCGACTTGAGCGCGATCGACCGCATGGCCGACGGCCAGTCGCTGGTCCCGGAATTCGGCGCCGCCGCGAATGCCGAGGCGCGCGAGCGGCAGCGCGGCGTGTCGGCGTACTTCTACGCGCGCGAGAACGCGGACGCGCCCGCGGCCTTGGTCACCGCGGTGCCGGGCGACGCGCGCTTCGACCCGTGGCAGGCCGCGAAGCTCGCGGCGCGCATGCAGGGGGCCAACCCGAACAAGGCTGTGCTGCTGAAGCACGGCGACCGCGCACGCCCGCGCAGCGAATCCGACCTCGCGGACATGTACGCATTCCTGCTGGCGCAGATGGGAGAGCCCGGCTTCGCGCCTGCGCCTGCGCCGCCTGCGCCGGTGCTGCCCGAGCGCGATCCCACCCCGGCCCCGCGCTCCTAGTTGGCAAAGGGCGCGCCGTCGGTTACCTTTCCGGCGGGCGCACTGGAAACAAGACCAACATCCCACACGGAGGAACGATGTTCCTGACCATCGTGCTGCTCCTGGCTTGCGCCATCGAGGCGACCCTCGGCGTGCCGCTGATGCTCAAGCTGATCCCGCCCAATCCGTACTACGGCTATCCGGCGCGAAGCCGGGCGTCGAAGCCGGACCATTGGGTGGTCGTGAACCAGTTCGCGGGGCGTTGCCTCGTGGGCGCGGCGGCCTTCTCGGCGTTGATCCTCATGATCTACAACGGCACGTGGCTGCGCGGCGGTTTCGCGCAGCTGCTCTCCTTCGTGATCCCGCTCGCCGCGGCCATCGGCGCCACCGTCTGGTTCGAGCGAAAACCCTAGCCCCGGGGAACGGATTACCGGCCGGTCCGATCGAAGGGGGCATGGACATGAAGCCCCCCGTAACGCCGGACAGCGAGACCGCGCGCCACACGCCGCGCGAGTCGCCGCGGACCGGCAGCACCATCGGCCGGGCGATCGAGATCGCGTTCCGCGTCTTCTCGTACCTCGCCTGGCTGTTGGCGTGGCGCCTGTCGCTGGTGCGGCGTCCCACGCCGGCGCAGCGCTTCGCGCGCCTCTTCGAGAGCCTCGGCACCAGCTTCGTGAAGCTGGGCCAGCACCTCTCGCTGAGGAGCGACGTCTTCCCGCCCGAGTACCTCGCGGAGCTGCAGAAGCTGCAGGATCGCGTGCGCCCGTTCCCGCCGGAGGAGGCGATCGCCGCCATCGAGCACGCGTTCGGCCGGTCGCCGTCGCAGCTTTTCGTGCGCTTCGATGCCGAGCCCTTCGCGGCGGCCTCGGTGGCGCAGATCCACACCGCGTGCACCTTCGATGGCCGCGAGGTCGTGGTGAAGGTGCTGCGTCCCGGCGTCGCGGTCCAGGTCGACCGCGACATGCGCATGCTCGTCGCCGTGGTGCGCTTCCTCTCGTACTTCTCCACGGTGCTCACGCGCTACAAGGCCGAGGCGGTGGTGCGCGAGGTGTGGCTCAACCTTCGCCGCGAGCTGGACCTTCGCGAGGAGGCTCGCAACGGCCACCGCTTCGCCACCGAGTTCCGCTCGTCCCCGACCATCGTCGTGCCCGACGTGGTGGACGGCCTCGCCAGCGAGACGGTGATGGTGCAGACGCGGCTGCACGGCCGGCGCGTGGACGAGCTCGACCTCGGCGAGTCCGGCCCGCGCCTCGCGCAGGCGCTGATCGACGCCTACGTGCACATGTTCTTCGTGCTGGGCTTCTTCCACGGCGACCCGCACCCGGGGAACCTGCTGGTCACGCCCGACGGGCGCCTCGGCCTGCACGACTTCGGCGTGGTGGGAAGCCTCGATCGCCAGACGCGGCATGCGTTGGCATCGTTCATGCTCGCTTTCACCGAGCAGGACACCGAGTGGGTGCTCGACTCGTGGCTCGCCCTCGGCATGATCACGCGCGGCGCCGATCGCGACCGCATGCGCGCCGTGGTCGCGGCGCTGATGTCCGACTACTCGCGCCGCCCCATCGCCGAGTGGTCGATCGGCGAGGCGTTCGCGCAGCTCGTGACGGCGAGCCGCGACTACAACTTCGGCGTGCCGCTGCACCTGCTGGTGCTGGGCCGCACGCTCATCCTCATCGAGGCGATGGTGCGGCTGCTCGATCCGTCGTTCAGCCTGCTCGACTCGCTCACGCGGCACTCGCGCGAGGTGATGGAGGGCGCGCTGGGCGAGGGCAAGCCCACGCGGCGCCTGCAGTACGAGGCCGCGATCGCCACGCACGAATGGCAGCGCCTGCTCGCCTCGACGCTGCGGCGCCTGCGCGAGGACGGCGTGCGCCTCAAGATGGACCACGAGGGATTGCCGGAGCTCTCGCAGCAGATCGTGGCCGGATCCAACCGCGTGGCGCTGGCGCTCGTGACCCTCGGCCTCTACCTCGCGGCGAGCCTGCTGATGCAGTTCAGCTCCGGCCCGCTCATCTTCGGCTACCCGTTGCTGCCCGCGATTTTCTACGCGACCGCGGTCTGGTTCACGGTGAAGCTGGTTCGCGCCATCAGCCGGCATCTCTGACCCGCCGGATTTGATCCGGATCAACCGGGGGCACCGACCCCCCGGGACAATGCGGGATGGATTGCGCCCACTGCGGCCTGCCCGCGCCCGAAGGATCCTCGTTCTGCTGCCCCGGCTGCGAGGCGGTCGCGGGCGCCATCGGCGGGCTGGGCCTGGGCGACTTCTACCGCTTGCGCGATGCCGCCGCGGCGCGCCCCGCGCGCCCGGTGCAGGCGCGCCCCGAGGATGCGCTGCTGGACGACGCGCCGACGCTCGCGCGCCACGCTCGCAAGCTCGAGGATGGGACGCTCGAGATCGAATTGCTGCTGGAAGGCCTGCGCTGCGCCGCGTGCGCGTGGCTGGTGGAACAGGCCGTCGCCCGGGTGCCGGGCGTGCGCGAGTCGAACGTGGGATTCGCGACGCGGCGCGCGCGCGTGCGATGGGATCCGGCGACGCCGCTCTCGAAGATCGTCACCGCGATCCGCGCGGTGGGCTACGGCGCGTGGCCCTACGAGCATGGGCGCATCGAGATGGTCGAGGCGGGCGAGCGGCGCACGGCGCTGCGGCGGCTGTGGGTCGCGGGCCTCGGAATGATGCAGGTGATGATGTATGCCGTGCCCGCGTACATCGCGGGCGAGGGCGAGATCACCGCGGACATCGAGTCGCTCATGCGCTGGGCGGGCCTCGTGCTCACGCTCCCGGTGGTGGGATATTCCGCAGCCCCCTTCTTCCGCGGCGCCTGGCGCGAGCTCGTGCGCGGGCGGCTCGGCATGGACGTTCCCGTGGCGCTCGGGATCCTGGTGGCGTTCGCGGCGAGCGCTTGGGCCACGGTGACGGGCGCGGGCGCCGTGTACTTCGATTCCGTGACGATGTTCGTCTTCCTGCTCCTCGGCGGGCGCTACCTCGAGCTCCTGGCGCGTGCGCGCGCCGGCAGCGCGCTGCAGCGGCTGGCTCGCGCGGAGGTCGCTAGTGCCGAGCGTTTGGTCGCACCCACGAGCCTCGAGACGCTCACCATTCCCGCCGCGCGTCTCGTGCCCGGCGACCGGGTGCTGGTGCGCACGGGCGAAGCGGTGCCCGCGGACGGGGAGATGGAGGGTCCGCCGAGCGAGGTGAGCGAGGCATGGCTCTCGGGCGAAAGCCGAGCGCTCGCGCGCCGCCCCGGCGATGCGCTCACCGGCGGCTCGGTGAACGCGGGCCGCGCCTTCGTGATGCGCGTGAAGCGCGTGGGCGACGACACTGCAGCCGCATCGCTGCGAAGGCTCATGGAGCGCGCCCTCGAGGACCGGCCGCATTGGGTCGCCGCCGCCGAGCGCGCGGGCGGCGCGTTCGTGGCTTTCGTGCTCGTGGCCGCCGCGGCGGCCGCCGCGGGATGGTGGAGCGTCGATCCCCAGCGCGCGGTGTGGATCGCGGTCTCGGTGCTCGTGGTCACCTGTCCCTGCGCTCTCGCGCTCGCGACACCCATGGCGCTCGTGGCCGCGAGCGGCGCGCTCGCACGCAGGCACCTCGTGATCACCCGGGGCGGCGCGATCGAGCGCCTCGCGGGCGCCACCGATCTCGTGTTCGACAAGACCGGCACGCTCACCGAGGGACGCCCGCGCGTGCTGGCGTTCCAGGCGATGCGTGGCCACCCGCTCGAACGGGCCCGGGAGCTCGCCGCCGCGCTCGCGCGGCCGTCGTCGCATCCGCTCGATCGCGCCATCGTGCGCGCCTGCGACGGCGTGCGCGAGCTCCCGGTGTCCGACCATCGCAACGTGCCCGGCGACGGCGTGGAGGCGCTTGTCGATGGACGCTTGTACCGCCTCGGCCGGGCGTCGTTCGTCGCCGCGCTGCACGGCCGGCCCTTCGTGGCCGCCGATGGCGGCGACGGGACTCGCGCGTGGCTGGGCGACGAGTCGGGTTGGATCGCGACCGTGCGCTTCGGCGACGCATTGCGCCCGGAGGCCCGCGCGGCGGTGGACGCGCTGCGCGACGCGGGGCTGCGAGTGCACCTGCTTTCGGGCGACGGGCCCGGCCCGGTCACGGCCGTGGCGGCGCAGCTCGGCATCACGCAAGCCGTGGCGCAAGCGACACCGCAGCGCAAGATCGATCACGTGCGAACGCTGCAGGCCCGGGGGGCCCGCGTGGCGATGGTGGGTGACGGCGTGAACGACGCGCCGGTGCTGGCGCAATCGGACGTCTCGATCGCGATGGGCGGCGGCGCGGACCTCGCGCAGCTGCGAGCCGACGCCGTGCTGCTGTCGGATTCTCCCGCCGACCTCGCCGCGGGAATCTCGATCGCGCGCCGCGCGCGCGCCATCGTGCGCCAGAACCTCGCCTGGGCGCTCGCCTACAACGCGATCGTGGTCCCGATGGCGATCGCCGGCTGGGTCACGCCGCTGGTCGCGGGGATCGCGATGGCCTCGAGCTCGCTCGTGGTCGTGGGCAACGCGCTGAGGGTGAGGCGCTGACGATGGACATCCTCTTCCTCCTCATCCCCTTGAGCCTGGTGCTCGCCGTCGCGATCGGCGCGGCGTTCTGGATCGCCGTCGACGGCGGGCAGTTCGACGACCTCGACGGCCCCGCGGTACGCGTGGTCGCCGACGACGACCTTCCGCGCTAGCGCACCACGAGGACCGGCGAGCCCAGCGTGGCGAGCAGCTTCTGCGCGACGCTGCCGAGGGCGAGGCCGGCGAGCGCGCCGTGGCCGCGGCAGCCCATCACGACGAGGTCGATCTTGTTCTTGTCGACGAAGCGCTTGATCTCGTCGGACACGTCGCCCACGGAGTACGACCTCTTCGCATTCCTGGCGGCGTCGCCCAGCTCGCGCATGGCGAGCGAGAGCGCGGCGTCCGCCTCCTCGCGCTGGTATTCCTCCACGGCTTTCTTGCCGACGGCCTTCGCGGCCGCCGCGTAGGGAATCGGCGGAACCACGTTGTGGACGTAGATCTCCGGCGCCGTCTTGAAGCCCTTCACGTGCGTGGCGACGAAGTGGGCGGCCTTGGCGGTGTACTCCGAGCCGTCGGCGGCGAGCAAGATCCTCATGGGTCCCCTGCGGTTCGTTGGGATGCGGGCGCTGTGCAGCGTATCACTTCGGCGGCTTGAGGCTCACCTCGATCATGTGGCTCACGGCGGCCTTCATCTCGGGATCCGTGAGGTCGGCCATGCCGCCGCGCGCGGGCATCTGGCCGTGGCCCTTGATGGCCGAGCGCACGAGCGTGTCGATGCCGTTGCGGGCGCGATCGATCCACGCCGCGCGGTCGCCGATCTTCGGCGCGCCGGCGACCCCGGTGCCGTGGCATTGCACGCAGCGCATCGCGACGACCTGCTCGCCGCTGCGCTCCTTCGGCTCGGCGGCCTGCCCCGGGCCCGCGAGGGCCAGCACGGCGAAACCGCAAAGGATTCCGAGTCTTCTCATGGCGCATCTCCTCGATCACGATCAGGTCCGACGATCTTCAGCATCTGGTAGAGCCCTCCCCAGAACGTCCGCTTGTGGCGCGCCGCGCCGCCTTCGGGGAGCCAGCACGCGACGTCCCGGTGCCACAGGTCCATGGCGAAGGGCTCGAACCAGCGCAGCACCAGCTGCATCACCGGCCGCAGCGGGTGCCATGACGCGGGCCGGTGGTAGTCGACGATCAACACGTCGCCGCCGGGCTTCACCACGCGCAACGCTTCGGCGAGCGTGCGCCGGCGAACGTCCTCGGGCATCTCGTGCAGCAGGAAGAAGAGCACGACGCGGTCGTAGCTCGCGTCGGCGAGCCCCAGGTCGGCGGCATCGCGCTGCAGCAGCGCGACCGGAGCGCCCGCGGGCAGCTTCCGGCGCAGGTTGGCGAGCTGGATCGGCAGCACGTCGACCACGTCGAGCGAGCCTCCGGGGGCCACGCGCGCGGCCAGGCGCGGGGTGAAGTCGCCGTAGACGCAGGCCACCTGGAGCGTGCGGCCGGCGAGCACGCCCCCCAGCTCGGCGAGCGCCGCGTCGCGCAACCGCGCGAAGTTGCCCCACAGGATCAGGTTCACCAGCCACTGGCGCTCGAACAGGCGCACCGCGTTCGGGTGCACATAGGCCCACCAGTAGGTGTCGTGGAGGTATTGGGGGATCGCGGCCACGGGCGTCATCGCATCTCTCCGCGTGAGGTTTCACGGCTACCCTCGCATGATCGCCGCCGAACGCTTTGACGCCGGTCAAGTCGAAGCAACCATGAGCACCAAGCCCCGCAAGGGCCAGGCGCACTGGCCCATGGCGCGGGAGGAATTCCGCCGCCGCTTCGAGCGCAATTTCTACGACCCGGCGTTCGACCCGGAGAAGGAAGCCATCGGGCGCCTCGAGGCGATCGCCTGGGATGCGTACAAGGACGGCCGCAAGGCGCCGCGGACGGCGAAGGCGGGCCGCGGATTCAAGGACCCGGACTACGAGCTGTCGATCGAGTGGCGCGAGACTCGAGACCGGTTGATCGCCGCGCAGAAGAAGCAGCGAAGCCCGGCGACGCGGTCGCGCGTCCTGGTGGTCTGCGGCTCGTCGCGCAACGACGGCACCTGCCCCGGCGAGATGTCGAAGACCTTCCGCCTCGCGAAGCTCTGCAAGGCGGTGCTGGAGCGGGCCGACATCGAGGTCGACCTCCTCGACCTCTCGAAGCTCACTTCCGACTACGCGCTGCGCATCTATCCCTGCAAGGCGTGCGTTTCGACCGCGCAGCCGCTGTGCCACTGGCCGTGCTCGTGCTACCCGAACCACGAATTCAACCAGGTGAACGACTGGATGGCGGAGATCTACGAGAAGTGGGTCGCCGCGCACGGCGTGATCCTGCTCACGCCGACGAACTGGTACCACACCTCGAGCAGCATGAAGCTCATGATCGACCGGCTGGTGTGCGCGACCGGCGGCAACGCCGACCCCACGCTCACCCAGGGCAAGGACGTGGAGCTCGCGAAGCGGGTCGAGCTCGAGGGGTGGGACTATCCGAACCACCTGGCAGGGCGCGTCTTCGGCGTGTTCGTCCACGGCGACGTCGCCGGGATCGAGGCGACGCGGTATGCCCTCACCGACTGGCTCGAGTGGGCCGGCCTCATCGACGCGGGCCAGATGTCGCATATCGACCGCTACATCGGCTACTACGAGCCGTACGCCACCAGCCATGAGGCGCTGGACCGCGACAAGGACGTCCAGGAGGAGGTGCGCAACCTCGCGCGCGCGGTGGCCCACGCCGTGAAGGAGCTGCGCGCCGGGCGGCTGTCACGGCCGGATCGCGATCTGAAACGACCGCGCATGAAGTAGCAGGGGGCGTAGCATCATCCCCGCAACATCCAAAACAACCATCGGGGAGGTCACATGGAAGCAGTCGGAGTCGGGCGGCGCGCGGTCGCGGTCATCATCGACGGGATCCTGCTGATGGTCGTGGGATGGGCACTGGCCGCGGTGGTCGGCGGGACGTCGTCCACCGGGTTCAACCTGGGAGGCGGGCCCGCGTTCGTCTTCTTCCTGATCGCCTTCGCCTATTTCGTCGTGATGGAGAAGACGCAGGGCGCCACGCTGGGCAAGAAGCTGATGGGGCTCAAGGTGGTGCGCGAGAACGGCGAGCCCATGGACTGGGGTGCCTCCGTGATCCGCAACATCCTGCGGCTCATCGACGGGTTCTTCTTCTACCTCGTCGGCGCCATCGTGGTGTGGGTCTCGAAGAAAAAGCAGCGTCTCGGCGACATGGCCGCCAAGACGCTCGTGGTTCGGGCGGGCGCTGCTTAAGCAGCGCGGCGCGGCTCCCCCGCGCGCGCTTCGCGCGGGGCGAGGCTCTGGATGAGGTAGTTGTCCAGCACCGCGAGGGCGGCGTTGGCGACGATCTCGGTCACGTCCGAGGGCTTGAGCTGCGGGTCGCGGGCGAGGGCGCGCACCTCGTTGGGCGAGAAGCAGCCGGTGCGGGCGATGACGCGCGCGAGCTTCACGATCGCGGCGTCGCGCAGGTCGAGGGCCGAGCCCGCGCAGGCGAAGGTGACGTCTTCCCAGTCGAGGCCGGAGGCACGCGCCACGCAGGTCTGCGCCCACACGCAGTACTCGCACTGGCTCTCCTGCGCCACGACCAGCGCGATCTGCGCGCGCTGGTTGGGGGTGAGCCGGCCTTCGGAGATGGTCCGCGCGAGCTTGTTGCGAGCTTCCATGGCCGCGGGCGAGCGCTGGAGCGCCGGCAGGAAACCGGGGATGAAAGCGAAATCGGCGGCGGACATTTGCGTATCTCCTGGACTGTATGAGCCCAGTTTCCGCCGGCCGTCGCGGGGAAAGTATCGGTGCCGTCCCAATCGCGCTTCGGTAAACGCTACCCCGCGCGGGTGAGACCGGCGAGCGCAGGGGTAGGAGGATTCCTAGACGGGCCTTTATCGGGGGGCCGAGGCCACCTCGGCGCGCAGCTCCCGCAGCTTCGCCTTCACCCGCGCCGCGTTCGCGGCGCCGATCCGGATCATGACCTTCTGCCCCGCGGACAAGCCCTCCAGGGCCGGATCGGCGTACTCGTAGAGCACGTGCGGCGTCGCGAGGCCGATGCGCGCCGGAGGGTCCGGTGCGGCGAGGAGGTCGTCGAGGGTTTCGACCAGCCGGTCGTTGAAGTAGCCGTTCGGGTAGCCCAGCTCCACGTACGCCTGCTGGAACAGCGGATAGTGGCGCCGGTAGGTCTCCACCAGCTTCGCCGTGTCGACCTTCGTTGCGAGGTCGATGAAGGGCGCATAGCGCGCCGCGTTCTCGGGCGCGAGCGCGAGCGTGTCGCCCTGCCCCGTGGTGCGCGGGACTCCCTGCATCGGGCGGACCGGGTCGAGGCGCTGCGAGTATTCCTCGCGCGGCAGGTTGTCGACGGTGGCCACGATGCGGCGGATCGCCCCTTCGGTGTTGAGGTAGCGCTCGACCGCCTGCGCTCCGATGAGCGCAACGAACGCGTCGCGCACCGATGGGTCGCTCTCGTTGAGCGCGGGGAGCGGCTTTTCCGTGGGCGCCTCGGCGATCGGGTTGCGCGGGCCGGTCGGCGCGGGCGCCTGGGCGGGCGCCAGTGCTGCCGGCGGCAGGGGCGGCGGCTCCCGATGGGTGAAGAGGTAGTAGCCGCCCGCGGCCAGGACCGCCACCACCGCGACGCCGACCAGCCAGGGCAGGGCTCGACTCATGTCCTTCTGACGCCGCGGGCCCTGCGGGGTTCAGGGCAATTGATGCGGGACAAGGGCGTGCGATTCGCGGTTCATAGACTCGAATGATGAAGCAATTCGCCTCCGTCCTCGCATTGCTGGCTTTCTGCGGCGCATCGGCGTTCGCGGCCGGCGCGGCGTGCCCGTTGCCGCCCGCGCCGCTCGCGTCGCCGGCGCCCGACGCCGGCCGGCTGCGCGTCGGTGTCGCCCTCGGCAGCGGCTCGACCCACGGCCTCGCCCACATCGGCGCCATCGAGGAGATGGAGGCCCGGGGGCTGCGCGTCGACGTGGTCGCGGGAACGAGCGCGGGAGCGATCATCGGCGCGCTGTGGGCGAGCGGCTCGTCCGGCGCGGAGATCGAGAACCTCAGCCGCTACGGCGACTGGGAGGGCATGGATCGCTTCTCGCCCACGTGGCAGTCGCTCTATTCGAGCGATCCGCTGCGCACGAACCTGCAGCGCCTCCTTCCCCCGAAGCCCATCGAGGCCTGGCCGCGGCGTTTCGGCGCCGTGACGACCGAAATCGACAGCGGACGCAGGCGGATCATCGCCCGCGGCGACGGCACGCGCGCGGTGATGGCGTCGAGCGCGATGCCGGTCGCCTACGCGCCGGTGGTGATCGACGGCGTGTCGCTCGCCGACGGCGCCCTCGTGGAGCCCGTGCCCGCGCGCGCGGCACGTGACCTGGGCGCCGATTTCGTGATCGCCATCGACGTCGCGTACCGGCCCTACGAGGAACCCGCGCGCGGCCTCTTGCAGTCGGGATTCCAGGCGATCCACGTGCTGGTGAACTCGCTCGCTGCGGAGCAGGACCGCTACGCCGATCATGTCGTGCGCATGGACGTCCACCGCGTGTACATGGATTGCGGGGCGCAGGCGATGGTGTATGCCGGGCGCCAGGCAGTGCGCGAGGCGTGGCCCGCGATCGAGGCGGCGCTCGCCCGCGCGAGGAAGTAGTCGGCGTGGGCACGTGCGCCTGGATCACCCACCCGGATTGCCTCGCGCACGACAACGGCGATGACCATCCGGAGTGCGCGGGACGCATCGACGCGATCTCCGACCACCTCATCTCGACCGGGTTGATGCAGCTGCTGCTGCCCCGCGACGCACCGCTCGCCACCGACGAGCAGCTCGCGCGCGCACACACGATGTCGTACCTGCGCGACCTGGAAGCGCTCTCGAACGCCGGCCAGCGCACCCACCTGGATCCCGACACCGTTTTCGGACCCGCGACGCTCGCCGCGGCGAAACGCGCGGCGGGCGCGGCGGTGCATGCGACGGACCTGGTGCTGAGCGGCGTGGCGCAGCGCGCGTTCTGCGCGGTGCGGCCGCCCGGCCACCATGCGCCGCGCGGCGCCGCGATGGGCTTCTGCATCTTCAACAACGTGGCGGTCGGCATCCGGCACGCGCTGGAGGCGCACGGGCTCGAGCGCGTGGCGCTCGCCGACTTCGACGCGCACCACGGCAACGGCTCCGAGGAGATCCTCGCGGGCGACGCGCGGGTCCTCATGGTGTCGACCTTCGAGCGCGGGATCTATCCCTTCGTTGGCGAAACGCCGCTCGCCTCGAACATGGCCAACGTGCCGCTCGAGCGGGGCTCGGGGCGCGACGCGCTCGAGGACGCGTTCGAATACGTGTGGAAGCCACGACTGGAGGAATTCCGGCCGCAGCTGCTCGTCGTTTCCGCGGGCTTCGATGCGCACCGTGCCGACGAGATGTCGAACCTGCGCTGGGTCGAGGAGGATTTCGCCTGGATCACGCGCCGGCTGGTGGAAGTCGCCGCGCGCCATGGCGAGGGGCGGATCGTCTCGTGCCTGGAGGGCGGCTACCACCCGTTCCACCTCGCCCGGTCGGTGGCCGCGCACGTTCGGGAGCTCGCCGGGGCGGCCTAGGAAGCATTCCTTGCTCTGGCGCAAATCCGGGACCGCGCCGGGGCGAACAATGGATGCGGGCCATTCCCTTTCCTCGGAGCCTCCATGAAGACCAGTGAACTCAGCAAGAAGGACGTCGCGAGCGTCCCCGCCTCGGCGACCCTCGAGTCGGTCTCGAAGCTCATGCGCAAGAGCCACGTCGGCAGCGTCGTCGTGACCGGCGAAGGCAACAGCAAGCCGGTGGGCATCGTGACCGACCGCGACATCGTGCTCGAGGTCGTGGCACAGGGCCTCGACCCGGCGAAGCTCACGGCGGGAGACGTCATGACCACGTCGCCGGTGCTGGCGCGCCCGGACGACGACGTCCTCTGGACGTTGAAGACCATGCGCGACCGCGGCGTGCGGCGCATGCCGGTGGTCGATGCGAAGGGCGATCTTGCCGGGATCATCGCCTTCGATGACGTCATGCAGCACGTGGGCACCACGCTCGCCGACATCGCGCAACTGATCGGAACCGAGCGCGTCGTGGAGTCGTGGCGGCGCAACTGATGCCGTCAGCGGCGCCTTGATCGCGCCCGCCTCGCGAGCTTGAGGCCGTCGTACCACGCCACGCTCGCGAATCCGGCAGCCAGCGCGCCCGCGAGCCACGCCGCGGGCGGCGCCTGGAACCGGAAGAGGTCCGCCAGCGCGGGGACCTCGACCACCGCGACGAGGGCCGCCGCCGTGCATCCCGCGATCCACCAGACCGCCCGGTTGGGATGCAGCAGCAATTCCGGCAGCGTGAGCACGTGCGAGCGGTTCGCGAAGATGAGCCCGAGGTCGCCGCCCACCAGGGCGGCGAAGGCCACCGCGCGCGCCTCGCCGGCCGGAAGCGAACCGAGCGCGACGCCGTAGGCCAGTCCCGCCGCCGCAAGCGCGCTCGCCCCGAGCGCGAACGCGAGCGCGAGCTGGGCCCCGTCGAAGAGCCTCGCCGCCACCGGCCGCGGCGCCCGCTCCATCACGCCCACCTCGCTGCGCTCGGCCTCGAACACGAGGGAGCACGCGGGGTCGATCACGAACTCGAAGAACACGACGTGCACGGGGGCGAGGAAAGCCGGCCATCCTGCGAGCAGCGGAAGGAATGCCATGCCGGCGAGCGGCACGTGCACCGCGACGAGGAAGCGCATCGCATTCCGGATGTTGTCGTAGATCCGCCGCCCGAGGCGCACCGTGCCCACGATCGCGGTGAAGTCGTCCTCGAGCAGCACGAGCGCCGCGGCCTCGCGAGCCACGTCCGTCCCGCGGCGGCCCATCGCGATGCCGATGTCGGCGGCGCGCAGCGCGGGCGCGTCGTTGACCCCGTCGCCGGTCATGGCGACCACCTCGCCGCCCGCGCGCAGCGCGCGGATGAGTCGCAGCTTCTGCTCCGGGCGCACGCGCGCGAATACCTGCGCCGCGCGCACCGCGTCGGCGAGTCGCGCCTCGTCCATCGCCTCCAGCTCCGCGCCGGTGACGACGACCGCGGCGTCGATGCCCGCCAGGCGTGCCACGGCGCGCGCGGTCGCCGGATGGTCTCCCGTGATCATCACGACGCGGATGCCCGCGCGGCGGCAGAGCGCGATGGCGGCGGGCACGCTCGGGCGTACGGGGTCGGCGAGGGCGACGAAGCCGAGGAATCGCCACGCCAGCGCCTCCGAGGTCGCCGGCCACCCGCCCTCGCATTCGGCTTTCGCCACGCCCAGCACGCGCAGCCCGCGGTGCGCCGCGTCGGAAGCGGCTTGCAACGCGCGCGCGCGCTCACCCGGATCGAGCCGGCAGAGGGTCACGACCGTCTCCGGAGCGCCTTTCATGGAGGCCCCGCGGCGGCCGTCTTCGCGCCAGCCGTGGGCGACGGCCAGCACGCGATCGGAAAGCGGGTAACGCTGCTCGAGGATCGCATCCGCGCCCGGCCGCGAGCGCGCCGCGTCGAGGATCGCCTTCTCCATCGGATCGAACGGCGCCGCCTCGCAGGCTCGCGCGGCGGTGTCCAGGGTTTGCGCGTCGAGGGCGACCCACTGCGCCGGCGCACGCCACTGGCCATCCGTCCACGTCTCGACCACCGTCATGCGGTTCTCGGTGAGCGTGCCGGTCTTGTCGGCGCACAGCACGGTAGTGGCACCCAGCGTCTCGATGGCCGGCAACCGGCGAGTGAGCACGCCGTGGCGCGAGATGCGCCAGGCACCGAGGGCGAGGAACACCGTCAGCACCACGGGAAATTCCTCCGGCAGCAGCGCCATGGCGAGCGTGAGGCCGGCGAGGGCGGCCGCGACCAGCTCGCCGTGCAGGGCGAAATGCAGCAGCGCCACGCCGATGCACGCGGCGAGCGCGAAGACCGCGATGAGGCGCACCAGGCGAGACGTCTCGCGCTCGAGGAAGGTCTTGCCGGCCTCGACCGTGGCGAGCGACGCCCCGATGCGGCCGAATTCGGAGCGCGCTCCGGTCGCGACCACTTCGCCGGTCGCGGTACCCCGAACGACGAGCGTGCCCGCATACGCGTGCCGATCGCGCCCTTCGCCTTCGACCTGCTTGTCGGCCGGGACCGACTCCCCGGTGAGCAGCGATTCGTCGACGCGCAGGCCGTGCGCCTCGACGAGCATTGCGTCGGCCGCGACGCGGTCGCCTTCACGCAGTCGCAGCAGGTCGCCCCGAACCACGTCGCGTCCCGCGATGCGTTGCTCGATTCCGTCGCGAATCACCAGCGCCCGCGGACTGGAGAGGTCGCGCAGGGCCTCGAGCGCGTCCTCCGTGCGCCGCTCCTGGATCACGGTGATCGCGACGATGACCACGATCGATGCCGCGAGCACCAACGCCTCGCGCAGGTCGCCGACCGTGAGATAGATCGCCGCGGCGCCGAGGAGCATCAGGAACATCGGCTCGCGCAGCACGCCGAGCAGCAAAGCGTCCATCCCGCGCCGCTCGGGTGAGGGCAGCGCGTTGGGCCCTTCGGAGGCGAGCCGTGACCGCGCCTCGGATGCGCTCAGTCCGTGCACGTGCGCAGGTCGCTGCAGCGGGTGCTGCTCGCGTTCGCCCCGCAGCTTCACGGGCTCATCTCATCGTGGAAGCCGTGGGAAATCATGGTTTGCCTT
>Ga0105242_10001965_pt1 | contig 16173 bp, 13 predicted proteins | sample KBSM24metaG_FD_81521 | JGI IMG/M metagenome (GOLD analysis project Ga0105242, IMG submission 81521) | Miscanthus rhizosphere microbial communities from Kellogg Biological Station, Michigan, USA - KBS M2-4 metaG | ecosystem: Host-associated > Plants > Roots > Rhizosphere > Soil | place... | reverse complement strand
GGCGACGCGATCCGCGCGCGCGTCATCGTGTATTCGATCGCGCCGTGCAGATGGTCCGCGAACGCGGTGCGAATGCCGGCGCTCACACCCGACGCATCGACATCGCCGATGTTGCCCAGCAGATAGTTGCCCACCGCCGACGGCGCTTCAAGTGAGCTCACCCCGAAGAGCGTCACGATTTGATCGCGGACGTGCTGCCTGAAGGCCCGCAGCGACACCGTCGTCGACGCGATATCGCGCTCGACTTCGACCTCGACGTGGTTCGTGCGCTCGGCCTCGAACGGACGGCCGGGAACAATCGACGAGAACGTGCGCTGCGGCGGAAGCAGAATCCCCGCATCGGCGCGAGGCATGAATTCTTCGGCGCCCGGCGCGACCGCACGGCTCGACAGCATCGTGCTGACCCGGAAGTGATCCGCCGGCTCGAACGTCAGCGCGACGCGCGGGCTGATCAGGCTGCCGCCATCGATGTAGTCGTATCGCGCATAACGAGCGCCGTAGGTCAGCGTCAGGATCGGTGAAATCGAGAAGGTGTCGAACCCGTAGATCGCGCCGGCGTTGCGGCTGCCGTCGGTGACGTCGCGCAGCGTCGCGAAGTTTCCACCCTCGTAGCGCTGCGTGCTGTACGACATCCCGATGTCGTAGCGGTGCCGGGCAGGCGCGCGCGTCGTGTACTCACTCGCGACGATCCACGACGAGATGTCGCCCTGAGTGAGCGCTGCTCGAACCGTCCAGTCCGCATGCTCGCCGACGGGCGCGCCGAGCGCCATGTACGCCGTGTTGTGCGCGAAGTTATCGGACGAGAACAGCTGCTGCGGGCTATCAAACGACCCGCTCGTCAGCAGATTCACCTGCCCCGAGAACGGCGTCGACGAGAAGAAGTTGGAAGCCAGCCTCGCTGAGGAATTCGTAACCCGCCCGAACACGTTCTGGCCGCCGAAGCCATCGGCGTCCGCGGGCGTGTCAGGGCCTACCATGTCTTCGGGAACGGTCGCGTCCTTGAGGACCGTCCGGCGCGCGTGGCGCAGCCGCCATGCCAGCTCGCCGTGGTCGTCGTTGTTGTCGGCGCCGCTCGTATTCACCGCGCCATCCGGATCGGGTGCTGCCACAGGACCGGGCGCTTCAGGTACGGGCCCCAGACCGGCGGCGAGAACGGGAGTCGACGTGGAACCGACGTTCACGTGGCGAAGCGCGATCGACGAGGACGCGCGACCGCTCGGCCGGACCTCGATCACCTGACTATGAGAAGCCACGAATCCCGTGAGGTGCGCGCGCAGCACGTACGGGCCGGGCGACAGTGTCCGCATTTCGAACCGGCCGGTTCGGTCGCTGACGGCGAACGCCGTCGATGCGCCAAACGCCGAAACGGTTGCCCCGACCACCGGTGCGCCGCGTTCGTCGAGAACGGTCCCCTGAATCGAGCCCGCCGCAATCGACGCGACGTGCGTCACGGCGCGTAACTGTCCCGCAACCTGCGCGCTACCTGCAGCCGGCAAACACACGAGCACCAGACCGCCGACGACCGCCGACGCCGTCATTCTGGAAATGGTGCCCATTCGTACTCCCGCGCTTACTGTGTTTACGAGGGGAGAACCGTGAAGTTGATCTCCCGCGTCAACGACTTGTTCGCGATCTTGTCCGTGATCTTGATCTCGAGCCGATAGTCGCCTTCAGGGAACGACGCCAGCGGCACGGCCTGACCGCTCTGGAGCTGATGCCCCGCGGCGAAATCGAAATTCGGCGGCAGCGTCTGCGCGTTCAGATTCTGGGGATTCGTCTTGTTGAAGAACTTCTCCGGCTGCCCCGCAAGCTTCTGGTAGAAGTTGTACTCGACGCTGACGTCCGGCTTGTTCGCGCTGTCGACCTTCGGGTTGTAGATCAGCATGAAGGTCGAGAGCTCGGCCTTCTTCGTGAACTTGGTTTCGAAGGTGGGAAGAATCTCCATCATGCCCAGGGCGTACGGCCGGTCGGCTTGTTGCTGCGGCGTCAGCGGCGCGGGCAGCGGATCGATTCGCTGCGCGACGATCACCGAGCTGGTGGCCAACTCGTTGTTCCAGAAGTCCGGCACGTTGACGGTCTGCTTGAGAGCGGAGATCTTCGCGGGCGCGGCGTTCTTCGGGGCTTTCTCCGGCGTCGGCTCCTTGGCGATGAGGAACACGTCATAGTTGCCGGCCGGCACTGTGAAGGAGCGGGAGATCTTCATCGAGGTCTGCCCGGCGGTCACCGGCACGAAGGCGATGTCTTCGTACGCGTAGTCCGACTTCTTCCCCTTGTCCTTGTCTTTGTCCTTCTTGTCGTCTTTCTTTCCGGTGTCGGCTGGCACGGGGGCCGCCGCCGACTTCGAGACGACCCGCCAGTAGAACGCGACGGTTCCGCCGCTGACCTTGGACGGATCGATCTGGACGGTGAACGGCACGTATTCCTTGTTGCCCTGGGCTTTCAGCACGTCCTCGCGCAGCCATGTCATCGACAGGTCGTTTGCCGCGGGCTGACCAGCCGTCAGATCGTCCACGCTTTTGACGATGCTCTGGATTTCCCTTTTTTGCGCTTCGTCTTTCTTCTTGTCGTCCTTGCTCTGCGCAAAGAGCGCCAGCGACGAGGCACAGCCCACGACCACCAACAACGCAAACACAGCGCGACGCTGCTTCATAAAGCCTACTCTCCCAAGATAAAGGACTTAATCGATCAGCCCATAATAGGCGTGCCTTCCGCGTCAAGTCAAACCGTTCAGCAGTCAGCACTTCAGAGGACTTTTGGTGCGCCGCGGCTATGCTAACATCCGGCTCTCGGCCCCTCATGAAGCTCATCGACGTGTCCGTCCCGCTCGATGCCCAACTCCCGACCTACCCGCACAACACGCCGTTCGCGCTCGAGGCAATCAAACGGCTGGCCAACGGCGACAGCTCAAATGTGTCGACGCTGCACATGAGTGCGCACACGGGAACGCACGTCGACGCGCCCCGGCATTTCTTCGACTCCGGCCAAGGCACGGAATCGCTCGCACTCGAGTTGCTCATTGGACGAGCTCGGGTGATCGAAATATCGTCACGCGGCATCTCCGCGGAAGACCTGGCCGCGGTCGACCTGTCTGACGACATTCGCGTGCTCATCAAAACGCGCAACTCACGCTTGTGGGGATCCCCCGAGTTCCACACCGACTACGTCGGCGTGACGGAATCCGGCGCGAAACATCTCGTGGAACACGGCATCAAAGTCGTCGGTGTCGACTACCTGTCGGTCGAGCAATTCAAGAACCCCGGCGCGCCGGCGCATCATGCGCTGCTTGGCGCCGGCACCATCGTGATCGAAGGGCTCGATCTGCGGCAGGTCGAGCCTGGCATCTACGAAATGTTCTGCCTTCCCCTTCGCGTCGTTGGATCCGATGGCGCTCCGGCCCGCGTCGTGCTTCGCAAGAGCTGAATGTCGGGCATGTCCTCATTGCTCGACGACAGTCTCGTCATCGTTCTTGCCGGCGGCGCCGGGGAGCGTCTCTATCCACTGACGAGGGAGCGCGCCAAACCGGCGGTGTACTTCGGCGGCCCATACCGCATCATCGACTTCGCGCTGAGCAACTGCATCAACTCGGGTTTGCGCCGCATCTTCATCGCCACGCAGTACAAGTCGCTGTCGCTGAACCGGCACATCCGCATGGGATGGGGCATCGTCTCCGAGGAGCTCGGCGAATTCGTCGAGATCCTGCCGCCGCAGAAGCGCGTCAGCGAGCATTGGTACCAGGGGACCGCAGATGCGGTGTACCAGAACCTGTACTCGATCATGCGCGAGAACCCGCGGCACCTCGTCGTGCTCTCCGGCGATCACGTCTACAAGATGGACTACGCGCGCATGCTGCGCGTGCACCAGGAAAAGAAGGCCGCCGTCACGCTCGCGACGATTGAGATACCGATTGCGGACGCCAGCCGCTTTGGCATCATCGCCGTCGACGAGACCGAGCGCGTCACGGGCTTCCAGGAGAAGCCTGCGCGGGCCACGTCGATTCCCGGATCGCCCGATCTCGCGCTCGCGTCGATGGGCGTCTACATCTTCGACACCGACGTCATCGTCCGCGCGCTCGAAGCCGACGCGAACCTGCCGACCAACCACGATTTCGGCAAGGACATCATCCCGGCGCTGATCCATGACGTGCCGGTGTACTCGTACCGGTTCTACGACGAGAACAAGAAGTCGTCGAAATACTGGCGGGACATCGGGACCCTCGATGCGTATTTCGAGGCCAACATGGATCTGTGTCAGGTGAACCCCGAATTCAATCTCTACGATCCTGAATGGCCGCTGCGAACCTACCAGCCGCAGGCGCCGCCGGCGAAGTTCGTCTTCGCCGAAGCCGGAAGCCGGTGCGGACAGGCGCTCGATTCGGTCATTTCTCCCGGGTGTATCGTCTCGGGAAGCCGCATCGCCGGGAGCGTGCTGTGTCCCAACGTGCGCGTTCACAGTTTCTGCCTGATTGAGGAATGCATTCTCATGCCGGGCGTGCGCGTCGGGCGGCACGCGCGGATCCGGCGCGCTATCATCGATCGTGACGTGCTGATTCCGCGCGGCGCGCTCATCGGATACAACGCGGAAGAAGATCGCCGGCGCCACACCGTCACCGAATCGGGAATCGTAGTCGTGACGGTGGACGACGAGCCGTACATCGGACCGCTGAGCGAAGAGGCGATCCGCTTCGAGGCGGAGGCGGACAAACGCGGCGGCGGAGCCTAGAATAAATCCTCCGGCGCAGGAGATGGAGACTCGATGAAAATCGCGAAGGTGCAAGGCCGCGAGATTCTGGACTCGCGCGGCAACCCTACCGTTGAAGTTGACGTGACGCTGGCCGACGGCGCATTCGGCCGCGCGGCGGTGCCCTCGGGTGCGTCGACCGGCGAGCGGGAAGCGCTGGAGTTACGCGATGGCGACAAATCGCGCTACGCGGGCAAAGGTGTCCGTCACGCCGTCGCGAACGTCAACGGCGAGATCGCGAAAAGCGTCAGCGGCCGCGAAGTGGATCAGCGCGGGCTGGACGCCGCCATGATCGCGCTCGATGGCACGCCGACGAAGAGCCGGCTCGGCGCCAACGCGCTGCTGGGCGTGTCCATGGCCGCGCTGCGCGCCGAGGCTGCATCGAAAAAGATTCCGCTGTATCGCCACATCGGCCACTTGTACGGAACTCAGCGCTACACGCTTCCCGTGCCGATGATGAACATCCTCAACGGCGGCGCACATGCCGACTCCAGCGTGGATTTCCAGGAGTTCATGGTGATGCCGCTGAACGCGGGATCGTTCAGCGAAGCCCTGCGCATGGGCGCCGAGATTTTTCACGCCCTCCGCGGGATCCTGAAAGGACGCGGACAGTCGACCGGCGTCGGCGACGAGGGAGGCTTCGCGCCCAATCTGAAGTCGAACCGCGAAGCGGTTGAGGTCGTGCTCGAGGCGATTGGAAAAGCCGGCCTGAAGGCCGGCAGCGAGATCTCCATTGCGCTCGACGTGGCATCGAGCGAGCTCTGGGCGGGCGGCGGCAGGTACACTTTCAAGAAGTCCGGAGAACCCGACCGGACATCCGCGGAAATGATTCAGCTGTACGAGGACTGGATTCGCCAGTACCCCATCGTCTCGATCGAGGACGGGCTCGCGGAAGGTGACTGGGACGGATGGACGCGCCTGACCACTGCGATCGGAAAGCGAACGCAGCTGGTTGGTGACGACGTGTTCGTGACGAACCCGGAAATTCTCAAAAAGGGCATCGCGGATGGCGTCGGGAATGCGCTGCTCGTGAAGTTGAACCAGATTGGAACCGTGACCGAAACGCTGGACGCCGTGCGTCTGGCGGCAGACGCCGGTTACGCCACGATCATTTCCCACCGCTCCGGCGAAACCGAAGACTCAACGATCGCCGATCTCGCCGTCGGCACGGCGGCCGGACAGATCAAAACGGGATCGGCAAGCCGGACCGATCGCATCTGCAAGTACAACCAGTTGCTGCGCATCGAAGAGGAATTGGGATCGGCGGCGACATTCGCGGGACGAAGTGCCGTCCGCGCGTAGGTCGACCAAACTTCCTTCAGGCGGACCATGTATAAGGTTGTTCTGTTACGCCACGGCGAGAGTGCCTGGAACAAAGAGAACCGGTTTACCGGCTGGCACGACGTCGATCTGACCGACCGCGGGCGCGAAGAAGCGCGTGAAGCGGGCCGCCTGCTCAAGGAAGGCGGCTACGTCTTCGACCTGGCGTTCACGTCGGTGCTGAAGCGGGCGATCAAGACCCTGGGCATCACGCTCGACGTCCTGGACCAGCTCTGGATTCCCGTGACCAAGTCGTGGAGGTTGAACGAGCGGCACTACGGAGCGCTGCAAGGCCTGAACAAGGCCGAAACCGCCGCGAAGCACGGTGAGGCGCAGACCAAGATCTGGCGGCGCAGCTTCGACATTCCGCCTCCGCCGCTGACGCTCGACGACGAGCGTCATCCGTCGCGCGATCCGCGCTACAAATCGCTGACGCCGAGCGAGCTTCCGCTGACCGAGTCGCTGAAAGACACGATCGCGCGCTTCATGCCCTACTGGCACGAGACGATCGCCCCTGCCATCCGATCGGGTCAGCGCGTCGTGATTGCGGCGCACGGAAACAGCCTGCGCGCGCTCGTGAAGGATCTCGATCGCATTCCAGAGTCGGAGATCGTCGAGTTGAACATCCCGACGGGCATCCCGCTCGTGTACGAGCTCGACGACAATCTCAGTCCGATTCGTCACTACTATCTCGGCGATCCCGCCGCAGCGGCTGCTGCGGCGGCGCGCGTGGCAAATCAGGCGAAGGGGTAGGGGTAGGGGCCGCTGGACTGGGGACTAGGGCTGAGGGCTGGGGGATAAGGGCTGGGCCTGGGGGCTAAAAGAAAAGGCCGGCGCGCTCTCGCACACCGGCGTGCTTTCCACTTTCCAACTTTTACTTCTTACTTCTAACCTCTAAGTTCTAACTTCTATTCAACGCTCTCCGTCGTTTCGTCCGCGGCGATCCGCAGCGAGCGAAGGAAGCGGCGATCGTTGGCCGTCACGTCGAGCGCGCGCTTCGGCTGTGCGATCCGCGCGGGCGCCGTGACTTTCGTGAGAGCGGCGGTCTGGGAGCGGCTGACGAATCCCACCACCGCTTCGAGGGTCACCTTCATTTCGAAACCGGCCGCGCGCGCCTTCTCGCGACAGGCCTCCACTTGAGGATTTTCAGCGACCGCAGCGGCGATCGCGTCGGCCAGCTCTCGGGCGAACCGATTCACGACGTCGTCCATGTGCTTTCCTCCCTACGCCGCCGGCCAGCTTCCCGGGGCGCTTCCCAATCGATGCCTGCCTACACCAAGGCTGGTGGACAGGGATTGGGCGCCTGACGTCTGCATCTGTGTCGGAAGACCTTGTAGGTAGCCTGAGTCTAAGCCCAAGCCGTAGTGGTGTCAAGTAGTTACGGCGACCTGATCAGTCCCCAGTCGCGTTACAATTCCGGCGTGAAGAGCGGAACTCCCACCCCACCGGCCGGCACACCGGGCGATCTCGCAGGCTGGGACCCCGCCGCGGAGCTGGGTTATCCCGGCCAGTTCCCTTTCACGCGCGGCATCCAGCCCACGATGTATCGAGGCCGGCTCTGGACGATGCGGCAGTATGCCGGCTTTGCGACCGCGGAGGAGTCCAACGCGCGGTACCGCTATCTGCTCGCCCAGGGCGTCAGCGGCCTGAGCGTCGCCTTCGATCTGCCGACACAGATGGGCTACGACTCAGACCACGCACTCGCCGCCGGCGAGGTGGGCCGCGTCGGCGTGGCGATTGACTCGATCGAGGACATGGCGACGCTGTTCGATCGCATTCCGCTCGATAAGGTCTCGACGTCGATGACGATCAACGCGACGTCCATCATCCTGCTCTCGCTCTACGTCGCAGTCGCCCGTCGTCAGGGAATCGCCCCGAAAGACCTGTCCGGCACGGTGCAGAACGACATTCTCAAGGAATACGTCGCCCGGGGCACCTACATCTATCCGCCGCGAGCGTCGCTGCGAATCGTGACCGACATCTTCGCGTACTGCGAGCGCGAGATGCCGCAATGGAACACGATTTCGATCAGCGGGTATCACATCCGCGAGGCCGGATCCACGGCGGTCCAGGAGGTAGCGTTCACGTTCGCGCATGCTATCGCGTACGTTCAGTCGGCGATCGACGCCGGCCTCGACGTCAATCAGTTCGGCCAGCGGTTGTCGTTCTTCTTCAACGCGCACAACGACTTCCTCGAAGAAGTGGCGAAGTTCCGCGCGGCGCGGCGGCTCTGGGCGCGCATCATGCGCGAACGATTTGACGCCACCAACCCTCGCGCCCAGCAGCTGCGCTTCCACACCCAGACTGCCGGCAGCACGCTCACCGCCCAGCAACCCGACAACAACATCGTCCGCGTCGCGCTGCAGGCGATGGCGGCTGTTCTTGGCGGCACGCAGTCGCTGCATTGCAACGGCCGCGACGAGGCGCTGGCGCTTCCGACAGAGGAATCGGCGAGAATCGCCCTGCGAACGCAGCAGATCATCGCGTCGGAGACGGGCGTCGCGAACACGGTTGACCCTGTCGCGGGCTCCTACGCGATCGAAACGATGACGAACGCCATCGAACGGGGCGCCGGGGAAATCCTGGCGAAGATCGAGCGCGCCGGCGGGACCCTGGCGGCGATCGAGGCCGGCCTGATTCAGCGCGACATTCAGGAATCGGCGTACCGCGCGCAGCTTGACGTCGACTCCGGCGCCGCGACGGTGGTTGGCGTCAACCGTTTTGCCGCCGAGACAACCGGTCCGCCCATGGCGACGCTGACGATCGATCCCGAGATCGAGCGGCAGCAGATCGAGCGCGTGCGTGCCGTTCGCGCCAGCCGCAGCGATGCTGACTGGCGCGAAGCCCGCGCCGCCGTCTCGGCGGCTGCACGCAACGGCGACAACCTGGTGCCGGCGATCGTGGCCGCCGTCAAGGCGCGTGCAACGGTCGGCGAGATCGCGGACAGCATGCGGGACGTCTTCGGCGAATACAAAGAGTCCTCGTCTTTGTGAGCCAGAACCGCGGACCGGACACGCGAAACGGTGAACCGCTGCTGTCGGTCTCAGGATTGACCACCGTCTTCGATACAGCCAGGGGACCGGTGGCGGCGGTGGACGAGGTCAGCTTCGAGATCCATCCCGGAGAAACGCTCGGGCTCGTCGGTGAATCCGGCAGCGGAAAGTCGGTGACCGCGTTGTCGATCATGCGGCTGGTGCAGCCGCCGGGACGCATCGCGAGCGGCCGCATCCTGTTCAAGGGCGACAATCTCCTCGCTGTCGACGACCGGACGATGCAGCGCGTTCGAGGCGCCGGGATCGCCTTGATCTTCCAGGAGCCGATGACGGCGCTGAACCCGGTGTTTCGGGTGGGCGACCAGATCGCCGAGACGCTGCTGGTGCACGGACGAACTTCCAGACGCGAGGCCAGGGCCAGGGCGATCGACCTGCTTCGCACCGTTCGCATCGAGAATCCGGAGTCTCGCGTGGACGACTATCCTCACCAACTCTCGGGCGGCATGCGGCAACGGGTCCTGATTGCCATGGCGCTGTCATGCCAGCCGTCGCTCGTGATCGCCGACGAACCGACCACGGCGCTCGACGTCACCATCCAGGCGGAGATTCTCGACTTGCTGAGGGAGATGAAGTCGGCGCTCAATCTCTCCCTGCTGTTGATCACGCACGATCTTGGGGTCGTCGCCGAAACCGCGGACCGCGTCGCGGTGATGTATGCCGGTCGAATCGTGGAAACCGGACCGGTGCGAGCGATCTTCCGGAAGCCGGCGCACCCTTACACGCGCGGGCTCCTCGCTTCCATGCCCGGCGGAGCCCCTGGTGCTCGCTTGCGCGCGATCGACGGATCGGTGCCGCTGCTTGGCGATCTGCCGCCGGGGTGCGCGTTCAACCCGCGCTGCTCCGAGCGCTTCGATCCATGCACCACGGCGCCCCCGCCCGATTACCCGGCGGGCGCCGACCAGGTCGCGAAATGCTACCTGCACGATGCCAATCTAAAACCTGAACTCTTAAATCTGAGATCTCGAGCGCTCGATGCCCCTCGTTGAGGTGTCTCATCTCGTCAAGACGTTCACGCGGGACCCGGGCTTGTTCCGTGCCGGCTCACGCGTCGCGGCCGTAGACGATGTCAGCTTCAGCATCGACGAGGGAGAGATGTTCGGGCTGGTGGGCGAATCGGGCAGCGGCAAGACCACCACGGGACGCTGCCTGCTCAGGCTCATCGAGCCTACGTCCGGTTCTGTATTCTTTCGCGGCGAGAACGTGCTCGAGTTTCCCAGGCGGCGGCTCCGCGAGGCCCGGCGCGAGATGCAGATCGTCTTTCAGGATCCCTATTCGTCGCTCAACCCGCGGATGCGAGCAGTCGACATCGTGGAGGAGCCGCTCATCATCCACAAACTTGGTGCCCGCGCCGAGCGTCGCGCTCGCGTCGAGGAGCTTTTTGGCCTGGTCGGCCTCAACACCGCGCATCTTCAGCGCTACCCGCACGAACTCAGCGGCGGCCAGCGTCAGCGGATTGGCCTGGCGCGCGCCCTCGCACTGAATCCCTCGTTCGTGATCCTCGACGAGCCGGTCACGGCGCTCGACGTGTCGGTGCAGGCGCAGGTCGTCAACCTCCTGATGGATCTTCAGGAGCGCCTGCACCTCACCTACCTGTTCATCGCGCACGATCTGCGGCTGGTGCAGCACGTCTGCAGCCGGGTGGCCGTCATGTTCCTGGGAAGGATTGTGGAAATGGGGCCGACCGCGTCGCTGTTTGCCTCGCCTCAACACCCGTACACGAGGGCCCTGCTGTCCGCGATTCCCGTTCCCGACCCCGACGCGCCCCGCCAGCGCATCGTGATGGATCCGGCGACGGTGAACCGAAGCGCCGCGCTCCGCGAAGTGTCAGCCGGACACTTCGCTGCTATTTGACAGGGAAAGTTAGAAGTGAAAAGAGAGAAGTTAGAAGTTCAAGTGCGAACTTCCACTTCTCACTTCTAACTTTTCACTTCTAACTTCTTAAGCGGCGCGTCGAACGTCGTTCTCGACTTTGCCGTCGCGGATGTGGATCGTGCGATAGGCGAAGGCCGCCACGTCGGGCTCGTGCGTGACGAGCACGATCGTGTTGCCCGCTTTGTGGAGGCGCTCGAACAGCGCCATGATTTCGTTGCCGGTCTTCGAATCGAGGTTGCCGGTCGGCTCGTCGGCCAGCAGGATGGACGGGTTGTTGACGAGCGCGCGGGCAATGGCGACGCGCTGACGCTGGCCGCCTGACAGCTCGTTCGGCCTGTGCTGCATGCGCTCGCCGAGCTCCACCTTCTGCAGCGCGATCTTCGCGCGCTCGATGCGATCCTTGGCCGCCACGCCCGCGTAGACGAGCGGCAGCTCCACGTTGTGCAGCGCCGTCGCACGCGGCAGCAGGTTGAACGTCTGGAACACGAAGCCGATTTCCTCGTTGCGAATGCGCGCGAGCTCGTTGTCGTTCATCTGACTCACCTGCTTCTCGTTCAGCAGGTACGACCCCTTGCTCGGTGTGTCGAGACAGCCAATCAGGTTCATCAGTGTGGACTTGCCGGAACCCGACGGGCCCATGATCGCCACGTATTCGCCACGCTCGATCTGAATGGAGACGCCGCGCAGCGCGTGGATCTCTTCGTCACCCATCACGTAGGACTTCCAGAGGTCGACTGTTTCAATCAGCGGCATGGCACTAAGACTCAGACGGACGGATAAGGGCCGGGGTTCCCCTGATTATGACCCGCTTTTGAGACGCGTGAGCAGGGTCTTGGCAACGGCCGGGGCGTCAAGCGGGATGTGCGCGTGCCAGACGCGGGCGTCGACGGGGATGATGCTGAGCCTGGCGCCGCGCGATCGGCGCCGCTGATTCGTGATCTCGGCGGCCAGTTCGCCGGCAGGCGAGACCACCGTCCCCAGCAGCAGGACGCAGATTTCCTCGTCCTTCGAGTCACCCACCTTCAGGGCCTGAGCCCATGCGTCGGCAACCGCCTCGCGATCGAGCTGCGACACGAATCGTGCAAGCAGCTTCGGGTTCTTGCTCTTGCCGAAGAGCGGTTTCTTCGGCGTCAGCGCGAGATCGAAACCTCGTATCTGCGTCTCCTCGTAGCCTCCACCGACCGCGTCGAGGGCCTGGCGCAGACGGCTCACCGCCGCCTTGCGTACGAACTCGTCGCGCGTGGCGCGCTCTTCCTTGAACTGTCCGCTGCGTGGCGGGGGATCGGCATCGAAAGACGTCCGGGGCGTGGCAGGCGCCTGCGGCTCAGCGGGGCTCTGATGCTGCGCCGTCGCCGGAGTCGCGGCCGTCGGTGGCGTCGCACTGCCCGCCTCTGTCAGCGCGCGATCGTACTCGGCGCGCCGGCCCGGGTCCGACAGAATGCGGTACGCCTCGGTCAGCTCGGCGGCCCGATCGGCCGCCATCGCCTGAAACTCTTTGCCGAGATGCTGGACCTTGTCGGGGTGGTAGCGCGCGATCTGGGCGCGGAACGAACGCTTCACCTCCTCGGCAGGTGAGTTCGGAGGAATTTCGAGAAGGTCGTAATAATTCTTGAGCGCCACCTACTTCTTGAACTCCGCGACGTTGGCGGCGGGCAGCTCGCGACGGCCCTCGCGGTTCTCGCGATCTCGCAGACGTTTCGGCACGCGCTTCACCTCGGTCGCGCTGCGCGCGCAGTACGGGCAGAAGTTCCAGCCGGGCTGCATCGCGCGGCCGCAATGCGGGCAGCCGCCGCCCACGCGCTTGCCGCACTGTGGGCAAGCGTTGAAGTCGACACCGACGGCCGCACCGCATCCCGTGCAGAGCGTGCGCATCTCACGCACTTCCGTCACCACTCGAAGAAGCTCCTCGGGTGTGGTGATGCCGCTCTTCACTTTCGCGAGGCCGTCCTCTCCGAGCGTGATCATTCCACCGGCGATCGCAGTGTCGCGCAGCTGATCTTCGGTGGACCTGACCGCGATCAGTCGGCGCAGCTTGTCGGTGACGCGCATGACTTCGTAGATGCCGATGCGCCCACGGTATCCGGTGTGGTTGCACTGGTCGCAGCCGACCGCCTTGTAGAACGGAATCGCGGCAGCGTCGGCCTCGGCGATATTCAGCGAGCGCAGCACGTCGGCGGGCGGCGTGTACTGCCGGCGGCAGTGGACGCACAGCCGCCGCACGAGCCGCTGCGCCACGACACCGACCAGCGCCGAAGCAATCACGTAAGGCTCTGCGCCGAGATCCATCAGACGCGTTACGACCGAGGGCGCGTTGTCGGTGTGGAGCGTGGACAGCACGAGATGCCCCGTCTGCGCGGCCTGCATCGCGATTTTCGCCGTCTCCCCGTCTCGGATCTCGCCGAGAAGGATCACATCGGGATCCTGGCGCAGAATCGAACGGAGCGCGCTCGCAAACGTCAGCTTGATCTTCTCGTTGACCTGTGTCTGGTTCACGCCGGGGATCTGATACTCGATCGGATCCTCAATCGTGATGATGTTGGTCTTCTCCGACTGCACCGACTTCAGCGCCGAGCTCAACGTCGTCGTCTTTCCGCTGCCCGTCGGCCCGACGACGAGAATCATGCCGTGCTGGTGGCGGAGAAACTCGCGGACTTCCTCGAGGGCCGCGGCCGACATGCCGATTTCCTCGAGCGCCGGAACACCTTTGCGGTGATCGAGCACGCGCATGACGATCTTCTCGCCGAAGAGCGTGCGCAGCGTGGAGACGCGGAAATCGATCTCGGTGCCGTCCTCGGCGGTCGAGCGAAGGCGCCCGTCCTGTGGCAGCCGCTTCTCGGCGATGTCCATGCCGGCCAGGATCTTGAGGCGTGCGATCAAGCCCTCGTGCACCCACTTGGGCAGATCCATCACTTCCTTCAACAGGCCGTCCAGGCGATGCCGGATGAGGACGCCCTTTTCCATCGGCTCGACGTGGATGTCGCTCGCCTTGCTCTTGATCGCGCTCTTCACGACCAGGTCGACCAGATCGATGATCGGCGCGGCCTCGCTCCGCTCCTGGATGCCGGCAACCGGCTCGAAGACCTCCTCTTCGACGCGTCGAGCCAGAGCGGTTTCCTTCGCCGGCAGATCGACGCCGGGCCCGCCACGACGCGCGGACTCGCGATCGCGGACCGCCATCTCGCTGCGAGTCTCCGGCGTCGCCCGCATGAGCGCCTTGTCGGGATAGCCGGTTTGAATCGCTTCGGTGATGTCGCCGCGCGTCGCTACGACCTGCTTGATGCGATAGCCGGTCTGGAACTCGAGGTCCTGCACGAGACTGAACAGCAGGGGATCCGACATTGCGACCGTCAGCAGGTTCTTTTCGAGGCGAACCGCGACGCACACGCGCTTGAGCGCAACATCCTTCGGAATCAGCGTGACGGCGGTGACGTCTGGCGGATTCTCTGCGAGGTTGATGTACGGGAAGCCCAGCTGAAACGCGAGCGCCTTCGCAATCTGCTTCTCGGTCGCCAGATTCATGCGCACGAGGACCACGCCCAGGCGCTCACCTGTGCGCTTGTGCTCCGTCAGCGCGACGCCGAGGTCCTCTTCAGTGATGAGGCCTGCCTGAATCAGGCACTCACCGATCTTCTTGCGCAATGCGAATCCTCGGAAAAAGACCCTTGAAAGTGGTCTTCACGAAATCCTTCGGCCTGCCCCGAAATTGCTCCGGCGAAAGTACCACATCCGGGCGCGGACCCAGAGCCACTCCGATATGTCGGTCCCAGACGTTGCCGGCGGTAGAGTGACGCTCGAATCGGCCGGTCGGTTGCCGGCAGGTGCCTGCCGGGCTAACATGCTCGGGCCAGAAACATGGATAGCGATTCGACTTACGTCCGTCAGGCGAACGGACACATTCAGGGGGATCTCAGACACCAGGCGGGGGCGATCCTGCTGGGCCGGGTCAAAGAGGTGACCGCGGACACGGTGGCCATCTTCCCCTACAGCGGCGACGAACCGCTGGACGGCGAATATTGCCGACGGCTCGGCCTGCTGCTGGCGCAGCTCCTTGGCTGCGCCGTCCGCGACGGCCGGGTGGACGCCCGCGACGGATTCGTCGGCGACCTCCATCGCGTCACGCTCGAGCGCTCCCTGTCGGCGGAACGGCTGTTCACGTTCGTTTATCTCACCGAGCGCAGCGCCCTCGACGAGCTGGCGCTGGACGATACGATCGGTGCGACCAGCGAGCCCTGGCCGCTCGTGGCGCAGCTCGTCAGGCGCGCATCGTTCGATCTGGTCGCCGCCTACACCGAGCGCGTGCGGATGGAACCAAGCGAGGCGGCGATCGTCGACAGGCTGACCACGCTGCACACCCGCGTGCTCTTCGACGCGGTCCTCGCGAAGGAAGTGGAGCGCGCCGTCCGGTACCATTTCCCCATCTCGCTGATCCTCTTCGACGTCGACAACCTGTCCGCGATCAACGAGGCGCATGGATACGGCGTCGGCGACAAGATTCTGGAGCGCCTGGGCATTCTGATCCGCCAGTACTTCCGGCACCACGACTGGGTCGCGCGCCACGCCGAGGACGCGTTTGCCGTGCTGCTGTCCGGCGCCGACGCGGCGCACGCCGGCTCACTCGCCGAACGCTTGCGCGAGTCGGTCGCGGAGAGGCTGATCCTGACCGACCATCGCTCGGATCTCCCGCTGTCGGTGACGATCAGCGCCGCCGTCGTGAACGTGCAGGTGGCGCTTGGCCATGCCATCGATCCCGAGCGCCTGCTGACCGACGCCGAGAGCGCGCTCGCCCGCGCAAAACAACAAGGCCGCAACCGGGTCGAGCGGGTGGACGACTACTCCGGCGCCGGGCGTTCCGAAAGCCCGGCGTCCTAGGCGCCGTACTCGTCTTCGTAGTTCTCTTTCAATTTGGCGACGACGGCCGGGTCGGCCAGCGTTGTCGTATCGCCGATCGCCTTTCCCTCCGCGATGTCGCGCAGCAGGCGCCGCATGATTTTTCCCGAGCGGGTCTTGGGCAGGTCTGCCGCGAAGAGAATGTCGTCGGGCCGCGCGATCGCGCCGATCTTGGTCACGACGTGCTGTTTGAGCTCGTCGATCAGCTGCTTCGATTGCGCAATCGCGCCGGCGCCTTCCTTGAGCGTCACGAACGCCGCGATTGCCTGGCCCTTGATGTTGTGCGAGCGTCCAACCACCGCCG
>Ga0105242_10001964_pt1 | contig 16174 bp, 16 predicted proteins | sample KBSM24metaG_FD_81521 | JGI IMG/M metagenome (GOLD analysis project Ga0105242, IMG submission 81521) | Miscanthus rhizosphere microbial communities from Kellogg Biological Station, Michigan, USA - KBS M2-4 metaG | ecosystem: Host-associated > Plants > Roots > Rhizosphere > Soil | place... | reverse complement strand
GGCCAGCTCACGCAGCGGACCGGATCGCCATGGTAGTCGAGCCGACAGATCGCCACTTCGCAGACGGCGGACCGAATGGATCAATCGATCCAGGTCGGCCGACGACATCCCACAATCAGCGGACGATCCGTCCCTGGATCTCGCGGCGCTCGTTCGACGCGGCTCAGTCGAGCTTGCTTTCATTGCTGTCCCCTAACTCGCGCGGTCCACCACGCCCCCGGCCCTCGAGACGTCGGCAATCGGCCCATATACCCACAAATCGCGGCCTTCAAACATAGGGTCCTTCGACCCAAGCTTGACGGTTTGGTTGCAATCCCGCGCGAGGTCGGGTGTGATGAGCGCGTGAAACCGAGCGGACGGCGTTACTCCAAGCGAGTTGGGGTCCTGCTCGGCATCGGCCTGCTCGTGGTCATCGGGGCGATGGTGTACCCGTTCCGTGCCCACGACTACGAACTTCAACTGCTGCTGGTGTTGCCGGTGGTGTTCGCCGGTGCTCTGTCCGGGCGAACCGCCGCCCTCGTGACCGCGGTACCTGCGGTGGTGATGTTCCACTACGTCACCCAGGCGCCGTCGGAACGGATCACCCTCGGCGAGGACGCAATCGCCCTCGGCACCTTTCTGGCCAGCGCGCTCGCAGTCGGGATCGCGGTCGGAAACCGAGCCGATCGCCTCGAGGCAGCTGCCCAGCGCGAGGAGGAGCGGCGGGTTCACGACCTCCTCGAGCAGGTCGCGGCGAAGGAGAGCCGCGTGACGCTGCTCGAACAGATCGACCAACAGCGCGCGGCGCTACTGCGTTCGATCTCCCACGACCTGCGTTCGCCGCTGGCGACGATCACTGCCGTTGCCTCGGATCTTCGCGACGACGACGATGTCGATGTGATCACGCGCCACGAACTGCTCGACACCGTGTCGGACGAGGCGCAGCGGCTCGATCGTCTCGTGGGAAACCTGCTCAACATGAGCCGCATCCATTCCGGTTCCTTGCGCGTCGAGGCCCAGCCGGTCGACATGGGCGAGATTGTCAACGTCACTGCAATACGCCTGCGACGTGTGTTCACCGACGTCCAGCTCCATGTCGAGATACCTCCGGCGCTGGCGTTGGTGGATGGTGATCCTGTGTTGCTCGAACAGGTGGTCTCCAACCTGTTGGTCAACGCCGCGACGTATGCGCCGCCGGGCTCGACCGTCACGACGCAGCTCTGCTCGCACGGCCGCGACGAGGTCGTGCTGCGGGTGACCGACCACGGCGCGGGTGTTCGCGACGAGGACGTCGAGCATCTCTTCGAGCCGTTCTGGAAGGGCCCGGCCAGTCGGTCGAGCGGGCTCGGCCTCGCCATCGTCAAGGCGGTCGTCGACGCGCATCGCGGATCGATCACCGTGACCGACACACCAGGTGGCGGTGCCACGTTCGAGGTTCATCTTCCCGCACGTTGCGACGAGTCGTACGAGGTCACAGGCGATGGATGACGTCCACCGGGTCCTCGTCGTCGACGACGAACCGGCAATACTCCGCGCCGTCAGCCGAGCGCTCGCGGCGCGTGGCTACGCGGTACGCCAGGCGGACACCGGCCAGAAGGCACTCGACATGATCGCCAGCGAGGACCCGCACGCAGTGCTGTTGGATCTCTGCCTTCCCGACATCGACGGCGTTCAAGTGTGTCGCGAGGTCAGGGCGTGGAGCACTGTGCCGATCATCGTGCTGTCGGCGAGCTGGGAGGATCATCGCAAGGTCGAAGCGCTCGACGAAGGCGCCAACGACTACGTGACCAAGCCGTACTCGACCCCGGAGCTGCTCGCCCGACTGCGCGCCGCGCTGAGGTCCTCCGGCCCGTCACGCCAACTGGTGGACGAGTCGGTCTTCGTCGTCGACGATCTCCGCGTCGATGTCGGGCACCACACGCTGCACGTGGGCGACCGTCTGGTGGAACTGACGCCTAAGGAGTTCGCGTTCCTCGCGTTGCTCGCCCGCTATCCCGGTCGTGTCCTCACTCACCGGGCGATCCTGCAAGAGGTGTGGGGGCCGGCCTACGGAACCGAGATCCAGTACTTGCGTGTCTTTGCAGGCCAGCTCCGCAAGAAGCTCGATGACGACGCATCCAATCCGCGACTCGTCACCGAGCTCGGTGTCGGTTACCGATTGGTAGAGCGCTCCAAAGACCTTTAGTAATGAAGCTGTAAGGACGGCGCCGCGACGCATAAGGAACGCGTCAAGACACTTCCATCGCGACGGTCGGATGCTTACCGTCGAATCGAGGTCGAACGCGAACGCGAGTCGACTCGGGACGAAAAAAGGGACGGACAAATGAAGATTCACGAACGACTTCGGTCGTTTTCCGGGCGCGCCCGGGTGTATGGGGCACTCTTCGCAACGCTCGCCTTGGCAGGCACCATCACGATGTTGATGAACGACGGACCCGGCAGTGCCGGGGCTGCGGCAGTGGTCCCCACCCTGCCGTCGAGCACCCAGTTCGACATCACCGGCTTCCTGCAATCAGCGACGCTCGATCCAGCATGCGTGGCCGCGGCGGGTTCGAGTCTCGATGCACAGGGCAACCCCCAGGTCGCGCACTGTGGCGGGACCATGACCATCAACGGCCACAACATCGTCGTGCCGGCAGAGACAGTCGTCATCCTGCCGGCGAGCGCATTGACGTGGCAGGAGCTCTTCGCTCAGTCGCCGGCGCCTTACACGGGCGTGGCCACGGGCATGGCATTGAACGACAGCCCGAAGCCGCTCACCACGTATGAAGTCGAAGCTGTGGGCAACCGCGTGATCGGTGGCGGTCAGGATCGGTACATCGCCGGCCTCGTCCACGTGTCGCAGCAAGACCTCAACAACGGCGCGGGTTACATCAACTTCATGAACTACAGCACCGGCGAGATGGAAGTCGGTGGCGTTCTCGGGATCTCAGGCACTGGCGCTCGCGTTCGCATCAACGACCCGTTCGTCGACGCGAATCACAACGGCATCCAGGATGCGGGTGAGAGCGGTCGGTACGGCCGGGCGATGTCGCCCGACGGTCGGTTCATGGTCGACCAGGACAACCCGACCATCGCTGCTGCCACCGGTTACCCGATGTGCTTCCCCAGGGTCGCTCCGTCCGGCATCGACGGCGTCGAGACCGATCCGCTGTGCCCACAGGGCAACCGTCCGATCTCGACGGGTCTCAATGACGCGCTCGGTGCACATCCGCCGGCGGGCCAGTTCGACACGCTGTTCAGGATGCCTGCACCGGTTGACGGCGTCCTTCCGGATCCCCGTGTTCAGGCACCGTTCGAGGTCGGCGACTACGTCACCTTCGCCGGCACCTTGATCGCGGACGGCGGGGCGAACGGCGGTTACATCTCGGCTCACACGATCACCGACAACGCGGGTATCTACACCCAGCCCGGAGTCGATCCGGCGTACGTTTCGACGGAAGTCGCACTCATCGGCACCGGCGGACTCACCGTCTTCGGCGCCGGCGAAGCAGCCGTGCGCACTCGCTTCGAGGGAATGACCACCGACGAAACCCGCCGCATCCACCTGTACGGCATCGACATCAATCCGTCGACGGGTGCGACGAGCGACCGCGACTGGGGCACGATCATGCCCGATCCGGGTCCGCCCAACGGCGCAGTGAGGGGCCGCTGGCGCTTCCGCCCGCCGTGCCTCCCGTTCGGCTCCGTTTCGAACAAGCCCGACAAGGAATGCATCTCCGGTCCGGGCAACGGGTTCCTGCCGCCCACACGTGAAGTGCGCGCGGTGATCGAGGGACACCAGCAGTTCCTGCCCGGCACCTCCACTCCGAACCCGGCCAGCCAGGTTCCGGGTACTCCGAGCGCGGTCACGACGGCGAACGGCATCTACTTCGGCCAGTACCACGCCCCAATCGGCGAGTACATCTTCCCGGAGAACGTGCCCGGCACCCCGATCGTCGAGAACAACTTCAACACGATCGACTTCCTGGTCTTCGGTGGCTACTCGTCCTTCACCGGTGTGATCGCCGGGGTCCTCAACCCGTGGCCGAGCAACGTTTCCCCGCCATCGCGAGTGTGCGCAACACCGACGATCAACGGACCGTTCTCGGTCGCCAACGGAGCGAGCATCCAGTTGTCCGGCAGCGTCAACGCCAACGCAACGTCACCCGTGGCGCTGGCGTGGACGGCAGGCACGACGCTTGGCGGCACGGACTTGAATGCGGCGTTGACCAACGCCACGACGACCACGCCCACGTTCAACGCAACTGGGCTGGCTCCAGGTCCGTACAACGTGAGGCTGACGGCGTCCAACGTGTGCGGTTCAGCGTTTGTCGATTCGACCATCACGGTCGCGGCTGCGCCGGCACCGACGATCAACGCCTTGCAGGACCAGACGGTGACGCTGGGAAGTGCAGCGGCATCGCCGGTGACCGTGGTCGCCACGACCGGCTCCCTGCCCGCGCCGACCTTCGCGTGGACTCGGACAGGCGGAACCGGTCCTGCCGTGGCCTTCACGCAGACGCCGGTGGCGGCGACACCCACCGCCACGTCGACGTTGACGTTCACTCCGGCAGCAGTCGGTACGTACATCTTCAGCGCAACTGCCACGAACGCGAACGGGGTATCCACGCCGGTGTCGGTGACGATCACCGTCACCGCCTCGACCCCGACGAACATCGTGATCACACCGGCTGAATACCGCACCGGGAAGCTGCGCCTTTCGTTGACGGCAACGACAACGGACCTCGCAGTGACGTCGATGGTGCTGCAGCCCTACTTGACGGATACCGGAACGATCTTCGACCCGGCTTCCCTCGGGGCCGCGGCGTTCACCAACGGTGGAGGCGGAGTGTGGACGTTGACCGGTGTCGGTGTACCGCGACCGGCCTGCAACCTCAATCCGGCGAACTACGCAACGCCGTGCGCCCAGAAGCCCCTCACGGTGAAGGCGTTCACCGGGGCACCGCTCAGCGGCACGAGCGCACCGACGGCCCTCGACAGGATCCGTAACTAAGGGCGTCGCATCGGGCGACCCTCAGCCGACCTCCCACGGGGCGGAGGTCGGCGAGGGTCGCTCGTCGTCACGCCGGCGCTGGATACGTTGTTCCGGTGCCCGACGAAATTGAGTTGCAGCCGTTCCCCGAGGACTGGGTCCGTGGGCTCGCATTGGTCGCCCACCCCGACGACATGGAGTACGGAGCCGCTGCAGCGGTGGCCCGCTGGACGCGTCAGAACAAGCAGTTCGTGTATGTGGTGGTGTCGGACGGTGAAGCCGGCATCTCGACCATGGACCCGTCGGTCGTCGGGCCGCTACGACGAGGCGAGCAGGAGGCCAGCTGCGCTGCCGTCGGTGTCGGCACGGTCGAGTTCCTCGGCTGGCCCGATGGGACGATCGTCGAAGGTCTGGAGCTACGCGCCGATCTTGCGGCTGCGATTCGAAAGCACCGGCCGGAGGTCGTCGTGTCGATCAACTTCCGCGAGTCGTGGGGCGGCCCGAGCTGGAACCACGCGGATCACCGTGCGGTCGGGCGGGCACTGCTCGACGCGGTGCGGGACGCGGCGAATCCGTGGGTGTTCCGGGATCGCGGTGACCCATGGCCGGGCGTGCGGTTCGTGGCGTTCAGCGGCAGCCCGCAACCGACGCACGCAGTGGACACGACCGCCACGTTCGACGATGGCGTGCGTTCGCTGGCGTGCCATCGGACGTACCTGGCGAACCTGGAAGGCGACATGGCCACGCCCGACGCGTTCCTGCGTCAGGCCGCCGAAGCAGCCGGGCGACAGTTCGGTGTCGAGCTGGCGGCGACGTTCGAGATCATCGGCTGACACGACCTGCGCGGCTCAGCGGCGCAGGTCGAGTTCGGCTTGATGGGCGTCGATGACCGGCTGCAGGATCCGAGCGAGATCCCGGCGTGCCTGGCTGCTCAGCAGGCGGTTGAAGTGCCGGTCGATGCCGTCCAAATAGAGGGGAGCGGTGCGCCGCAGCGCGGCGCGACCCTGGGTGCTGATCGTTGCCAGCCAGGCCCGCCGGTCGGACGGGTCGGGCCGACGTTCGACGAAGCCGGCCGCTTCGAGTTCGGTGACGATCCTGCTGACCCTCGTGCGTGACAGCACGGCCCGGGCGGCGAGGTCCTGCATGCGTAGTTGGAACTGCGGTGCGGCGTTGAGCTCCAGGAGCACGTCGTACCACCCGAGCGAGATGGCGCCCTCTGCGTCGAGATCACGTTCGATTGCCCGAAGCACGCGGCTCTGGGTCAGCAGCACCGCGCGCCAGGCGGCGACATCAACTTTTCGATCCATGAGAAAACACTACAACCAGTTGCGTGCGAATGCACGCATTGGTATAGTTGCGTGCATCCACACGCAAATGGAGGTACACGACATGAACGCAACCAGATCCCTCGAAGAGGTCGAAGTTCCCGCCGCCGGCACTTGGGCGATCGACCCCGGTCACGCCGAAGTCGGCTTCGTCGGTCGGCACTTCGGACTCACCAAGGTCCGCGGCCGCTTCACCGGCATCGACGGAGCCGTCACCATCGCTGATGACCCCGCCGAGTCCTACGTCGAAGTGACCATCGACATGGCTACGGTGAGCTCCGGCAACGACACTCGCGACGACCACCTGCGGTCTGTCGATTTCTTCGACGTCGAGAACCACCCGACCGCCACCTTCCGGTCGACCGCCGTAGCGGTCACGGGCAGCAGTGGCGTCGTCGACGGCGATCTGACGATCAAGGGCGTCAGCCGACCGGTGCGCCTGCAGGTCGAATACCTCGGCCACGCCACGGATCCGTGGGGCAACGAGCGCGCCGTGTTCAGTGCCGGCGGGAAGCTGAACCGGGAGGACTGGGGTCTCACCTGGAACATGCTGCTGGAGACCGGCGGCCTGCTCGTCTCGAAGGACATCACGCTCGAACTCGAAGTCGAGCTCATCCGCCAGTAACGGTGTCCTCGTAGCGCAGCGGTAGTCGGCGGAGGCCCATCATCCAGTAGCCGGGGTCTCGACCTCGGAGGGCGGCGACGTCGTGGAGGCTCAGCGTCTCCGCGCCGTCGTCACCGATGATCGTGGCCACGTCGCCGACCTCGAGACGAGGCAGCGCGGTGGCATCGACGACGGTGTACTCGGCCGTGACCGACAGCACCCCACAGCGGTTGCCGTGCAGCAGCACCGACGCATTGGCCGCGAACTCGTAGCCGTTGTCGATGCCGAGAAGGAGCACCGCGGTGCGCATCTTCGACTCGGCTGGTCCGGCGGCCAGATCGTCGCCCGGCTCACGCCGGCCGACGTGGATCACCCGTGCTCGGATGGCTCTCAACGCCTGCCGGAATCCGATGTCCTCGGCGTGCACTCCGTGGACGGGGGAGATGCCGTACGTGAGGTTGCCCGGAGCGATGGTGTTGAGATCGTCGGGGATCGATCCGACGATGGCCGAACTGGCGGTGACCTGGGCACAGGCGATGCGAATGCCATGCGTCGCTTCGATCTGGTGGACGAGATCGCCGAATGCTGCGACACGACGTCCGGCCCAGATCACGCCATTTCTGTCGCTGAACGGAACGTGCGTGTAGATGCCCTCGAGGTGCACCAGCGGCTCGGCGACGACGGTGGCGATGAAGCTGGCCGCCTCATCGAAGCGCACGCCGAGGCGACCGAACCCGGAGTCGACCTCCACGTGCACCGCGACCGGTTCACCGCCTGCGGCGGCCGCCGCGGCCTCGAGCCCGGCGCGGTCGGCGATCGTGGGCGTCAGGCCGTGGGCGAGAAGTCGCCGGGTGGCCGCCGGCAGGTTCGACGCGTACATCAGGATCGGCAGCCGGACGCCCGCGGTTCGGATGTCGATGGCCTCGTCGGCGTTCGCGGTGGCAATTCCGTCCACCCCGATCTGTTCGAGATGCCTGGCGACCGCGATCGCGCCATGGCCGTACGCGTTGGCCTTCACCGGCACGATCAACCGCACCGGGCGGCCGGCGCGTTCGCGGATCACGCCGATGTTGTGGGTGATCGCACCGAGGTCGACCTCGGCCCAGACAGGTCGCGCTTCGTCGACGTCGCCGGTCATACCTCCGCCGCGCCGACGAGCAAGCAGTCGTCACCGAGTGCTTCGAGTGCGGTGACGTTCGTGTCGTCGGGAACGATGTCGCGGGAACGAGTCGTCGGCGCGGTGGCCTTGTTCGACACCGCGTTGTAGGTGAGGGAGATCACCCGGCGGCGCCACGGCGACAGGTTCGAGCCGGAGGCGTGGAGCACGTTGGGGTGCATGAAGATCACCGACCCCGCGGGTCCGGTGGGCGCGACGATGCCGCCGCGCAGCACCTCGGCTTCGATCGTGCCAGTGCCGGAGTACCGGATCTTGTAGGAGGTGCCCTGTGTCGACTCGTCGGGCCACTCCGACTCCATCCGGTGCGAGCCCGGCACGACCATGAGTGGCCCGTTGAACTGCGTCACCTCGTCGAGGAAGATCAACGCGTTGACCATGCGGCACTCGGCGATGTGATCGTCGGCGCGATAGGTGGGGTAGTCCTGGTGCCAGTACCACATGTCGCCGTTGAACGGTGCCTTGTTGTTGACGACCAGCTGGAAGACGTAGACCGGTTCGCCGAGCAGCCCTTCGACGGTGCCGAGCACCAGTGGATGGCGGACGAGACGGGCGAGCACGTCGTTGTAGAGGTGCGGGTTGAACACGCTGCGAAGCGTTCGCCCGTCCTTCTCCAACACCAGCCCAGGGCTGCCGGGGTCGGCGACGATGCGGTCCAGTTCGTCGTTGACCGTCGCCACCTCCTCAGCGGACAGCAGTCCGCATCGAAAGACGTTGCCCACTTCCTCGTACTCGGCGACGGTCGACATCTCATCTTCTCCTACGACTCGTTGCGCCGAAGCTACCGAACGGTCAGATTCCTGCGGTCACCGGGACGCTGATCTGGCCGGTTCGAGGGTCGACGGTGATGGTGGCGCCGTTGACGAGTCCGAGTGCGCCGGAGGCGCCGACGATCGCGGGAAGGTCGAGTTCGCGAGCGAGGACGGCGGCGTGGGAGAGCGGGCCGCCTTCGGCCGTGACAATTGCGCCGGCGAGCGGGAGCACGACGTTGTACGCGGGCGTGGTGAACGGAACCACGAGTATCTCGCCGGGTTCGAGTTGGGCGATGGCAGCCTCCGGGGAGTCGGCGCGTCGCACGACGCCGGTGTACGGGCGAGTGCCGATGCCCGTGCCGTGGAGGTCGTCGGCATGCTCGCCGCGAGCGAGTTTGTCCGTCACCGCTGTGACGACTCTGATGAGTCGTTCCGCCGGAGCGGGGAGCGTGCCGGCGGGCGGCGGCGGTTCCGGGGTGCCGACGAGTTCTGGGGCGTCGAGCAGCGAGCGGCGGGCGCGGTCGATGGCACGGCCGGCGACCTCGCTGCGATCGGGAGTCTGCGTCGTGCCGCGGAGCAGTCCGGTGAGTTCGGCCTGGGTGAGCTCGAGCGCGTGGTCGACCTGGGTGAGCGCACCGGATTCCGTGAGCCGACGGCCGGCCTCGAGCATGGCGACACGGAGCAGGCCCAGCGGCCACTCGACGGTGTACGGGCCGTTGTCGTCGCGGAGGTCCATGCAGGCGCGCGCATCGGCAAGCAGCTCGTCGAACTCGCGTCGGTGCTCGGCAGGAACCTTGGCCCGCAACGCGGCGATGGTGCCGGCACTGTCGTGCTCGTTGGCCTTCGTGCCGTGGAGCACCGAGGCCAGGATGAGCTCGGGCACCTCGGCAAGCGTGGCGCCGTCGACGTCGTAGCGGGACACGATGCGAGTGCCGCGAAGTCGCAGGTAGTCGTCGATCGCCGGAGCGATCGAGCGCAGCTCGTCGACTGTGCCAGGAGTCCGACCGCTGGCCGTCACATCGGCACGCATCGCTTCGAGGAGACGAGCCGGTTGCGATGTCGATGGCGAGGCGCCGACGAGAGCCGGAACGACCTCTTCGGCTGCGATCCCGTGGTCCTCGCAGAACACGAGCAACAGTCCGATGGGGCCGAGGTCGGATGCGTGGAGCACGAAGTGGGTCTTCATCCCGTCGAGGGCATGGGCGACGACGGCGTCGATGTGGTCGGCCAGTGCGTCGGCGTCGAGCTCGGCCAGGTCGACGTCTTGAAGGGCGAGGTTCCGTCGTTCCCATTCCGGGCGGATCGTCGTCGACCAGTCGGCGATCGTCTGCCGCCACGGCCGGTTGGCCAACGTGAGGGCCGCGAGCCGTGTGCGCCGACGGAACTCGGGGTGGACGCGAACCAGCAGCTTGAGAATCGCCGCCGGCGGCGGCTTGCGGACCGGTTTGTCGGCGCCGACCAGGGGTCGGAGTCGGTGGTACATGTGGCCGTTGATGAACTTGACGTCGGTGGTGTCGGCCGGAATTCCCCATTGGGCGAACACCTGCCGCATGGCCGCGGGTTGGGCCGCGCCGATGACATATTGGGTCACTGGTGTCATCGCGCCCACGGAATGGGCGGTCTCGGCGCGCCACGCTCCGGGGCCCGGAGCGGTCCACTCATCGCTGCGGGTCGTGGTGGTGGTCGGGGCGGTGGTCATCGGTGGTTCTCCTTCTTGGTGGCGTTGATCGCCTTCGGCGTCTTCTTCGACGGACGGCGCGGGCTGGTTTCGATTTCGTGGCGGGTGGCGGCGGTGAGTGTCTTCACGGCCCAGGCGAGATCGGCGATCGCCTGACGGCGGGGGAGATCGAGCTGATCGAGGTAGACGGCCGATGACGTCAACATCGCGCCGAGGCGGGCGAGCCGATGCGTCTCCTCGCGGTCGGGGTCGAAGCCCCTGTCGGCCAACACCTCGACCACGGCGGCGTCACGATTGCGTGTGCGTCGTCTCCGCACGTCCTGACCGAGACGAGTCGACAGCTGGGCCCGGATCATCGGCTCGATGCGCTCCAAGTCGGCCCACGTCATCTCGAGGAACGGTGCCAAGTTGTCGGGATCCGGATCGCGCCGCAGCATCTCCTCGCGCGGAGTCACGCCGGCGAACGCGGTGGCGTCGAGCAACTGCTCCTTCGTCGGGAAGTGGCGGTAGATCGTGGCGATCGATACCCCCGAACGCCGGCTGACCTCCGGAACCGAGATCGCGGCCGGGTGTCCCTCCGCCAGAAGCTCGAACACGGCATCGATGATCCGTGTCTTCGTCAACTCCATCTGCTGAGATCGCAATCCGTCACTCACGAGATGAATCATCTCATGACGAGATGATTCATGTCAAGTGACGTCTGTCTCGGTTGGAGGGCGGATCTACACGTGGATCGGCAACCTGGTTGTGCGCTTCACCGACTTCATCGCCACCTGCGACGTGAGCGTCTGCACATGCGGCAGACGGGCGAGCTGGTCGATGTAGAGCTGCTCGAACGTCGCCGGGTTGCGGGTGGCGATGCGCAACATGTAGTCGGGCTGCCCCATCATCCGCAGCACTTCGACGACCTCTGCGATCGGCTGGATCGCCGATTCGAACGCGGACATCGACTCGCGCGTCACCTCCTTCAGCGTGACCCAGACGATCGGTTCGTAGCCGCATCCGATCGCCTCGCGATCGACGACTGCTGTGTAGGCGAGGATCGTGCCCGCGGCTTCGAGTTGGCGCACACGTCGCAGGCAGGGCGATGGACTGAGGCCGACCCGGTCGGCCAATTGGTTGTTGGCCAATCGCCCGTCGTGCTGGAGTTGATCAATGATGGCGCGATCGATGTCATCCACAGCAGAAGATGCTAATCAGGCCCAGATTCCGCGCATTCTTTGGCAGCCTGTGTCTGTCTGATAGCGCGAAGATGGCATACATGGAACCAACGTTCGACGTGGTCTGGCCGAAGTCGCCGCTCGGTACGCAGGCTCGGCGACCGGCACCGCGGCTGGACACGCTGCATGGCAAGCGCATCGGGTTCGCGTGGGACTACCTCTTCCGTGGCGACGAGCTGTTCCCCGTGCTCGCCAAGGAGCTGCGGACCCGGTTCGATGGCGTCGAGATCGTCAACTACGACGTGTTCGGAAACCTTCACGGTCCTCGAGAACACGAACTCGTCGCCCAGCTGCCGGCGGGCCTCGCCCGTCACCGGGTCGACGCCGTCGTGTCGGGGAACGGTTGTTGAGGTAGCTGCACGCCCGCCGTGTTGCGGGCATCCGTTGCGTGCGAAGCGGCAGGCGTGCCGACGGTGTCGCTGGTGTGTGAAGGTTTCGAGCGCCAGGCTCGCGCGACGGGTCGGGGTCTCGGGTTCGATCGGCTGCCGATCGCCGTGATGAAAGGTCACGTCGATGCGCAGTCGTACGACGACATGGTTGCTTCGTTCGTCGGCTACACGCTGGAGCAGATCGTGTCCGGTCTGACGACGTCGATCGACTGGGACGACGAAGGGTCGGCCGAGCCGGCCGCGCTCGACGTCGTCGCCTCGGGGACGATCGACGAGATTCACCGCACATTCGTCGCCAACGGCTGGTCCGACGGGCTCGCGATCATCCCGCCGACCCGCGAGCGCGTGGAGGCATTCATTGCGGTGACCGGTCACGACCCGTGGCGAGTGCTCGGCACGATACGACCCTCGGGACGCGATGTCACGGTGTGGGCGATCGCGGTGAACGCAGTGATGGCCGGCTGCGAGGCGGTGCAGCTGCCGGTGCTGCTCGCCCTCGCGGAGGTGCTGCTCGATCCGCACTACGGCGTCGAACACTCGGGCAACACCACGGGGGCCGACGCGCTCGTCGTGATCAACGGTTCGGTGATCGACGACCTCGGGTTCAACCACGGGCCCGGGGCGATGCGCGACGGCGCCGGCGCGCCCAACACGGTCGTGGCGCGTTGGCTGCGGCTGTTCCTGCGCAACGTCTGCGGGTTCACCGCCGACGAGCACGACAAGGCGACGTTCGGCAACAGCAGTCGCGTCGTGCTCGCCGAGGACGAAGGGGCGCTCGCCGAGATCGGTTGGGAGCCGTTCGCGGCGACATTCGGTCATCCGGCCGGCACCGACGCCGTGACCGTTGCGCGCATGAACAGCGGCGCCATGGTCGGCAGCGTGTTCGGCTCGACACCCGAACAGATCGTCCCCTACCTCGCCGACGGCCTCGCCCGCGTGACCGGTTGGGACCTCACGCACGTGTGTGGATTGGGGCAGGGTCACTACAGCCCGTTGCTGGTGCTCTCGCCCGTGCTCGCCCGCGTGTTCGGGCGCGCCGGCTGGAGCAAGGCGCAGGTCCAACAGGCCCTGTACGAGCACGCGCGGATTCCTGCGTGGCGGTTCGAGAAGCTGATCGGGGAGTGGACGAACCTGACGGCCGGCCGGCGCACGCTCGTCGAGCTCGTGGGCGCGGGTCTGGTGCCCCCGGTGTTCGCCGAGACGGGCGACCCGGACCGTCTCGTGCCGATCGTGACCTCACCCGACAAGCTGATGATCGCCGTCGCCGGCGACCCCAACCGCACGAACGCATACGTGTTCAGCAACGACGGCGCCCATGGGGACTGGACGAGCAAGGCGATCGACCGCGCTTACAGCACCGATCTCGTCTGCCGCGTCGACAACCGCGAGGCCTGCACGTGACGCTCGAAATTTGGACGTCGTGAACTCTGCTAATGAGATGCGGTGAGAATCGCTATTTCCACGGGCGGCGGTGACGCACCCGGACTCAACGCAGTGATCCGCGCCGCGACCCTGTCGGCTGCTCGGCGAGGTTGGGAGACCGTCGGAATCCGCGACGGATTCAACGGACTGATGTTCCCCGAGCTGTACCCGACGGGCGGCACGATCGAGCTCACCCGTGACATGGTGCGTGGCATCGGCCACCTCGGCGGGACGATCCTCGGCAGCACCAACCGGGGTAATCCGACCGCGTTCCCGGTTCAGTTGGAGGACGGCACGTGGACAACGGTCGACCGCACGGAGGAACTGGTCGGGCTGTTCAAGGAAGCAGGAATCGACGCGCTGATCACGATCGGCGGCGACGGTTCGCTGGCGATCGGCCGGCGCCTCTCCGACGCCGGGCTGGTGGTCATCGGCGTGCCCAAGACGATCGACAACGACCTCGACAAGACGGATGCCACGTTCGGATTCGACACGGCGGTGGAGGTCGCCACCGAGAGCATCGACCGGCTGTTCACGACGGCGACGTCGCACAGCAGGGTGTTCGTCGTCGAGTTGATGGGCCGCTACGCCGGATGGATCGCGCTCAACGCCGGCGTTGCGGCCGGCGCCCACGCGATCCTCATCCCGGAGATCCCGTTCTCGCTCGAACCAGTGGCCGAGATGATCGCCCGCCGCGAGGCGCGTGGCGCCAGGTTCGCGATCGTCGTGGTGGCCGAGGGCGCGACGCCGAAGGACGGCGAGCGGTCGATCATCGGCAAGGCCTACGATCAGGCGGAGCGGTTGGGTGGCATCGGCGTTCGGGTGGCGGCCGAGCTGGAACAGCTCACCGGCAAGGAGGCGCGCACGGTCGTGCTCGGACACCTTCTTCGCGGTGGCACTCCGACGGCGCTCGATCGCCTGCTGGGCACCCGATTCGGAGCGGCAGCGGTGAGGGGCCTCGAAGAGGGCCACAGGGGAGTGATGGTGGCGCTCGACCCGCCACACGTGAACTTCGTACCGCTCGTGTCGGCGATCAACAAACTCCGGACGGTGCCCACCGACTGCGACACGGTCGTCACCGCGAGGGACCTCGGGATCAGCTTCGGCGAGTGATCTCCGTCATCACGACGCGTGAGGAGCGTCGCCGACATTGTCGGAGCGGACTGTCACAACCTCAACCACGAGGACCACGCGATGATGTTTGCCTGGGAGATCACGCCCTAGGAATGGCCGGACCGGGTTCGACGCGGGCCCTCGAGTTCAGCCCTAACGTGCGTCGTCGACTCGTTGAATGGAGGTCGAATCGTCATGTCCGAACTCGACAGCAAGGTCACGCATCATCCTGTTGTTCTCGACCAACTCGAGCGGCGAGCCGCCGACTTTCAGCTCCGCCTCGCGGATCGCATCACGGCGTTCGCGGGGTCGATGAAGTTCGTCTATCTCCACGCCATCGCGTTCGTGGTGTGGATGCTCGTCTTCGAGAAGAGCCCGTGGCCGACGCTGACCCTGATCGTCTCGCTGGAGGCGATCTTCCTGTCGACGTTCGTCATGATCGGCCAGAACCGGCAAGCCGCATTCCAACAGGCGAAGGCTGATCATGACTACGGCGACATCGACCGACTGTTGGTCGAGAACACGGACTTGACCCGCGCGGTTCATCGGCTGACCAGTGAGGTGCACGATCACCTCATCGCCGGCGGAGCCGGCCCATCAGCATCGTGACGAAGTCCTCTTACGGTAGGAGGGCGAGACGCTCATGATGAACGTAGGCCGAGTGAAAGGAGGCCGACGATGAGTCTGTTCAGGCACAAGGATTCGACGACCCATCCGAGCGAGAATGTGGTGCCGCCCGCGCCAGTCCCCGTCGAGGTGACGGAGGAAGTGAAGCCGGCTCCACCCAGGGTTACGTCAGAGCCCGCAGGCACGCCGGAGCGCTTCGATCGACTGTTCGAGGAATGGATGCTTTCGCCGTTCGCCGCATGGTCGACCGAGGTCGTCACCATCGATCGCGACGACACCGCAGGCGAACTGGTGGTGCGGGCCACATTGCCCGGACTGGATCCGGTCAAGGATGTGGAGCTCACGGTGTCGAACGGCGTCCTGTGGATCGACGGAAGCCACGAGGAGGAGTACCGGACCGAAGAAGACGGCCGCGTTCGCGAAGAGGTGCGATACGGCTCCTTCAACCGATCGATTCCGCTACCCGACGGCGTCACGGCAAAGGACATCGACGCTCGCTCGAAGGACGGCATGCTCGAGATCCGAATTCCAGCGCCCACTCGAATCGACGCCGAGAAGGTGCCGGTCAAGCCGTCGTAGACGCCTGTCGACCAGGTGAGGCCTCCCTGGCGCGCATGGACAGGCCCGACACCGGAAGCTCGGTACGCTCGCCCGATGGCCGACGGTGCAGCGATTCGTTTTTTGCCCTTCGCCGGCCGACGTGTCGCGTACGCGGTGACGGGGGAGGGACCGCCGGTCGTGGCCCCGGCCTGGTGGATCAGTCACCTCGAGCTCGATTGGGCCGACGCCGCGTTTCGCGGGTTCTGGGAGTCGGTCTGCGTGGGACACACACTGGTGCGCTACGACCGCCTCGGCGTCGGTATGTCGGATCACGAGGTGCACGACGACGACCTGACGCTCGACACCGACGTCTCGG
>Ga0105242_10001963_pt1 | contig 16187 bp, 12 predicted proteins | sample KBSM24metaG_FD_81521 | JGI IMG/M metagenome (GOLD analysis project Ga0105242, IMG submission 81521) | Miscanthus rhizosphere microbial communities from Kellogg Biological Station, Michigan, USA - KBS M2-4 metaG | ecosystem: Host-associated > Plants > Roots > Rhizosphere > Soil | place... | reverse complement strand
GCGCGCATGAAAGTCCACTCCCATATATACTGGCATTGGCGCCTCCTTTTGCTAACGCGAATCACACACCCGAGAGTTTACTCTCGGTGGAGGCGCCACTTCATAACATCAGCCGTAAGGCCGTGGATCAGTAACAAACGAGATGACCGAGCGCCGAAGGTGCGGCATTAAGACTGGAGAAATAAGATCGCCCCTTCGGGCCTTGCCGGAAATCGATTGAACTCGATCCACGACCTAACGGTCGCGGCTATTAAATCCCGGTCCTCCGGACCTGCCTCATGTCACTCGATCTTCCCAATGACCAAATGAGAAATATCAAATATCAAATGACAAATAATCTTTCCTCCTGACTCCTGACTTCTGACTCCTGACTCCCGACTCCCGACTCCTTTGCGCTCCCGGTTCTGGCAATTCCATTTAGTGTCTATAATTCTCATGCCTTTTTATGCAACGAACAGCCATTCAGATCGCCGGCCTTATTTGGACCCTGGTCTACGGCAGCATCATTGTCTGGATCTATGCGACTGAGCCCCGCTCGTTTAAAGACGTAGCCACTAACTCACAGGTGGCCGCGGGAACTTACGAGATCAATCAGGAGAAATTTAATAACGGCCTGGCGCTCTTCCGCAGGGATCAATTTCGCGCCGCCCGTGACGAGTGGACCAGCGCCGATCCAGCCCAGAGGGATGCACGCACGCAGTTCTATCTAGCCTACGCCTGCTATCGAGAGGGCTGGGGTCGAGTCTATTACGACGATCAGCTCTTCAAGCAGGGGTTGGAGGCAGTCAATCGCGCAATCAACCTGGCGCCCAACGGTTCTCTTACAGTTGATGATCCGGATCTGCAAATGCACACGGCGGCCGAATTAAAGGCGGAACTCGAACAGGGGACGGAACGAAACTGGAAAGATCTCAATCCATTGAAACTCTTTCGCCAACGAAAATGAAGCGCTACGCCGAAAGAAATCGAGCCCTGCTGCACTTCATCGTGGTGCCAACTTTATTGCTCACGGTGGCCTTGCTGGGTGGACTGCGAATAGACGCGCCCACGAAACAATTCATATTCATTGCCCCGCCCTTAGTGACGCTGGTGATGGCGATCCTTTTGGGATTGCTTTTTGTGCGGGCGGGGGCCATCGACCTGCGTAGCTGGCTGGCCATCGATCAGCCGGCGCTCACAAACCTGGCGCATCTGTTGACGCTGATTGCGCTGGTCTTCGCTTCAGCGCAGGCATTCAATTCGGTTTTGCCGGAAAGCGGTTTGCTGCACTGGATGTTCTCGTTCTTTTTTCTTTGGACGCTCTGGACTAATCAGTTTTCGAGCTTCGACCCGCGGCGTTTGTTGAGAAGCATTATGGTCTTGTTCGGCACGGCCTTCGTGCTCAAGCACTTGCTGGCGGCCGGGCTCTACGCTCCCGAAGGCGGGTTGCTCAGGAGACTCGTCTCGACCCTGCTGCAAGGCATCGCCATAGATGTCCCCGCCTTTGCACCTGTGACCGGATATATCTCCTTCTTTGCCCTGGTGCTCTACGTTGTAGCTCTGCTGCTGATAGCACCCGCTCCCGCGCCACCGCCTGCATCCGAAGTTAACCAGATAGCTGTCAGAGAAGATGCTTTGCCGGAGTAGGAGACGGGAGACGGGAGTCAGGAGTCAGGAGTCAGGAGTCAGAAGAGCATATTTGATATTTGATATTTGATATTTATCATTTGGTCATTGAAAAGGCCGGGGAGACGACATCTCTTCCTGACTCCTGACTCCCGGCGTCGGTCTTTCAATAACAAATGAGAAATATCAAATATCAAATAATCTCTTCTGCCTTCCGCCCCCTCAGCCTACCTTCTCATTGCCTTCCAACGTGGCGGAGCGAAGATGAACGTGGCGGCGATCGCAATGCCAAATAGAATATACGAGCCGTTGATAAGCCACCTCGGCGCCGATCCGATCAAGATGAAGCTGAGCAATCGATCCATGAAGGCGCTGCCGTCGACGGGTTGCTGCGCTGCGGCGCGCGCGGAGTTCTCCCAGATGGTCAGCGGGCAATTAAGCTTCAGGATGATTTCTGAAATGACGATCAGAATCGCGAGTAGATGAGTAACCCGAAACCAGGGATTCCGAATCCACTTCCGGCCCCGCCACGTCCCGATCAGAATAGCTATCAACCCGCCGACGACGTAAAAGACGTAGCCGAGATGAATCACGACAATTAAATCAGCAAGCACCGAATAGAACATGATCGATTCTCGTCTCTAAACGCACTGGACCCTGGGGTAGCTCCAAACTCCTGTCTCCTTCAAATGACAAATGAGAAATATCAAATCTCAAATGACAAATAATATCGCGCCCCGCCACGTCCCAATCAGAATCGCTATCAACCCGCCGACGACGTAAAAGACGTAGCCGAGATGAATCACGACAATTAAATCAGCAAGCACCGAATACAACATGATCGATTCTCGTCTCTATCTCCCGCTGGGACCCAGGGGCATCCAGACTCCTGTCCTTTCAATGACAAATGAGAAATATCAAATCTCAAATGATAAATAATATCGCCCTCTCTGGTTAATCCTTTCTTCTTATTCTCCGTCGCTCTGTCGCGCTATTTCTGCCGCCAGGTCCCGCAGTTGCGATTTCAAATCCTCAGACTGCTGATCAAGTTTCTCTGCCTGCATTTCCAGCTTGCTTACTTTCGCCGGCACGTCGGTCGCCGCCCCGGCGTTCAACTCTCCCATTAGTTGGTGAATGCTCACCCGCAACTCGTGGACGTCTGCATGCAATTTAGAGCCTGCCTCGTCGGCGTTAGCGGAACGTTTTGCCAACATCCCAGAGCGCCGATTGATGCGACAATTCGCGGTCAATAGAAGCAAAGCGAAGCACATCCCTGAAGCTAAGAGTTTCTTTCTCATCCCTCGACCACCTTTCGAGGCCTCTAACGCGCCTATTAAGGACTGCGACATCCCTGTCCTTTCAATGACAAATGAGAAATCTCAAATCTCAAATGACAAATAATTCCGCCTGCCTTCCCCCGCCGTCCCGCAGGGCCGTCATGCAATAGTCACGGCCGTAAGGCCGTGGATCAATAGAAAGAAATGACCGAGCGCCGAAGGTGCGACATTAACCAAGGGACAGTCGGCCCTTAGGGCCTCAACTGCGGCGCCGGGAAAACAGTTGACGGGCGAAGAGGTTATTTACCATTTGATATTTCTCATTTGTCATTGAAGAACACGAAGTCAGGAGCCAGGAGCAATAGGCCACCTATCACTCATCACGCATTACTCATCACCCATCACTCTCCTCGTCATCCTCAATCCCCATAGCCTTCCTCCAGTGAGCGACTTTCTCCGGATGATTGGGAAAGGCGGTATTCACGATTTGATCGATTTCCTCGATGATCGGTTCCGCTTGCATCATGAGCGCGCAGATCCGCGGGTCCTCTTCAATCTCGACGACGCTTTTTCCTTTTGAGAGTTCCTCCGCCTCAGCGACGAGCCGTTCCAGCGTGTGGACAATGTTTTCATGCTTCATGGCATCCGTCCGCCTTGCGTCTACTGTCTACTGACTACTGTCTCCTGTCTTTCCATTTCCGCCTTGCCCGGCATGCTCAGGCCCGCAGGGCCTTTCATTCAATAGCCATGGCCGTAAGGCCGTGGATACTCGAACAGAATTGATTGAGCGCCGAAGGTGCGGCATTGACCCGGAGAAATCAGATCGCCCCTTCGGGCCTTGGCGAAAATCGATTGAACTCGATCCACGACCTAACGGTCGCGGCTATTAAATCCCGGTCCTACGGACCTGCTTCATGTCTCCTCATCGTCCCAATGACCAAATGAGAAATATCAAATGACAAATGATAAATAATCTTTTTCTGACTTCTGACTTCTGACTCCTGACTCCTGCCTCCCGTCTCCCTCTCTCACTTAACGCGCCCCACCTTCCTCACCAGTTCCGCCTTCTCCGCCGATGAAACCTTCGCCAGCGCCAGGCGCAGCGCCGCGATGCTCTTCCGGAGTTCCGCGCCCGCTTGCACCGCATACTTATCGCCGCCCCTGGCATTAGCCGTTTGAATCACTTCATCAGTCAGCACCTCGTTCAGGTTCTGCAACGCTTCTGATGTGTGCGCGCCCGCGGGATGCGTATTGAGATACTTGATGTCGCCGTCGAACAGAAAGAAGGCGCAAACCTGATCGCTCTCACAGTCTGACGGCTGCTCGTTGCGCGCCGCCTCCCAGGCAATGCGGTCGGCAATCGGCAAAGTGTGATATTTCGTTTCCAGGTTCCAGAGTGTCTCGCTGCGCAAGTCGTACCCACCGCCAAACTCATTCTCAATTAATTCAGTCTTGTGCCCGGCCAGAAACTCGCGGTAAGGAGTCTTGTTCTTCTGCTCATTCGGCACGGTGCCGGCCCAGTTCGCCAGCGCCAGTAACTTCAGCAACTCGAACTCGGCGCGGGTGTTTGCGTCTTTTGCTTCCGTGGCTGAGCTGGCCGCCAGGTTATAAATTTCCTGCCGATCGGCGAACTCAGTTTTCTCGGCTTTGAGACGATCTTCGATAATCTGTTTCAGCAACTCTTCACGCGGCCGCGAATTGTAGTCAAGCAGCAATCCGCCAAAGACCCACCCCGATTCGCCGTTCGGCAGGTTGACGCGATACCAGTAATCAGTCTTACCGGCGACCGTATCATGATCTGACGAACGCCCAGTCGCGCTCATCACCGTGCCGAGTTTCAGCCGCATAATCTCTTCGCCCGCGACCACTGGCGACCGCCGTGCGCGCATGGCCGATACAGTCGTAATTTTCGGCTGCGCCGCATCGAACTTGACCTCAACCGTCTGCGCCTGCGCCCCGATACCAGCGAGCATAATGATACCGAGCAGGAAAATGATTGATTTAATTTTCATGAATTGTTGACCCTTTGAATTGAAATTGAAGTCTGGTGAGCTTTCAGTAACCCGCTACCGGCGATCCTTCGCCTGTTGATTACTGCCTCCTGTACTCACTTCCAAATTGAATTCGCTAAGATTAAGCCTCCATCGTCCGACAATCGATCTGGACATTCGTCTCGGAAATTAAGCTGCACTCGATCGCTCTTGCATGAACGTGGCTGGCCGGCGTCAACTGAATGAGTTCTTCCCGATTTCGTTTGCCCACTGCAGAGAAACGAGGTGGCGCGGAATTCAGAATAGTGAACAGTGCAAAATAATTAGGCGCCCATGAACCACGTTTGGCCCATTTCTCAAGGGCTGAATTGCATAAGTCTCGATATGATGGTGACATGATCAGCGGCGCGATCCGGTCGAGATAAAGCTGTCGCCAGCGCCATACAATGATTCGTTTGGCTGAATAAGGAACGACTCCCGGAGCTAAACCAATCCTTCCGGTACCCGAGCGAAGGGCGTCGTAATTAGCCTGAAGGAACTGCAATTCGGATTGAAGCAGCGGTTCCCAACGAGCGCGTATATCGGCTAATGTTGGCGGGGCGAATTCACCAGTCATCCGGCGGCGTTCGAGATACAAAAAGTCATTAAAAGGATCGGACGCAGCTGTTGACCGTTTTGCCTCGACAATGATTAGTTCACCCTCATCGTCAACACCCCAAAGATCACCAGGCCAACGATCTCGGCCTGTGCATGGCGAAAAGAGCCACCTAATTGGAGCCTTCCAATTAAGAAGTTCTGGCCACGCCCATAACCAAAACGACCCGACTTCCTCCAGCTGGACGAGATCTCTTTGGCGAATCCGGGGATCGATGTAGTTCTCGTCCGGTCTTCCACATTGCTTACCCGTACAAGTTTGCGATGCGACAGAAGAAGCCAAGAATTCAACGGCATCCGGCTTCGGGGCATTCGCGGCAGGGCGATTTGCTTCCCCACGAAATAGGCGCCAGTCGGGCAAACCTTCTCTAATCAGTTTTTCCCCGGCCCGTTCGACCAACTCCTTGTCGCCGCTGAGCAAGAGAAGCGTAGCGTGTGAATCGTAGATGAATCCGTAAACTCCCCGATCTGCAAAGTAATTAAGCTTCTCCCGCATCGCAACCTCTTTCTGGACACTTCGCGAGTAGCTTTGATCGAAGATGAGAGTCAGAGCGTGTGGTCGTTCAAGGCTCCACTTGACCAACTCGTCGCCAAAAACGACCCGCACCGACTTCGCACCGTTCAATCGCTTAAGAGAGACTCCAGTATCCGGGTCGAGAAATAGATTTCCTTGTCCCTTAAGAACTGAAAAGTATTCCGCTCGATCAATTGTCGATGTCAGCGTTCGGCTCGATAACAACTGCGTTCCAATCAATCGCGAAAACGCTTCAGCCACGACGGAGCTAACGTCTTCCGTGAAGATCGGATGCGTCACCCACGGTCCGAACTCCGAAAGCCATCTTATGAATGCCTTCTTAACGATGTCGTAGGAGTCGCCGAAGTATTGGGGCTTCATTCAAAGTCCTTTCCATTATTTGAATAAGTGTTCCCCTCACTCGCCGCTGAGTTTCACCCGATGTCCGATCAATACGTCTATGAATTCCGTACTACCATCGGCGATGAGGACACGCCGATGAGGACACGCCGGACAGATAGCAGAGCGGATGTATCTTGATATATTCCAGAACTGATTCATGCTTCGGTTTGTCAGATGTACTTTCCCCGTCTCGACAATTCCTAAACTGCGAGGGTCGTTATCCATCGTTATCTTTAAGGGCGGATGCAGGATATGCTACCCAACAGATTCTCGCCCTCAACCCGGTACTGGTTTGAGACCAAAGTGATCTCTCTTGGTATTACCAGACAGTAGCCCTCAAGAAAGGGTGCTAATTCTGCTTCGATTTCAGTGATCACTCCCTCGAGATGTTCTGCGTCACGACGGTAACTCTCGGTTTCAGGGGAAATCCAACCGTGACCTCGCCGCTCATTTCGTAAGTGAACAACCTTCCCTTCTTGCGCAATTCGAACTACTTCCCTAAAGTTACGCTCTCCCTTTAGTGAAGCTGCAAGTTGATCAAGCCACCAACCCATCGACGGGTGGTCAGCTAACTCTGGCCGTCTTTCAGCAACTGTTTCTTTGGCTAAATAAAAATAACGGACGAGACTGTCGTAATGATCCAAAAGCAGCAGAAGCCGCAGAAGAGAATTAGTTGATTGAACCACCTTATGACGAGTTAACGCCACGGGAAATGGCCAGCGGTCGAACACATGCTCTGAACTCAGATAGGGCGCCGTATTGACCGAGAGCTTTCGAACGGCCTCCATAATAGAAACCGTCTGATGAATAAGCTCGTCAGGGATTGGAATCTCCTGAAATACGCTCATGCAATCGCTACAGATATCAGCTGAGCGAAATTTAATGGCGAGGTCTTCTTTATGCGCGCAGAAGTCAAACATGCAGCCGCGAGGAGAGTCATGCCAGATCTCTTCGACGGGAAAATTGCGATCTCTGAGTAAGGCGTTGAAGATTGTCTTTTGGATGTAATGGACCGAGATTGCATGCGAAGGCGCGCTAGTAACCCATGAGAAGTCTCCCACATGACCAAAGCCGTTACGATAATTGTCCTCGTCTTCAACGGCATACCAGTTCTGTTCGTTAGGTGACTGCGTAAGGAGATATACGAATGCCTCGCTTTCCGCCGCGATTTCTGCGCGCAGGTCCCGAAGTTTGCTGAAGGTCTCGTCCCACAGAATCGTCCCCAAAGTCCGTTCCAACTTTACGGGCTTTTCAATTACCTCAACATTTATCGGTCCAGGGAAACGCTGAAACCACGCCGCCACCTCACGTCCGTGTTTCTTATCGAGGCCTTGCTCTGAGAACAGCAAGACCCGAAAGCAGATGTTCGGAGTGGCCATAGTTATCGAACGGAATTATCTCGCCGTAGTTATATTGATTCGATCATTACACCAGCGACTTCGATTCCGGAGTCAGAGTTTATATCGGTCAATTCTATCTGAGGGTACTCTTCTGAGTTTGGTTGAAGGACGACCTTAAGCTGCTCAAACAAACTACCTTTCGGCTTAGTCTTCTCGAAGCCGAACCGACGTATCGTTACTTGAGTATTTCCAAAGTTTTCGTCGGCAATGTTCTTGTGATGAAAGACTACAATCTTCCCCACCGCATCTTCGAGTGCCAGGTCTGCGCTAAAAACGGCCCACTCGTTGTGAGAGAGCTCGGGACTCATCGCATTTCCCTTCATCTGCGCTACAAACCACTTTCGGGAATATTCATCGGTCCGCGCCGGAACCTCAAGCCAGCCGTCAATCTTGACCTTAACTTGTTTCTTTACGAACTTCCGGTAAGCGCTCTCGGGTTTGTAGGCCGGCAAGAATCGGACAAATTGCTCGTCTTCAGGTACGTCTTCAACGAGACGTTCCTTGCCGTGTCGTCTCTCAGCGTCGAATGTTGCTTCAGTGAGGAATTCATCGAACGACATGTCAGGTCGCAGATTGTTCATGAAATCTGAGTAAATCAAGACTCCTTCGTATCCATCAATCTCTTTCAGCTTTGCTAGCAGCAGATTCTTGCGCGTATCGGAATAGATTTCACCTTTCGTTTCTAAGACGTAAATTACCCCATTTCTCAACATCAAAAAGTCAGGGTAGTAGCGGCGCGTTCCGTAAGAGAACCAAACGTTCCGGTTGTTTCTCACCCAGAACGGAGTTCTGCCGCCATTCGATGACTTCAGAACAATGTCTGCATAATCAGCAAACTGTTTCTCCGTGAATGTATCAAACTTGACATAGTCGTAGATCGAATCGTTGAAGCCATAAAACTGATAGCCTTGATCAATGAGACCTTTCAGCTTCTTTGAATCGGTTATCCGTTTCCACTTGGTATCGTTATGCTGGTCTTCCGGAATCAAAATCTCAACATTCGCAAATCGTTGCGTAAGTGATTGCGCGTCTTCGTTAACCAAGGGTTTGAAGTCCAACTCGAAATAGTTCTTCTCCACGTAACTTCGATAAAAGGATGCAAACGAATTGACAAATCTACTTTGCGCCAGCCGCTTGTCTGCATCGTCTCCAAAGTAAAATCGTATTCCCCGCTTGGCTGCTTCAGTGATGTAGTTTCGGAAAATGTCTTTTGACTCTTTATTGTCGGGTAAGCAAAAGAGATTCTTCATTACGATTGCGTAGATCGCTTTCGCGTGAGACTCGTCAAGGTCGAGGACGGAATCAGGGAACCTACCCCTCAGTTGTTCATGAAACACTCTTTCGTCGGCAAAGACATCCACTTCTACGAAGAATGCTCCCGGCGTAAATTTCAGGAACACGCCTCCTGGAATTTGAGATTCCTCGTCGGTATCCCCATCGAGCTTCGTAAAGCAGTTGTATTTAACGTACTCCTCAACGACCTTACTAACGTCGCGCGCTAAGTCCATTAGCATTACGTTTGCGCGTGCTTTGAAATCAGCCTTGATTTCAGGCAGGAATAATCCTTCCAAACGATCCGACTTTGCTCGGTTAAGTACTTTCCTTCGGGGATGCTCAATACTCAGGTATTTGTCCGTTAGACCAAATTCTTTCTGAATCATGAGGATTACTTCCTCAAAAGCCGCACCCTTATCGCAAACTATATGCAGCTTTTCAGACTGGGCGAGCATTTTATCGGCTGATTCATCGAACTCCCGTTTCTCTTTCGCGAGCCGGACGCCCCGACCAATAATCTGCTTAACTGCAGTCTTGAATTCTGTTGGGTTGTCCGCGATTACTGCCATCGAGTAAATGTTAGGCAGGTCTATGCCTTCGTCCAGACGCTGCATGTAAACAACGAATTCGACTTCATTGCGTCGGATATTCTTCCATTTCTTCTCAGTTTCCTTATCCGATTTGCCGTGATAGAAAATCGCTGTGCGTGTAACATGCTCGATCTCCCGCTTAAGCCTTGCAATATCGCTTTCATAGTAGGTTCTAAACATTTCCTGCAGCAGGTCCGTGACCTCAAGTTCCTGTGCTTTGAGCTTTTCCAGAATTATCTGAAGATTCTCGAGGTCCGCGTGCAATTGAGTTTGGAGATAGTTAAAGACCTTCTGCGCAAAAGTTGTTTCATCTTTGACTTTTACAAAAGCAATCGGTTTTAGGCCCCTAATCTTATCGTCACGAACAACAGCGCGCTTTTTTAGTAAATGAATAAGGACGAGCGTAATGAGCTTCAGCTTTTCAGCTTGGAGCACGTCTGCCTGCTTCTTAGTACGTTTGCCCAATTCTTCAACATTCAACGCGACAGCTTTTACAGTCTTGCCGTAGCCGTCTTCCAGGAACCGCCTGATGTCGTACTTGTAAACGACGGTCTGTGCCTTCTTCGCGTCACTCTTAGACGCCTCGATGGCCGTTGCGGTGTATTCCAAGACAAGCTTCGGGTGGAAGCCCTTAATGATTTCTCGGGAAACCTTACTCTGCGCGTGGTGTGCCTCGTCAGTGACGATGACAAGCTCTTCCTTTTGCAAGTAGTCCCGCATACTAAGGGTGCTGCCGTTCTGATCTTTCCAGACAGAGGCCTCCCAGGGTTTCGTCGTATTGACGGCATTTGTACCAAACTTGCTTATGTTGAAGACGAAGATCGAGATGTCGCGCGTAGAGTCAAAACCATCATATAGCGGCGTGGCGGTGTAATCGTCACCGGTCACAAGGTTATAAGTGAATGGTGCGTCGTTTGCCCACACCGATTCAAATGTGCCGCGCGCGAAGTTGAAAATAGTTTTCTGGTAGATATCTGTCGAGGCGGGCGTAATAATCAGATAATTGCGAATGCCGTACTTCTTGAAGATGTAGAACATGCTCGCTCCCATGAGCATAGTTTTTCCGGAACCTGTCGCCATTTCAAAGCCGAGGAAAGGTGCCTTGATATCTGCCTCTTCATCAATGACTTCGGTAAGGCTCTTTTTTTCCTGCCTGCTGGGTGGAATACTCAGAAGATAATCAAGGACGTATAGCGCATCGGTCTGGTAATAACGAAGGCGGTGTTTAGTCACGGCGGATTCTACCAAATCAAAAAGCGCAAATTCTTGATCGGAGAAAAGATCCCCCGTACCCATCCTCTTCTCATTTATGCCCTGAACGTATTTCTGCAGACCAACGCCAAAACGTTGATAGTAGGTAGCCGTCTTGTCCGGTGCTTTTGCGCGACGTTTCTTGTTAGCGTTTGGTATTGGTGTGAATGTGGGCATTCTTAAACCAACTTAGTCCTCTTTACTTTTCCAACTCTGCGAAGATCGCGTGAGGAACTTTTATGACTTCGAGATCTTCGGGCTTTGAATCGTAGGCCAATTCAATTCCTCGATTGGTGAAGATTGTTATGGATTGAGTGCCTTTGAACTTCTTCAACGACTCGTACCAAGCCATCAATTCATCGTAAGAGATTGGCTTGTCTTTTTTTGGCTCCATCAGTGAAACAACACCCGCCATCTGCTTTTGCCCCACGCGATGAAAGCCGATTGATGGCCGGTGCGAGGCTGGGACAAGCTCTCCCTGTGGAAAGGCGAACTCCACATCTAGCCCGAAGTCGTACGACGACAACAGTGATTGTTCAATAAAGTCCCGTCCTAACTTCCAATTGAAATCACGAGTGGTACGATCGATAACGGAGTCCCCTAACGTGTAGTATTTGAAACTGCCGCCGCCTTGCCAGTTTACTGCTTTAGAAATGCCGGATTGGTCCTCGCCTGTAAGTACTCGCTTCAAGCGCGGGACGATGTGCGTATCAGCGTGCTTGCCGATTTCAACACCTATCCAACGACGCTTCATCTTCTGGGCAGTGGCGAAGGTTGTTCCACTGCCGCCGAAACAGTCCAAAACTAGATCCCCTTCATCAGTTGTTATGTCGAGAATCCTTTCGATTAAGGATTCTGGTTTCTTGCTTCTCTTTAGCTCAACACCTCCTTCCCCTCCAATTCCAGCGCTAGAGATCTCATGGTCTAACCACAAGTTGTTCATGTCTGTCTTTCTGAACATCTTGCCATCAACGACTTCTCCGTAGTCCTTCAGATAGAGAAGAACGTTCTCATTTCGATAATAGGAGGTCTTCAGCTGACCCTTTCGCTTACCCTGCTTCAAAATTCGATCGACTGAATAGACTCTACCGTCCTTCTGAATGTGCTTGAGTATTTTTTGTTCAAGCGAACTCTCTTCTTGTTGATCGTGCTTACGGCCTATCTTCTCAAAATTGCTAATGTAGAAAGCAACGTTTTTATTTTGAGCAGGAATTGATTCAACGCTTGCATTGGGATGAACATAGATTTGGATCTGAGTGCCTTCATGAACTATTTCTTTGACAAGAGTTCGATCCTTCTCGATGAGTAACATCTGGTTATACTGGTTGAAAAGCTTGTCGTCGGCAGGATAAACCTTGTCAATCTTAGTGAGGCTTTCTTGCTTAAATTCTGCATCTTTCACATAAACAAGGATGTACTCCACGATATTAATGATGGGTGTTGCTCCTTGACCCAACACGGATCTTTGCGATGCCCTTTGCCAATTTATCTGTATGGCGAAGTTTTGCCTCCCGAAAACCTCATCCATTAGGGTTTTCAAGTATGCCAATTGAATCTGATCGATTTGGGCAAGAATACAGCCGTCCCGTCTTAACAGATCCCTTAGAATGACCATTCGATCTCTAGCAAGACTCAGCCATTCTGAGTGTTCCAAGTTGTCATCATATTGCTCGAAAGCCGAACCAGTGTTGTATGGGAGATCGACGTAGATACATTTGACTTTTTCCTCATCGGGTCGACTCGCAAATATCTTCTTTAGAGCATTGAGTGCAAGCAGGTTGTCTCCGCGTATCAGCATGTTTTGAATCGCGGGATCGTCTTCGGTGGATTCCACTAACCTGTACTCTTTATCAATCAAACTCCCCGCTTTCGCGCTCTCAACTGCGGTATATGACTTCTGAAAAACGAGCGGACGTGCCTCTTTCACGCGGAGATCGTTGCGATCAACCCAATACGGCGCCAAGCCTCTACCTTCGTCATCGAGAATCTCATAGAACAGAGCTTCGTCTTTGTTTACCCAGTTCATCTTCGGCGCTGGCACGTCGCCATTGGTGCCTTCGGAGCCTTCAGCCTGAACCAGAATTGACTTCTGCTTGTTGAACCACTCAAGGCTCAGCGATCCTGTGTATTTTCTTGTCATCTGTTGGCCTCAACAAGTGGTTGTGTTTGAATCTGAACTACCGCACCGGAACAAATCGTGTTAACGCGGCACGTCTTGCAGGTTCGGGTTTCGCAAGTCCGTTCCAAGCGATTTCCTCTGATGGCATCAGCGGCGCGAATGATTTTGTCTCGCATCTCGTCGAGGTTGCTGTCGGTCAGCTCACGTCGATGGGGACGGTTTTCGTCTAAGTTATAAATCTCCAAAAAATCCGCCTGCTCACCGCTTAGGTCCTTATAGCCCAGGGCGTACAGGGAGAGTTGTTCCATCGAGACGTCGTACGTTTGTGCATCTGCGTCAGATTTGAAATCAACGATGGTCGTAATGTAAGAACCGTCGAGCTGTCTTTTCTTAATTAAGTCCATCCGCCCGTTAACGAGAATGCCGTCTCCCAGATCGAGTTGAATCTCTTTTTCCGCGAAGAGGATGTCTTTGAAGGATGCCTCATTAAGATCGAAGTATTCATTCAGAGCTGCTTCAGCCTTATGCCGCATATCGTCCCGGATCGCGTTCAATGCGTAAGGAAGATGCAAATGTCTATCGAGCAAGCGTGGAATGTGAGTACGATCCATAGTCGCACTCTCCAGCGTTTCCTTATGAACCTCCATCAAACAGTCATGGATTGATTTACCGTAACCGAGCCTGGCGCTTAGCGGCTGCCCAAACCCGTAAAGAGTAAGCAGCTTGAAACGGTAAGGGCAGTCGAAGAAATTCTTAAGAACTGAAAAGTTCAGCAAGATGTCGGTGCTTGAAGTCTTTGGTTCTGGAAGAGTCTTTTCGCGTTCGCTAAAATCGCGTGTCTTGCTCGTGAAGATGTAATCGGAACGCTGTAATTCTTTGCAGAAGACAGATTCTTTCTTTTCAAACCCTCGGGCTTCGGGTGCTCTGCTGACAAATAGAAACTTCTGCGAGCGCGTGACGGCCACATACAAGAGCCTCCTTTCGTCTTCAGTTCCGCCCTCGTAACGCGCTTGTCCCTTGATGAGGGTCTTGTCCAGAAAATGCCACACACTGAGCCCCCCCCGCTTTGCTGCCGGCAGATAGTTGCGATTCATACCGGGCAAAAACACAACTGGAAACTCCAGACCTTTCGCCTGATAAATCGTCATAATTTGAACGGCGTTCGGTGTCTGATAGGTGTTGCTCAGCCATCCCTCAGGGTAATAATCCTCGGCTGCGTAGTGGATGAAATCCAAAAAAGTGCGAAGCTTATTCTGGGGACTGCTGACAAAGTTAATAGTTTCGAAGTCGTCTATCACCTGACTGAACATTCCGAGGTTATAAAAGACGATCTCTTCGTCGCGGTGATGAGACGCACCCGCCCCGCTTGCTTCGAATAGCTCCTCTTTTACGCCGAGTTTACCGAGGAATTCCAAGAACACATCTTGCAGGCAATACCTCTCATAGAAGTCAAAGTGCTTTGGATTCTTTTCATCTAGATAAGCAATCGCATCGTCCAGTTTTTCGCTTTCGATTGATGTCGTAACGCCCCGCCAGTACGACTCAACAACGCTCCGATCGATATCACCTTTTTGATATTGAAAGATTGAAACAGCGGCTTTGACCTCTTCGCGGTCAAAGAGTTGATTGACGCCCGTTACTACAAATGGGATGTCCGCCTTTTGAAACGCTTCGATAATCGCTTCAGCCTTCCGCCACTTCCGCAGCAGCACGACGAAGTCCGAATAATCCAGTCCTCGGGTTTGTTGTTTGTCCGTGAACTTCGTACCGCGTAAGTTTTGAATCGTGCGGACAATGTGTTCATTCTCCTGAGGAACGTCATCGAAGAAGTTGATCAGGCAGTCGCCCCGTTCAAACGGCTGCTCACCGGCCGCTTTCATTTTCTTGGGTAAGCGATTCTTATTATTGGTGATCGTGTTAAGAGCTACATCCACGATCGCTGGCGAACTTCTGAAGTTGTCCTCCAACTTGATGTATTCGACGCTTCCATACCGTTGAGGAAAATTCTGAATGTAGGTGACATCCGAACCGCGCCACTGAAAGATGGTTTGATCGTCATCCCCGACAACGCAAAGATTCGCACCTAGCCTAGAAATTTCATTAACAATCGCTTCCTGGATGGGATTCACATCCTGGTATTCGTCCACAACTAGGTACTTCAGCTGCTTTGAGATCTTCTGTTGGAACTTTTCGTCGGTTTGAAGATGCGCCAGAGCCCGTTTCATGATCGCGGTAAAATCAAAATAAGCCGCGCCATGCATCGTGTCCTCATATTTGCTCAGCGCCACCTTTAACCTGTCAGGGATCTTGCTTTCATCGGTGAATTCCGATTCCCTAAGGATGCCGACCAGGCTCATGAACAAGCCGGTATCTTTGAACCGACCCATATCAAGGTCTTTCATTCCGATGCGGCTAAAGTTCCGATCAATAAAGAGTTTCTGCTTGACCTCATCAAGAACTGAGAATTTCTCGTACTCGTAAATGTGCTCCTGAAGAACTCGCAAGCACCAACCGTGGATTGTTCCGACGTACATTTCGGCCAAACCGAGAACATTACCCAGTTGATCTTTACATAGCTTCAGAATTCGACTCTTTAGCTCGCCAGCGGCTTTCTCTGTATAGGTAAACGCCGTGATGTTCGCAGGGACAATGTCAGCTTTGGTCTGCAGGAGGTTGACTATGCGTTGTGAGACGACTTGTGTCTTACCGGAGCCTGCGCACGCGATAATCTGCAAATTCTTGTCAAGGGTGTTAATCGCTAGGAGTTGATTGCTGGTGAGTTGCATCCGCTATTACTTTCTTGTTTCGCTCTATACCCTTGCCGGGGTGAATACTTGTGCTAAGGGTGCTTGCAACCGAAAGAGAGCGCCTAGAATAGTCGCAGTTGATAAAAATGTTCAAGGGCATCGATTTCAAATAGCGGACAAGAAGGGTGCCGCGCTTATCTCAAACGCAATCCACGTCTTCCTCTTCTTTGCGAAACTTCTTGAGTCTTCGCGGTGGGCAGTGAGCAGTGGGCGGTGGGCAGTGAGCAGTGGGCGGTGGGCAGTGAGCAGTGGGCGGTGGGCAGTGAGCAGTGGGCGGTGGGCAGTGAGCAGTGGGCGGTGGG
>Ga0105242_10001962_pt1 | contig 16193 bp, 9 predicted proteins | sample KBSM24metaG_FD_81521 | JGI IMG/M metagenome (GOLD analysis project Ga0105242, IMG submission 81521) | Miscanthus rhizosphere microbial communities from Kellogg Biological Station, Michigan, USA - KBS M2-4 metaG | ecosystem: Host-associated > Plants > Roots > Rhizosphere > Soil | place: Michigan... | reverse complement strand
CATCAAGTATCTTGCAATCAGCAGAAACTTTTCTAACAAGTTTGGCATTCCGATAGTATTTTTGCGGCCGGAAAATAGTTCCATCTAAACTACGCTGATTATATGAATTGGTCCCAGTTGTTTACTTCCTCGATAGGCAAAAAGATCGTGATGAGTGTGACAGGTTTGTTTCTTATTTCTTTTTTGGTGGTGCATGTAAGTGTGAATGCCTGTATTTTTAAAGACGCTTTTGACCCGACAGATGATGGCGACATGTTTAACCGTGCCGCACAATTTATGGCCCGGACAGTCGTAATACGGATCATGGAAATTGTGTTGTTTGCAGGGTTCTTTATTCATATCATACAAGGGCTTGCCGTTACGTTTCAAAACCAGGCAAAAAGAAAAATTGGTTACGAAATAAATTTGGGTAATCGTGGTAGTAAATGGTACAGTCGTTCAATGGGATTGCTTGGCACTATTCTTTTATTGTTTTTGCTTCTTCATTGGTGGCATTTCTGGATACCATCAAGATTTACACATGCAGGTTTGGAAGAACCTAAACTATTGTCGAATGGCTTTATCGGGCATGATATGTTCCAGTTGATGAAGGCAACTTTCAGTGAATGGTGGATAGTGATCGTATATGTTATCGGATGTATTTCACTTGCATGGCATCTGATGCATGGGTTTCAAAGTGCATTCAGAACACTTGGATTACACAATAAAAAATATTTGAATTTGGTAAATGCAATAGGAGTCGGTTTCTCGATCATTGTTCCGTTGATATTTGCATTGATGCCATTAAGTTTTATAATGGGATGGATAGGGTAATGTGCAGATGTGATGATTTGATGATGTGATAATGAGTTGGGCAGTTCTTTAAATGATTTCAAATTATGAACCAAAGCGGCATTAATACTATGTTGCTTCTGTTGCGTCGCACTCTTGTACTGCATTAAGGCTATTGGGCATAGAAGATCAGTATAAGGAATTGTTCATTATCCCCCGCTGGCGGGGGAAGCACTTCGATGAAAAGAAATTTTCAAGTGGGGGTGGACAAAAAGCTGAATAGAATTACAGAACGTACAAGTGAGTGACACAACGAAAGATGATAGTAATACAAAAGTTGACAACAAAAAATATAATTAGCATATCAGCACATTAACTAATTATCAAATTGAATTATGCTAGACGCAAAAATTCCACAGGGAGTTCCTTTAGATGATAAATGGTCTTATTACAAAGGCCACTGCAAACTGGTAAACCCGGCGAACAAACGCAAACTGGAGGTCATAGTAGTTGGTACAGGATTGGCCGGCGCTTCTGCTGCTGCATCATTAGGAGAATTGGGTTATTCAGTAAAAGCTTTTTGTTTCCAGGATTCACCGCGGCGTGCACATAGCATCGCTGCGCAAGGTGGTATCAATGCAGCAAAGAATTATCAGAATGATGGTGATAGTGTGTTTCGTTTATTTTATGATACAATAAAAGGTGGCGACTATCGTGCAAGAGAAGCCAATGTGCATCGTTTGGCAGAAGTAAGTACAAGTATCATTGATCAATGCGTGGCACAGGGCGTACCATTCGCAAGAGAGTATGGTGGTTTATTAAGTAATCGTTCATTCGGCGGTACACAAGTACAAAGAACATTTTATGCAGCGGGACAAACAGGTCAGCAATTATTGATCGGTGCATACCAGGCATTGGAAAGACAAGTGGCATTAGGCAATGTAAAAATGTATAGCCGTCATGAGATGCTGGATATAGTAACGATCGATGGCAAGACAAGAGGAATTATTTGTCGCAATTTGGTGACGGGTCAATTAGAAAGATTTTTTGGACATGCCGTTTTGCTTTGTACTGGTGGATATGGAAATGTTTTTTACCTGAGCACAAATGCAATGGGCTGTAATGTAACTGCTGCATGGAAAGCACATAAAAAAGGCGCATGGTTCGGTAATCCTTGTTTTACACAAATTCATCCGACATGTATTCCTGTAACGGGTGATCATCAAAGTAAGCTGACATTGATGAGTGAATCATTGAGAAATGATGGTCGCATCTGGGTGCCGAAACAAAAAGGCGATAATCGTAAGCCAAATGAAATTCCCGAAGAAGAAAGAGATTATTATTTAGAAAGAAGATATCCTGCATTTGGAAATTTAGTGCCAAGAGATGTAGCATCAAGAGCAGCTAAAGAAAGATGTGATGCCGGTTATGGAGTAGGTACATCAAAGCAGGCTGTTTATTTGGATTATGCCGATGCGATAAAAAGGTATGGTCATATTGAAGTTGGAAAGCATGGTTTGGAAAATGTTGATGAAGCAACGATCATTAAGCTGGGGAAAGAAGTAGTGAAAGAGAAATATGGTAATCTTTGTGACATGTATGAAAAGATCACTGGTGAAAATCCTTATGAAATTCCAATGCGAATTTATCCGGCTGTGCATTATACAATGGGCGGTTTGTGGGTGGATTATGAACTGATGACAACTGTCCCCGGTCTGTATTGTTTAGGTGAAGCAAATTTTTCTGATCACGGAGCGAATCGTCTCGGAGCCTCAGCATTGATGCAGGGATTAGCCGATGGTTATTTTGTTATTCCTTATACGATCGGTAATTATTTATCTGATGAAATAAGAACAAAGAATATCCCGACAGATCATCCTGCATTTGTGGAAGCAGAAAAAGCAGTTGCTGACCGCATCAATCAATTAATGAATATCAAAGGCAAGCAAACTGTTGAAAGTTTTCATAAGCGTCTTGGGAAAATAATGTGGGATAAATGCGGCATGGCAAGGAATGCAGAAGGATTGAAACAGGCAATTGCTGAGATACAACAATTGAAAAAAGAATTCTGGAGTGATGTAAGAATTCCCGGAGATATAAATGAAATTAATCCTGAATTGGATAAAGCAGGACGAGTGGCCGATTTTATTGAATTAGGAGAATTAATGTGCATTGATGCATTACAAAGAAATGAAAGTTGCGGCGGTCACTTTAGAGAAGAAAGTCAGACAGCGGAAGGTGAAGCAGACAGAAAGGATAATGAATTTGCTTATGTATCTGCATGGGAATTAAGAGGTGATCATCAATGGGAATTACATAAAGAGGAGTTGAATTTTGAAGTAGCGAAACCAAGTCAGCGTTCATATAAATAAAAACCCCAAACCCCTAAAGGGGCTTTGGTTAACTATAATTGAAATGTCATTAAATTTTTTGATATAACAAATCTAAGTTCCCCCTTTAGGGGGACAGGGGGTTCTATGGAACATAAAACTATAAATGTTAAACTAAAAGTTTGGAAGCAAAAGAACAGTAATACTGCTGGTCGATTCGAAACATACGAGGCAAAGAATATTTCTACGGAAATGTCTTTTCTTGAAATGTTTGATGTGTTGAATGAAGAATTAATTAAAGGAGGCAAAGAGCCAATAGCTTTTGATCATGATTGCCGTGAAGGTATTTGCGGCATGTGTTCAATGTATATCAATGGACGTCCGCATGGACCATGGCATGCAACTACAACTTGCCAATTACACATGAGAGCTTTCCAGGATGGGGAAACGATCGTTGTAGAACCATGGAGAGCAAATGCGTTTCCGGTAATAAAAGACCTGATGGTTGACAGAACATCTTTTGACAGAATTATACAAGCGGGGGGATTTATTTCAGTAAATACAGGAAATGCAGTTGATGCAAATTCACTTCCGGTTGATAAAGAAAAAGCTGATACTTCTTTCGCTGCTGCTGCATGTATCGGTTGTGGAGCTTGTGTTGCTGCATGTAAAAATTCTTCGGCGATGCTTTTTGTTTCTGCAAAAGTTACACACCTGGCTTTATTGCCACAAGGTGATCCCGAAAGAAGAACAAGAGCTTTGAATATGGTGGCACAAATGGATAAGGAAGGCTTTGGAGGTTGTACAAATACCGGTGCATGCGAAGCCGTTTGTCCAAAAGAAATTTCAATTGAAAATATTGCCCGTTTGAACAAAGAGTATTTAATGGCTGGATTGGTTTCTGAAAAATGATTCTTTTAAAAAATGATTTATGTCTCGCCCCCGGCGAGACTTTTTTATTTAGAACAGGTGTTCGTATATTCAGCAACTCAAAACTTGGATCATGAACTTAAAAAATATTTTACCGGCAGCAGCATCCCTGCTGATCATATCATGTAACGATAATACTAAAGGCGTGACAACAGAAACAAAATTCAAATGGCCCGAAGGCGTGGCCACACCAACGACAGAAAAGAAACCATATGAAATGGTAGCACACGGAGATAAGAGAGTCGATAATTATTATTGGATGAATGACTTTTTTAAGAAAGGTCCTGACAGTACGAAGGTTGTTGATTATCTGAAATCCGAAAATGCTTATTTGGATACAATGATGTCAAGTGCAAAAGAATTTCGGAAACATTTATATGATGAATTAAAAGGAAGAATTAAGGAAAAAGATGAATCAGTTCCATATAAGGATAATGGTTATTGGTATTACACAAGAGTAGAAGAAGGAAAGAATTATGCAGTTTATTGTCGTAAGAAAGAGACATTGGATGCCCCTGAAGAAATAATTCATAATGCAAACCAAGTTGGCGAAGGAAAACCCTATTATAGTGTAGCTGGTCTTGAAGTAAGCGATAACAATGAAATGGTGGCAATTGGTGAAGATGAAGTGAGCCGTCGTTTGTACAATTTAAGATTTAAGAACCTTAAAACAGGGCAGTATTCTCCGGAAACAATTTCTAATACTGAAGGAGGATCTTATGCATGGGCTGCCGATAATAAAACTGTTTTCTATATTATAAAAGATCTGACCACATTATTAGGATTCCAGGTTTGGAGACATGAAGTAGGAACAGATCCAAAAAATGATGTAAAAGTTTACGAAGAAAAAGATAATCGTCATTATATCGGTGTTGGAAGAACCAAGTCAAAGAAGTTTATCATCATTTCTTCTGAATTAAGTGAGCAGCAAAGTGAACATCGTTTTTTGGATGCATCAGATCCCAAAGGAGCTTTCAAAGTTTTTTATCCACGTACAATGGGATTGGTATATGATATCGACCATTATAATGATAAATTTTATATCCGTACCAATCTTGATGCTACCAATTTCCGTTTGATGGAATGTCCGCTTACCAATACAGCAAAAGAGAATTGGAAAGAAGTGATACCAAACAGAAAGGACGTTTACTTAGCAGGATTTACACTTTTTAAAGATCATATGGTGGTATCAGAATTAAAAGAAGGTTTGATGAACCTTCGTATCATTAATCAGAAAGATAAATCAGAACATTATCTTCAATTCGATGAGCCTGCTTATCTTTCTTCTGTTGGGGTGAATGCAGATTTTAGTACTAATACGCTTCGGTTCAATTATACATCTATGATCACACCAAATTCGGTGTATGATTATAATATGGATACAAAAGAAAAGATATTAAAAAAGCAAACAGAGGTTTTAGGCGGATATGATAAAACTGATTATGTAACTGAAAGAGCATTTGCGACCTCTCGAGATGGAAAAAGAGTACCTGTTTCAATTGTTTATAAAAAAGGAACTCAAAAAGATGGAAGTCATCCCTTGTTACTTTATGCATACGGTTCTTATGGTGCAACTTCATATGCAACTTTCAATAGTAACAGGCTTAGTTTGCTTAATCGCGGGTTTATATATGTGCTGGCGCATATCCGTGGCGGACAGGAGATGGGTCGTGAGTGGTATGATGATGGAAAAATGATGAACAAGAAAAACACATTCAATGATTTTATTGATTGTGCTGAATTCCTGATCAAAGAAAAATATACTTCCAAGGGACATGTATATGCAATGGGCGGTAGTGCAGGCGGTTTGTTAATGGGCGCCATTACAAATATGCGTCCTGATCTATGGAATGGTATTGTTGCCCAGGTTCCTTATGTTGATGTGATCACGACCATGAGTGACGCAAGTATTCCCTTAACGACTGGTGAATATCTTGAATGGGGTAATCCGGCTAACAAGGAAGAATATTTTTATATGAAGTCTTATTCACCTTACGATAATGTTGAAGCAAAAGCTTATCCGAATATTTTGATCACAACAGGACTTCATGATAGCCAGGTCCAGTATTTCGAGCCGGCAAAATGGGTAGCTAAAATGCGTGAAATGAAAACTGATAAAAATATAATTCTCTTCAAAACAAACATGGAAGCTGGGCATGGTGGTGCTTCGGGACGCTTTAAAGCATTGGAGGATGTTGCCCTGATCTATGCTTTCTTATTTTCATTGGAAGGAATAACTCAATAGAATTTTCTATTAGCTGATCATCAGTCCCGCTTCAGGCGGGACTTTTTTATTAAAATCACATAGGATAGCTGCCATAAAATGCTGAATTTTACGTTTAAGTAAATGAAAAACCACGGCTTTTGGGAAAAAAACGGCTGATACTAGTTCTCGCTATCCTTTTGTTTGCTGTACTGGAAAGTTTTGCTCAAATTCCCGTACAGGATAATAAGCCTCTTTCTAATCTCAGGAGGAAAAAAATTGCTGTAGTTGCCGACACGATCCGTGTCGATACATTTAGTGTTATTCCCAATACATTTTTAATAGAAAGTTTTAGCGATTCAGCCTATTTTTTTGATAATATAAATGCGTTGTTGAAATGGAGAACTTTGCCATCAACTGATAGTGTTACGATCGTTTACAGAGTTTTCCCTTATAAATTTAATTCCGTTGTACAACGACTGAATTACGACAGTGTCAGCTATAAATTTTATGCAAAGCCGTTTGAGTTTGGTCAGAATGAACAAGAACTTGCAAAAGGACTTTTTGATTTTGGTAATCTTCAATACAATGGAAGTTTTGGTCGCGGTGTCTCTTTTGGCAATAGTCAGGATGCTGTTGTCAATTCAAATTTCAATCTTACTTTAAATGGATTGTTGGGTGATAGTATTGAGATCAATGCCGCGATCACTGATAATAATTTACCGATACAGCCAGATGGGACTACTCAACAACTGAATGAATTTGACCAGGTGTTTTTACAATTTAAAAAAAGAACCTGGAAACTGGATCTTGGCGATATTGATATCCGTGAGAATAGAAGTTACTTTCTTAATTTTTATAAACGATTACAGGGAATTTCATTTGAAACAAACAATTACATTTCAAAAAATACTGCTTCAAGGACTTTCTTAAGCGGATCAATTGCTAAAGGAAAATTTACCCGCAATATCTTCGAGGGATTGGAAGGTAACCAGGGACCTTACCGGCTTACAGGCGCCAACAATGAATTTTTCTTTATCGTTCTTGCAGGAACAGAAAGAGTTTTTATTGATGGTGAAGTATTACAGCGTGGAGAAGACCAGGATTATGTGATCAATTATAACACGGCTGAGATCACATTCACACCTCAAAGAATGATCACCAAAGACAGCCGTATACAAGTGGAGTTTGAATATGCTGACCGAAATTATTTGAATGCAAATCTTTATGTATCGCAGGAATTCACGATGAGTAACAAATTTAAAATATTTGTCGGCTTTTTTAATAACAATGATGCAAAGAATTCACAGATCAATCAAACATTGGATGACAAACAAAAATCATTTTTATCGAATATTGGCGATAGTGTTCAAAATGCATTTTATCCCTCAGCAGTCATTGATACAGTATTTGATGCGGGAAAGATTTTGTATGAAAAGCTTTATTATAATCCCGGCTCAGGTGTAGATTCTTTTTACCAATATTCTAATGACCCGCTTACGGCAAAATATAGTCTTGCCTTTAGTGCTGTGGGAGAGGGGAAAGGTGATTATGTTCCCGACTTGAACGGAGCCAATGGTAAAGTATATAAATTCATTATGCCCGTTGCCGGTGTGAAACAGGGAAGCTATGAGCCTGTGATCCTACTTGTTACTCCAAAGAAGCAACAAGTGATGACTTTGGGAACAGATTATAAGATCAGCAAAAACACATCATTGAAAACAGAGCTTGCTATAAGCAATTATGATGTAAACACATTTTCTGGAAAAGACAATGGAGATGATGCAGGAATTGCTGCTAAAGTTCAGTTTGCTAATACATCACCGATGAAATCTTCAGGAGCCAAGAAAACGGAATTGATCACGAGTCTTGATTATGAATTTGTGCAAGGAAAATTCAAGCCGTTGGAGAGAATACGAAGCGTGGAATTTACAAGAGACTGGGGACTTGGGCTGTCAACTTTACCCGCAGATGAACATATCATTAAAGCAGCTGCGAGATTGCAAAATGCAAAAAATAATTCGCTTAGTTACCAGTTGATGAATTATCACCGGGGTGATGATTACAATGGGTTTCAAAATAATATTCAGCAATATCAAAAGTTAAGTGGATGGCAATTAAATAACCAGCTTTTCTTTACAAATTTTAAGACACAACTCACGGAAGGAAGTTTTATAAAACCCGTTCTGGATATTAGTAAAGAATTAAAACAATTAAAGGATTTCAGACTTGGGTTCAGGTATGCATTGGAACAAAATAAGACAAAGGATAAAGTTTCGGATACCTTAACGAGCCAGAGTTTTTCTTTTGATACATATTCAGCCTACCTGAGATCTTCAGAACAAAAGAAGAATAAATATGGGCTCACTTTTTTTACCCGTTCTGATAAATATCCTGTTGGCAAAAATTTTAGTCGTGGTGACAGAAGCATGAATCTGAACCTGCAAACAGAGTTATTATCCAACCAGCATCATCAGTTCCTGGTGAATACTACATTTCGAAAGTTGAAAGTGCTGAATAGTGTTTCCAAACAAAAAGAAGATGAAACAATTCTTGGAAGAGCTGAATATATCGTTAATGAATGGAAAGGATTGTTGATGGGAAATGTCTTATATGAATTAGGAACAGGGCAGGAGCAGCAAAGGGATTTCTCTTACTTGGAAGTACCTGCGGGTACTGGTCAGTTTGCATGGAACGATTATAACAATGACGGTATTCAGCAATTAAATGAATTTGAAGAAGCTTTGTTCCCGGACCAGGCAAAGTTCATTCGCATATTTACCCCTACCAATCAATTTGTAAAAGCGAATTACACAACTTTCAATTATAGCTTCCAGTTAAATCCAAAATCAGTATTAAACAAGAGCGATATAAAAGGAATTCAAAAACTTATTTCACGCACTAATCTTAAATCTTCTTTACAAGTATCTAAAAAATCTATAGCCAAGGGGAATACAGAATTTAATCCCTTTAAATATGAACTGGCAGATACTGCATTGCTGACATTGAATACAGTTTTCCTGAATACATTTTCATTCAATCGTTTTAGTAGCAAATGGGGTTTTGATATTAGTAACCTGCGAAACAAAGGGAAGATCTTGCTGACTTATGGCTATGAAAGTCGCCGAATAAATGACTGGACAATAAAGTTCAGGTTGAACCTAAGCCGTTCTATAACATTTGATGTTAGCGGTAAAAAAGGATTAACTGGTTTATACACGCCAAGCTTTGCGAATCGTAACTATGAATTGGATATTTATAATATTGAGCCGCGGCTAGTTTTTATCCAGGGAACAAAATTCCGCCTGGCAACCGGTTATAAATTTGATAACAAAAAGAACAATGCTTTGTATGGCGGTGAGGTATCGACTTCAAACTCCATCAACATCGAAACAAAATACAATGTGCTTTCAAACAGTTCGATTACCGGGAAATTCACTTTTAGTAATATTGATTACACATCACCTGCTAACACAACGGTAAGCTACATTATGCTTGATGGTTTATTACCCGGTAGTAATTATCTCTGGAGCATTGATCTTACAAAACGCTTACTCAATCATCTTGAATTGAATTTTACGTATGAAGGAAGAAAACCGGGCGATGCCAGAACGGTGCATATCGGAAGAGCAGCGATCAGGGCATTATTTTAGAACCACGATTTTTAGGATTTTTTATGGATTAAGAGGAAAGCTGGATGTGTTGCTCAGGGATATACAGTACAAGAGTGCGACGCAAGGAATGATGATAAGAATTACAAAAGACGATTACATAATTATCCTCATAATCCTTTCAGTAATCATGCAAATCATGTTTCTATACGTTAAATCTAAAATGCATCACATCTCCATCTTTCACCAAGTATTCTTTTCCTTCAATCCTTAATTTGCCAACTTCACGACAAGCGGCTTCTGATTCATATTTTATAAAATCATCATAGCCGATCACTTCTGCTTTTATAAATCCTTTTTCAAAATCGGTATGAATAACACCCGCAGCTTGAGGCGCTTTCCAGCCTTCATGTATTGTCCAGGCTCTTACTTCCTGCACGCCGGCAGTGAAGTAAGTATATAAGCCGAGCAATTTATATGTAGCATGTATTAGCCTGTCGAGTGCAGGTTCGGTCATTTTATATTCTTCCATGAATAACAAACGGTCTTCCGGATTTTCCATTTCCTGTATTTGTGCTTCAATAGAATTATTCATAATGATCATTTCAGCACCTTCTGCTTTTACAGCTGCTTTTAATGCATCAGAAAATTTATTACCTGTATGCATAGATGGTTCATCTACATTGGCAACATATAAAACCGGCTTATCGGTCAATAAAAACAGATCAGAGACCGCAACCTTTTCTTCTTTCCTTAATTTCAGTTCGCGAATGCTTTTTCCTTTTTCAAGATGTTCTTTGCAACGGATCAATACTTCCAATTCAGTTTTCAGTTTCGGATCCACACGAGCCAGCTTTTCAGTTTTCTGGATCTTTCTTTCTATACCATCAAGGTCTTTCAACTGAAGTTCGGTATCAATGATCTCTTTATCACTCACAGGATTAATTGCTCCTTCATCACGCAATACATTTTCATCTTCAAAACAACGGATCACATGAATGATCGCATCTACTTCACGAATATTTCCTAAAAATTTATTACCAAGTCCTTCGCCTTTACTTGCACCACGCACCAATCCTGCAATGTCAACGATCTCCAATTGGGTTGGCACTATTTTGTTAGGCTTAACCAGTTCAGCTAATTTATTCAATCGTGGGTCCGGCACATCAACCAAGCCCACATTCGGATCAATTGTACAAAAACGGTAATTACTTGCCTGTGCTTTTGCGCTATTACTTACTGCATTAAACAAAGTTGATTTTCCCACGTTAGGTAACCCGACAATTCCAGCTTGTAAACCCATGGTTTGATTTTAGATTTTAGATTGCAGATTTGGGATATTGAGCCCAGCAAATGAATGACTATAAAACTTCCGTTGCATCGCACTCTTGTACTTTCTGTTCGCTATTCACCAAGTACACACTCTTATCTGCATTTTTTTAAGTCGGCAAAGATAAGGCCTCAAGGCTTAGTAACGAAATGTGAAAAGATGCTTTTGGAGAATCGCTAAAAATCAGTAATCTTCAACTTTTATCCAATCTAAGATCAGAAATCTTAAATCTAAAATTAGCTATGGCTCTCAGCAGGATATGGTCAGCATTTATCATCATTGCTATTTTAGTGGCAACTATTAAATATGCATTTCAGCCTGGTCAGCAGAAAATATTCAGCCAATTAGTAACAGGAAAAAATACAGATACTGTTTCTACCCGTCTTGTAGATTCTGCAAGTATTCCGCTTACTGTTATCCAACAGCTTCAATTTGAAAAAACTGCTGTGTGGGATAAAGAAAGAGTTATAAAAGAAGGATCATCTTATAGGGCTTTTCGGTTATTGCCATCAAATGGTATCATTGATACTTGTAAAGGAGCAGTTGATATTTGCATTGGCCTTATTGGCATCATGGCTTTGTTCATGGGTTTTATGACCATTGCGGAAAAAGCAGGAGGTATTCGATTTTTATCAAGGATCATTGGTCCCTTCTTTTCAAAAATTTTTCCTGATATACCAAAAGGTCATCCGTCAATGGGACACATGATGATGAATTTTTCAGCTAACATGCTTGGCCTTGATAATGCAGCAACGCCATTTGGTATTAAAGCAATGGAAAGTTTGCAGGAGTTAAATCCCGATAAAAACAGAGCCACCAATGCGCAGATAATGTTCATGTGTCTTCATGCGGCAGGTTTAACATTAATACCCGTGGCTATCATTGCAGCAAGAGCTGCTGTCAAACCTCCATCGGCAAATCCTACAGATATTTTTGTGCCTTGTATGATCGCCACTTTTGTGGCTACAATGGCTGCTATGTTTATGGTTTCGATTAAACAAAAGATAAATATTTTTCAGCCTGTTATTCTTGCATGGGTTGGCGGTATCTCGGCCATCATTGCAGCATTGGTTTGGTATCTTACTTCATTGAGTTCAGATCGTCTGCAATTAGTTTCTGGTATTTTAGGTAATGGTATTCTCTTGCTGATCCTTTTTCTAATTATACTCGGAGCTATTTATAAAAAGATAAACATCTTTGATGCTTTTATTGAAGGAGCAAAAGGGGGATTTGAAACTGCTATTCGCATCATCCCATATCTTGTCGGATTACTTGTTGCAATAAGCCTATTGCGCAACAGCGGAACATTTGAGATCATCATTGACGGTATAAAAAATATTTTTGCTGCATTAGGCACAGACACAAGATTTGTTGATGGATTGCCAACCGCATTAATAAAACCATTAACAGGAAGCGGTGCAAGAGGGATGATGATCGATACAATGAATGCTTATGGCGCAGATTCATTTGCCGGCAGGCTTGCCTGTGTTTTACAAGGCTCTTCTGATACTACATTTTATGTGATCGCTGTTTACTTTGGGGCAGTATCTGTAAAAAATACAAGGTATGCAGTAGAAGTGATGTTACTTGCTGACCTGGTTGGAATCATCACTTCGATCCTCCTTGCTTATATGTTCTTTGGGTAATTTGTTCTTCTATATAGCTATCCAAAAAAATGTCCCGCTACAGGCGGGACATTTTTTAAAGATATTTCTGTAAAATTATTATTCGTATTAATAAGTGGCAAATGTTGTAACTGCTTTTGTACCTCTATAACTTCCATTATAAACAGAAGTGTAGCTTCTTGTCGGTACCGTGCTGGTAACAACCTGTTTTACAATAGGCGGAGATGTAGTAAAGTTGATTAGTATAGTCCCCGCGGCATATACATAAAGAGTATCTGTTTGCAATGAAGCATAAGGTATAAAATCCGTGACCTGGTTGGTTGCCACGTTGGCGAATAGCGGGGCGCCAGTCCCTTTTTTGAAAGAATAAACATCTACATTAGCAACAGGCGTAGTATTATAAATGAAATTTGCAAAGCGAAGCCTTGAAGAAGTGTCTGTAGGAACTACTATATTATTTGTAACAGTTGCTTGTTTTGTACTGGTTATTGTATCATACGTAAAGATGGTATAACTTTTTCCAGCATCCATAGTTTGTGTAAATGTTAGTGGTACTTGTGTTGTTGCTGGTAGTGTGTCCTTTATTGTAAAAGATCTTGATCCCGCATTCACTTTAAAGGAATAAGCTGTGCCGGGAAATATACCTCCATACGCTAATGCTATCCCTGAAACCGGGGTACCATCAACATAAATATAGTTCCTGGTTGCTTTTACTGTTGCGCTAAAAACCTGCACTGCTGCAGAATTGCTGAGATCAGTATTTCTCGGCGCTATGTGTGGAGTCTCTTTGGTGCATGACATGCAAAGAGCAGATGCAGCCAGTATCCAAATTAGTATATTTATTTTTCTAAAAAATTTCATTGTTGTTGTTTTAATATTTATAACTGTTATGGGATCGAGAACCAGCACTCATTAGTAATATAGTCTGTATTCAGAGCACCGAGTCTTGTTAGTTCAGGAATATTATACAGGTATTCAGAATTGAATCTTGGCCTGCACCTAAACACCCATTTACCATTGTTTGTACTTGTCAGGAAATTGGTAGGTGAAGTAGGAGGGGGAGTAAAGCCCGCATACACCTGGTGTCCTGTTGCTGATTCAATAGCAGTGTAATGAAATTTGCGCATATCTGTCCAGGTCTGGTGAGTTCCCCAGCCATACAAGGCGATATATTTCTGCAACATAATATGCGACATTGTTAGGCCTGCGCTGGTAGCTGGCACAATAGCAGTATTTGCCAGGTATGCAGCTTTCGCTGCAGGTGTTATCGAACGACCTGCCGGGATCTTAAATTCGAATGTTGTTGTCAACATGTCGAAATTTAAGCTTATAGCATTTGTGTAAGCTGTAAGCGCCGTTGCCTTATCTCCCTTACGATAAGCTGCTTCAGCAATTGTAAACTGCATTTCAGAAGCAGTCATCATTGGCCAGGGGCTTGTATTTCCATAAACATACCTTGTGCTGTCATTTGTTCCTGTAGTTGAAGTTTGTGTAGGATGTCTCCAAAAATTCTTTGGATAATTTGCAGTTGGCGTGGTGCCGCTCAGATATTCTGTTACACCCAGCCATGGAGTTACTCCCTTAAAAGTTCCATTTGCATTTTCACTCAGCATATACCATACTCTTGGATCACTTACTCCTTTAAATGCAGTGTCATTAGCACCCGACATCAGGTTAGCAATGTAACCGCCTTGTCTTATGGTTCCGATATTGGAACGGGTAGGCCCGAAATAACTATTAAAGCCATTACTGCTATTAGCACCCGAAAATGTTGCTATTATATTATCGTTATTTGTCTGACAAGAAAGGCTTGCATATTTAATGGCTGAGTCAGCAAAGCCGCCGGATATAAAATTTGACTTATTACTCAGATCAATGTATGAGCGGGCAAGGATACCATAAACAAATTTTCTCCATTTATCTAAATTTCCTTTATTAAAATACTCATCGCTTTTTGCAAGATTGGTAGGGCTTACGTTGCCATCAGTCCTATTAAGATAACTCAAAGCCCTGAAGCAAATAACCCTGCAACTATCGTAAAACTCAGGCTGTGTATCATAATGAAATTGTGAGAGGCTTGTATTAAAAGCTTCTTTTAGGATCGCATCTCCATACTGGTTTGTTAGTTCAAGCCAGTCCCAGGCTCTTACAGCATAAGCAACACCCACGAAGTCCCATTTTTGTTGTTGGATACCCCATTCAATAATTCTATTAACATTCTGCCCATGGCCATAATAAGCGGCAGCCCATATTGCGCCAGTGTTGTCGCTACCTATTGTGCCACCCATTTGGCCATAATTTTCTCCGTTGGTTGTAGATCCCCAATATTGTATGTAGCGTCCTAACAATACATCATCTGGCTGAACACCATAGTTTGAACCTGCTGCAGCATTAAATGCAGTGAATCCTCCGATAACTCCTGGTAATATGGTTTCAACGTCAACTACAACAGGAGCATTGGGATTTAAATAAGCCTCATCAATTTTTTTTGAACACGAGATCATACTAAACAAGCATAATATCCCGAGAAAAAGCAATGAGTTTAGAAATTTCTTTTGCATATAAATTATTTTTTCTTCCATTAATTAGTATTAAAAATTTGCCCTTAGCCCAAAGCTGATACCTATTGGGGTAGGAGCACTTCCAAGGTCCATACCATAACCACCCACTCCATTTGTACCCGGATTGTTTGCATTAACTGCCGGATCTGCACCATAGTAATTAGTGATAAGTATGAGGTCTGTTCCGGTTACAAAAGCGCTTAATCCTTTAAGCCCTTTAAGGCGTTTTAATGATTTATCTGGAAAATAATAATTCAAAGTGATGTCTCTTAACTTAAACCAGTTCACATCTTTTTGTATAAACTCTTCATCAGGCATGGTGGTATAATAAGTACTTAGATACTGCGGAACAATTGTCAAAGTATTTTTTGTTGGATTTGCCGTATTTTGAAGACCATCATTCAACACTCCTTCTACAATTACTGGTGTACCGCGGTTTGCTGTTCTTTCACTTTTGCCTATACCGGTAAGAATCTGGTCTGTGCCATTATAAACATCACCCCCCACTTTCAGATCCCAAAGGAAATTCAAACTCCAGTTTTTATATCTGAAACTATTTAAAGTTCCTAAAGTAAAATCCGGAGTTCTATCTGCGATCAAAGAATTACCTGCAGTTACCAGAGGAATACCTGTTGAAGGATTAATAAGTATTTGTCCTGCATTATTTCTTGTATAAGTAGAGCCAGTAATTGTTCCTGTAGAATGTCCTCTTATCAATCCACCTCTTACATTGGAGATATAAGTATCCGAGTTATAGAAGTCGTTCAAAATACCAATTGACTCCGGGAGTGTTAATACTTCACTCCACATGTGATTGAAGTTAAAGTTGATT
>Ga0105242_10001959_pt1 | contig 16204 bp, 15 predicted proteins | sample KBSM24metaG_FD_81521 | JGI IMG/M metagenome (GOLD analysis project Ga0105242, IMG submission 81521) | Miscanthus rhizosphere microbial communities from Kellogg Biological Station, Michigan, USA - KBS M2-4 metaG | ecosystem: Host-associated > Plants > Roots > Rhizosphere > Soil | place... | reverse complement strand
TCTCTGTCGCTATTGCAACTTCCAACTTCACTCACTCGTCGTCAGTGGATCGATCAGAAATTCAATCAATACAAATTCAATTCAGGTCTTGACAAGAGGGGAAGTCCTTGTAGAGCGGCTTAGTCCCCTGGCCGGCTGCGGGCGCATGTGATCGTCCGCTTTCAAGCAGTCCAACGGCAAGGACTGCTTTCTGGCGCGTCAATCGCGAGTGGGAAAGGCAGCGCCCGACCCCGGGCGGCCGCTCGACGTGGCAAGTGTCCGCCTGAAAGCGGACTGCCGGGGTCAGTCCGCAATCCTTCGGAGGGCCGGAGTTTGAAGCCGTGCTGGCGTGACCAACCCCCTCCTTGCCACCCGACGAATACAGGACTTGCGATCATGCGGTGGAACCGAGCGATGAGACCGACATAGCAACGACCGAGCGTTATGGCAGTGGACGACCGGATCCCCCAGCGAAACCAAGCAACGGCCGAACTTCTCAGTGGCGCAGGCGCCGCTCGATCCGAATGAACGTCGAGTCACCGAACTCGCGCCGTGCAGCAAACCCGAGGCTGAGAGCCAGGGACAGCATGCTCCGGTTCTCCGCCGAGGTCACGCTGCTCAGGAGTGCCACGCCCCGTTCATCCGCCTGTGCGATGAGCGGCGCAGTAGGCCGCGCCGAGCCCCCTGCCCTGCCAGGCGTCAGCAACGACGACGGCGAAATCCCAGCGGCTGGGAGCGTCGACATCGATGGCGAGCGCGAGACGCCCACCATCCTCTCTCCCTCACCCTCGGCAGCAAGCGCGATGAAGGCGAACTCGCGCGAAGGTTCGATGACGGTCCAGCGCTCCAGCTCTGTGGGCATCGGATGGCGGCCGGACAGCAAGCGAAGATAGCCGGTGCGCGCCGACAGGCCGTCAACGAATCGCCGCTCAAGCTCGAGGTCGTCCCGCCCGATTGATCGAATACCGACGTACGAGCCGTCGCGCAGTTCCGTTTGCGTCGCATTCGTGTCCGATCATCGGCACAAGCGCGATGGCCGCCGCGCCTTTAGCGCTTCTGGTACGGGTGGAAGATGTAGTCCTTGCTCTTTACCGCCACATGGCACGCGTGACCGCAGTCGGAGGGGGCAGGATCGGCGGTCATCTTCGCCGCAGCGACATCGTGGTTGAACAGGGCGTAGCCCCACCCGCCGGTGGCCGGAAACCGCTTGCTGTCCTTCTCGATAAGAAAGGCCTGCGTCGGAGCGTCCGGCACGTCCACGACGAAGGGCGCATCCGTGCTCTTCCTGAAGCTCCATTGCAACTTGGCGATCTTGGACCCCTCCGGAAAGGGTTTCCCGTTGCCCGGAACGCCAGCCTTGTACGCGTCGATCATCGTCGGATTGGCGACGATCACCTTGAGCACCTCGTCGGTCCGGGCCGCTGAGACCACCGCCCAGTCCTCGTATCCCCTGAAGTCGGAGAAGGCGATTCCGCTCGGAGCTTTCAGCGTGTACTTGTCCTGCGCATGGCTGGTCGCGGCGGCGAGGACCGCCAGCGCCACCGTGGAGAGCGCGACGATGATTCCGCGACGGGCTTTCATGGTCGATCCTTTCCTGTGTGTTGGATGGAACAAACGGAATCGGGCCAGACGCAACGGCTAGCCAAACGTAAAGGCGAAGGCTTCAACGCCCCCATCGAGAAACTCGATTTCGAGCGTCCGTTCAATAATCGGGCCAGGCTGTCGTATCAGTTGGAAGACTCGCTGCTCGGTGACCTTTCCGTTGCCTTGGTCGTCGACGTCCGTGCCATGGGCGGCCCCCGCCAGCTTGCCGTCGATCAGCACGCGAAAGCGAACGGCGGTTCCGCGCGTCGCCGGGCCCATGACGAGATTGACGTCGCGCGCGTGGAAGCGGAACGCGATGCGGCCATCGGGCTTCGTCAGCGCAATGGCGTCCCGTCGCGACGTCCAGTCTCCGGATAACGTCCACTGATTGAGGGAGAGGCGGTTGACCGGACCACGCACGGGCTTGCGGGGGCTCGCGCCGCCCAAGTACGTTTCCGGCGATTTGAGGCTTTCCCAATCGGCCGGCGCCTCGAGGCCATCCCCCTTCACGGTGACCCCGCCCTGGGGAACGCCGGCGGCGCCGGCCTCCGCAAGGAGCTGCTGAATCATCTGCTCGGTGCGCTCGTATGCGCCTTCACCGTGATGGCTGTAGCGAATCCGACCTTGCGCATCGAGGAGATAGACCGCAGGCCAGGCGTTGTTGCCGAAGGCACGCCACACGGCGTACTCGTTGTCGATCGCGACCGTCCAGGTCACGCGCATGTCCTTCACCGCGCGCCGGACGTTGTCGACATCCTTCTCGAATTCGAACTCCGGCGTGTGCGCGCCCATCACCACCAACCCGTGGTCCTTGTACTTCTCCGACCAGGCGCGGACATACGGAAGCGTGCGCAGCCAGTTGACGCAGGTGTAGGTCCAGAAATCGACCAGCACCACTTTCCCTCGCAGTTCGGCGGCGCCCGGCCGAGGCGAGTTCAGCCAGCCGTTGGCGCCATCGAACCGCTTGTCCTGGGCCGCAGCCCCAGAAGGATTTGCAAGCACCGCGGCAAGAAGAAGTGCGCTCGCTTTCATGATCGTCCCTACAGATTCATGCGTTACGCGCTTCGATGGCCTTGACGCTGTTTTCAAATGCGTCTTCCAGCACGCCCTTGCCGATCGTGCCAAGCACGAATCCGAGCATTCGCCCCTGCAGGTTCTTGCCCTCGCGCACGACGATGGCATCTACGTCGGTCTTCCCGTCGGGCCTTTGCGTGAAGGTGTAGGTGTGGCCGGAACCGCCGCCCCATACGTTCGAGTCGACAGTCGTCATGACAACGCGGCTTGGATCGGACCAGTCGTAGTGCAGCCGTTCCCAGATCTTGTTCGAACCCTCAGTCACATCGGCTTCAGCGACACCTAGGTGATGCACCTTGAGGTATTCATCGGAACTGTTGCCGAAGAGCTTGGACCGACCGGGCCCGAAATCGGTGAGTCCGGCGACGAACTGCTGCGGTGTCGATGTTGTCGTCTTATGCAGATGGATCGCGGACATGGGCGCTCCTGAATGGTCTTCGATATAGGCGATCTGACCAGACGCCTGTCGAGATTCGTTGCCAATCAGGAAGCATCCGATGCCGGTTGGCACAAACACGCGGCGGCGCGGCGCCATTCGAGATTAGCGAACGATCTCCACCGCCGCGGTGAAGACATAGCCCGCGCCCCGCTCGGTGCGAATCAACTGCGTGTTCTCCCCCTCCGGCTCGATCTTCTTGCGCAGCCTTCCCACCAGGGTGTCGATCGATCGGTCGTAGACCTCGTCCTGGTGAAGGCGTGAGAGCCCAAGGAGCTGGTCGCGCGACAGCACTCGCTCGGGCGCGGCGAGAAACGCGGCGAGCAGGTTGAATTCACTGTTCGTCAGAGGCACGGTTCCGCCCTCGGGCGGGGTGAGACGACGAAGTCGCACGTTCAGCTGCCATCCGGCAAAGCGATAGGCGCGGACGTTCTGCAAGGCGTCTGCCACCGTCTGCTGTACGCGGCTGCGGCGCAAAAGCGCGCGGATGCGAGCCAGCAGCTCGCGCGGAGAAAACGGCTTGGTGAGATAGTCGTCAGCGCCGAGTTCGAGCCCCATCACGCGATCGGCTTCATCCTTGCGCCCCGTGAGCATAATGATCGGCAGCCCTGCCGATTCGGCGCGAAGCTTGCGAGCGATGTCCATCCCATCCTCGCCGGGCAGGCGCAGATCGAGAACCACGAGGTCGATCGTGTCGCGCTCCATGATCTCCGCGATCTGCTTCCCGCTCGGCAGCGCCGTGACGCGAATGTCGTTGTCGCCGAGATAGTCGACGATCATCTGGCGCACCGACGGATCGTCGTCGACGGCGAGGACGTGTGCGGCACTCGCTTGAGCTGCCGCGGAACTCGATTCGCCTTGCTTCATGGGCATGAGGCTCTTGCCGAGATTTCACGAGCGAATGTAGGACGGCCCAGGCTGCATGGCAATTGACACATTCCGCCGCCTTCCATTAACACCGCTGACACTCGGCGATCGTCAAATCCGGGCGAGCGAACCGGGGAAGTACGTGAATCCAATAGGCTGCGTGGTGGTCCTGGAGGGAGACCCATGGATCCGGTCGCTGCTCGAGCGCTGGCTGGGGGAAGCCGGTTACACGGTCGGCGCGGCAGAGGGAAAGGAAGGGCCCGCGCTCGTCATCGCCGACCTTCCCGATCCGCAGTCGGCGGAAAGTCTCGTGCAATCGCTTGCGGAGTATGCTGCGCCCGTCCTGCTCGTCTCGGCTCGCTTTCGGCACGGCTTGGCAGGTTCCGAGGAGACGGCGCGCCGGCTCGGAGTGAAACGAGTGCTGCCCAAGCCCTTTACGCGCGAGGAACTGCTCGCCGCCGTGCAAGAGTCGATCGAGTGACGGGATCGCCAGCCAACAAGGCCCGTCGTTCGGCGGGATCAGGACGCAGCCGCGCCAAGGCGGCGAACGTGCCGGAGACAGAAGCGGCGCTGCGCGAGTTGCAAGCGCGCTATGAGCGCGTGATGCTCGCCTCGAACGCCGGCATCTGGGACTGGGACGTCGTGACGGACGAGTTCTACGTCTCGCCCCGCTTCCTCGAGATGGACGGGTTTGCGCCGGATACGAGGTTTGCCGGCCGCGATGACTTCGTGCGGCGCTGGGTCATTCACCCGGAGGATCGCCAAAGCTGGCAACAAGCGGTGAGAACGCTCTTCGCGAGCGGGGAATCGCGGGTGTCGATGGAAGTTCGGGTGATCGTCCGTGGCGTGACGCACTGGCGCTGCCTCGAAGGCATCTGCTTTCGAGACGCTGCGGAAAAGGTGGTGCGCTGGACGGGGTCTTCAACAGACATCACGGACCGCAAGCGCGCGGAGGAGGCGCTCCGCGAGTCCGAAGGCCGCTACCACCGGGCCATGCTCGCTCCGGAGGCTGGCTTTTGGGACTGGGATGTCGTGAACGACGTGTATTTCGCGTCACCGCGAATGCTGGAGATGGGCGGACTTCCGCGCGACGCAAGGATCACCTCCAGGCAGGACTACATGTCGCGCGTGACCACGGTTGCCGACGACCTCGAGCGTTGGCAGCAGGCGGTCCGTCACCTGTTCGCGAGCGGCGATACCCGCGTGTCGATGGAGTTGCGGGTGATCGTGAACGGCGAGGTGCAGTGGCATGCCGTCGATGGCATGTGCTTCCGTGACGGGGACGGCAACGTCGTTCGCTTCACGGGCTCATCGACCAACGTCACGCAGCGCAAACGAGCAGAGGAAGCGCTGCGGCTTTCGGAGGAGCGCTACGCCCTTGCGCTGGAAGCCTCGGAGGAAGGGCACTTCGACTGGGACGTCCCGAGCGACGCCATCTTCGCGTCGATCCACATGAAGCAGTTGCTCGGCGTTGCAACAGACGTCGAGTACCGTACCAGAACGGAGATGTCGGCGAAGGTCCGATACCACCCCGGCGAGCTCGAGCGGCTCGAGCGAAGGAACCGCGAGGTCCTAGCGGGCAGTGCGCTGCTCGACGATTTTGAATATCGCATCCTGCGGGGCGACGAAGTGCGCTGGCTGCAACGTCGCTGGAAGATCATCCGCAACGCCGACGGCGCCGCGCTCCGGGTGATCGGCGTGCTGACCGACATCACCGAGCGCAAGGAGGCCCTGGAGACGCTCACCGAGAGCGAGGCGCGGTTCCGCAGCGTGATCGAGTTTGCTCCGGTTGCGATCGCGTTGACGATCCCGAGGAATGCCAAGAGGCCGGCCGGTGTCCTGGAAGTGAACCAGGAGTTCTCGCGCATGTTCGGCTATACGCCGGACGAGGTCCGTGGTAAGGAGCTTCGGACGCTGCTCGCTCCAGGAGATCTGCAGGACAGCTTTGCCGCCAACTCGGACTCCATCTTCGCGGGCAACAAGGTCGAGAACGAGGTGGTTCGGCAGCGGAAGGACGGCAGCCGCATCCTCGTGCACCTGACCGGGGTGCCGATCCGGCTCCATGACGAGACACCCTGCTTGCTCCTCATGTATCGCGATCTCACGGAGCGCGAGCGAGCGACGAGAGTGCTGCGCGAGAGCGAGTCCCGCATCCGCACGCTCGTCGAGCTGAATACGAGCGGCTTCTGGGAGCAGGACGAGAGCTTCCGCTATACGGCCTACGTCTATCCGCAAAATATGGCTGGCTACAACAAGGAAGACGGCTTTGGCAAGACCCGATGGGAGATGAGCGGCGACCCGACGCCATTGTCCGGCTCGTGGGCCGACCACCAAGCCGATCTCGCGGCGCGTCGACCGTATCGGGATTTCGAATACAGCAGCGTGCGCAAGGACGGCACGATCGGCTACTACAGCGCGAGCGGCGTTCCGATCTTCGACGATGAGGGCACGTTCAAGGGCTACTACGGCGTCTCAAGCGACATCACCGAGCGCAAGCGCATCGATGAGGCGCTGCGGCGCGCCCAGAGCATGGAGGCGCTGGGGACGCTCGCGGGCGGCATCGCGCACGACTTCAACAACATCCTGGGCGGAATCCTCGGCTACGGCGAGATGGCGTTGCGCAACGCGATGGAGGGGACGCGGTTGCGCCGCGACCTGGACAGCATCATGGCGGCCGGTGAACGCGGCCGCGCACTTGTCGACCGCGTCCTCGCCTTCAGCCGCAGCGGTGTCGGCGAGCGCGTCCCTGTGCACGTCGAGGCAGTCGTGCGTGAGGCGCTCGACCAGATCGCCGCGGGCCTGCCTGAGAACGTGACGGTCCTGCCGCGCCTGCGGGCGGGTTGCGCAGCGATGTTCGGCGATTCGACCCAGGTGCACCAAGTGGTGATGAATCTGGCAACGAACGCGGTGCACGCGATGCCCGATGGCGGGACGCTGCGCGTCACGCTCGAGAACGTTCGACTCGATGAAGAGAAGCCGGCGACGATCGGTTCAATCGCCCGAGGGGACTACATCGTGCTCAACGTCAGCGACGCGGGGACGGGAATTCCCGAAGGCGTTCTGAAGCACATGTTCGAACCCTTTTTTACGACCAAGGAGGTGGGAGTCGGCAGCGGCCTCGGACTTTCGCTCGTGCACGGGATCGTCTCCAACTTCGGGGGCGCGATCGACGTCACCACGGTGCTCGGCAAGGGCAGCACGTTTACCGTCTATTTGCCTCGCAGTGGCGATGCACCGGAGGAGCCGGTGACCCAGAACCGGTCGTTGACTCGCGGCGAAGGCCAGCATGTGCTCGTGGTCGACGACGAGGAGCCTCTCTTGCGCCTGGCTACCGAGACCCTCGAGAGTCTCGGCTACGCGCCGGTCGGATTCACCTCGAGCGCCGCGGCGCTCGTTGCCTTCCGCGCCGATCCCGGCAGGTTCGATGTGATCCTCACCGACGAGCGCATGCCGGGACTGACAGGCTCGGCGTTGATCCGGGAGCTGCGCGCCATTCGACCTGCGATACCGGTCGTCCTGATGAGCGGCTACCCGGACATGGAGAGCGTCGACGCCGACGTCGTCGCGAGAAAGCCTCTTTCGGCGCGCGATCTCGCGGCGAGCATCGCGCGCGCGTTGCAGGTCTAGCGGCTTGCGCCGACGCGACTTCCGCGTCGCTATGACATTTGACGCGCACAGGCGCGCGCTCGACACGAAGGCGGCACACGGCTGTCTCAAAGTCCGGGCACGTTCAAACCGAATGGAGCCGCAAATGAGTCGCAAACTGCTTCCGATCGCAGCGCTGGCTGCGTTGCTCGCCGCAACTTCCACGCAGGCTGCCGACGAGGGGGTGCGCAACGTTGTCCTCGTGCACGGCGCGTTCGCTGACGGCTCGAGCTGGGCCAAGGTGATCCCCCTGCTCGAGAAGGCCGGTCTCAACGCCGTCGCTGTGCAGAACCCACTGACTTCGCTTGCCGACGATGTGGCGGCGACCAGGCGAGCCATTGCTCTTCAGGATGGCCCGGTCGTCCTCGTCGGGCACTCCTGGGGTGGCGTCGTCATCACCGAGGCGGGTGTCGATCCGAAGGTGTCCGGCCTGGTTTACGTTGCAGCATTCGCTCCGGACGCGGGGGTGCCCGTCGGCGAGCTCGGCAAGGATCTTTCGCCGCCGCCCGGCCTCGACGAGTTGCGCCCCGACGCGGATGGATATCTGACGATGACGACCAAAGGAATCTTCGAGAACTTCGCCCCTGATCTGCCGGCAGCGGAGCGCAAGCTTGTCGCCGCCACGCAGGGAGCCACGAACGGCACGGTCTTCGGCGCCAAGGTCTCGAGCGTCGCGTGGAAGAGCAAGCCAAGCTGGTATGTGCTCTCGACCAACGACCGCATGATCCAGCCGGACCTGCAGCGCCGCTTCGCCAAGGACATCAACGCGAGAACCACGAGCATTCCGTCGAGCCACGTGCCGATGCTGTCGCATCCGGCCGCAGTGGCGCAGGTGATCATCGAGGCGGCCCGCACCGCGCGCTCCCAGTAGCGGCGCCGGTCACGACGAGGAGTTGCGCACATGAGCACGACAGCAAGCTTCGACGCGATCGTGGTTGGCACCGGTCAGGCCGGTCCGGCGCTAGCCGCGCGGCTGTCCGGTGCCGGCTGGAAGGTTGCCATCGTCGAGAAGGACAAGCTCGGCGGGACCTGCGTCAACAACGGCTGCACGCCGACGAAGGCGATGGTCGCGAGCGCCTACGCCGCGCATCTCGCGGTGCACGCGGCCGACTACGGCGTCATGATCGACGCGGCTCCGCGAGTCGACATGAAGCGCGTCAAGGCGCGCAAGGACGAGATCGTCCGCAACTCGAGCCAGGGCGTCGAGAAGTGGCTGACGAGTCTGGCCGGGGTCACGGTGGTTCGCGGGCGCGCACGCTTCGTCGGCCGCACCGAACTCCAGGTCGGCTCGCGGATCCTGCGCGCCGAAAAAATCTTCGTCAACGTCGGCGGACGGCCTCTCAAGCCGAACATGCCCGGCATCGACACCGTCCCCTACCTCACCAACGAGACGATGATGGATCTGGACTTCGTTCCTGCGCATCTCGTTGTCGTGGGGGGAAGCTACGTCGGCCTCGAGTTCGCGCAGATGTTTCGCCGTTTCGGGAGCCGCGTGACTGTCGTCGAGATGGGGCCGCGCGTCGTCGCCCGCGAGGACGAGGACGTCTCACTGGAGATCCAGGGGTTCCTGCGCGATGAAGGGATCGAGCTGCGACTCGACGCCGAGTGCATCACGCTGCACAAGGAGTCCGAAGGACTGTCGGTGGGCCTGAGCTGCAAGGAGGGCCGCGAGCGCGAGCCGGGCACGCATTTGCTGCTCGCGGTCGGGCGCGTGCCAAACACCGACGACCTCGGACTTGACGTCGCCGCGGTCGCGGTCGACAAGCGCGGCTTCATCGAGGTCGACGAGGCGCTGCGCACCTCCAACCCTGCCGTCTGGGCGCTCGGCGACTGCAACGGCAAGGGCGCGTTCACGCACACCGCCTACAACGACTACGAAGTCGTCGCTGACAACCTGCTGTCGAACGCCGGGCGCAAGCACACGGACCGGCTGCCCGTGTACGCGCTCTACACCGACCCCCCGCTCGGACGCGTCGGCATGAGCGAATCGGAGATCGTCAAGAGCGGGCTGAAGGCGCTGGTCGGGAAGCGCCAGATGACACGCGTTGCGCGCGCCATCGAAAAGGGCGAGACCCGCGGGTTCCTCAAGATCCACGTGGAGGAGGGGTCCGGGCGCATCCTCGGCGCTGCGCTGCTCGGCACGGGTGCCGACGAGTCGGTCCATTCGCTCCTGGACGCGATCTACGCGAAGCTGCCGTACACCGAGTTCCAGCGCCACATGCGCATCCACCCGACCGTGAGCGAGCTGCTGCCGGCCGTGCTGGAAAACCTCGTTCCTGTGAGTTGAGCGCGACCAGCGCGCGTGCAAGCGTCGCAAGGAGCCGGCGTTGTGGCCGGCGACGCGTCGCCCCGACGTTCATTGCCTCGAAAGGCCGTCGGCGTCCACGATCGCCTTGGCGAAGGCCTCGGGCGCCTCCTGCGGCAGGTTGTGACCGACCCCTCCGCTGTGCGTTTGGTGAACGTACCGGCCTGAGAACCGCTTCGCATAGGCGCTCGGGTCCAGATGCGGCGCCCCATTGGCATCGCCCTCCAGCGTGATCGCGGGCACGGATATGTTCGGAAACTGCGCCAGACGCTGCTCGAGCTGGTCATACCTCGCCTCGCCATCCGCAAGGCTCAGGCGCCAGCGATAGTTGTGGATCGAGATCGCGACGTGATCGGGGTTGTCGAACGCAGCCGCAGAGCGGGCGAACGTGGCGTCGTCGAAATTCCAACGCGGCGAAGCGGTCTGCCAGATGAGCTTGGCGAAGTCGCGCGTGTACTTTGCGTAACCAGCCAGGCCGCGATCGGTCGCAAAGTAGTACTGATACCACCACTCCAGCTCGTTCTTCGGCGGGAGCGGCATCCTGTTGAGCTCCTGGCTGCCGATTAGGTAGCCGCTCACGGAAACGAGCGCCGTGCAGCGCTGCGGCCAGAGCGCGGCCACGATGCACGCCGTCCGCGCGCCCCAGTCGCAGCCGCCGATGACGGCGCGGTCGATGTGCAGCGCGTCCATCAGCGCGATCGCGTCGACGGCGAGCGCTGATTGCTGGCCATTGCGCGGCGTTTCATTCGAGAGGAAACGCGTGGCACCGTAGCCGCGCAGGTAGGGAACGATCACTCGATAGCCGGAGGCAGCGAGCAGCGGTGCGACGTCGACATAGGTGTGGATGTCGTACGGCCAGCCATGCAGCAGGAGAACCGGCGCGCCGCCCGGTGGACCCACTTCGGCATAGCCGATGTTCAGCACCCCGGCGTTGATCTGCTTCAGCGAGTCGAAGGAGCTTTGCGCGGCCCGGGCCTTGGGCAGGCCCACTGCTGCGACGGCCACGAGGCTTGCGCCGAGGAGGCGGCGCCGACTTCCGTCGAAGGTCGTATCCATCTCGATCTCCTTTGTTGTCTTTCCGGCCGAGAGGCCGGCTCGATGACATCAACAGTCTGTCGACCCTCGTCGTCAAATCCCGCACGCCGCTTGTCGGCTGACACAAACAGCGCGCTCGATGGCATCGCCCCGCAGCAGAGACGGCGGATCGTGAGGCCACCCAACAAGGAGCGCACATGAGCGTCACTCAGTCAGACAACCAACACGCCGCCGGCACCACGCTACACCACGGTGTCGACCTGAAGCTCGAGGTCGTCGTGATCCCCGTGTCCGACGTCGATCGCGCCAAGCGCTTCTACGGAGGCCTTGGCTGGCGGCTGGACGCGGACATCACGGTCGGCGACAGCTTTCGCGTCGTGCAGTTCACGCCTCCCGGCTCGCCGGCTTCGATCCAGTTCGGCAAGGGGCTCACGTCGGCCGCGCCCGGAGCCGCGCAGCGAACCTATCTCGTCGTTTCCGACATCGACGCGGCGCGCACCGATCTCGTCCGCCGTGGTGTGTCGGTAGGCGAAGTCTTCCACAACACCGCGCAAGGACCGCGCAGCGGCCCCGACCCGGAACGGCGGTCGTATGCGTCGCTCGCCACGTTCAGCGACCCGGATGGGAACAGCTGGCTTCTGCAGGAGATCACCTCGCGGTTGCCGGGACGCGTCGACCCGGCTGCGACCACCTTTGCCTCGTCCGCCGACCTCGCTGCCGCGCTGCGACGCGCGGCCGCTGCCCACGGCGAGCACGAGACGCGGACCGGCAAGCACGACGTCGCGGGTTGGCCGGATTGGTACGCCGAGTACATGGTGGCCGAGCAGGCCGGCCAACCACTCCCTCGATAGGAGAGCGTCATGGTCAAGGTCAACGTCAACGGACAGCTTCGCGAAGCGGATGTGACAGAGGACACGCCGCTGCTCTGGACGCTTCGCGACGTGCTGAAGATGACCGGGACGAAGTTCGGCTGCGGGATGGCGCTGTGCGGCGCCTGCACGGTTCACATCGACGGCCGGCCGACGCGCTCGTGCATCACGCCGGTTTCAGCTGCCGCGGGCAAGCGAATCACGACGATCGAGGCGATCGGCGCGACGCCGGCGGGCAAGAGGATCCAGGCCGCCTGGCTGGAGCTCGACGTGGCGCAGTGCGGCTACTGCCAGTCCGGCCAGATCATGTCGGCTAGCGCGCTGCTCGCAGCGAACCCCAAGCCAAGCGATGCGGACATCGACAACGCGATGGCAGGGAACATCTGTCGCTGCGGCACCTACCCCCGCGTTCGCGCAGCCATCAAGAAGGCCGCAGGCGTCACCGACAAGGAGACGTGAGATGAATTCCCAAACACTCGTTTCCCCTTCGCGTCGCGAGTTCCTCGTCGCTTCGAGCGCGATCGGCGGCGGGCTGCTGCTGGGATTCGGTGTTCCGGCGCATGCCCAAGTCCGCGACACCCTGACCTCCGGAGCGCCGTTTGCGCCGGATGCGTTCTTGCGCATCGATCGCACCGGCAAGGTGACCTTCGTTTCGCCCATGATCGAAATGGGGCAGGGCACCTACACCTCGCTGCCGATGCTTCTCGCCGAAGAGCTCGAGGTCGACGTGAACAAGGTCGCCATCGAGCACGCGCCGCCAGGCGAGCCCTACGTCAATCCGTTGATCGGCGTCCAGATGACCGGGGCGTCGACAGCGATCCGGGCGATGTACGTACCTTTGCGTCGCGCGGGTGCGACCGCGCGGGTCATGCTGGTGACGGCCGCAGCCGAGCGCTGGAGGGTGAACCCGTCGACCTGCCGCGCGCAGGACGGCGCCGTCGTGCACGCACCGACCGGCCGCAAGCTCGGCTATGGAGCACTCGTCGACGCGGCTGCCAAGCTGCCGGTGCCCGAGAACGTCCCGCTGAAGGAGCCGGGCGAGTTCAGGCTCGTGGGCAAGGCGCATCGGCGGCTTGATGCAGCGGGGAAGGTCAACGGTCGCGCGACGTACGGAATCGACGTCCGGCTCCAGGAGATGAAGTTCGCCGTCGTCGCGCAATCGCCCACGTTCGGCGGGAAGCTGGTCTCGGTCGACGAAGCCAAGGCGAAATCCGTTCCCGGCGTGAGCCAGATCGTGCGGCTGGAAGACGCTTTCGCGATCGTCGCCAGCCACACCTGGGCGGCCAAGCAGGGTCTTGCCGCTGCCGCTCCGCAATGGGATGCTGGACCCAACGCGAAGCTTTCGACAGCCGACGTCGTCGGTGCGCTTCGCGCCGCGTCCGAGAGGACCGGCGCGGTCGCGCGCAACGATGGCGATGCAGCAGCTGCGATCGCCGGGGCTGCGCGACGGGTGGAGGCCGTCTACGAGCAGCCCTACCTCGCGCACGCGACGATGGAGCCGATGAATTGCACGGTCCACCTGACCAAGGAAGGCTGCGACGTCTGGCTCGGCACGCAGATTCCCGGCATCACGCAAACCGCCGTCAGCAAGGTCACCGGACTGAAGCGCGAGCAGGTGCGCCTCCACAACCACCTGCTGGGTGGCGGATTTGGCCGCCGCCTCGACTTCGACGGCACCGTTCGTGCAGTCCAGATCGCCCAGCATGTGCAAGGTCCCGTCCAGGTGATCTGGACGCGAGAGGAAGACATCCAGCACGACATGTACCGGCCGTATTACTACGACCGGATCAGCGCCGGATTGGACGCGCAGGGCAGGCCTGTCGGCTGGACACACCGGATTGCGGGCTCTTCCATCGTCGAGCGCTACAACCCTGGGTGGATCAAGGGCGGCGTCGATCCCGACGCCGTCGAGAGCTCGGTGAACCATCCCTACGACGTGGGCGCCGTCCGCGTCGAGTGGGTGCGCCAGGAGACTCCCGGGATCTCCACCTCCTTTTGGCGCGGCGTCGGCATCACGCGCGGGACCTTTGTTGTCGAAAGCTTCGTCGATGAGCTCGCATCCGCCGCAAAGGCCGACCCGCTCGCCTACCGTCTGACACTTCTGGATAAGAGTCCGCGCGCGAAGAACGTACTGCAGATCGCTGCGGAGCGATCCGGATGGGGCAAACCGCTGCCGGCCGGACAGGGACGCGGAATCGCGCTCTGCATCGGCTTCGGCAGCTTCGTCGCGCAGGTCCTCCAAGTCACCGTCGACAAGGATGGCGCTGTCAAGACGACGCACGTGTGGTGCGTGGTCGATTGCGGCCTTCAAGTCAATCCCGACACGATTCGCGCGCAAATGGAGAGCGGAATCATATTCGGGCTCTCCGCGGCGCTGCATGGCGAGATCACGATCAAGGACGGCCGCGTCGAGCAGACGAACTTCGGCGACTACCGAGTGCTTCGTATCAATGAAGCTCCAAAGATTGCCGTGACGTTGGTGAAGAGCCCGGAAGCGCCGGGCGGGGTCGGCGAACCCGGCACCGCGTGCGTGATGCCAGCCCTGGTCAACGCCGTCTTCGCTGCGACGGGCAAGCGGATCCGGAAGCTGCCGGTCGTAGCCAATATCGGTGCATGACACGAGATGCGCTATCCATGTCCGGTGGCACGCAAGCGCTCGTGGGCGGCACGCTGTCTCCACATCCTGCGCGCAACGTAGAGATGCTGGCCTGAATCAGCCAGCACGCGCCATCGACATTGTCAACAGGAGGTCCGAATGAGAAACCAATCGAAGTTCCTTCCCCGACCTGCCGGGATCGTCAAGGGTCTGCTCGATCCCGACGACTCCGTCCTTTGCTTGCTCGATCACCAGTCAGGTCTCTTCCAGACCGTCAAGGACATCGGCGTCGCGGAACTCCGAGCCAACACGACGATGCTCGCGAAGCTCGCAAGCCTTCTCGAGATTCCGGTGATCACGTCGGCGTCTGTGCCGCAGGGGCCGAACGGCCCCCTGATGCCCGAGATCCATCAGGCTGCAGCCCACGCGGTCTTCGTGCCACGCAAGGGCGAGATCAATGCCTGGGACAACGTCCTTTTCCAGAAGACCGTCCGCGAGACCGGCAGGAAGACGCTGATCATCGCCGGTGTGTGGACGAGCGTATGTGTCGCGTTCCCGGCACTGGACGCGAAGGCGCAGGGATTCAATGTGTACACGGTGCAGGACGCCTCTGGTGACCCGAGCGAGTTCACGTCGCGCATCACGATGGCACGCCTCGCGCAAGCCGGAGTGGTCCCGACAAGTACGAACGCCGTCCTGTGCGAATTCCAGCAGCACTGGAACCGGGGCCCAGACAACGAGCGCTTCGCCGGCCTCTACACGATGGTGGCGCCGAACTACGGCGCGGTCATCGAAAGCTACGTCCGGGCGCAACAGGCCGCGAAAGAGGAGGAGGCGATTGCTGCGTGAGCGTCGTGCGATCCGGAGCCGCCACGGTACGGTGCGTCGACGATTGAAGCTTCGGGGGCAGCGGCAAAGGGGCGTCCATGACTCGCATCCTTGGACTTTCGGGCAGCCTGCGCAAAGGCTCTTTCAATACCGCGGTGCTGCGGGCCGGCGCGGGGCTGATGCCCACCGGCGCCAGGCTCGACGTGGTGACGCTGCACGGCATCCCGCTATACGACGGCGATGCCGAAGCACAGGGTGGCCTTCCCGCTGCGGTGATAGCGCTGAAGCAACGCATCGTCGAAAGCGACGCGCTGCTGATCGCCACGCCCGAGTACAACAACGGCGTGCCAGGCGTGCTAAAGAATGGCATCGACTGGCTGAGCCGGCCGTCAGCCGACATCGGCCGTGTCTTCGGCCAACGGCATGTCGCCGTCATCGGGGCCTCGCCGGGGGGCTTCGGCACAATCCTGGCGCAGAACGCCTGGCTCCCAATTTTGCGCACGCTGGGTGTGCAACCCTGGTTCGGCGGCCGGCTAATGATGTCGCACGCCGGCCAGGTTTTCGACGAAGGCGGCGCAATGGTCGACGAGAAGATGAAGGCTAAGCTGCAGCAGTTCCTGCAGGACTTCGTGACGGCGATCCAGCGCCACGTGCCATGACTGCGGCGGCCGGCGGCGACCGCAACCACGCGACCCTGGGGGGCCACCGTGCAGGTTGAGCGCGCCACCTTCTCGGGCACCGACGGCAGCTCGCTGTCGGCTCGCCTTGATGCACCTGACGGCCCGGCGCGCGCATACGCTCTCTTTGCGCACTGCTTCACCTGTGGCAAAGACGTTTTCGCTGCCAGCCGAATCGCGCAGGCGCTGGTAGAGCGTGGCATGGCCGTGCTGCGCTTTGACCTCACGGGCCTGGGCGCCAGCGAAGGCGAGTTTGCCAACACCACGTTCTCTTCCAACGTGGCTGACCTGGTGGCAGCTGCCGGCTAC
>Ga0105242_10001952_pt1 | contig 16227 bp, 21 predicted proteins | sample KBSM24metaG_FD_81521 | JGI IMG/M metagenome (GOLD analysis project Ga0105242, IMG submission 81521) | Miscanthus rhizosphere microbial communities from Kellogg Biological Station, Michigan, USA - KBS M2-4 metaG | ecosystem: Host-associated > Plants > Roots > Rhizosphere > Soil | place... | reverse complement strand
GGCAATAATGCCTGAGACATGGACAAACGATGATGTATTCGCCGATCCCAAGCCGATGTTGGAGACGTGGAAAGCGGAGCTAGGCTTGCCACCCGACTACCAACCGGAGCCGTTCCGAGTGCCTGATCCGCCCAAGCGCAAGCGCGGCCGGCCGCCGAAGGTGAGGGAAAACAATGCTGATTGATAACCTGGGATCGCTCAAGGCCGAGCTTGCGCGCTACATGTTTCATCAGCGGTTTGCGCCCGACTATGACACTGCCGTGCAGATTTTCGAGGCGGTCGCTAACCGCCGGCTGCGGGTGCTGCCGATGGAGCATATGCTGCCGCTCACCACCGTCAACGGCGACGTATTGCTGCCGCCTGACTATCTGGTCTGGCGAACAGTGCGGCCGACATTTGCCAACACGTCACCGGTCACGCCGATGTACCGGCCGCCCTATAACGAAATCGACTATGTGCATCCGGCCTATCTGCCGCCGGTGGGCCGGGGCTTTGATCGGTTGTTTACCATTGAAGGCAACACGTTCAAAGCGCGGCCGGTGGACGATCGACCCAATGCCTGGGAGTTTCATTACTACCGCAAAATTCCCACCATCAATGGCAGTGACAACAACAGCAATTGGCTACTGAGCGCACATCCCGATTTCTATCTCGAAGGCGCGCTGACCGAATTGTTTGCGCTCGGCCGTAATGCGGAAGGCGCACAACTGCACAAGGCGCGGCGCGACGAGCTCCTGCAGGAAATCATCCAACTCTATGCGCTCACCACCGGTGCCACCAGCCCGCACGTACGATCAGCGGAGTATTACTGATGCTGGCCATCTATGACGTTGACGGCAATGAACTCGGCTCCGTCCCGCTGACCGAAAAGCAGCAGGCCGTGCTGGACGCCGGCGGCAGCATCGACGTGCTCTACCACACGCCGCAACTCATGCACGCCGCGCTCGGCACCCGCAACGGCTCGTTCTCTCTGCATCAGGACGGTGATCGTTTGGTCACCAGTACGCCGGCGGCGGTGAAGGACTACACGCAATTGCGCGCGGCGGTGGCCACCCTGAAGGCGCGGGAGAATTCCTGATGCCCAATGTTCCGGTGGCGTGGGGCGAGTGGCGGCCCGATGTTGCCACCCTCGACACGCAATTTGCCAATGACGTCGAGAACGTCTTTCCCGGCAGCAATTCCTATCTGCCGGTGCCGAGCCTGGCGCCGTTCTCCGATGCGGTGGTGCCCCCGCCGCCGTCGACCGAGCGCATCGTCGGGCTGTTCTCGGCGCGCTCCACCACTGGCGAGTGGAAGGTTTACGCCGGCACGCCGACCAAGCTTTTCACATGGACCATGTTGGCGGGCTGGAGCGAGCTCGGCAGCGGCTATCACGTTCCCGAGGGCGAGTTGTGGTCGTTTGCCCAGTTCGGCAAGTGGGTGGTGGCGGTGCAGATCGGCGACCTCCCGGTGCGCGCCGATGTCGACGCCGGCGGCACCTTTGCGACCTTCGGTGCACCGATTGCCCATAATGTGCGGACCATCGGCGATTTTCTTATTCTCGGTGGGTTGGCGAGCAATCGCCGCAAAATCATGTGGTCGGCCATCAACGACATCACTGGTTGGACCATCGGCCTGAATTTATGTGACGAACAGGAAATGCCCGACGGCGGCCCGGTGATGGGGCTCGCCGGCGATAAGGTCGGCTTCATCGTGCAAGACCGCGCTGTTAGCTTGCTGCAATTTTTGCCGGGTGACATCACCTTCATCTTTTCGATTTCGAAAATAGTCTACGATCGCGGCTCGGTCAGTGAATACGGCTTCACCTCGATCGGCGATAATCTCTATCTCTTGTGCGAGGACGGCTTCTACGCGGTGTCACAAGGCAATCTCACTCCGATCGGCCACGAGAAGGTCAACGATTGGTTCCTCGCCAACAGCGATCCCGGCCGGCGCAATGTCATTCAGGCGATCACCGCAGTAAAACCATATATATTTTGGGCCTATCACTCCTCGCCCGGCACGCCCGTCGGCTACTACGACAGCGTGATCCTGTTCAACTGGACCAATGGGCGCTGGGCGCGCATGAAGGTCAACGCCCAGATGTGGGCGACGGTGGCAACGGTTAACCTCGACCTCGACACCACCGGGAGCGAACCCGGGGATGCTCTGCTTGATAGCACTGCGCGCTCGCTCGACAGCTTCGCCTATATGGGCGGCCGGCCGCGCGTTGCCGCGGTTGATCCGGCTGGCTATCTGGTCGACCTGACCGGACCCAATTTGCAGGCGACACTGGAAAGCGGCGAGGCGCATTTGTCGCCTGGCACTCGCGCCATGGTGGGCGATGTCTATCCGCTCGCCGATGGCGTCGACGGCGTGATCTATGACGGCTTCCGCGAGCGGTTGCAGGACGACGTGCAGTGGACCCAGGCGTTCCCGATCGAGATCACCGGCTCGGCCGCGGTCTATAACTCGGCCCGGCTGCATCGTTTCCGGCACATCATTCCGCGCGACACCAAGTGGACGCATGCCCAAGGCGTGGTGGTTGACGCGCAGCAGGACGGAACGGTGGCATGACGGGGCCGTGGCGGCGCGATTTTGACACCGCGCGCGATCCCTACGCCGCCCGCAACGCGCTCGGGATTACCAGCACTGGAGGCGGCGGCAGTTTTCAGCCGCTTGACGCCACCCTGACCGCGCTTGCGGCCTACAACACCAATGGTCTGTTGACGCAGACAGCGCCCGACACCTTCACGGGGCGTACCATCATCGGCCCGGCGGCGGGGGTCACCGTTAACAACGGCAACGGCGTGGCGGGCAATCCGACGCTGGCGCTGGCCAATGATCTGGCGGCGCTGGAGGCGCTGAGCGGCACCAACAACATCTATTACCGCAGCGGTACCGACGCCTGGACGGCCGTTACCATTGGAACCGGCCTGACCTTCAGCAGCGGCACCTTGGCGGCAAGCACTACCGCCACGGCCTCGGTGCCACAGGAAGGGAAGCTAACCTGGGTCAGCGCGACGGCGCTGAAATTCGCGCCCTGCAACGGCAACAAGATCAAGATCAACGGCACAATTTACACCATTCCGAATGCCGGTATTGCCGGGATTGCCAACACCGGCGTGTTCGTCAACGGCACTGGGGCTTCGAACCTTGCCGCCAGCACGGTCTACTGGGTCTTTGCGTTCGATAATAGCGGCACCGTCACCGCCGATTTCCGCACCGCGGCCACGCACGCACCGAGCACGACGGCTGGCAACGAGGGTGTGGAAATTCTCACTGGCAACGATACCCGCACCCTGATCGGGCTCATCCGCACCAACGCCTCGTCGCAATTCGTCGATACGCCTGCGCAGCGATTTGTGCGATCGTGGTTTAATTCTTGTCCGGTCCAACTCGCAAGTGCGTCTTATAACGGAGCGACGACAACATCCACGACGGTCGTGGAATTGAATGCATCGAATAGTCGCATCGAGTATGTTCTATGGAATGGGGAAGCCATCTTCATTGTGAATAGCGGCAGCTATCGCAATTCGACCACGGGGCAGTGGATTGCGTCAAGCATTGGCGCCGGCGCTGCCGCCATGTCTGGAACGGAGGCTCTCAGCTTCACACCGACCGGGGGTTCTTCGCAGCCCTATTCATGCAGCTACGCGGTGACCTCCGGCGGCGACCAATACTCTTTTGCCATGCCGGTTGGATTTGTTTCAGCTAACACCGGCACATGGTCAGGGCTGGTTGGCGGCAACTGCCAAATGTACGGAATTCTGGGGGGCCGATGAATGGCCAAGGATTTAGGCCCAACCTTCGGCGACGAAGTAATCGCCGCCGGCCTTGGCGGCTTGCCGATTTCATGGGGCGCCACTGATGAAACCATTACCGGGCGCGAGAACCTGACCACTGCGCAGAATACCACACTCGACAGCGTAGTGGTGGCGCACGATCCAACCAAGAAATATAAGAACGTCATTCCGACCACCGATTGGGTGGCGCGGTTTACCAATCAGGAATGGCTGGCGCTGGAAAAGCATAAGGCCGCTGACATCGCGGCCGACAAGGTCGGCTACAGCAAAAACCTGGCGATCACGATGTCGGATGATAGCGTCGACCTCAACAAGCAAAAATCGCAGAAGATCAAGGACGATCTGGTCGCGGCTGGTGTGATCACCGCTGCGCGCGCTGAAGAAATTTTCAGTTAGGGAAGCCCCATGCCATCACCCGGCGAAGACATTCAATCGTGGTCGACCACTGCCGCCAATAACGGCACCGCCGATCCGCTGATCGATTGGCACGAGGGCCAGGCGCGCGCCTCGGTCAACAATTCTGCGCGCAGTATGCTCGCGGCGCACGCCAAGAACCGAAATCTACTCAACGGATCGATCGTTACCACCGGCGCTGCTAATGCGCAGCAGTTCCTATCCGGCCTCACCTACACGACGGTTCCGACGAATTTGGTGGTGCGGTTGAAGATTGGTTCCGGCTTGACCAATACCAGTAGCGTTACGCTCAACATGGATGGGCTCGGCGATGTTTTGGTCAAGACCGCCTCTGGTGACACGCTGCTCGGCAATGAATTCCCCGCCGACAATTATGTAGATCTGGTCTACAACGGCACCAATTGGATTTTCCTCTATTCGCAAAAATTTCTGCAAGACCAGCTTACCGGCGGTGGTGGGATCATCATCGGGCAACAGATTTTTTCAACCGCCGGCCTGTTTCCCTACACGCCAACGTCCGGCATGGAATGTTGCATCATCGAGTGCATTGGTGGTGGTGGAGGCGGTGGCAATGCCGCTGCCAATGCCAACGAGTTTTTATCCGCTGGCGGTGGTGGCTCAGGCGGCTATTCGCGCAAATTGCTCACCGCCACTGCTATTGGCGCTGGCCCGGTTAATGTGACCGTTGGCGTCGGCGGTGGTGGCGGTGCTGGCGGTGGCGGCAACGGCGCCATCGGTGGCGATACTTTTGTAGGCGCCGCATTGGCGACGGCGCTGTGTGCTGCCAAAGGCGGCTTGGGCGGGGATGTGGGAATTGCCGGCATCATCCCCGGCGGCGGTGCTGGGGGTTCGACTGTCGGCGCCGTGGGCGATATCGCTGCGGGCGGTGCGGCCGGCGGCAACGGCTTCGATACAGAAGTGATACCATTGTATTTGCAAAAAGCGGTGAAGGTGGCTCCAGCGTATTTGGTGGCGGCGCTCAAGGGGTAGGCACGCTCCAAGCCGGAATTAACGCCGCTAGCTATGGCAGCGGCGGCGGCGGCGCGAACTCCTATAATGCCGGCGGTGGCAGAATTGGCGGCAATGGCTCGGCCGGTGTTGTCATCATCACCGAATTTTCCGGGCGTGGCGCCCCCGGGCGCGATGGTCCAATGGGTCCGCAAGGGGTGCCCGGCCCGAGCGGATCAGGTACTGGCGACGTGCTGCGCTCTGGTACCCCCACGGCTGGACAATACGCCGTCTGGACCGACGCTTCCCATATTCAAGGCGTTGACAACGTCGTTGCTTTTAGCACCGGCGATATGAAGCCGACGTTCAAAAGCGTTGCGGATAGTGGATGGGTATTTTGTGGGAATAGCATCAGCACAATCGGCAGCGCCACATCAGGGGCATCGGTGCGCGCTAATGCCGACTGCCTGGCGTTGTTCACTCTGCTGTATAACAATGGCGGCGATACCTTCAATCCGGTCTTTACCTCCGCTGGTGCCGCCACAACACGCGCAGCACTCGGCACTGCGGCCGCGGGCTGGGCCGCCAATGCCCGCATTACACTGCCGCAAACATCCAGCCGCGACGTGGGAGGTGCGGGTGCGGGAACCGGCTTGACAGCATACGGGCTCGGCGCCGCTGTTGGGGCGGAAACGGTGACATTGGGTGTGACTAATCTAGCGCCCCATGTTCACGGGCACCCTTCTGGCACCAATTACATGTCCTACCCAGGCTTGGGCCTTGGCCTTGCGTCAGGGCCAGACGCTGGCGTCGATAACGTTGCTAATACGGCTTCTACTGGTTCCGGCACGCCGTTCGGCATCGTGTCGCCGCGCGTGATGGTGAACTGGATGATCAAGCTTTAATGCAATTCGTCCCGATCCCGATCACGCCGGAATGGCTGTCGAAAACAATTCATCTGTGGTTTCCGTTTCTCGAGCATATTTCCAAACGATCCAAGGAGCCGATCCGGTCGCTGGGGCAACAGATTGTAAGGGGCGATATTCAACTCGCTCTCGCATGGGACGAGGGCGAGCAGAAAGCCTACGGGCTATTCGGGTTGTGCTTCACCATGCGCGGCGACGATAAGATCGGTGAGGTGCGCTGGCTGACCGGCCACGACATGAAGCGGTGGCTCGGCTTGCTGCCGGAACTTGAGCAGTATTTCAGGGACTGCGGATGTGTTGTCGTCCGGCCGATCTGTCGGCCGGGTTGGTCGCGCATGATCCGCGGTAAGGGCTACAAGATCACACACTATACGATGGAAAAGGTGCTGTAATGGGCGGTTCATCGCAACAACCAGTTACCCAGCAGACCACGCAGACGCGCGATCCGTGGTCGCAGGCGCAGCCGTATCTCACCAACATTATGGGGCAGGCTGCTAACTTCTATAACGCTCAAGCCGGCTATCAACCATACACGGGGCAAACGCAGGCGGCGCTTGACCCGCGGCTACAACAGGGATTGGAAGCGCAAGCAGGTATTGCTCAGGGATCAATGGGAGGGACGCCCGGCATTCTCGCATCGCAAGCCGCCGGCACCGATCTGATCAAGAACCAAGGTCTAAGCCCTGAATTAAAATCGCTCTATGAGCAGGCGCAGGGCGACCAGAACCCATATCTCGAAGGTGTCATAAGGCAAGGGGTCAATGCGGCTAATGCCGGCGCGTCAGGAATGGGGCGATACGGCTCTGGCGGACACGATGCAGCGATCACGCAAGCCATGTCGCCAGTATTGGCGCAAGACTATGCCCGCCGGCAGCAGCAGATGCAGGGCATTGCCGAGGGCGGCCTGCAGCGCGCTGGGCAATGGGCGCAACTGATGCCGACGCTTGATCAGGCGCAATATGCGCCAGCGCAGGCAATGGCGGCAACCGGGCAGTATTTTCAGGATCGCGGTCAGGCTCAGTTGAATGACATCATCAAACAATACAACGCCCAGCAGTCATATCCGTGGGAGCAGCTTAGTCGCTATAATGCCATCGTGGGCGGGGCTGGTGCTTTGGGCGGTACGAACGTCACTGCATCGCCGATCCAACAACCATCGACCTTGCAGCGGGTGCTGGGCGGCGGCGCAGCGGGCGCCGGCATTGGCGGCTCGTTCGGCGGGCCGGCTGGCGCTGGCGTTGGAGCGGGTATCGGCGGCCTGCTCGGGCTGCTGTGATGCCGTACTACAAAGGCAGTTGGTATTCGCAGGCGCCGGCCTTTGGCTGGTTCGACAAGGAAGATCGCCCCGGTTCTAACGCGCTCGGCGTGCCGGATTGGCAGCAGGGCATTGCCTTGCCCAGCCGTGGCACTTTGGGGCAATGGTACAACGTCACCCCGCCCGGCGGCGGCTTGCCGTTTCCCATGCAGCAAACCGACATTGGCCCGGCCAAATGGACCGGGCGCGGGGTCGATATCAGTGCCGCTGCCGCTCACCAGATGGGCTACACGCCGAAGAATTTTCCGACCGATGCAGCGTGGAAAGTTGAACCGCGTGATGAGCCGCGCGGCCTAGGGTCGCCTGCCGGCAGGCCGGTGCAGGCCGGCGATTTGCCCGACAATGCCGACGAAACTCAAACGGCTGTTGCATCAGGACCACCGCAGGGGCAAAAAATGCCAGCAAGCCTCATGGATATGTTTGAGCCGCGCAACGCCGGCGGGGAGCCGTCGAGCTTTGCCGATGCGCTGCAGAGCCGGTCCAATTCGCTGATCGGGCTCGGGCTCGGAATGTTGCAGCCGTCCAATCCGCTGCGCGGCCAATCCTCCTGGGGCAATGCATTGGAGGGCTACCAGGCTGGCGCCGGGCTTGACGCCCGCACCGCGCAAGCGGCGGCGGCACTCAAGGAACGGCAAGCCGAGCGCAAGCAGTCGCAGGCCAATTTCGAGCGCACGTTCACCGAAAACCAGATGACCGAGGCGGAAAAGCTGGCACGCGCGGCCGGCTTTACGCGCGGAACCCCGGAGCATACCGCATTCATCCAGAAGGCGATCCAATCGAAGACCGAGGGCGACTGGAAGGTGGTGGAAGTCCCGCACCCGGATTATCCCGACCAGAAAATTCCGGTCTGGGCCAATGCGCGCACGCGCGAAATGATGCCATTCACCGGCGGCCCGTCACCCGCTACGACTGCCGTTGGCGCCAATCCAGATGTTTTCACCAAGGGCACCGCGCCGGTCTATGGCCAGGGCGGCGCTGCCGATTATGCCGCCAGCGGCGCGGCGGCGCTGCCACCGTCTGGTGGCGGTGTTCCGACGACGGCTCCAGCTGCCGCCGCAGGCCGAGCCTTCCCGCCGCCCAAGCCCGGCATGAACAGCAAGGTTTACGCCGAGGAAATGACCAAGCGTGCCGTCAAGGATCAGGCGGAACAAGAACGACAGACAAAGCAAGCCGGCATGATCGATCCGGTCAAGGAGGACATCGACCAAGCCATCAAGATGATCCAGGCAAACCCGAAAAGTCTAACCGGATTGTATGGCTCGATGGCGAGCCATTTTGGCGGCCAGGCAGGCGACCTGGCAGGCATGCTGCAAACTGCCAAAGCAAGAGTTTCCTTTGATGAATTGCAAAAAATGCGGGCGGCATCCCCGACCGGCGGCGCGCTTGGCAACGTGTCCGACAAGGATATGGCGGCCTTGCAGGCCGTGCAGGGTAGTTTGGAGCAGTCAAGGACGCCGGAACAACTGCTCTCTAATCTCGATCGCGTGCAGCGCATGCGCCATGAAATCATTCACGGCCCCGGCACCGCACCGCCGCCTCGGTTTGCACCGCCGGACGTTGCTGCATCTTCCCGAAAGACCGCCACCGGCGGCGGCGGCGGCGGGCCTAATGCCGATGCCGTCCGATTTCTAAAGAATAACCCGCAACGGCGCGACGAATTCGATGCCAAGTACGGCGAAGGCACCGCCATGCGGTATTTAACCGGGAAATAGCCGATGGCGAACGTTTTTGACCAGTTTGATCCGCCGGCTGGTGCCGCCTCAAAAGGCGGCAATATTTTTGACCAATTCGATCCGTCGGCCGAGCCGGGCGTGGCGGAAGATATGGCCAAATCGGCTGCGATCGGTCTGCCGAAAGGTGTGATGAAACTCGCCGGCACGGCCGGCGATGTCCGCGATATGATGGCGAGCGGCGCAAGCAGCCTAGCCAGCCAATTCGGCTACGACGTGGACCCGGAAACGATCTCCAAGTATGCGCGCCGGGTGCCAATCCCCTTACTGCAGGGGCCAACTTCAAGCGAAATCCGGGACACCGTCGAGAAGGCAACCGGGCCGCTATACGAGCCGAAAACCGTTCCCGGCCAATACGCCCAGACCGTCGCCGAATTGGTCCCGGCAGCACTGGGTGGCCCTGGAGGTTGGGCGCGGCGCCTCATGCAGGGCGCCGTTTTACCGGGGATTGGCAGCGAGGCCGCAGGGCAACTCACCGAGGGTACAGCCGCAGAGCCGGCCGCGCGCCTGCTTGGCGCGGTGGGGCCGCAGGTGGCCGCGCAGGGAGCGCGGGGCCTGCTGGTGTCACCCCGTGGGGGCAACGTGAAGCCTGCCAATGTGCGGCTGCTGGAAGATGAAGGCGTGACCGCCATTAGTGCCGGGCAGAAAACCGGCAGCACGCCGCTCCAATATCTGGAGCAGAGCCTCGGCGACATTACCGGCGCCGGCACCCGGATGACGGAGAAGGGCAAGGAGCAGTTCACGCAAGCCGTGTTGCGGCGAGCGGGTGTCGATGCGGAGCGTGCCACGCCGGAAGTGATTGACGACGCCTTCAAACGGATTGGCAATCAGTTTGACCGGCTGGCGGCCAACAACACGCTGCATCCCGACCAGGTTATGGGGCCACAAATCCGTCAGGCGGTGGATCGTTACAACGGCAATGTTTCGCCGCCTATGCGCGCGCCGGTGATCCGAGGTTATCAGGAGGAAATCGCGCAGGCGCTGGGTGCAAATAATGGCGTCATTCCGGGGCCGGCCTATGCTTCGTTGCGCTCGCGCATGGAGGCGGCGGCCCGCAGCGCACCGTCCGAGGTGGCTGACACGCTGCGCGGGATCAAGAACGCGCTTGATCACGCCATGGAACGGCATCTGCAACGCATTGGGTCGTCCGATCTGGGTGCCTGGCAGCAGGTTCGGCGGGAATATCGCAACATTTTGCCGATCGAGCGGGCCGTCACCGGCGGCGGCGGTGCAGAGGGGCTGATCTCCCCGTCTGCATTGCGGGCGGCCATGGTGAACCAAAGTCGGCGCGGCTATGCCCGTGGCACCGGCGACCTGTCCCGGCTGGCCAAGGCCGGCGAGGACGTGATGCGGCCGTTACCTAATTCCGGCACGGCGCCGCGCGCCTACATGATGTCACTGCCGGCGAGTGCGGGCGCCCTGGTCGGTGGCGTGATGTCGGGCAATCCACTGCTGGCGGCTGGCGGTGCCCTTGGCGTGCTTGGGCCGCCGGTCGGGGGGCGAGCACTGATGTCGCGGCCGGTGCAGAATTTCTTTGCCAGGCCGCGGCCGTTCAACTACGGGCCCACAATGGGCGCGTCTGGTGCGGGCAATTCCGGGGATCAGCGGCAATATGCCGGCCCGCAGAATTTCGAGGCGGCGGTACGCGGTGATCTGCAACAGCAATTCCCCAACGAAAGCCCCGAACAGATCGACCGGCGAGTACAGGCCGTCGTCGGGCAAATGACGAGCGGGCAGACGTTCTTGCCCGAGGTGCAGGGCGGACTGAGGATCAACCAGCCGAATTGGGAAAACTTCCTAGCCGCACAGCCGGGATCGAGCCGCATCATTGATAGGAGGCGATAATGGTGGAAATGGCCATAGGCGTACTCTGGTTTTTGATCGGCCTGATTGTGCTGGCTGGTGTAATCTGGCTGGCAATCTGGGTGATCGAGAGCTTCGTTTACCCCATCCCCGATCAAGTCAAAAAAGGTGTTTGGGTCGTCGTGTTGCTGCTGGCGCTGATTGCCCTGATCTCTGTCCTGGCAGGCGGTGGCACCGTGCGGATGCCGTTCGGCCGGCATGGATGAACCAAGAGCGGTTTGTCGCCATTGTCATCGGTTTCGTCACTGTTGCGATCACCTTGCTTGTGCTCGGGGCGTTCGAGCGCGAGGCTGAAGGCAAGGTGGCCTACGATTGCGTCGATCCGACCGAGCGCGAGCGCATCCGCGGGATCGCGTTGCAGGGCATCGACGACGGGCTGCTGCGGGCGATGACGCATCTGTTCGATGTCTGGCAGAAAGACCCGACCCAGGATCAGCCGGCGCGTGCGCAGGTTGGAACGACCAACGCCATCAACGCGCACAACCGCGCGCGCAAGTTTGCGCTCGCATGGTCCCCTCCCACCTGTCCACCGGAGCAATGACATGCCGCTGACCATTCTGCCGCTATTCATCCAAGCCGGGCAATCGCTCGGTGATCCGGTCGATTGCAGTGCGGGGCCAATTGTAAAATTGACCCTTCCTGGGAATTTCGTGGGAGATACGATCTCCTTCCAGACCAGCAGCGATGGCCTGATGTTTAATGACATGTTCATGCCCGATGGCCATGAACTGGTCTACACCGTCATTGCCGGCACTGGCATTTTCGTTCCTCGGCTGACGACCGGCTTCGTCAAAATTCGCAGCGGCACCCGCGAGCGGCCGGTGGTGCAGCCCGAGTTGCGCGAGTTTGCGGTGGCGCTAGAGGTGTCGACGGCCCCGGCGGGAACCAATGAATTGCGGGTGCGGCTGCTGGGAGGGTTTGCGCCGTGATCATTTCCGCTGTGCCTTGCGCCTATTATTCGCTTGCTGTTTCGGCGTGGCCCATCGGCAATTTGAGGCGCTGTAATCGTCATCATTGTTGATCCGATCCAGACTTGTGCCCGGCGGACGCCGTCCCATGTCGGTCAGAAAATTCTCATATCGTTGCCAGCGATCACAAACTTTGATGCCGCGTCCGCCATAGCTTTCGTAACTTGCATTTCCCTGATTATAGCAGCGGCTGTGCATCCGGTTCCAAGTTGCATATTCGATCGTTGCCTGCTTGGCCGTAGTTGAGCTTTCTCCGTGCGTTGTTAGTCGATCAAAGCGAAGGCATCTGCATGATCGCGATTTACCCGCGCGCAAAGTAGTCCCGCGAGTGATGATCTTCCGACCGCAGTCGCAATGACATTCCCATAGCATGGCGCCTTGGTTGTCGCGACCGTGCTGAGATAAAACCAGAAGACGGCCAAAACGCTGTCCCGTGATATCAACGAAAGTGGGCATGGTGACCTCCCTGTAGGGTTGCCCTGTCAAGTGGCGGCCGGACGTTCCTGCGTCTGGCCGCTGCGCATTATAGCCGAGGGGGCGTGATGCTCAAAGTATGTCTGTCGTCAGGTCACGGAAAATATATCCGGGGAGCTTCTTCCATCTATGGCGACGAGGTTGATGAGGCCAGATTGGTGGTCGAGAGCGTAGCGGATGCGCTGCGTGAGAGCGGCGTCGAGGTGATGACCTATCATGATGACGTGTCGGACGACCAAGACGAAAATTTGAAACGGATATGCGACTGGCATAATTCGAAAACGAGGGATTGGGATTTTTCGGTGCACTTTAATAGTGCGACATTCGACGGCGAGGACACCACCACCAACCCGGTTGGGTGTGAGATGTTTTATACCAGTCAGACCGGCATGGAGATGGCGGACGAGATTGTTGACGCTGTTTGCGAGGCATCGGGACTAAAAAACAGAGGCCCCAAAAAGGGGAACCTGTATTTCCTGTCAAACACCGAAGAACCGGCGGTACTTCTGGAAATCTGCTTCATAAATTCACGCGCTGACATGGACATTTATCGCGAGCATTACGACGTGATCTGTGGCGCCATTGCCGACGCGATTTCTGGCGAGGATCACGGCGAGCCGATCCCACCGGAGCCGCCCGAGCCGCCGAGCTCGGTGCTGTTCGCCGCAGCGGGGACGTGCTCGACTTTTGGGGGGCCCCAGGATTTAGGCGTTTCGAGCACAGAAGGCTTGGCCATGTGGTACGAGCCAGACGAGTGCGTTTGGCTCATGCTCCCATACCAGCCGAGCGGGACGACGGGCATGGCGCGGCGGCTCGATCCTTCGGTGTTCTATATCGCCTGCCGCTGGGATTATGACGTGACGCCCAAAGAAATGTTACGCGGTCCGCAGATGGCGCTCGTTACCAATCCCGACACCGGCGCGCAGCGATTGGCTCATATAGCCGATTGGGGCCCGCATGAGGAGCAGACCGGCAGGGCCGCCGATCTCTCCCCGGCCCTCGCCAAAAGCCTTGGCGTGGTCACCAATGACGTTGTACACGTCATGTATCCCTACCTCCCTGCCACACCCACCAGCTGACCAGCGCCGCGCCCAGCAGCGCCAGCAGCAGCACGCCGATTGCGGTCACCAGCACGACCACATCGCCGCTCATGGCTTTGGCGCAAGGGCGCGGCGGGCCCATTCCCCAGTTTGGTCATTCCACTTGCCAAGTTTTGCAACCGCAGCCCGCAGCCGCGCGATCTCGGTGCGCAGCTGCTCGATCTCGCGCTGCGCTTCTTGATATTCGGCACATTCCGCGCACGGGCTGGTCATCGCAGTGGTGCCTGACAACCGACGAGGACGATCGCCAGCACCGTGCCGCAGGCGATGCAGAACAGTATCCAGCCGAAGGGCGCGACCCAGTTCGGGATCATTTCCAGCCCCTGAAATATGTGCGGCCCGGCATGAGTTGCGGCAAATACCGGGCCGCCGACCGCTGTTGGAGGGTGAACCCCACAGCGGCCGTGTTGGTTACGCGCTCGCGATGTTGAGCGGCGCTTGCTTCCTGCGCCGGATCAGGCCAAGACCAACAAGGCCCGCTCCGAACAACGCGAATGCTGGCGGGATTGGCACTTGTGCCACTGGCACGATGTAGAAACTCTCGCCACCGTCCACCGCACCGGACCATGTTGCCTGGAACAACAGGCGGTCGCCGAAATTGGCGAGCCCACTCAGGTTGAAGCCTGAGATTAGATAGTCGGCCGAGCCGTTGCCATTTCTGATGTCGGGCAGCGGCACCGGATTGAGGATGCTGAACAGCACTAAGCTGCCCAGCGGCCCATCCCCCGCTTGATCGAGGTCGAGCAATCGGAACTGGGTCAAGACTTCCGACTTTGCGTTGGTCGAGTTAACGTCGATGGCCACGCCAAAGGTAAGACCAGCATCGCCCAGCGCCGTCAGGAAGTTCTTAAGCTGGGTGCCGGTGTAGGGAGTGACCGTGAGGTCGTCGTCATTGGCGAACGCGCCAGTGATGTTGGACGAGAACAGGTTGAACGACGCGTCGTTGCCTGTGCTGTTGAAGTTGTTGTAGCCGAAGCCCACGGGATTATGGGCCTGTGTCGTGGCGCAGATGATGCAGGGTGCGGATGCCGATTGTGGCACCACCTGATCATCGGCTAGTGCGTTGACAGTGAGTGTTGCTGCGCTGGCTGGTGCAACAAGAGCCGTTCCCGCCAGCAGGACGGCTGCGAGTAGTAGTTTTTTCATCGTGATCTCCGGGAGGTGCTGCGGAAGTGCAGCGCACCAAGCCGCCCATCCCTAGGCGCGCTGCGCTGGACTACTTGGGCTAGTGGAAGCATGGGCAGGGACATGGGCAGGTTTCAAAAGGCCATTTTTCTTCAACGTTTTCTAGGCATATGGGCGGAACACGGTTCCGCCGGAGTGGTGCCGCTGCTTGCCGCTGTCTGCCGCTGGTTATGCATTATTTCTAGCTCCATCAACGGGTTGCCTTTTCCGCTTGCCGCCCTCTGCCGCTGGCTTCCGCCCAGGACGGCGACTTGAAGTATGGGCTGGAGTATGGGCTGGGGTGTAAGCATTGCTTACTCTTACATCTCTGTGGCTTCGTGTTTCGCGAAGCCACCTCTCGGCCTCTTCTTTCGCTACATATGTGCGCCGGCCTACCTTGAATGCCGCCAGCTCGCCGCGCCTGACCAGGTCTTCAAACTTGTCGCGGGAGTGCTGCATCATCGCGCAGAACTGATCTACGGTATAGACGACGGCCAGGGGATTGGGTGGGGCGATCATCGGGACAATCCGGCTATATAGGCGCGCAGTTCACTCTCTCCCCTGAACCATTCCCCGTGAGATTTTAGGTGTCTGAATTTCTGATGAAACTCCCTCTCTAGTCGCCTGTTAGCGACGATGCTGTGTAAGAGACGGAGTTTAAACGGGGATGCGGTTTGCAACTTAATCATCCGATCTTCCGGGTCTTTCGAAAACCCGATCTTGATGAAGAACCCGTCATCAATGAAATAGACTAGCCCGTCCATAACCTCCGCCGGTTTTGGCGCTGGTGCTGGCTTTGGCAGAGCCAACAGTGCTTCCACATCCTCTCGTTTAATCAACGAGCATGATCTGATTTTGTAAATTGCGATTTCTCCCCGCTGTGCACGCCGATATAGCGTCGCGGGGGAGATGCCCAGCATAGCGCAGACCTCGGGGACGCGGTAGGCGAGACGGTCGGTCATGACACCTTCTCGAACAGCAGTTTCTTTTGCAGTGGGTGTGTGTCCACGCGCGGCCGCGATGGCACTGACCATGACCGGCCCGGCGTTCCACCGATCAGGCGCCATCCTGTGGCCGTCAGAGACGTGCCCGGCTCGGTGGCGAGGATGTACGTGCCGATCCGCTTGAAGCCGAGGGCGAAGGCAGCCCGCGCGCAAGCTCCGTAGAGGAACGAGCATGCGTTTTTGGTGCCATCAGTACACAGCCGCGTGACCTCGGCGGTTATGCCGTCATCCCGTCGTCGCGCCACCGGACGGCCGACTATGGCCACTCCCACGATCTTGTCGCCCATCACCGCGCCGATCGAGAACAGATGCCCGACGACCGGCTTGTGGTGCCTGTGGTGCTCGCGCACGAAAGCATTGGCTTCATCAAGATCAATACGAACATGGGCGAGGCGCTCGGTCATGCTGGCCTCATATTACGACGCCGCCCCGACGCATTGTTGGAGCAATGGAAAGGGGCGGCGCCTTCCGCCGGTCGGTTGAGGTGTGGCCGCCGGCGAAACTCATGGCTTTGGCTCCAGTGCGTGGCGGGTCAT
>Ga0105242_10001945_pt1 | contig 16253 bp, 17 predicted proteins | sample KBSM24metaG_FD_81521 | JGI IMG/M metagenome (GOLD analysis project Ga0105242, IMG submission 81521) | Miscanthus rhizosphere microbial communities from Kellogg Biological Station, Michigan, USA - KBS M2-4 metaG | ecosystem: Host-associated > Plants > Roots > Rhizosphere > Soil | place... | reverse complement strand
TTGAGTGATCTTGCTGGTATCATACCGTCTATTACCGGGAAAATTGAATTAGTGTATGAAGGTGAACAGGAAGGACCGTATCAGGTTGCAATGAATTTGTTGGATAAAGCCATTCGTTCGCAGTTCTCAAACTATTTTCCCAATCCTGAAGTATTGAAAAAAAGAATGCGGCCAAAAAATGTGGAAGAACCTTCCAGGGATGAAAACCCCTATCGTTCGATCATTAGTTGGTTTGATAAAGGAAACCAGGTGAACCTCTTTTTTAACACGAAAGATGATGATAAACTTGTGCAGCTATACAAAGTAGATGGCTTGCACCCGATGGTGAAGAAATTTTATAAAGGTGCCAATGAAAAAGAAACGGCACTATTGATGGAATTTGTTTTGCATGGCCTTTCTTCTTATTCAATGATCAGTAAAAAAGTAATTGAAGGTAAAATTGAATTTAAAGATCTGATGGGATCAATGCTGAATCTTGGTGGAATAAAAACAAGTGACGAAGAAGATGAGGGAGAAGATTTTACTTAATTAAATTTTAGAATTTATATCCCATACTGGCTCCTCCCCAAAATTTTACTGGAAAATCTTTTTGAAATAACGGCGAAACAAATATTCGATAGGTAAATCCCTTTTTTCTTACCGGCTGATAGCGATAGCCCGCCAGTATATAAAAATAGTGATCAGCCTCATCTCCGAAAAACCCTTCATCAAGATTAGGACAATAAACTTTTGTACCTGTAAAGAGTAATGGAACAATGCCTGTACCTAATTCTAGTAAATGCTCTTTTTTGCCCATGGTGTAATTCAAACCCATTGGTAAAGAAATCTGTCCGCCTGTATTACAAGATTCATCAAACATCCCTAATGGTTTTCCTCCCAAACCTATTCTATACCCCAACCCATTTCCTTTTTTTGAAAACCTTGAGTCAATGTTAATGCTAAAAAGACTACCGGGTCCTAATACTTCAAATTGGATTTGGGATGAATGAAGTGTTCCTGTTGATTGACCAAATAAATTACTTGAAAAAAATACCAGGGAAAGAACGATCATGAATTTTCGCATGGCAATTGGCTTATCTGGCTCTATGAATGGAATTATGCGTGCAGGTTTAAATAATATTAACTTCTCTCTCTAACACTACGTCAAATTTGTTTTTAACGCTTTGTAAGATCTCCTCGCTTAGATCGTATATTTCTTTTCCCGTTGCATTGCCATAATTAACCAGCACAAGAGCTTGCTTTGCATGACAACCTGCATCGCCTTTACGACACCCTTTCCATCCGCATTGTTCGATCATCCAACCGGCTGCAAGCTTAACCGTTCCTTTTGCTAATGGATAAGCAATGATATCTGGAAATTTTAATTTCAATGCTTCATATTTAGAAGCAGGTACTTCAGGGTTTTTAAAAAAGCTCCCTGCATTAGGAATTTTTTGTGGGTCGGGCAGTTTAGCACTTCGAATATTTATTACCGCTTGTGAAACTGCTTTTATGCTGAGATCCTTCACTCCCATTTTTTCCAACTCTTCAGTAATAGCGCCATAGCTAACATGATAGATCGGTTTCTTTTTTAATTGAAACGTTACTGATAAAATTGCAAACTCATTTTTATACCTGTTTTTGAAAATGCTGTCGCGATAACCAAATTCGCAATCAGTTGCAGTAAATGTGTGGATCTTTCTTTCTGAAAGATGAAAAGCTTCCAGGCTCCAGAATACATCATCAAGCTCCACGCCGTATGCGCCGATATTTTGTATTGGTGATGCACCGATATTCCCCGGAATCAAGGAAAGATTTTCAACCCCCGCCCAATTATGTTTGATGCAGTATAAAACAAACTGGTGCCAGTTCTCCCCTGCCCCAACTTTCACATACACATGGTCGGCATCTTCATGCTGAAGTTCGATGCCTTTGATCTCATTTTTTAAAATAGCACCATCATAATCCTTCGTAAATAAAATATTACTGCCTCCGCCTAAAATAAGGATGGGGTATTTAGAATACATCATCAGCTTCTCCTCTAACTCTTCGACAAAGAAAAATGAATTAAAAAACTTGGCTTTCGCATCAATGCTAAATGTGTTGTAAGGCTTAAGAGGGAAATTCTCATGGATTTGCATAATGCAAACTTCTGTATTTTTTCTTTATCTCTGAAAGAACTAATTTTCGGTAAACTTGTTGTTTAAAACTTTGAAATACCGATCATGAAAAAATCATTCTTGCTTTTTTTGCTGCCACTGATCATTTTTTCCTGTAAAGAAAAAGATGCAAAGCCTACCATTATTTCAGAAGTAAAGCCGGCTGTTCACCCGGAATGGATAATGCAGGGAAATATTTATGAGGTGAACGTTCGACAGTATACTCCTGAAGGCACATTCAAAGCTTTTGCAAAACATCTTGACAGGCTAAAAGAAATGGGCGTACAAACACTCTGGTTCATGCCGCTGAACCCGATTAGTAAAAAAGACCGTAAGGGTGTACTTGGAAGTTATTACGCCGTGTCTGACTACACAGCGATCAACCCTGAGTACGGAACAATTGATGATTGGAAACAATTGGTAAAAACAATTCATGATAAAAGCATGAAAGTGCTGATCGATTGGGTGCCTAACCACACCGGCGCAGATCATAAATGGTTAAAAACTCATCCTGATTTTTACGTAAAAGACAGCACAGGAAAACCAGCAATACCATTTGGCTGGGATGACACCCGTCAACTCGATTATAAAAATGAAGATCTGCAGGATAGCATGGTCGCTGCTATGAAATATTGGGTGAAGGAAACCGGCATTGATGGATTTCGCGTAGATGTAGCATGGAATGTGCCAGCACAATTTTGGCTGAGAAGCATTGCGCAATTAAAGCAGGTTAAGCCAGATATGTTCTTTTTAGCAGAAGGTGATAAACCATATTTAATGACAAGCGGATTTGATGCCTATTATCCATGGGATATGTTTCATAAAATGATAGCTGTTGCTGCAGGTAGAAGACCTGCGTTTGCTTTAGACAGTGTAAAGAATAAATATGATACGATCTATCCGAAAGAAGCGATCCCACTTTATTTCACCAGCAATCATGATGAGAATAGTTGGAATAAATCAGACTATAAAACTTTTCCCGGGCCGGTTCATGCACCATTTGCCGTATTTACACAAACGATGGGAGGAACAATTCCGCTCGTATACAGCGGACAGGAAGAACCATTTCTTGATAGTGTTAGTTTCTTTTATAAAGACACTATCACATTTAAGAGTTATGGCAGGGCAAAGTTTTATAAAACACTCCTTGAACTCAGAAAGAATACTCCGGCTTTAGCGGTTGATGCTTCTTTCAAAAAAATAAATGTCGGTGATCCGAAAGCTTTATATGCTTACCTGAGAGAAAAAGAAGGTAAAAAAGTTTTTGTCATTCTTAATCTTTCAAATGCAGAACAAACCGTAAAAGTAGCTGACAAAGATCTGCATGGCAATCCTTACAATGTATTTATGGGAACAAATGAACCATTGAGTGATAAAGAATGGAAAATAGAGCCGTGGGGCTATGTTGTGTACGAGTATAAATAAAAGTATATGACAGCTACACTTGTTGGCGCTACAGGTTTGATCGGTAATTATTTGCTGGAAGAATTGCTGAATGATCCCTTTTTTGATACAGTAAGAATTTTAATTCGCAGGCCGATAGACATTACTCATCCAAAACTGGAAAAGAAGATCGTTGACTTTAATGACAACGATTCATTACTTGTGGCGTTAAGCAATAGCGATGTTATGTTTTGTGCCATCGGCTCGACAATGAAAAAAGTAAACGGTGATAAAGAAGCTTATCGCAAAATTGATTTTGATATCCCTGTTAAGCTTGCCCGGTTTTGTAAAATGACAGGCTGTGAGAAATTTATTCTTGTATCCTCGGCAGGTGCAAATTCTAAAAGCAGGAATTTCTATCAGCGTTTAAAAGGAGAAACGGATGAAGCTGTAAAAAGCGTTGGTTTAAAAACCGTTCATATCATGCGGCCTTCATTGCTGCTTGGAGAGAGAAAAGAATTTCGGCTTGGAGAAAATATAGGCAAAGCAGTAATGACAAGTTTGTCATTTCTTATCCCCGATAAATACAAAGCAATACAAGGAAAAGATGTGGCGAAAGTTATGCTTGTTTTAGCAAAGAAAAATGATGAAGAGGTTCTTGTACATGAGAATAGGGAAATACGAGATTATTATTGAATCAGTATTAACTACTAAATCACATCATCATGAAAGAATTTATGTTTCTTATCCGCAACGAGGGTGATGCCAAATCAGCATTATCACCCGACAAACATCTTGAGTTTGTAAAACAATGTGAAGTTTATATCGGGAAACTTAAAGCACAAAATAAACTAATAGCCGCCCAACCATTAATAAGAGAAGGAGTCGTTATCTCTGGCTCAAAGAGTGCCTGGAAAGAAACTCCCTGTGATCCTACTGGTAAAATACAGGTAGGTTATTATCATATTCTTGCCAACGATATAAACGAAGCCATTGCTATTGCAAAGGAAAATCCAGAATTTGACTATGTGCCCACTGTGACCATCGAAGTAAGGCCAATAAAGATGAAAGAGGAAACAACGAAATTTGTTTATCCGAAATAGTGTGTTGATTTGATATGAAAAATTTTATCAACACCATTCTGCGTTATTTGAATAGTCTTAAAAGGCCTTCAAAGAAAGTCAACATGCAGAAACTTCATGATCGTGGAGAGACGGTTGATTCTTTTACTTTCCGGGATGCTACGGAAAAGGATATTCCTGAACTCGGGAAACTTCATGCAATAACATGGGCACAAACTTATAATGCTAAAAACCCAAATATTAAGCTGAGACAATACCAATGGAAAAAAGCATTTACTGAGGAAAATGACGGATCATGGTTTTGCATTTTGGCTGTCAATGCAAAAAATGAGTTGGTGGGTTTTGCAAAAGGAAAGATCAATAAAGATGAACACACTTCACAATTACATGGTGATCTTAATAAAATTTATTTACTAAGCAATTATCAGAGACTTGGCTTAGGGAAGCAATTGTTTACACTTGTTGTACAAAGGTTTTTAAGCAGAGGAGTTAATGATATGAGCTTATTTGGCGTTCCGCAAAATCCATCCTGCGCATTTCATGAAGCAATGGGTGGTGAAAAATTATATTCCGAAAAAGGCACATTTGGTGGCGGCTTTATATGGCAAGATCTGAAGAAACTATCTGAAATTTACTCTCTAACTTAAATTTTAAAAAAATATTTATGATAAAAGGAGTTCATGCCATGTTTTATAGTTCGGATGCTTCCGGGCTTAGGGATTTTTTGCGTGATAAGCTCGGTTTTAGTGCAACTGATGTTGGTGGTGGTTGGCTAATATTTGATGTGCCGGAAGCAGACATGGGATGCCATCCTGCAAATGAAGCCGAAGGTGCCCCATCGGGAACTCATGATATTTCATTTTACTGTGATGATATTTATAAAACTGTAGATGAATTAAAGGCAAAAGGAGTCAAATTCAAAAATGAAATTAAAGACCATGGATACGGCTTTGTGACAAATTTTTATATGCCCGGCGATTTTTCTGTTCAGTTGTATCAGCCAAAATATAAAAAATAAAGCACTCGTGCATTTATCAATTCCCACCTGCCACTTGTTTTGCTGATGTTTTCCACGATCGGAAGACTTCCCAGGCATCCATTTCTCATTTTTAGATAACCTTTGCCAGCTATTATTTCTCAACCATTTAAAAGGAAATTAAACAATACAGATCTTTTACGCTTTAAATTGATTTCAAAAATCAAAGTAACCCATATATTATTTTTAAGAATAATCTCACATCGTGTCAATGTTTATACAAGTTTTAGTCGTAAATTGATATACCATCCTGCGAAAAACCTTCAGATCGCTCAAACCATTAAACTGAAGGACTATGAACCAGAACAATGCAACAGATACGGAGTTGCTGGATGCATTACGTATTGATGATACAACTGCTTTTGAAAATCTGATCGGTCGGTATTGGTTTTTTTTATACCAGTATTCATACGGCAAAACAAAGTCGCAAAAAACAGCTTCTGAAATAACCAGGAACATCTTTATTGAATTATGGGAATACCGTTGCTACATTCCCTCTGATTTCTCATTGCAGGTTTATTTGCATGAAAGAGTGAGAAAAAAAATAGCTTATTATTTATACAAAAAAATTTCTGAAGAGCCTTACGATACAGAATTGATAGAGCATCTGAATGCTGAATTTTCTTTTAATAACATTAAATCAGCTTACCGGCCAGTTTCACAATCTTCAAAAACTTCTATTGAAAAAGGAGCTTACCCGGAAAATAATGAAATAAGATCAAATGAAATTCACCGGGAACAAAGTTTTTCTTTCGATTGGAGGTTGCTATTCAATAATATTCGATTAGGGGTTCGAAATACATTCCATTTTTAAACCAAAATAAAATTATGGAAACAGCCATCTTAAAACCAAAACTTGAACGTTTTATACAAGGCAATGCGAGTCCGGCAGAGATCAAACAAATTGACGCATGGTTCTCTAACGGGAACTACCAGAAACTTCATTTATCTGAAAAAGAAAGAAGAGATCTGCATAATAATATTTTATACGATGTGCAATGCTATACTGCCTACCCTCTTTTCTACCCCAAAAAAAACGAATATCTCAAAAGATCAATCGTCATGTTGAAAAATGTTTTGTGGATAGCTGCATTGATCCTGCTTACCTATTTTGTTGTTTTTTATAACTGGTAATGCAATATAGCTGCGAAGCGTACCAACAACCGCTTATAAATTAACTTCGGTTACTTGTTTATAAATTAGCTTCAGTAACTTTATTTTTATTCTGAAACTTTAAAAACAGGTGTTATTAATGAACAAGATCATTTTGTTATTGCTTTTACTATTGAGCTCATTCTTTAGTAATTCACAAACAACCGATACGTCTGCAACTTCTAATGAGAACATTATCTATGATATCGTAGATTCAGTAGCAGCTTTCCCCGGTGGAAAAGCTGCCTGGTATAAGTTTATAGAAAATAATTTAGATGCAAATGTTGGCGTTGAAAACAGCGCTAAAAAAGGGACTTATAAAGTAAAAATCAGGTTTACTGTAACGAAAGATGGTACATTAAAAGATTTCGAACCAGTGACAAAATACAAACACGGTTTTGAAGATGAAGTAATAAGAGTGTTAAGATTGTCACCGAAATGGATACCAGCAAAGAAAAATGGCACAAATGTGAATTCTAAAGTAGTACAAGAACAGCTTTTTATTATTATGGTAGGTTGATGATACTATGGCCAAACTGTTTTCATCTTAAACCACATCCACATTATTCACTACTGTCACACTCTTAAAACTTTTATGCTGATGAAGAAGAGCAACCTGCTCAAGCATATCTTTTTTGCAATTGGCGATCATCTTTGTGTCACGGGGAAGTTTTATCAATAGCTCCATTAAGTGCTGGTTGCGGATACGATTAATGACAGGTTCAGCCGGGCCAACTAAGTATTGCCCATATTTTGTTTTCAATCCATCAGCAAAAAAATGAGCAGCTTTTTCCACCACTTCTTTTATCTTATGCTTAAAAGTAACATGAATTAATCGTGAGAATGGTGGATAGAAAAATTGTTTTCGCTTTTCGATCTCTTCAGTATATAGTTTTTTATAGTCATGTTCTTTCACCAATTGCAACACAGGATGAGTTGGTTGAATAGTTTGGATCAATACCTTACCGGTTGCTTCTTTTCGTCCCGCCCTACCACTCACTTGTTCCATTAATTGAAATGCTCTTTCGTTCACTCTGAAATCTGCAAAACTGAGTAAGCCATCCGCATCTAATATTCCAACAAGATCTACATTGTCAAAATCCAAACCTTTTACCACCATTTGAGTGCCTACTAAAATATCTATACGCTGTTGTTCAAATTGCTGGATCAATACATCGTGTGCATTTTTCCCCCGAACCGTATCAATATCCATCCTTGCAATCTTCGCATGGGGAAACTGTTCCACCAATAATTCCTCGATTTTTTCCGTTCCAAAATTTCTCTGCACAAAATTGTGGTTGCCACATGCAGCACATGTAACTAATGGCGCATAGGTAGTACCGCAATAATGACAAATAAGTTTATTGGAAAACTTGTGATAGGTCAGCGATACATCGCAATATTTGCATTGTGGTATCCACCCACAAGTATTACAAACCTGGTAAGGAGTATAACCACGGCGGTTTTGAAAAAGGATGATCTGTCTTTGCCTTGCCAGTACTTCATTCACCGCATCGATCAGGGGTGGCGACAACATCACCTTCCCCTTTTCTTTTTGAAAAACTTTCTTGGTGTCAATGATCTCAATTGGCGGCAGATGCACATCACCATAGCGTTGCATTAATTCAGTCAATCCGTATTTTCCGGTTATTGCATTATGATAACTTTCCAATGATGGTGTTGCGCTGCCTAATAAAGTTTTTGCACCAAACAAAGACGCAAAATAAATGGCTGCATCTCTCCCATTGTATCGCGGTGCCGGGTCATGTTGCTTATAAGAAGTATCATGTTCTTCATCGCAAATGATCAGGCCAAGGTTTTGAAAAGGAAGAAACACAGATGACCGGGCACCAAGCACAATTTTCAATTCGCCGCTTTTTACTTTGTTCCAGATCTCCACTCTTTCGTTTTGCGAAAATTTAGAGTGATAAATACCAATATGTCCACCAAAATGCTTTTGCAAACGCCTGATGATTTGTGATGTTAATGCGATCTCAGGCAACATATATAAGACCTGTTTGCCTTGGCGAATAATTTGCTCAATGAGTTTTACATAAATAAGAGTTTTCCCGCTGCTGGTTACTCCATGCAACAGGCAAACCTGTTTTTCAGTAAATGATTGTTGTGTTTTTTCATATACTTCTTGTTGCAGCGCTGTTAATTCAAAATCTATTTTTATGTCTTTGGGTAAATACTGAAGACGGTCGATCACTCTTTTTTCTATTCTAAGAATTTCTTTTTCTACTAATCCTTTTAACTGGGCATCAGAAGCATTTGATTTTTTCAGCAAACTTGTCTTTGTTACTTCCCCTTCTGTTTTTATTAAATGAAGATAGCTGAGCAAAAGCTCCATTTGCTTTGGCGCCCTTGTCCAATTGTTCAGCAACTCGGAAAGTTTTTCGTCGCTGTTGTATTCCGGGTTCAGCAATACATAGGTCTCTTTTTTAGGAGAATATGTTTGCTTCAAAGCTTCCCACACAAAACAAACTTTCTTTTGTATAAGACGATTGATAACAGGATAAACATGAGATGAATCCAGCACTTGTTGTACTTCTGTCAGCTTTAATTCTTTTTTAATCAACAATGCCTCGGCTACTAAATACTCATCGTGGTCTAATGCAGAAAAATCATCCCCGTATTCATCATTAAAAACCAGGATCGTTTCACTGCTTAATTTGAAATGCGCTGGTAAAGCAGCTGCCATTACTTCACCTTCACTGCACATATAGTAAGATGCGATCCATTCCCACAATTTCAATTGCTCTTCAAACACGACAGGTTCAACATCCAATACATTCAAAATATCTTTTGCCTCAAAAAAATCAGGCTTCTCATTGTGGATCCTCTTTACAATACCTGCATATTTTTTATTTTTTCCAAGATTCACTTCCACACGACAACCTACATGCAATTGCTCCTTCATATGATCCGGCACGGACCATGTGTAGTTTTTTGGAAGAGCAAGAGGTATGATTATTTCAGCGTACCCCCTGGCCCCTAAAGGGGAGTTAATTTCATCTATATCGTAGATACTTTTTGACATCGGTAATTAAAGATAGCAACTTAAGTAACTGACTCTAAAGCCCCCTTTAGGGGGTTTGGGGGCTCGTCTTTATCCATGACGCTTTATACTCACGAAGATTCTTATTCATGAGGTCATATACTTTTTGTTTTAGCACAGGAAGATCTTTTTGCACTAATCCTTCAACGGGTATTTCTTCCAAAAAAATAGCCCTGCTTTTTCCAGGTGTTAGTGAAAAGACACTTTTATAATTCAACCGGTCATACATATCGAGTATTAAAAAAGGCTTGATCGGCATTTGTGCATCTATTGCTACCCGGAAAGCGCCATCATAGAAATCTTTCAAGGGATCTGGTGTCATATTAAAAGTTCCCTCCGGGAAAACAACAATTGAAATCCCTTTTTTCAAAATAGATTTCATGTTTCTCACACTCTTTGCCCGGTTATCCGCACTGCTGCGATCAACTCTTACTACAGCATATTTATAAATAAATCCAAATACAGGCACTTTAGACATTTCGGTTTTACCTAATGCACGGATAGGCTGTCTCAGCGTTTTCACGATGATCGGAGCATCAAGATAAGAGATATGATTCCCCACAAAAATGTATTGCTTGTTTTTATCCAATGGCTGCTCATAGTAATTACGGTGAAAAATAAAGATCAATGGGAACCAAAGATCACCCCATAACATACAAAGCCGGTATATGATGTTACCGCCAGTGACGTTACCAAATAAAGAAGCAATAAGTATGAATGGAAAAAGCAAGAGCATGATACCAATGAAAAGTAGCAGCGCATAAAAACAGTATATCCATTGAAGAGGTCTAAGCAAAAAGCGCATCAATTAATAATTTTTAAAAATGAAAGCGGCATTGTTTCATCATTGATGCAATTGCAGCCCACTGTTCCATTGGCGTCATAACAATCCAAAACTTTGGCAACAGTACCGCATTGTTGAATAATAATGATAATACTTATCTTTTGTTTTATTACGCTACGAACTGTAAAAATAGGACAAGGCTTTTTATACAGATCCGATCTAGCCCTGTCAACCTCACCATTTCTAAATATTTCCATTATACTATTGGCATTGATATGATGGCAATCCATCCGGCAGAGCGCAAATTTTGTGTATTCGATGCGGGACGGATTCCGGTTCAACACCAATTTCTTTTTGGGTTCATTACGGATCTTTATAATAATAAAAACAAGCAAAGCCAATACGAACAACAGCGAGATAATGACATTTCTTGCTTTCATTTTTTACAAGCGGATAATAATGATTCATCAATTTTTATTATCATATTTCTTATCATCACCCGGACAATCACAACTCCATTCAGTATCCAGGTCGATGACGGTGACTACTTCAGTTTTTTCATTGCATTGTGCAAATATGATCCTTACTTTCTGATTGTCTACTGTATTCCCTTCTAATGCATAACGAGGGCATCTTGCATTTTGCAGGTCGCTTTTATTATAATTTATTTTCCCTTGCTGCATTATTTCTTCCACTTCTGCCTGCGAAATTCTTCTGCACTCCATTCGGCACTTTGCATGCTTGCTGTATTCAAGATATGAGATGCGACGGTCAAAGCCATTGTCACGATTAACTGTGCCTTGATCTTTTTGCGTGTCTTTATTCGTAACAGTTGACTGCGATCTTGTAGTTGGCTCATGCTTGCATTGCCTGGCTACAAACAATAATATCGCAAGTATCGCGACCAGTATTACCGGCGCCGCCTTTTTCAATTGAGCATTCATTATGCAAGTATAATTTATTTTTATTGAGCCGGCTTTGTGCTAATCTCATCGTCTGTTGCGTCGCACACTTGTGCGATAGTAATTCTATGCAACTTAGTCCACCCCCAATTGTAATTTGTCGAAAATTGAAATACTTCCCCCGCCAGCGGGGGATATTAAACATTCCTTTTATTGTACATTTTGAAATGCTCATATATTCTAATCAGTTAAAAAGAAAGCCCATTGTCCCCCGCTGGCGGGGGAAGCACTACGATAATAAATAAAGTAACAATTGGGGGTGGATAAAAAAGCTGAATAATGAACCGAACGTACAAGAGTGTGACACAACAATAGCTCAATAGAAATACCCAAGCTTACACTATAAACTACAAACCATAAACTATAAACTTGACTATCTTTGCGCCCCATGGCAGAAGCAAGAACAGTCGCATTTCATACATTAGGTTGCAAACTCAATTTTTCTGAAACCTCTACGCTTTCACGAATGTTGGAGAATGAAGGTTTTGAGAAAAAAGAGTTTGATGATCAGGCTGATGTGTATGTTATCAATACTTGTTCTGTAACTGATAACGCTGATAAGGAATGCAGGCAGATCGTTCGCCGTATTCAGCGCAAGGCTCCGGAAAGTTTGGTAGTGATCACAGGTTGTTATGCGCAACTAAAGCCAAAACAAATCGCCGAAATACCGGGGGTCAATCTCGTTTTGGGAGCTGCAGAAAAGTTCAATCTTGTTCAGCATATCCGTGAACTATCAAAAGGCGATTCTGCCAAGATATGTAGTTGTGATATTGAAGATGTTACAGGCTTTAATTCATCTTTCTCCATTAATGATCGTACGAGAACTTTTTTGAAGGTTCAGGATGGTTGTGATTACAATTGTTCTTTCTGTACCATACCACAAGCCCGTGGCAAAAGCAGAAGTGATTCAATAGAAAATGTTCTAAAGAATGTCGAACATCTTGCATCGCATGGCGTGAAGGAGGTTGTGCTGACAGGAGTCAATCTTGGTGACTTTGGAAAAGGACCTGATGGTGCTTTGAAATATGAAGAGAACTTTTTTGAGTTAGTCAAGGCATTGGAAAAAGTGGAAGGAATCAAGCGCTATCGTATCTCATCTATTGAGCCCAACCTGCTGACTAACGAGATCATTGAGTTTGTAGCAAACAGTGATAAGTTCATGCCCCATTTCCACATTCCTTTACAAAGCGGCAGTAACAAGATATTGGGATCAATGCGCAGAAGATATAAAAGAGAATTATATGCTGAACGTGTGGCATTGATAAAAACACTGATGCCGCATTGCTGCATCGGCGTTGATGTGATCGTTGGTTTCCCGGGAGAAACAGACGAGGATTTTAAAGACTGTTTTGATTTCCTGCATTCATTGGAAATCGCCTACCTCCATGTATTCACTTATTCCGAAAGAGATAATACACATGCTGTAAGTATTAAGCCCATTGTCCCGATGAATACAAGGCATGAAAGAAATAAAACTCTCCGCAATCTTTCTTACATGAAAATGCAATACTTCACCGAACAACATCATGGACAAACAAGAAAGATTTTGTTTGAAGGGCACGAGAATAAGGGTATGATGGAAGGTTATACTGACAACTACATCAAAATAACAACTCCTTACAGGCAAGAATGGGTGAATGAAATTGTGGAGTGGAAGATTTAAATATCTAAGCTTTCCTTGTTTCCAGTAATTTAAAAAAATGTTCCTGGTAAGTATTACCAATTGGGATGATGCGGTCCTTGATATATATTTCCTGTCGTTCGATAGAAGTGATCTTATCTAAAGCGACGATATAAGATCTATGAACCCGTACAAAACGCTTGGGAGATAATACTTCTTCCAACTGTTTCATCACTTGCAAGGTGACGATACGTTGTGTTTTTGTATAAATGGAGACATAATTCTTCAACCCTTCTATATATAAAATATCATCCAGTTCCACTCTCACCATTTTGGTTTCTACTTTTACAAAGATGTAACCACCCGTTTCAGGAAGCATTTCCTGGGAACGATTAAGTTTTTGTGTTGGATTTTTTTGGTTGTATGCTTTTTCGACTGCTTTATAAAACCGCTCAAACGCAATTGGTTTCAGTAAATAATCGATTACATTATGTTCAAAGCCATCTATTGCATATTCCTGGTAAGCCGATGTGATGATAACCTGTGCCCTGTTTTGCAATAATTGCATAAACTGAACTCCATTAAGCTGCGGCATTTGTATATCAAGGAAAACGAGATCAACAGGATCGTTATTTAAACTGACCAGGGCTTCCATGGGATTATTAAAGGAACCCGACAGTTGCAGGAATGGAACCTTATTGATATGATCTTCCAGCAAATGAATGGCCAGCGGCTCATCGTCAAGGACAATGCATTTAAGCATAAACAGTAGGTTTGTTCCTTATAAAGGTAACTGTAAATTCACAATAAACCTGTCTGCTGCTTTGCTTACATCGAGAGTGTATTTTTTTCCGTAAAGAAGGTCGAGACGCTTATGCACATTTGGAAGACCTATTCCCCCTACATCATCTTTTTGGTAAGAATTAATAGTATTCTCAATTGAAAAATTTAACTGGTGATCGGTGACTTTTAAATTGATATCAACTGGTTTTTGTGCATCAGTTAATATGCCATGTTTGCAGGCATTTTCTATAAGAGGGAAAAGTAATAAAGGCACAATTCTCTTTCCGTTAATTTCTCCTTCTATTGAGAAATTAATATAAACATCTCCAGGATGTCGCAGTTTCTCAAGATCTATATAGCTATTGATATGCCGGATCTCTTTATCAAGGCTCACTCTATTTTCGGCGTCTTCTTTTTCATACAGTACATAGCGCATCAGTTCTGAAAGTTTCATAACACTCTGTCCTGTCTTTGTACTTTTTTCCATCACAGACAGTGAATAAATATTATTAAGCGCATTGAACAAAAAATGCGGGTTGACCTGCAGTTTTAAAAAAGATAATTCAGCTTGTAGTTTTTGATTCTCGAGTTCCTTCCTGAGCTTTTCCTGTTGAAACCATAGCAACAAAAGACGGTAAGCAAATGCAACAACAACAACAGATACAGTGGTCAGGCCATTGTTTCGAAAATAGCTATTGAAACGATAACTGAAAATGCTGAGAGACTCTATTGGGGTCTTTCTGGAATAATTCTTAAACATAGGGCCTTTATTCATTAGGTATTGGGTAAAAGACATCTCGAGTCGAAATTTCAGGTAGGTAACTATTATAGCCAGTAATAAGGAAGAGGCAACTAACCAGAGCCATTTTTTCTGAAGGGTTGCCATCCTGGGCATTATATAAAATGCTACTATGTAAAACAGTAAAAAATTGATAGTAACAAGAACGAGGTGATTAAATAGGAAACTCTCCCAAATCGCAGAAATGTTCATATTAACGAGAGTGGGAAGAAATGTAATAAAATGCAATGCGAGCCATGCCAGCCAATGGGTAATAAAAACAAACAAACCGCCTTTTCTAAAGGGAGATATTAACAAGAGATCAGTATTTAGTGTTACCGCGGTCACAATGTACAATTATTTGAAAAATATGACTGCAATCTGGTAAATTATTGAATGCCACATTTTACTAACTGACATTCGGGGGTTTTTAAAGGATGAATTTGAGCTACTGTTCTACAAAAAAATTCATACGGTGAATTAACAATTTGGTCATCTGAAATCTGACCTTTGTTTAATACCCAGCCCCACACCCCAAAATGCGATTTACCTTACCGCCCGTAATTCTTCTATAGTACCGGATTTGATGAATACAGGATTGAAGAGAATTATTACTTACCCCAAAGAAGACCAAGGATTGACTGAAGTCAAGAAGAGAATGACTTCTCCGAAAACCACCGATGAAAACCAAAATAGAATTGAGAAAGTCAAAACACATAAATTTTTTCATGAAACGATTAATGCTTTTATTAATTGCTGGTTTATTTTTTACTAGTATTTCTTCTAAAGTGTTTGCTGAAAAAAGCGGGCACTACCAGCAGGCTCCCAAAGACAGTATTCCCAAAAAAATAATTGGAAAAGTAAAGATCACTGTAAAAGATCTGATGGACGGTAGTGCACTGGATAGTGCGTACGTCAGCATCGGGATAAAACGTGGTTATACCGACAATAGAGGGATCGTTGAGTTTGACACTATACCAGCTGGAAGTATTGCTCTGGTAAGTAAAAGCGGTTACATTGCTCAATCAAAAAAAGTAAAAGCTGATTTGCAGATCCGGATCGGAAAAAGAGATATGCAATCCGCAGCTAATAATTATAAAAACGGATTATACGAAAGACCAATAGAACATTTTTCAGGTGCAGCCACAGTTGTATCTGGTAATGATCTGCGCAGAATAAATCCGCTGAATTTTACAGAGGCATTGAAATATTATGATCCTTCTTTTATTGTTACAAGAGATAATCTTAATGGCGATGATCCTAATGTTACTCCATCTGTAAAGATCAGGGGCTCTTATAATTTTCCTGCTTCAGCCACAATTGCCAGCCAATCAGGAACTGTTGTTACAGGTGCGCAGATCAATCCTTCAGTTGGTGATTATGTCGCCAGCAATATTGCCAATCCTGATCAACCTGTTATTTTATTAAATGGTGTACAGGTTGCATTGCAGACTGCATTGGATATTGATATCA
>Ga0105242_10001944_pt1 | contig 16261 bp, 11 predicted proteins | sample KBSM24metaG_FD_81521 | JGI IMG/M metagenome (GOLD analysis project Ga0105242, IMG submission 81521) | Miscanthus rhizosphere microbial communities from Kellogg Biological Station, Michigan, USA - KBS M2-4 metaG | ecosystem: Host-associated > Plants > Roots > Rhizosphere > Soil | place... | reverse complement strand
TGGGCTCGCTCAAAGAATCGAATAGCGCAACACCCAGGAAGTAGCCGAGAAAGTTTGATACGAAGAGCAGCGCTGAAAGTTTTACAGTTGAGCTTAACGATCTGAAACCTGCCGCAAGGACCAACGCCATAAAAATGGATCCGGCAAGCGATCCAACCGCTTCACCTTTCGTTCGCCCGATACTGAAATATGCGATCATCCAAATCGCCGCGTACGCGAAGAAGGCGACGGCCCAGAGCAGGTAGAACTTTGGCAGTCGCCAGCGATCGACCACGACGAGCGATCCGAACACCGCACCGCTGAGCAGTATGAACAGCACGATCCAGGCGATATACGAGCCAGTCAATCCGAGATTTTGATACATCCATCCCTCGGCGAAGGCTACCGTGGCGAATACACACAGACTGACGACGCCGAATCCGATCGCGCCCGTGACGATCGATTTCGATAGCGAAGGAAGGGGCTTAGATTCAGTTAACATTTGGTATGCAGATGGACGATCAGGCTGTAGAATCTCGTCGATCTGCGGAAAATATTCAAGTAAAAACTAACATGAAAAGACGCACCACCATCATAGTGACTATCGCCTTATCGATGATCATAACGCTCGTTGTTGTAGCCGGCCATGCGCCGACAGGCTACGTGCAGAACGATTGGACCGAGCCCTTTCCCGCATTCGGCATTGCCGGAAATCTTTACTACGTGGGGAGCAGGGGACTGGCGAGCTATCTGATCACTACGCCTGAGGGCCATATTCTGATCAATAGCGATCTCGAAGCTAACGTGCCGATGATCCGGAGGAGTGTAGAGTCGCTGGGTTTCAAGTTCAGCGACATCAAGATTCTTCTCATCAGTCACGCACACTACGATCACTGCGCCGGGAGCGCCGCGATCAAACAGCTCACCGGCGCCAAATACATGGTGATGGAAGGCGATGTCGATGTAGTTGAATCTGGTGGCAAGAGCGATTTTCAGTATGGCAACGACCCGACTCAACTTTACCCGGCGACGAAAGTCGATCGTGTATTGCATGACGGCGATAAAGTGAAACTCGGAGATGCGACACTCACTGCACGTCTGACGCCGGGTCACACAAAGGGTTGCACGACATGGACCATGCGAGTGGTTGATGTCTTGGGCCTGCGCGACGTGGTGATCGTTGGCAGTCCGAATGTGAATCCCGGATACAAGCTCGTCGGCAATACGGTCTATCCGCGTATCACGGAAGATTTCGAAAAGACATTCCGCGTGCTGAAGTCGCTTCCGGTTGACTACTTCCTCGGCGCACACGGTAGCTATTTCGACCTGGAAGCGAAATATCCACGGTTTATATTAGGTGAGACAGCCTTCTTCGATCCGAAAGGCTACAAGAATTTTGTCGAAGACAGAGAGCAGGCGTTCCGGATGGAGTTGACGAAACAGAAGGGCGCCGTCAAGGTGGCTGATTAAGCCTGAGATCCTGTTTGGACGAGGCGCTAACATCGGCTCTGATTCACACGTCTATATACTCGTGCTGAGTTGATGCAACGGGAAGGAATTGCTGATGTTAGTTCACATCCGCCGGTTTTTCTTACTTACAGCCTGTGTTCTAACGCCGGCGTTTCTCACGGCCGCGCAGAGTCCTGCCTATCGATTCACTGCGGGTTCCAGCTCAGTCAGAGTGCCGATCGAGTTGGCGAACGATCTGATTGTTTTGAAAGTCCGCGTAAATAGCTCGAGACCACTTCATTTCATATTCGACACCGGCGCGAGCATTTCTGTGATCGATCCGCAGACCGCAAGAGCCCTGGGATTGCGCGCGAAAGGCAAACTGAACCTCGACGCGACCGGCGGGTCGGTTCAGAGCGGATTGATCGGGCCAGTGTCTTTGTCGCTGGCGGGTGTGAGCGTATTCAGGCAAACACTCGCCACAATCGATCTCGACGCCATCGCGCCCTTATTCGGTTACAAAATCGATGGCGTCATCGGCTACGACTTCATCAACAACTTCGTCGTCGAGATCGATTATGCGGCCGGTTTGATGAGTATGTACGAGTCGGGCAGCTACAAATATGCGGGGCCTGGTGAGTCAATACCCCTCGAGCTCGTGGAGAAGACGCCTTTCGTGCGTGTCCGGATCGTCTTGAATGGACGCGAACCGATCGAAGGAAAATTTGAAATCGACAGCGGCGCGACTGGAATCCTGAATCTAAACACTCCTTTTGTTAACAAGCACAAGATGCTCGAGACGCTGGCCAAACAAGCGCAAAGTAAACTGGGCGGTGTAGGTGGGTCAGCGGAGGCTGTAAAGGCGCACGTGCCTGCGGTCGAGCTCGGAAGTTTGGATGTAAAGAATCCACTGGTTGTATTTGCCCAGGGGACCGAAGGCAGCGAGAGTAGCGCCGAGTATGACGGTGAGCTCGGCGCCAGGTTCCTCAGCCAGTTCAAGACAATCCTCGACTACTCACGTTCACAAATGATCCTCGAACGAAATCAAAGTGTCTCGACTGCGAAAGACTTGAGCGGGCTCGACATTGTTGCAGAGCCACCGCGGTTTAGAACATTCGTCGTGAATAGTGTGGCGGCAGATAGTCCGGCGGCGGCGGTTGGAGTGCAAGAGGAAGACACGATTATCGCAGTCGATGGTCAGCCAACCGCGAGCCTTACATTAAGAGAGTTGCGACGATTGTTCACACAGGCAGGCGAGCGCGCGTTGAGTGTCAGACGCGGATCGAAAACGATTCGACTACGAATGCGACTACAATGACTGTTCGAAAGTGGGATCGCTAGTCCCGCAAGTGAAATCAAAATCCAAGCTCTGGTCCGATTTTCTACGCAGATCTCTCATTCATACGCTTGGCACAGTCTTTGAAGTAGCCCCCGTGCCCGAGATCACCTGGAGGAGTCTCCCTGTATGCACGATCTCATCTACTGCTTCCGTATGCTGCGCAAGCGGCCCTCCTTTACGATCGTCGCCGTGCTCACTCTTGCACTCGCCATCGGCGCGAGCACAGCGCTCTTCAGCATCGTCAATATCGTGGTGCTGAATCCATTCCCCTACAAAGATCCTTCACGACTCTTCTTCGTGCGCCAGAGTATGCCGAAGCTCGGCGTGCAGGAACAGATTCGATCTTCAGGTCCGGAGTTTGCCGACTTCACAAACAGCGGGATATTCGAACGTGTCGCAGCGGTCGAGCCTGTCAGTCGCAATCTCACGGGCAGTTTCGAACCGGAACGACTCGCGTCCGCAAAAGTCTCAACTGAGTTCTTCAACATCCTCGGCATCGAACCATTGCTCGGCCGCACCATCGCGCCCAACGAACAAGGTCCTGACGGTCAGCGCGTCCTCGTAATCAGTTATGGTCTTTGGCAGAAACGTTTCGGTGGCGACAGTGCAGTGTTGGGCCAGAAAGTGTTCCTCGACGACGAGCCCTTCACGATTGTCGGCGTGATGCCACCGCAATTCAGGTTTGAAGAATCACAAGCGTGGTTTCCGTTTCCGTTTGATCTCGCTAAGAACGCGCGAGACGGTCGCGCTTACCTGATCATGGCTCGCACAAGCTCCGCTACGACGGACCAACAGGTAAATGCAGCACTCGCCAACCTGGCGCGACAAAACGAACAGGACTTCGGTGGCACAAACCAGGAATACGCCGGTCGAGGAATCTATTTGCAGTCGCTGGGCCAGTATTATTTCGGCCCGGTCCGCAGGGCGCTTTATATCCTGCTTGGCGCCGTCGGTCTCGTCCTGCTGATCGCGTGCGCAAACATCGCAAACTTACTACTCGCGAGATCGATGAGTCGCTCGCATGAAATCGCGATTCGCAATGCGATGGGGGCAAGTCGCGCGCGCATCATCCGCCAGATGCTCATCGAAAGTGCTGTCCTGGGGTTACTGGGCGGCGGGCTGGGTCTGCTGATCGCTTCGTGGGGAACAAAACTTCTTTTCAAACTGATGCCCACCGGCATACTTCCCACTGGCGTCGAGATAACGATGAACGTGCGGGTACTCCTCTTCACGTTAATCGTGTCGCTCGTAACGGCGTTCATCTTTGGTCTATGGCCGGCGATTCAGGGATCGAGAACACAGACGCGCGAAGCATTGCAGGCAGCGAGTAAACGATCGACTGCGGGCGTTGGCGCTCGCCGTGCGCAAAGTGTGCTGGTAGTTGCGGAAGTGGCCCTCTCGCTGGTGCTGCTGGTGATGGCGGGTTTGATGATCCGGAGTTTTGCGAAGCTGACGAACATCGATCCGGGCATGAGCACGTCAAACGTGGTGTCTATGCGGATCAATCGTTCGCCGGCGAAATCGAAAGACGGTTCACAGAACGCAATCTTTTTTCAACAAGTGATCGATCGAGTCAAGACGTTGCCCGGAGTTGAGTCGGTGGGAGTTATGTCACACCCGCCTTTTTCATCCACAGAAGAGTTTCCGATCACAGTCGACAGTGTCGCGAATGCCGGAACGCAAACGCAAAGCATCGACACGCGCACTGTCAGTTCCGACTACTTCAACACCTTGCAGATCCCGTTGGTCGCCGGGCAATTCTTCGCGGTTGAAGATGGCGCACAGTCGACGCCGGTCGTCATTGTTAACCAGTCGATGGTCAACCGTTTCTGGGCCAACCAGGATCCGGTTGGCAAGAGACTCAAGATTGGCATGGCCGATTCGAAGGGCTCCTGGTTTTATGTTAAGGGCGTCGTCAAAGATTCGGCCCAGTTAACGCTCGACCGCGAAACCAGGCCCGAGATCTATTTTGCTCTCGGACAGTTGGCCTGGCGCTATCGGCGTATGAATGTCGCGGTGCGCACGAGTGTCGATCCGAAGAGTGCGGTGGCTGCGATTCAGGCGGCGATTCGCGAGGTCGATAAGGATCAGCCGGTATATCAGATTCAAACGATAGACGAGCTGATTGGCAGCACCGTTAGCACTCGTCGTTTTGCGTTGACGATTCTGATTCTGTTTGCAGTGCTCGCGCTGGTGTTGGCGGTGTCGGGAATTTACGGTGTGATTTCGTATTCGGTGACACAGCGGACTCAGGAGATCGGGATCCGGATGGCGCTGGGTGCGCGTGCGACAGACGTTCTGCGACTCGTGTTGGTGCAATTCATGCGACTGACGATTGTGGGTGTAGTGCTCGGACTCGTCGCGGCGTACGCGCTTACACGACTGATGACGAGTTTGTTGTTTGGCGTCACGGCAACCGACATCACCACCTTTATCCTCGTTCCGATCAGTCTTTCGCTCGTCGCGTTGATTGCATGTTTGATCCCCGCCAGACGAGCAACGCGCGTAGATCCCCTCGTAGCGCTGAGATACGAGTGAATTTAGACAGGATTACAGGATTTACAGAATTAACAGGATTTTGATCTTGGTTGTCTTGTAAATCCTGTAATCCTGTCAAACATAATCAACCTCACCCAGGCGCGCGCGAGGAAAGGGGGCAAAAATCCTCTTTCAGAGCGTGCGAAGTTTGCTTCAATATGAGACACTGTCCGCGCCGTTCGCAACAACTCTTGCAGGCTTCAAGCACGTTTTTGGGTGTTGTAGTAAGCGAACCTGTCCAACCCCAAAATCAATAAAAAGAGTCCCTTCTCCAGAGGCTGTTCGAGACAGTCTTTTAACCGGGAAACTGCCTATGAGTGTGCTTTCAAAAATCTTTCTTAACGAACCCCGCGGCGAGATGGTGACCTTTAAAAAGGGGTTCCCAATACGTCTGGTGCTGCTCTTTACTGTCTTGACGGTGGTATTGACGACGACTGTGATCCTGACTTGGGAAAAGGTGCTGAAGCCTCCTTATTACAAGTGGATCGAGCGCAATTATCCCGGACCTGCCAACGCCGATAACCGCGACAAACTCGAACAAAGAACCGAGCACTTCTTCATCTCGATGACGGTTGACGTGATTGTCGTCAGCATCCTGCTAACGATTGTGAATCGTAAACAAAGACGATTAGTCGAGGTCAATCAGCAACTTGCACAAAATGAAAAAGTTGCGACGCTCGGCCGGGTGGCGGCCCAGGTGGCTCATGAAGTGCGAAACCCGCTCGCCGGTTTATTACTTTACTCAGAACATCTCAAGGGCAAGATCAACGGCAAGTTACCAAACGGCGATGCGCAACTGATCGACAAGATCATCGACACAATCAACAACCTCACCGCCACCACCGAACAGATTCTGAATTATGCGCGGCCGGTCACGCTTGCGCCGAGAAGAGTAGACCTCAATGAAGTTGCGCGAGACGCGACTCAGCTTTTAAGCTCGGAGATCGCCGCTCATTCAATCGAAACCAAACTCGATCTCGATAGTTCACCCGTTACGGGAATGCTGGACGAGCCATCGATTCGCGCGACCACGCTCAATCTCGTACTCAATGCGGTGCAGGCCATGCCCGCCGGTGGACACCTGAGAATCTCCACCAGCAGCAGCGAAGGCAAACTGTTGATGCTCATTAGCGACACGGGCTCGGGAATGAGTCCCGATCAGATCAAACAGATCTTCGAACCGTTCAATACGACCAAAAGCCGTGGCCTCGGTCTGGGAATGCCCTACGCACAAAAGATCATTCAACAACACGGCGGACAAATCGTTGTCGAAAGCCAGCCCGGAAAAGGAACAGACGTCAGAATCGAATTGCCGGCAAACGAGAGGAATTAGAAATGGTCGCTCGACCCTCCAGGAAAATACTGGTCGTTGACGATGAGCCAAGCGTTACCGGATCGCTGGAGTTGATCCTTAGCGAAGGCGGATTTGAAGTTTTAACTGCCAACAGTTTCGCTTCCTCTACGGCGATTTTGAACCGGACTAAGGTTGATCTTGTGATCACCGATCTGCGGTTGGCGGATGCGTCAGGAATCGACCTGATCAAACATATCAAGAAAGACACGCCGGATATTGAAGTCATCCTCATGACTGGATACGGCTCGCTCGATATCACGATCGAAGCTATCAAAGCCGGTGCTTACTACTACCTCGAGAAGCCTTACAGTGCCGATCGTCTGTTCACACTCGTGGATCGCGCCTTACAGTTGATCGAATTGAAACATGAGAACCAGTCGCTGAAACGCACGATCGCGGGCGACAGTGAAACGTTCGGCATGATTGGCCGCGATCCGCAGATGCACCAGATCTTTGAGACGATCCGGACTGCGGCGCCTTCCGATGCTTCAGTCTTGATCGAAGGCGAGAGCGGCACCGGCAAAGAGCTGATCGCTACGGCTTTCCATGCGCAGAGTCAGCGTGCGGACGGACCTTTCATTCGAATTAATTGCGCCGCGCTTCCGAATGATCTGATCGAATCGGAATTGTATGGATATAAAAAAGGCGCATTCACCGGAGCCGATCGCGACAAGCGTGGACTGATCGAAGCTGCCAACCAGGGCACGCTCCTCCTCGACGAGATCGCGGAGATGCCCACGCACCTGCAAACCAAGTTGCTGCGAGTTTTACAAGAGCGACGACTACGCCGGATCGGTGATGAAAAGGAGATCGACGTCAACTTCCGGCTCGTGTCAGCCACAAACCGCAATACGCTGGCGCTGCTGGAGGAAGGTCTCCTGCGGAAAGATCTCTACTTCAGAATCAGCACCATCAAAATTAAGGTCCCACCTTTGCGTGAGCGTCTTGATGACGTGCCGGTCATCGCGGGACGTTTTTTGATTCGATTCAACGAACAGTATGGTAAAGAGATTCGCGAAATCTCACCGGAAACGGTCGCGCGTCTGGTAAATTATGATTGGCCGGGCAACATACGACAGCTCGAGAGCGTGATTGAGCGCGCGGTGCTGTTCTGTTCGGGCAACGAATTGCTACCGAACTGTTTGCCGGAAGAATTTCAAGAACGCGCTTCGAGCTCTACATTTGTGATTCCACCGTTGTTACCGATGGAAGAGATCGAGCGCCAGGCGATAATGCAAACTCTCGAACGCACTCACGGCAATATTAAGAAGACCGCGCAGATATTGCGTTTCCCGCGGCCGACTTTTTATCGCAAACTCAAGAAGCTGGGCATCAAGGTTGAACGTCCAGTCCCGCCTGTGGCGGCGAAATCTCCATAAGTGCCTGCTGTAACAGAGGATAAAGTCAGTATTCTGATCGTCGATGACGAACCGTCCGTAGGCGATGCGCTCAGGCTTGTGCTCGAGTCGAACGGCTACGAGGTCGTGCTTGTGACGAAAGGGATGGACGGAATAGATCAGGCGCGCAGCCGGCGTTTTGGTTTCAGTGTCGTCGATCTATTTCTGACCGACATCTCCGGGTTCCAGGTAATCACAGACATTCACAATCTGCAGCCGCAGGTTCCGATTCTTCTCATCACAGCTCACGGGAGCCCGCAAGTATTCGCCGAAGCAAAAAGACTCGGCGCGATCGGTGCGCTTTGGAAACCATTTCCACCCGCTGAAATCCTCAAAGTAATCAATTCACACGTTCATGGTCCAACCCCTGATTCACTGTGAACCATGCCGACTCGTCGATGTCTCACGCTGAGACATAGCGAAAACACTTAGACATAAAGCACAAAAGCTTTTCCGGTCTATATGTGCGTCTTGCGCCTTTTGTGGTAAGCGAGAACGTGTGGGCACGGGCGTTGCAAAGACAATGAGCGCGAAGTCAACTGGACGGTTCCATGAAGTTAAAGCTTTTCATGATCGCGAAGTCAGATGGGGCATGGTCTTTCCATGAGTTCGTGTTTTTCAAGTTCAAGGGGTGATGTATGGCATTGGTCCGTCTTCGCATTATGAAGTGAGCCCGGTGAAGCTGGTAGCGTTGGAGAGTGGCCGGCGACTACCTATCGCACTCAGGAATCATTTCATCGAATGGCGGCATCTGGGGGCATCTTCCGGTTAACACCGTAAGATCTCAGATTGGCGGTTAATTCAACCGCACCAGGGTGCAGCCTGTCGGGGGACAGGCTGCACTCTCCTTGATTTTAAACACCGCTTCGAAACCCGCGATCACTCAATCATACCGCGATCAGGTACAATCCCGGCGCATGCCGCATTACATAGATTTAGAGACCTGGCCGCGACGCGCCGTCTTTGAGTTTTATCTTCCGTTCGACAAGCCTTACTTCAACGTCTGCACGCAACTCGACGTCACCACCTTGCTCAAAGAATTGAAGAAGCGCCCGGGCACGAGCGTTTGGTTGACTTACCATTACCTCGCGCTGCGCGTCGCAAACGAGATCGAACAATTTCGCTATCGGCTGCGACAGGGCAGGGTGCTGGTCCATGACGTCATCAATGGGGGCACCACAGTCATTCTTCCCAACGAGACATTCACACTCGTCTACTTCGACCACGCCGTGAGCTTCTCGAAGTTTATGGAAGGCGCAACCAAGGCAGTCGAGGACATTAAAAACGGCGACTGGGCGTTTCGGCCAAAACACGAAGACGATGCGCGCATTCACTGCACCACGCTTCCATGGATCGCGTTCACGAGCTTCTCGCACGCACGCCGCTGGGGGCGCGAGGATTCAGTCCCAAAAATCTCCTTCGGCAAATTCATCAAAAACGGCGATCGCACGCTCCTGCCATTCTCTGTCGAAGTACACCATTCATTGATGGACGGTCTGCACGTGGGCCGTTACATTGCGCGCATCGAAGAGCTGCTCGCGCAGCCGGAAACCTTTCTCGACTAAATGCGCAAAATCATTCTCGCCGTCATCTTGCTCGTCGTTCTCGGCAGCGCAACTGCTTTTCTTGTCTACCGTTATAAGAACAAGCCTGTACCGACGCCGCTGGGTTGGAAGGCTAACGTCACAACCATTGCAGGCGATGGATCTCCACTCGTTCTCTCCGATCCGTTTGGAGTTGCGGTTGCTGCTGACGGAACGATCTACGTCGCCGACGCGGGGGAGAGTAATCGCATTCGCAAGCTCTCGCCTGACGGAAACGTCACTACACTCGCGGGCGGCAGCGAAGGATTTGTAGACGGCGCCGGAGCAGCAGCGTCTTTCAACACGCCGTCTGCGCTTGCGCTCGGACCTGACGGCAACCTCTACGTCGCCGACACCGGAAACAATCGCATCCGCAAGATCACTCCTGACGGAAAGGTTTCGACGGTTGCAGGCAACGGGACCGCGGGTTACGTCGATGGGCCAGCGGCGCAGGCGCAGTTCAATGGGCCGATTGGCCTGGCTGTTAGTGTGAGGGGCGACATTTACGTCGCCGACACGTACAACGACGTGATCCGCATGATCACGACCGAGGGCGAAGTTACGACGAGCGCGGGTGGCGGCATGCCTGGATACGCGGATGGTGAGCAGAAAGCTGCGCTCTTCGATACTCCATCGGGGATCATCGTAGTCGAGGATAGCAGCCTCATCGTTGCCGATACCGGTAATCAGCGACTTCGCAAGGTGAGCGCGGAAGGCAATGTGACTACGCTTACGATCTCAGGTGAGGAGCTCTCGCGGCCCGTCGGCCTGGCGTTTTCTCACGATCACTTTCTTTACGTAACTGAGCTTGATGAATCACGAGTTGTACAAGTCGCGCCCGATGGCGTCGCGCGTGTTATTGCAACGCAGTTCAATCAACCGACCGGAATCGCCATTGGGCCACGCATCAACAAACCGACAGAGCTTTTCGTCGCTGACAGTGGCGACTATCTGGTTAGAAAGCTGGACCAGACGGTTTCGAATGCGGCAGCTCCCGTCCATCCCTTGCCGAAACTAACGAACGAGACTCTCGGGCAGCAGTCGCTGATCTGGCCGGTCGATCCGCAGCAGAGTCCACATGAAGTCGTCGCTACGATGGGCGAAGTACGCGGCAGTTTCGACTCCGACGACAGCCGTCATCATCTTCACAGCGGGATCGATGTCTTCGGCGCTTACGGCGAAACGGTTCGCGTCGTGCGTTCGGAGAAGGTCGTTAGCCCGCAACCAAACTGGGGCTTCGATTCGCTCAACGAGGGCTTTCGTGTGGGCGTTGTCTCGTATATTCACCTGCACGTTGGACGCGATAAAGACGCGAAGATGTTTGACGATCCGCGTTTCATTGCGGTGAACAACAGTGAAGGGAAACTGGAGCGAGTTCGCGTCAGACGTGGCGCGCGTTTTAAGCCCGGCGACGCCGTCGGCACGATTAACAAGATGTATCACGTTCACATGAACATTGGCCCACCAAGTGGCGAGATCAATCCGCTTTCGCTCGCGCCGGCTGGTTTCAAAGACGATATTCCACCGACGATCGAGAAGGATGGCATTCAACTGTTCGACGCGAACGGCGCGCGCTTGAAGGAGATGAAGGGGGAGCGGTTAATGGTGAGTGGGCCAGTGCGAATCGTCGTGGATGCGTTTGATCGAACGAACCTGAATCCCGATCGGCGACGCCTCGGCTTGTACAAGCTCGGTTACCAGGTGCTCAAAGCTGATGGGACACCATTTGAACAACCACGCATCAATATTCTCTTCAATCGACTGCCGCCCGATAGGGAAGCGACGAAGGTCGCGTATGCGGATGAGAGCGGGATCACTGTTTATGGCAGTAAGTCGACGCGGTTTCTTTACGAGGTGACAAATACGGTGCGTGACGGCCAGGTGATGCGCGGTGTTTGGGATACGATGCAACTGCCTAAGGGCGATTACGTACTGCGGATCATCGCGGCGGATTTCTCCGGCAATGAGGCGCAGGAGGGAAGAGATATTCTAGTGACGCTCAAATAGGTTTTCTCACGCAGCGGCGCAACGTCGCAGCGTCTTCTTTTGCGCCGTTGCGCCGCTGCGTGAGAATATACACTTTGATTTCCGAATACATACAACGAGCGCTTGAGGAGGACATCGGCGCCGGCGACGTCACGACAGACACCATTGTGCCTGCCGATGCGACGCTCCGCGGACGAATCGTCGCCAAACAGGATGGAATCGTCGGCGGACTGGACGTCGCAAAGGACGTCTTTCTCACTCTGAATCCATACATTACATTCCTCGCCAAAACACAGGATGGCTCAAAGGTCACGCGACGCGACGTGCTGGCAGAAGTCGAAGGATCAGCACGAGCGCTCCTCACCGGCGAGCGCGTCGCACTGAATTTCCTCGGCCGCATGTCAGGCATCGCCACCCTCACGCGAAAGTTCGTGGATGCAGTCGCCGGCACGCGAGCTAAGATTCTCGACACACGCAAAACAGCACCCGGTCTGCGTATGACGGACAAGCTGGCCGTCCGTCTCGGTGGTGGGCAAAACCACCGCACGGGCCTATTCGACATGGTTTTAATAAAGGACAACCACATCGACTTTGCCGGCTCAATCACGAAAGCAGTCGAACGTGTGCGCGCGTCTGGGACGACACTCGAGATCGAAGTCGAAACACGCACACTCGACGACGTGCGCGAAGCCCTTGCGCTCGGAGTTGAGCGCATACTGCTCGACAATATGTCGCCTGACACCATGCGCGAGGCAGTCGCGATCTGCGGCGGCAGGGCCAAACTCGAAGCGTCTGGCAACGTTACGCTCAATAATGTGCTCGAAGTGGCGAAGACTGGGGTCGATTACATTTCGGTCGGCGCTTTGACGCATTCGCCGGTGGTCTTTGATGTGAGTCTTGAATTTGTTGGTTGAAAAGATGATTACTACTGACACGACAACTGATGCGATCTACGAGAAGCTGAGCCGGCTGTTGTCCGACACCGTGCCCGACTTCGAGCTCCGTCTCAAAGCCGAGCTCGCAGCGGAGATCAATCGACTCAAAGTCGAGAAGAACGCCGTCATACTCGGTCACAACTACATGGAGCCGGCGCTCTTTCATTCGATTCCGGATTTCGTCGGTGATTCGCTGGAACTCAGTCGTAAAGCTGCGGAGACTGACAAAGACATCATCGTGTTTTGCGGCGTGAAGTTCATGGCTGAGACGGCGAAGATTTTGAATCCGACGAAAAAGGTGCTCATACCATCCGAGAAAGCGGGTTGCTCGCTTGCGGCCAGCATAACTGCGGAAGACGTGCGCGAGTTGAAACGTCGCTTTCCGGGTGTTCCGGTCGTGACTTACATCAACACATACGCGGACGTGAAGGCGGAGTCTGATATTTGCTGCACGTCGTCGAATGCGGTGGCGGTGGTTGAGTCTCTGAAGACTGACAAAGTGATCTTCATTCCTGACGAATATCTCGCGGGCAACGTCGCGCGCGAAACCGGCAAGCAGATCATCTTTCCGACGCGCGAGCCGCGCATGCGTTTTCCGAACGAGCTCGAATACGAGATGATTGGTTGGCCCGGTCGCTGCGAAGTACACGAGAAGTTTAGTGTTGAAGATATTCAGAACGTGCGTAAGCAGTTTCCTGATGTCGTGATCCTGTCCCATCCGGAGTGTAGTCCGGAAGTTGTCGCTGCTTCAGACTATTCGGGTAGCACGACGGCGATGATCCGTTACGTCGAGCAAACGAATGCGCCGCGTTATTTGCTGCTGACGGAATGCTCGATGGGCGACAATATCGCGGCGGCTAATCCTGACAAGGACATGTTGCGGCTGTGTAGCGTGCGTTGTCCGCATATGAACCAGATCACGCTGGAAGACACGCTCGAGTCGTTGCGAAAAGAGCAGTTTGAGATCGTCATTGATGAAGACATTCGCCGCCGGGCGTTACGTTCAGTCCAGCGAATGCTCGAAATCGGAAAAGAAGACTGAGCCGCGGATTTACGCGGATAAACGCGGATGGCAAACGCTGAAGTTCTGATCATCGGTTGCGGAATTGCCGGTGCGACTGCTGCTTTACGTCTCGCTCGAAATCCCGATCGACAAATCACCATCATCACGCGGGCTTCGGACGCCCACGAATCAAACACGCGCTACGCACAAGGCGGCATCATCGGCCGCGGTCCTGACGACACTGCCGACCTTCTGTTCCAGGACATCGTTGCAGCGGGTGCAGGCGTAACTTCACCCAAAGCCGCGCGGATCCTCGCCGATGAAGGTCCGCAACTCCTGAACGAAGTTCTGGAGCGCACGGCGCATGTCGTTTTCGATGACACCTGGGGACAGGAAGCAGCACACTCACGCCGCAGAATTCTTCACGTAGGCGACGCGACTGGCCGCGCGATCATGATTGGTCTGATCGCCGCGCTTAAGAGTTATCCAAACATCAAGATCAAATCAGACGCGACTGCCGTTGACCTCATCACGTTTCCGCACCACTCGCGCAATCCACTGGACAACTACAACGAAATCTCGTGTCACGGTTGCTACGTCTTCGATCGCACGGAAAAGACTGTTCATCGGCTTCTCGCCAGCGCCACGGTTCTTGCGACAGGTGGATTGGGCAGGATCTACCGAAACACGACGAACCCCATCGGTGCACGTGGTGACGGATTGGCGATGGCCCATCGGGCCGGGGCGCGCATCGCGAATGCGGAGTATGTTCAGTTTCATCCGACTGCACTCGCTGCGCCTGGTGCTGAAGGCTTGCTGATCAGCGAAGCTGTGCGTGGTGAAGGAGGTGTTTTATTGACACCTGAGCTGCATCCTTTCATGGAGCGTTATTCGCCGGAGTGGAAGGATCTCGCGCCGCGCGATGTGGTTGCCCGGGCGATTCATCACGAGATGGAAGCGCATGCCTACTCATACGTGTTGCTCGACGTCGCTTCACACATGCCCGCGGAGAAGATCCGCGAGCGTTTTCCTTTTATTTATGACCAGTGTTTGAAGGTCGGTCTCGACATCTCGCGTGAGCCGGTGCCGGTTGTGCCAGCGGCGCATTATTTTTGTGGTGGCGTGCTGGTGGATGAGTGGGCGCGTTCGACGATTCAAAACTTGTATGCGGTCGGTGAGATCAGTTGTACGGGTGTGCATGGCGCGAATCGGCTCGCTTCGACGTCGCTTCTCGAAGGACTTGTCTGGGGAAATCGTGCGGCGTTGGAGATTGATAGAGTGTTGAGTGAAGGGAATGGTCACATGCCGCGGTTCGAAGACATTCCGCCCTGGGACGAGAGTGGGTTGAGTGCCGATCCGGATCCGGCGCTAATCCAGGGCGACATGCAGACGATTCAGAACATCATGTGGCACTACGTCGGGCTCGTGCGTAGCGCCGATCGTTTGTCGCGTGCGATTCGCGAGCTGCGGCACTTGTGGAACGAGATCGAGACGTTTTACCGGACGACGAAGCTTTCCGACGGGTTGATTGGATTGCGCAACGCGGTAGAAGTGGCGCTCATCGTGGCGCAGGCGGCACAGCACAACCGTCAAAGCCGTGGCAGTCATTATCGACAAGACTCAGTGACGGTTACTGGGGATCGGCTGATATAGATGGATCGGAACGGGTGGCCACGGAGGGCCACCCCTACAGGTGTGGCGAGATGCTTGTATCAATTGTAGGGGTGGCCCTCCGTGGCCACCCGTGCGTCCGCGTCTAAAAATCTATCCATGTGCCCGCGTTCTGCGACTGTGCTTTGTGGTAGAGATAGTCGGCACTGACCACGTCTTCGATCGCGAGGCCGAGAGATTTGAAGAGCGTGATCTCAGTCGAGGAAGTGCGGCCGGTTTTTGTTCCGATCAGAAGCTCGCCGATCTCCCCTAAAATACTTTCAGGAGTGAGCAGTCCTTCTTTCGCAGCCAGCAAGTAATCACCTGCTTCGTTCAAAGCGGATTCACGCCGATCAATGAAGATGCGAGCCGCAGCCATCGTCGCGCTGTCGATCTCGCGTGAGTTGGGCGAGTGTGTCCCGATGGCGTTAACGTGCGCGCCGGGTGAAATCCAGTCTTTATTAATTACCGGCTCGAGTGACGATGTTGCTGTAACAATCACGTCCGCATCTCGCACCGCTTCCTCATTTGTTTCCACCGGCTCGATCGGAAATCCAACCTTCGGCTGCATCTCGCGCACGAGCTGCCGCGCGTGTTCGATGTTACGCGCAGCCACGCGCGCACGTGTGATTGTCCGCACTGCGGCGAGCGCTTCGAGATGTGTTCGCGCCTGCACGCCCGCGCCGATGATTCCCAATTGCTGCGCATCGTCACGCGCGAGCAGACGTGTTGCGACAGCCGAAACTGCCGCCGTTCGGATCGCCGTGATCTCCGAAGCATTCATGAGCGCAAGCAACTCACCGGTTTCGCGGCTGAACAACATCACCGCGCCCTGATGTGCGTCTTTACCTCTCCCCGGATTCTCGGGAAAGACGCAGATCGCTTTCAGTCCGAACGCGCCTTGCTCACCGGCTCGATACGCAGGCATCAATCCGAGCAGTCCGCGTGCTTCAGGTGGACGAACTATCGTGCGCAACGGTTGATACACCTCACCACGCGCGAGTGCCGCGAGAGCATCAGCCATCAGCTCGATGCAGTCTGGCATCGG
>Ga0105242_10001940_pt1 | contig 16279 bp, 27 predicted proteins | sample KBSM24metaG_FD_81521 | JGI IMG/M metagenome (GOLD analysis project Ga0105242, IMG submission 81521) | Miscanthus rhizosphere microbial communities from Kellogg Biological Station, Michigan, USA - KBS M2-4 metaG | ecosystem: Host-associated > Plants > Roots > Rhizosphere > Soil | place... | reverse complement strand
TGAAGAAAGCGACCAAGGGCAAACGGTAAGGAGAACGCCGCGTCGCGGCGGGTAGGGAGAGTTCGCATATGCCAACAGTCAAAATTCTGGACCTCACCAGCAAAGAAATCGGCGAGATCGAATTGAATGACATGGTCTTTGGCGTGCCCCTCAACGAGCCTTTGATTCATGAAGCCGTGCGCAGCTATCAGGCGAATCGGCGCCAGGGTACGTCGGCGACCAAGACCCGCGGCGATGTTTCGGGCGCAGGCCGAAAGCTGTGGCGGCAGAAGGGCACCGGACGCGCGCGTGTCGCGAGTTTGCGTTCACCGCTTTGGAAAGGCGGCGGCAACGCACACGGGCCGCAGCCGCGCGACTGGTCGTACAACTTGCCGAAGAAGATGCGCAAGCGCGCGATGTGCTCGGCGATTTCCGAGCGACTGCGCGAAGGCAATCTCGTTATTGTGAATGAGTTGAAATTCGATTCTCCTAAGACTCGCGAGTTCATCAACACCCTCGGCACTTTGAAGCTGAACGGCAAGACGCTGATTGTTGATTCGCTCAAGAACACGAACTTAATGCTGGCGTCGCGCAATGTGCAGACGACCAAGGTCGTGAACAGCTACGGCGTAAACATCTACGATCTGGTGAACCATCAGAAAGTAGTCTTGACGCCAAAGACAGTAGAAGAGCTGACTGGGATCTTGCAGCCGCGCGCGAAAGATGATGAGGAGCGCGAGTATCGTCCGCGCCCCAATGATCGAGAGGGCGACAACAGGCCACCACGAAGAATGCCGGGAAACAGAGGAGCGGCAGCATAAGCAATGCGAACCGTTTGGGACATTATCAAATCGCCGGTGATTACCGAGAAGGCGCTGGTGGCGAAAGAAGAGACGCAGGATCATCGTCAGCTTTTGACGTTCCGCGTCGATCGCCGCGCGACCAAGCCGGAGATCAAGTCGGCCGTCGAAACGATCTTCCAGGTGAAGGTTGACGACGTGCGCACCGCGAATTTCATGGGCAAGATGGCGCGCCGCGGACGCTTTGAAGGCCGCAAGCCTTCATGGAAGAAAGCCTACGTGACGTTGAAGAAGGGCGAGAAGCCAGTGGACTACGGCGAAGCAATCTAGGAATTGATTCATTGACTCGTTGTCTCAATGAATCAATGAACAAATGAATCAATAGTTATGGGCATTAAGAAGCTAACACCGACATCGCCGGCGCGCAGGTATCAAACTTACCTGACGCGCGACGAGTTGACGCCGAATGCGGCGCCTGAGAAGTCTCTGCTCGAGCCGAAGACGCGCATTTCAGGTCGCAACAACGATGGCCGGATCACGGTGCGTCGTCGTGGCGGCGGCCACAAACGTTTTTATCGTGTGATCGATTTCAAGCGCGACAAGGACGGCGTGCCGGGCCGCGTGACGCAGATTGAATACGATCCGAATCGCTCGTCAAACATCGCGCTGGTGACTTATCTCGACGGCGAGAAGCGCTACATCATCGCGCCGGTCGGGTTGGAAGTTGGCAAGACGATCGCCAGCGGCGAGGACGCTGACATTTTGCCGGGAAATACTTTGCCGATTCGGAATATTCCGCTGGGCACGCAGATTCACAACATTGAATTGCGGCCGGGCAAAGGCGGGCAGATGGCGCGCGTGGCCGGTTCGTTCGCTCAGCTGCTCGCGAAGGAAGGTCTGTACGCGCAGTTGCGCATGCCTTCGGGAGAAGTTCGACGCGTGCCGGTTGAGTGTCGCGCGACTGTCGGCCAGGTGGGCAACGTCGAGCACGAAAACATTTCGTTGGGCAAGGCCGGTCGATCGCGTTGGAAAGGAATTCGTCCGCACGTGCGCGGCGTGGCGATGAACCCGGTCGATCACCCGCACGGCGGTGGTGAAGGAAAAACTTCCGGCGGCCGTAATCCGGTGACGCCCTGGGGTCAGCCGACGCGCGGTTACAAGACGCGTCACAACAAGCGTACGAAGAAGATGATCGTGAGAGATCGGAGAGTCAAATAGATTGAGTCATTTGAATCATTGGTTCATTGAATCAATGACTAAATGAATCAATGAGCAAATCACGTTATGCCACGTTCAGTTAAAAAAGGTCCCTGGATCGATAAGGGCATTCGCAAGATGGTCGAGCGGGTTCGCGCGGGCGGCCAGCGACCGCAAGTGATCAAGACCTGGTCGCGCCGGTCGACGATTACACCTGACATGGTTGGGCTAACATTCGGCGTGCACAACGGCAAGCGCCACATTCCGATCTACGTCACTGAGAACATGGTCGGACACAAGCTTGGCGAATTTGCGCCGACACGCACTTTCAAAGGTCACTCGGGGACAAAGGCTGAGAAGGCAGAGAAGACCACGAAGGTCGCGCCGGCCGGCGGTAGTGCTCCGGCAGCAGCGCCCGCGGCGTAAGAGGGATTTATCCATTGACTCATTGAACCATTGACTGATTGAAAAGCAATGAATCAATGAACCGATGAAACAATGACTCAATAGTTTTTGGACTATGGAAGCAAGAGCAAGCGCAAAATATTTACGTGGATCGCCGCAGAAAGCGCGGCTGGTCATCGACATGATCCGCGGCAAGAACGTCAATCAGGCGTTGGCGATCCTGCGCTATTCAAACAAGCGCGCCGCACTCGGCATCGAGAAGTGCGTGAAGTCGGCGATCGCAAACGCGAACGAAGCGGCTGAGAAGGCAAACATCTCGGTCGATCCGGACGAGCTTTGGTTGAAAGCGGCTTACGTCGACGATGGTCCGACCAAGAATCGCCGTCGCCTGCGACCGGCGCCGCAGGGGCGCGCATTTCGCCAGCAGCGTCACTTTTGTCACGTGACGATTCTGCTTTCGAGTGACGAGCCTGGCGAAAATGGAAAGAAGGAAGTTTCGGCTGCGCCAACTACAAGCAAGAAAGCGAAGCGTGGTGGCGCTGCGGCCGCGCCCAGGCAGAAGCGCGGAGAGAAAACTGCGACCGCAAAAGCGGCAGCGCCGGAAGTGAGCGAGGTTCCGGCGAAGAAGGCCGCCACGAAAAAGAGCGGCGCGAAGAAAGCTGTGTCGAAATTGGGCAGCGCACTGAAGAGAAAGAAGAAGACGGACGAGTAGCTTCCAGTTTTCAGGTTTGTTAATTGAGAACTGCAACGGATTAGGAAGAGTGAATCTGAGATTTTAAATTCCAGATTCCAATTTCAAGAGGAGTAGCGATTGGGCCAAAAAGTTCATCCATACGGTTTTCGGCTTGGCTATAACAAGGACTGGCACTCGCACTGGTTTGCGAAAAAGCAGTACGGCGACTTCCTGATTGAAGACCTGCGGCTGAAGCGCGAGCTGAAGAAGCGCTTCACTGGCGCGGGCGTCTCGCACGTGGACATTGAGCGCGCGGCGAACCGTCTGAAGATCATCATCTACACGTCGCGGCCCGGCATCATCATCGGCCGCAAAGGGGCGGAGATCGACAAGCTGAAAGGCGACATCTCTTCCCGCACCGGTCGTGAAGTGCTGGTTTCGATTCAGGAAATTCACAAGCCTGAGCTGAACGCGCAGTTGCAGGCTGAGAAGATCGCGGCGCAGCTCGAGAAGCGAATTGCTTTCCGCCGCGCGATGCGCAAAGCCGTCGAGGAATCGCTCCGGTTTGGCGCGCAGGGAATCAAGGTGAAAGTCAGTGGCCGTCTGAATGGCGCGGAAATCGCCCGCAGTGAGTGGCACTTGCAGGGGCAGCTTCCGCTGCACACTTTGCGCTCGGATGTTGATTACGGATTCGCCGAAGCCAACACGACATTCGGCATCATCGGCGTCAAAGTTTGGATTTATCGGGGACAGATTCTCGATGCGAAAGCGGCGATGGCGCGCGGCACCGGCACGGATCCGATGAATGAAACTCCGCGCCCGCGTGAAGGTCGCGCCCGGCCGCGTCCACGCAGAGAAAGGACCGAGGAGTAAGACGCCATGTTGATGCCGAAAAAAGTTAAGCATCGTAAGCAGATGCGCGGCCGCATGACGGGCGTCGCCAATCGCGGCAGCATGATCAGCTTCGGCGAGTACGGTCTGAAGACTTTGGAAGCTGCGTGGATCACCGATCGTCAAATTGAAGCGGCGCGTATTGCGATGACGCGTCATATTAAACGCGGCGGCAAGATTTGGATTCGCATGTTTCCCGACAAGCCAGTGACCAAGAAGCCGGCGGAAACGCGCATGGGCAAAGGCAAAGGTGCTCCCGAATATTGGGTGGCGGTCGTGAAACCGGGTCGCATCCTTTACGAGATTGAAGGTGTTGATGAAAAGACTGCGCGCGAAGCGATGAAGCTGGCGTCCCAGAAACTGCCCGTGAAGACGAAGTTTGTGACGCGAGCCGACCAAGAGGGAGGCGCGATCTAAAAGTTAAGAGTTTCGAGTTTGGAGTTTCGAGTTGCCGAACGATAAACAACTCGAAACACGAAACTCGAAACCAGAAACTGCGAGCGAAGCGAACGATGAAACGACGCGAAGAAGTTGATAAGTACCGCGATATGGCCGTGGAGGACTTGCAGGCCGAAGCCGCGCGCCTGAAAGAGTCTCTGTTCCGCTTGAATTTCAAGTTGGCGCTGGGGGAAATCGACGCGGTGAAAAAGATGCGGCAGGAGAAGAAGGCTTTAGCGCGGCTGCGTACGATTGCGCGTGAGCGCGAAGTGCAGGCGAGCAAGTAGCAGCTGAATCCAAATTCAAGATTCAAGAGTCCAGAATCGAGATTGAAGATAGATGTTTAGACGAAAGAAAAAAGACGAACCGACTGACGCGCCGCAAACGCCGGAAGCGACCGCAGGAAGCGCGAGTACCGATACGCCGGAAGCTTCGGCAGCCGCGGAAACAGACGCAGCTACCGCTAAGACTTCTGCGAGCGCTGCGGCTGAAGTGGCCGCAACCGAATCCGCCGATGCAGGCGCGCAAGGTAACGGCACGACCCGGAAGAGTAGTCGCGGAAATCGCGTGCAAAAGGTCGGCACCGTCTCGTCGGACAAAATGCAGAAGACCGTCGTGGTGCGGGTCGACCGCCAGGTGCTGCATCCAAAGTATCGCCGTTACGTGCGCCGCACATCGAAGTTCATGGCGCATGACGATCTGGGAGCGACAGTCGGTGATCGCGTGCGCATCGTTGAGACGCGGCCACAGTCGGCAAAGAAACGCTGGCGCGTAATTGAAATTGTTCAGAAGGCAGCGAAGTAGTGATTGGTAAATCGTAAATAGTGAATAGACCGCTGGGCTAACACTCCATTTACGATTCACGATTAACGATTTACGGGTTTAGATCATGATACAGATGCAGACCTCGCTGGAGGTCGCTGACAATTCGGGAGCACGGCGCGTCGAGATGATCATGGGCATCGGCGGCTCGACCGGCGCGATCGCCAGTCTCGGCGATCGCATCAAAGTCACCGTGAAAGAAGCTTCACCCGACGGCGCGGTGAAAAAAGGCACGGTGCAGGACGCGGTGATTGTGCGCACGCGCAAAGAAGTGCGCCGTCGCGATGGAACCTACATCCGGTTCGATCAGAACGCCGCGGTGCTAATCAAGGAAGACGGAACACCGATCGGTACGCGCGTGTTTGGACCGGTGGCGCGCGAGCTGCGCGACAAGAACTACATGAAGATTGTTTCGCTGGCGCCGGAAGTTATTTGAAGTAGCGCAAATTGCGAGTGGTAAGAATATGAAGGGAACTAAACGAGCCAAACTCAGAAAGAACGATCAGGTGGTCGTGATCGCGGGCCGCGACAAAGGCAAGCGCGGTCGCGTGCTGGCCGTCGCGCCTGACAAGGGCAAGATTAAAGTTGAGGGCGCTGGCATGATCAAGCGTCATCAGAAAGCCGCGGGCAATCGCGGGGGCGGCATCATTGATCGCGAATCGTGGCTCAGCATTTCAAATGTGATGGTCGTCGATCCGCAATCAGGCAAGCCTTCGCGCGTGCGTTACCAAGTTGATGGCGACACGAAAAACCGGACGGCAGCGGCAAGCGGGCACGCGATCGAAAGCAAGTAACAGATTGATTCATTGGCTCATTGATTCATTGGATCAATGAACAAATGAACCAATAAGTAAATCGAAACAATGGCAGCAAGACTTAAACAGCGTTATCAAAAAGACATCGCGCCGTCGATTGCGAAGGAGTTCGGCATCAAGAACCCGATGGCGATTCCGCGCCTCGAGAAAATTGTGCTCAACATGGGCATGGGCGAGGCGATTGCCAATTCGAAGGTGCTCGACACCGCCGTCGCAGAGTTAACTTCGATTGCCGGTCAGAAGCCGGTAATCACAAAGGCGAAGAAATCGATCGCGAGCTTTAAGCTGCGCCAGGGAATGCCGATTGGTGTGATGGTGACGCTGCGCGGCGATCGCATGTACGAATTCTTTGACCGGTTGGTGTCGGTGGCGCTGCCGCGTGTCAGAGACTTCCGGGGCGTCTCGCCGAAAGCGTTCGACGGTCGCGGCAACTACACAATCGGAATTCGCGAGCAGCTCATTTTTCCGGAGATCGATTTCAATAAGGTCGATAAGCAGCGCGGCATGAATATTTCGATTGTCACGAGCGCTCGCAACGACGAGCAGGCGCGAGCTTTGTTGAAGAGTTTGGGAATGCCCTTTAGGCAGTGACTGGTGATACCTGAGAGTTTATGGCAAAGAAATCATTAATCGCGAAAGCTAATCGCAAGGCGAAGTTTTCTTCGCGCCAGTATACGCGGTGCCGCCGCTGTGGCCGGCCGCGTGGTTACCTGCGCAAGTTTCACTTGTGCCGCATTTGTTTTCGCGAACTGGCGCTGCAGGGACAGATTCCCGGCGTCGTAAAGAGTAGCTGGTAAGGACATTGTCGATTTCTGATTGCCGATTTCCAAGTGAAATCAATCGGCAATTGGCGATTGACAATCGAAAATGGAGTTTCTAAGGAATGACTGATCCTATTGCCGACATGTTGGCGCGAATTCGGAATGCCGTTTCCGCCAAGCACTCGCGCGTTGATGTTCCGGCTTCAAAGCTGAAACTGGAAATCGCCCGCATCCTCAAAGAGGAAGGGTACATCAATAACTTCGTCCTCAAGGGCGAGGGAGCGAAGCGCCTGATTCGCATTTTCCTGCGCTATGACGCGCGCGGGACCTCTTCGATTACGCACTTGCAGCGCGTGTCGCGGCCGGGGCGCAGAGTATACGTCGGTTCGCATCAGATTCCGCGCGTGCTGGGTGGCTATGGCATCAACATCGTTTCGACCTCGCGTGGTCTGATGAGTGGCAAGACGGCACGCAAGGAAAACATTGGCGGCGAAGTGCTGGCAGAAGTTTACTGAGCAAAAACGACCTTTGGTCTTTGTACTTTGATCTTTGCTTTTGTTCTTTCAAAGTACCAAGCACAAAGTACAAAGCACATTTTTTAAGCTATGTCTCGCATTGGTAGAAAACCGATATCGATTCCGAAGGGCGTCACGGTCACGATCAAAGATCGTGAGTTGGAAGTGAAGGGCACGAAAGGCGTCCTGAAAACGCCGATTCCCGAAGGAATCAAGTTTAAGCAGGAAGAGGAAACGCTTGTCGCCGAACGTGGCTCCGATGAGCAGGCGGCGCTGCATGGCCTCGCGCGCGCGCTCGCGAACAACGCGATCAAGGGCGTGACCGAAGGGTTCTCGCGGCAGATGGACATCGTGGGCGTCGGCTATAAAGCCGACGTGCAGGGCAAGAAGATTGTTTTCTCGCTCGGCTATTCGCACCCGATTGATTTCCCGTTGCCGGAAGGTATCGAAGCGAAGGCCGAACGTCTGACGACAAAAGGTAATATTCAGCAGTATCAGACGACGTTGACGGTTTCCGGAATCGACAAGCAGAAGCTCGGTCAGGTTTGCGCTGAGATGCACAAGCTGCGCAAGCCCGACGCATACAAAGGCAAGGGCGTGCGTTACGCGGATGTGCCGATTAAGTTGAAACCCGGGAAAACCGGTAAGTAGTATTGCCGATTTTGATTTGCCGATGTTCGATTGGTTTGTCGCGGAAAATAAATTGGCAATCCGTGATTGGCAAACGGCATTAAGTGAAATGAGCAACAGAAACAGAGCAGAAGTTCGAAGCGCCGTGCACAGCCGCATTCGGCGCAAAGTGCGCGGCACGACTGCGCGGCCACGCCTCGCCGTCTATCGCAGCTTAAACCACATCTATGCGCAGATCATCGATGATGAGAAGGCGCAGACACTGGCTTCAGCTTCGACGACGGAAAAAAGCCTGGGCGTGAGCACGGGCGGCAACGTTGAAGCCGCAAAGAGAGTCGGACAGGCAATCGCAGAACGCGCATTGGCTGCCGGCATTAGCAGCGTTGTGTTCGATCGCGGTGGCTATCTGTATCACGGTCGGGTGCGTGCGTTGACCGATGCAGCGCGAGCGGCAGGTCTGAACAAGGACGAAGCGGTCGAAGCGGAAGCTGCTACGGAAGAGCCAGCGGCGGCAGAAGCAGCGCCCGCAGTTGAAGCGAAGCCGAAGAAGCGTAAAGCGAAAGAGCCGAAAGAATAGTAATGAGACAACCGAAGCAGAGAATCGCTCCACAGGGCCTGGATCTGAAAGATCAGGTCATCTCGATTAACCGCGTGACGAAAGTTGTCAAAGGCGGTAAGAATCTTTCGTTCGCGGCGCTCGTCGTCGTCGGTGATGAGTCTGGACATGTCGGCTTTGGCACCGGCAAAGCGCGCGAAGTGCCTTTGGCGATCAAAAAAGGTGTCGAGGCGGCGAAGAAGAATCTGATCCGCGTGCCATTGATTGAGAATACTCTCCCCCATCAATTGATTGGCCGCTTTGGTTCAGGCCGTGTGTTGATGAAACCGGCGTCGCAGGGAACCGGCGTGATTGCCGGCGGCGCAGTTCGCGCGGTGATGCAAGCTGCGGGTGTGCGCGACGTGCGCACAAAAGTCCTGGGTTCGACGAATCCGCACAATGTTGTGCGCGCGACCTTCGATGGCTTATTGCGGATGAAAGATCCGTTTGAAGTAGCGCGGCTGCGCGGCAAACAAGTAGAAGAACTCTAAAACAGTTTTCAATTTTGGGTTCTTGGTTTTGATTTATGGCGAAGAAGCAGAACAAAGAAGCGGCAAACGCGAAGATCAAGATTCAGTACTACCGCAGCGTGATCGCTTTCCCGAAAACGCAGAAAGAAATGGTGCGCAGCCTGGGCTTGCGCAAACTGAATCAAGTCGTCGAGCGGCCGGACACGCCGTCGATGCGCGGGACGGTTGCGAAAGTACCGCACCTTTTAAGAATCATCGAATAGGTCTTTGGTCTTGAAAAGACACCAAAGGCCAAAGACCAAAGACCAAAGACCAAAGAGTCATGACGTTATCACTTAACAACTTACATCCAGCCAAGGGCTCGACGCACAAGAAAAAGCGTCTCGGCCGCGGTCCCGGCACGGGTCTGGGCAAGACGGCGGGCCGTGGTCACAAAGGCCAGAAGTCGCGTTCGGGTTATTCTTCGAAGACCGGATTCGAAGGCGGCCAGATGCCGCTGCATCGTCGTCTGCCCAAGCGTGGCTTCACCAACATTTTCAAGAAACACTGGATCGAGGTCAGACTCGATGCGCTGGAAAACAGCTTTGCGGCAGATGCCGAGATCACACCGGAAGTCCTGCACAAGCGCGGCATTATCAAGAAAGCCAAACATGACATCGTTGTGCTCGGGAACGGTAACGTGACGAAAGCGCTGAAAGTTTCAGCGCATCGATTTACCAAGAGCGCACGCGAAAAAATCGAAAAGGCGGGCGGAACCGCAAGCTTGATCGGGGCATAGAGTTGTGGCTGTGCTTTGTACTTTGATCTTTGTACTTTGATCGGTGATTCAAATTGGCAGTAACGTCAAAGTGCTAAGAACAAAGCACGCAGCACAAAGCACGTCTTTCTTATGGAAAAATTTCTAGCGGCCATTCGCAACATGTTCAATGTCCCGGATCTGCGCAAGCGGATCTTTTTCACTTTGGGCATCCTGGCGATCTACCGTCTTGGCGCGCACGTTTCGGCCCCGGGGATTAACAAAGATCGGCTCGACGTGGTCTGGCATGACGTCAGCGGCACGTTGCTCGGCGTGCTGGATCTTTTCTCAGGTGGCAACTTCCGTCTGATTTCAGTTTTTGCGCTGGGGGTTACGCCGTACATTACCTCGTCAATCATTCTTCAATTGATGACCGTCGTTTCGCCGCAGTTGAAGAAGCTGCAGGAAGAAGGCGAGATGGGCCGGCAGAAGATCAATCAGTGGACGCGTTACTTGACGGTTGGATTGGCGGCTTTGCAAACAACCTTTGTCGCTCACTGGTTGCAGATCAACGGCGTGGGCGCTCCGACGTGGGGATTCTTACTTTCGACGATTTTAACGCTCACGACGGGAACCATATTCGTGATGTGGCTCGGCGAGCAGATCACTGAGCGTGGAATCGGTAACGGCATCTCCCTACTGATTTTCGCCGGTATCGTCATTGGTTTGCCGCGCGGCGTGCAGCAGGTGATGGGTCGAGTCAGCAGTGGCGACACGATGGAGATTGTCGGCGTCATCGCGATGGTTCTGGCACTGGTCGCAATTATCGCATTCATCGTTTTCGTTGAATCAGCGCGCCGCAAGATTGCGGTCAGCTATGCTAAGCGTCACGTTGGCCGCCAGATGGTGGGCGGGCAACAGACAACGATGCCCCTGAAGCTGAACATGGGCGGCGTGATTCCCGTGATTTTCGCTTCATCCGTACTGTCGATGCCGCAGAGTCTGTTCTCAGCTTTTCCGCCGAAGAACCCTAATAACTGGTACGGCGGCATCTTCAAATTCTTCCAGTTGTTCCATGCGGGCGATCCTTACTACGAACTGATCTTTTTGTCGCTAATTATTTTCTTCACCTTCTTCTATGTATCGATCGTCTTCAATGTGGAAGAGGTCGCTGATAATCTGCGTAAACATGGCGGGTTTATGCCCGGCATTCGCCCAGGGCGCCAAACTGCGGAATACCTGAACACCATTCTCACGCGCCTGACGTTTGTCGGCGCGATTTATCTGGCGCTGGTCGCATTCTTGCCGCAGTTCATGTTGAGTGGTTACAAGGTCGGACGCCTACCGTTCATCGGTGCGTGGCTCGAATCATTCGTGACTACGACGCCCGGGCTCGGATGGATTCCGAACGGCATGGGTTATCAATTTTATTTCGGCGGCACGAGCCTGCTGATTCTTGTCGGCGTGGCGATGGACACCGTTGCGCAAATTGAAGCGCAGCTTGTGATGCGCAACTACGAAGGCTTTCTCGGCACTGGCGGAAGACTGCGCGGGCGCAGGGCCTAGAGCATTTTAGATTTGCGATTACAGATTTTCGATTGGATTTAGCGGTCAGCTGACGAGCAGTTCAAATCGCAAATCAACGATCCAAAATCGAAAATGCCAACCATCATCGTGTTAATGGGCGCGCCCGGTGCCGGCAAAGGCACCCAGGCGCGCTTGCTGCAAGAGCGGTTGAGTCTGCCGCAGATTTCAACCGGCGACATTTTTCGCTCTCTGGCGGAAGCGAATACACCGTTGGCTAATGAAGTGCGGGAAATTCAACAGGGAGGCCGATTGATTCCCGATCGGGTGGTGATTCGCGTCGTCGCAGAGCGAACGTCGCAGGACGATTGTCGCAACGGTTACATCCTCGACGGGTTTCCGCGCACCGCCGCGCAAGCCGAGATGCTCGAACATCTTGCCGAGCGACAAGGAAACGGCATCAAAGCGATTCTGATCGATGTGCCGACTGAATTGCTGCTAAAGCGCTTGACCGGTCGTCGCACGTGTCCGGTTTGCGGTGAGATTTACAACATCTATTTCAAGCCGCCGAAATTTGATAATCGCTGCGACCAGCATCCCGAAAGGGAGCTGTTTCAGCGCGCGGACGATACCCCGGAGAAGATTCAGGTGCGGCTCGAGACTTACGCAAACGAAACCGCGCCGTTGCTGGATTACTACGAGCGCAGCAATCGGCTACACCGGATTGATGGAACGCGTGGGGTCGAAAAGATTTACGCGGACGTTCAGCGAGTTTTAGGCTAACAAATGATCATCGGGAAGTCGCGAAAGGAGATCGACAAAATGCGCGCTGCCGGCCAATTGGTGGGTAGCGTCTTGCAGGCGTTGCGCAAGATGGCGGGGCCCGGCGTGACAACTCTCGAAATCAACGATGCGGCTGACCAGATGATTCGCGATGCGGGAGCGTATCCGACGTTCAAGGGCTACAACGGCTTTCCGTATTCGATCTGCGCGTCCGTGAACGAACAGGTCGTGCACGGCTTTCCATCGAAATACGAACTGAAGGACGGTGACATCTTTTCGATCGATGTCGGCGTTACGCTCGAAGGCTTTGTGGGCGATACGGCGACCACAGTTGCGATTGGACACGTGAGCGACGAATTGTTGAAGTTAATTCGCGTGGCTGAAGAGAGTTTGCAACTGGCGATCGATAACTGTCGCGCAGGAAATCACATCGGCGACATAGGACATGTCGTCCAGCAGCACGCCGAGTCGCACGGTTACTCGATTGTGCGCGACTACGTCGGCCATGGCATCGGTCGACGCATGCACGAGGATCCGCAGATTCCGAACTACGGAAAGCCCGGCAAGGGGGCGAAAATCCGTACCGGTTACGTCTTTGCGGTCGAGCCGATGATTAATATCGGTTCCCATCACACCAAAACCCTGAAAGATGGATGGACTGTCGTGACTCTGGACGGGAAGCCGAGCGCGCACGTTGAACACACGATTGCGGTCACCGAGGAAGGCCCGGAAGTCCTTACGCTGGTTAAAGAAGCCGCGAGTACTGATTCGAAGATCGCGGCCGCTTAAACGGTTCGCACCACGGCTTGGCAATTGCTTGGGGCGCGTGATAGTATCCAAAGTTTGCCACTAAAGGCGGAATTGCGCCCATGGCTGTATGGCGAAGGAAGAAGCGATAGAAGTCATGGCCAGGGTCCTTGAGACTCTGCCGAACGCGATGTTTCGAGTGGAACTTGAGGACAATCAGCATCAGGTGCTCGCGCATATTTCGGGAAAGATGCGCAAGCATTTCATTAGAATTCTTCCGGGTGATCGAGTTTTGGTTGAGTTGTCTCCCTACGATCTCAACCGTGGGCGCATTACATATCGTTATAAGTAACCGGTATTGAACATGAAAGTTCGGGCTTCCGTCAGAAAAATTTGCGATAAGTGCAAGGTGATTCACCGCAAAGGCGTAGTGCGCGTGATCTGCACGAATCCCAAGCACAAGCAGAGACAGAAATAGGAGTGAACGAAGATTGAGTTTTGCGTTCGTCCGTTTGGCCGCAATGCAAGATTCAAGATTCAAAATCTAAAGATGGCTCGTGTAGCAGGTGTTGATCTTCCGCCGAATAAGCGCGCTGAGATCGGTCTTACATACATTTACGGAATCGGTCGATCGCGCTCTGCGTCGATTTTGAATGAAGCGCAGGTCAACGTTGACACTCGCGTACGTGACCTGAGCGAGGAAGAGCTGAGTCGTATTCGCTCAATCCTTGAGGCGCAGGGCGAAATCGAAGGCGATCTGCGCAAGCGCATTCAGATGGACATCAAACGTCTGATGGATATCGGCGCTTATCGTGGCCTGCGTCATCGTCGCGGACTTCCGGTACGCGGTCAACGTACGCACACAAATGCGCGCACCCGCAAGGGCCCACGTCGCGCCACGGTCGCCAAGAAGAAAGCGCCTGGTAAGAAATAATGGCAAAAGCAGCAGCAGCGGGTGGCAAGAAAAAGGTCTTCCGCAAAAAAGAGAAGAAAAATATCCCGGCTGGTATCGCGTACATCGCGGCGTCGTTCAACAACACGATGATCTCGATTACCGATCTCGAAGGAAACCTGGTTGCGCAGTCCTCTTCGGGCGCGCGTGGTTTCCGCGGATCGCGCAAAGGGACTCCGTTCGCGGCGCAGCAGGCAGCATATGAAGCCGCGCGCAAAGCGATGGAAGCAGGCATGCAGCAATGCGAAGTGCGCGTGAAGGGACCGGGTGGTGGTCGCGAATCGGCGATTCGCGCCATCAACAATGCCGGAATTCGCGTGACCGCAATTCGCGACACGACGCCGATTCCGCATAACGGATGTAGACCGCCGAAGCGGCGGCGGGTGTAGGCCATTGCCGATTTGCGATTGCCAATTGTCGACTGGCAAAACGCGTTATTGAATCGGCAATTGGAAATCGACAATTGGCAATTACATTGACCTAAAGGATGAAGGGTCGCGGTTTTTGAGATTTCAAATTTGAAATCTCAAATTCAAAAGAAAGCGACCTGTAAACTTTTCCGTCTAAGTCGTTAGTAGACTGGAGGCAGAACGATTGGCTAGGTATCGAGATGCGGTGTGCCGGCTGTGCCGCCGCGAAGGCGCAAAACTTTTCCTCAAGGGCGACCGTTGCTACAAACCATCTTGTCCGATTGAAAAGCGCGGCACACAACCGCCCGGACAACACGGCAATTCCATGCGTCGCGGTAAAGCGTTGGCGGGTTACGGCCAGCAGCTTCGCGAAAAGCAGAAGGTCAAACGAATTTATTTCATTCTCGAAGGGCAGTTCCGAAATTACTTCGAACGCGCCGCGCGTATGAAGGGCATCACGGGCGAGAACCTTTTGTTCTTGCTGGAGCGTCGCTTGGACAATGCGATCTATCGCGCGGGCTTTTCGACGTCGCGGCGGCAGGCGCGTCAGCTCGTCAATCACGGGCACGTGCTGGTCAACGACCGCAAAGTAGACATTCCTTCATATCAGGTGAAATCAGGCGACATGCTCACGGTGAAGGACGCGAGCCGCAAGAACGTGCACGTTGAAGGCGCGTGGCAGACAGCGGCCGGTCGTGGGCGTCCCTCGTGGATTTCCGCAGGCGGCTCCGACATGACGGCGTCGATTACCGGGCTGCCGACGCGTGACGACATTGATCGCTCGATTAACGAGCAACTGATTGTGGAGCTTTATAGCAAGTAGTTAATACGCGCGTGCGCGCCGTGCGACTGCGCAGCACACGGCTCGCGCGCTTCTCCTCAAGCATCGACGGTAAGTTATGGATCAAAATAATCTTTGGACAGGATTTCAGATGCCGCGGCGTTTGGCGGCAGACAGTGACACGCTCACCGAACGTTTCGGCCGATTTTCGGCACAACCATTCGAGCGTGGCTTTGGTACGACGATAGGCAATTCGCTGCGACGCGCATTGCTTTCTTCGATTGAAGGCGCCGCGATCACCGCGGTGAAGATCGAAGGCGTTGAGCACGAGTTCTCTTCGATCAAAGGAACCGTCGAAGACGCCACCGACGTCATTCTCAACTTGAAGCAGGTGCCGTTCAAGCTGCACGGCAACGAGCCGAAGACGTTGACGATCTCCAAAACGGGCGCGGGCGAAGTCAGTGCCGGCGATATCCAGGCGGACGCCGACGTCGAGATTCTCGACCCAACGGTGCACATCGCGACGCTTAGCAGCGGCGGCTCTCTGAATATCGAGATGCGCCTCAAGCGGGGTCGCGGATACGTTTCTGCGGATCGCAACTTCGACGAAGACCTTTCGCTCGGATACATTCCGATCGACTCGGTGCACACGCCGGTCAAGAAAGTGAATTATGCGGTTGACGCAGCCCGGCTCGGACAGAACACCGAATACGACAAGCTGACGATCGAAGTCTGGACCGACGGATCGATTAAGCCCGACGACGCCATCGGCCTGGCCGCAAAGTTAATCAAAGATCACATGGCGATCTTTATTAACTTTGAAGAAGACACTGAAGATTACAGCTATCAACAGGCTGAGCGCGCGCCTTTGCCGCGCAACGATCAACTCGATCGTTCGGTCGATGAACTGGAGTTGTCGGTGCGTTCTTATAATTGTTTGAAGAACGCCGGCATCAAAACCATTCGCGACCTCGTGCAGCGTTCCGAGCGCGAGATGCTGGCCACCAAGAATTTCGGCAAAAAGTCACTCGGCGAGATCCGCGACATTCTGCGCGGCATGGGTCTGGATTTTGGCATGCAATTCGACGAGCAGGGCAATCCGATTCCGGGCACGGGCGACAGCGAAATGGGATTTGAAGGCGGCGACGAAGGCGAAGGCGAAGCCGGCGAAGACGAATTTGAAACGGCGGTGCAGTAGAACAATTTGTGGCACGCGCATCTTGCGCGTGATCACGGGCGAGACGCCCGTGTCACATGGAAGTAGAACAAGTCATGCGTCATCGAAAGGCACATCGAAAACTAGGACGAGACACGGAGCATCGCATCTCGATGTTGCGAAATCTGGCGACGTCCCT
>Ga0105242_10001939_pt1 | contig 16280 bp, 19 predicted proteins | sample KBSM24metaG_FD_81521 | JGI IMG/M metagenome (GOLD analysis project Ga0105242, IMG submission 81521) | Miscanthus rhizosphere microbial communities from Kellogg Biological Station, Michigan, USA - KBS M2-4 metaG | ecosystem: Host-associated > Plants > Roots > Rhizosphere > Soil | place... | reverse complement strand
CGAAGAAGAAGAGTTAGCAGAAATTGAAAATCATTCATATGATACAATAGAAGAGGAGGAAGATGACGATGACGATGAGGAACAAGTCAATGAATCAGATGAAGAAGAAAAAAAGGAAAGTGACGATAAAAAGAAAAGTGACGATAAACCTAACAAAAAGAGAAGTAAAAATGATGATGATGATCAACCAAAGAAAAAGAGAAAAGTAGAAACAGACAAAAAACAGGAATTCACGATTACATAATAAATAATGCCTAGTGTTCAGTCTTCCAAAAAAATTGCATATGCGTTTTTAATTGTATTTTTTATCTTGGAAATTCTATTCATTTATTTAGCGATCGTTGACAATACATCTTGGTCAGTATTGGCAGTCCTTTTTGGTATTGCAATCATAGTTGATCTAATACTAATTAGACGGCGTTAATATAAATTTATGTTAATATAAATGTACATTTTCCTTGTCTAACCAACCACGTGTTTCTTCAGTCTCAACAAACCACTTCTGTCCACCTCTTTGACATGCAAATGTTCCACATTCTACCTCTATGCTTTGTTCTTCGATATTAACATCGACTGCAAGAAGTGGTGTAAAATAGTCACCCGTGCCACATATACAGCCTTGAGAATAAACTAATGTAACACCTTGTGTTTTGATAAGTTGTTGTAATTTTAAATATTCTTTAGCAACATCAAGTTTATCAAGTCCCTTTTTACCCTTTTCTGTTAATTCATAGTGTGGTACAGAGCGAGTTTTGCTTGTGCCTTGATGATAGTGACAACACACTTCATTGGACATTTCTAGAATGAATGGATGACAATACTAACGAATCTGAATAAATGACAATACTAATGAATCTGAATAAATTACAATACTAACGAATCTGAGTAAATGACAATACTAACGAATCTATTGTATTTAATAACGGATTTTCCGCCCACTTGTTTGGTACTGTGTAATTTTGTTCACGAGCCCGAATATACAGACGCGTTCGTCGTGCAATGGTACGAACATCTTCGTACGGAAAACCACATGTGTCAAACAATGCATCAAATGCTTTCACCAAATCAGCACATGGAATTTTATCCCCAGTGTTAAATAACCGTGTCCACGTCAACTTCGAATCAGATGGCCACGGAAGTGGTAAGTTATGGTAATAAAACTGCATGGTTAACCGTACACCAAGAACGTCGTGATTAACATGTTCCAAATCGTTTGCGCCATACAAGAAACGTCGCAGCACAACACCCACCATATCATTTGGCCAAACTGTTCTCAGTGGAGTGAGAATTTCGTCGCGTGTCTTTCGATCGCAACCATTAACGAATAAAGTCTTCACATATACACCCTCCAGACGTAATTGTGGCAAGGCATCCACAATGGCTGTTGCGAGCTGACCATTGCTGTATGATAATAATTGAGAAGCAGAAGTAGCCATTTCGAAAAATGGCTTTGAATAAAATATATTATCTAGATTGCTGCCGATATTCGATTAATATATTTAGAATTCGATTATACACGTCTAGATAATTCACTTTTCGAATTTTATGTTGACTGCAGCGCAAACGGTCGCCTTGGGTATCAATCCTTATGCTGCTTACGGTGCGTGTGAACTACGATCAGAATCGTACGCTGATCTTTTACAGAAATTGAACAAGGAAGACAGTAAAAATCAAACACTCAGCGAAGCTGAACGCAAAGCTGACACGTCAGGTTTGTCCAATGAACTAAAACGTGCGTACGATACGTGCTTTGGTACAAATGTGAAATGGTTACGACCTTTCGAAGCACTTGCGTTAGTTGAAAAGGAAGAAGCTGCATTATTTGGAAAAAGAAAAAGTGGTAAAACGTGCGGACAAACGAAAAAGTTAGAAACGGAAGGATTCGAACCTCCGACCTTCGGCTCATGGGGCCGACGCGCTGCCACTGAGCTACGTTGTGAAAAAGGTGAAATTTTAGTGAGAGAAGTACGACCAGGACAAGTATCTGATGAACCTCTACAAGAGGTGTATAAAGTATTTCCCGCGAAAAGAGGTACAGAGGAATCTACGGTGTCTGAAATGAAAAGAGGTGAATGCCAAACATCCGAAGAGGCCAACACGGACACACCTACTACAGAACAAGAGCAAGAACTAACATCCAAAGAGAATGATAGACTAACCGAACTGGAAGAAAAGGCTCAAACCGGTACACTTACTACAGACGAAGAGAAAGAGTTACAAAAAGCAATGAATGAGATGATGAGAAAACATGATATATCAAATTTTTTAACCCCAGAAGACGAAGCAAGAATATCCGAAATTGAGCAACAAATGAAAAGAGGTGAATGGAAACCAGATGATACACCCACTACACCTGAAGAAGAAGCACGTTTGGAAAAGATAGCAAAACTAGTAGCGGGAACAAATGCTGATGACTGGGAATAAAAAATGCTAATGACTGGGAATAAAATTCATTTATTGAAACAAATTGGGAATAAAAATTCATTTTCTTGAACCATGCAGTGGACACCGGAAGTTAAGTTGTATGTAAAGGATATATTAGATGCTATTAAAAAATCAGACGGAAAGTTATACGATGATCAGATATTCAAAAACGTACACTTATCTATGCCAATCTGGATGGTACAAACTCAAGATAAAGAAAACAATGTACGCATCATGTCTGATGAAGCAAAATTTAGATATTTATGGGGAATCAGTAGATCTATGCCTACAGATTTAAAACAAGTGATTGGTTCACAAACTGAGATTACGTTTTGGAGAAATATTGAAGCTCAGTATCATACTGTATTTATTTCGCCTGATTATTCATACTCTAAGGCATTGACCCTGAATCATGAGAACAAGCTTGTCTATTGTTGTACATTACCTTTTTGTTTAGCGAGAATCCCACAAGATGATGAACAGCTTATTATCACGGATGTAACTATGGGAAAACAAGTTGTACAAAAAGTTACATTAGATTACTTAGAGAGAATGATTAGCTAGTGTAAGGTGATTTTTATCTACCCAAAACCAATAATCTAGTTTTATGTTTTGAAACGATTCAGCAGATAAAAGTTTGAATGTATCCACGGTGATATTAAACAAATGATTTGACTCTCTTTCACTCACTCCAACCATGATTACCACAGCAGTATTATCTTTGATAGGTACTTTCTTAGGAAAAAAATCATCGGGTATACATCCGGTGCCGGTGTGTGTTGTAACAGTTGCTGGCCCCAGTTGACTCAAATGAAATTTTTCATTTAACATTTTGCGATCATCATTCTTCAAAGCACGTGCAATCTCAAGCAATGTAGGCGTAGATATTTTAACATTATTTGTATTAATTTCACACAGAAAATCACTTTCCACAAAAACTAAAGGTATGGAACCTTTCGCCAAACACGCTTTCACATCTTTTTCTGTCTCATCTGACGACGCATACATAATTGGCGGACGACTTCCACTCACGCTCATTTTTCTAGATGAATAGTGTGATTTTAATTACGGGATACAAACGTACGGGTAAAGATACGTTGTTTTTAAAATTTCCTGACTGGAGTGAATATGAAATCTACGCGAAAGAGCAAACGGCTTTAAATTTTAAACTTCCAAAGGTTCGATTTGCATTTGCTGATCCACTACGTCAACAAACATCAGAAAAGTTAAAAGTAGACATTGGACAAGATAAGGAAAAAGTTGTTGATGGCAAGACTATTCGTGAGCATATGAAAGAAATCGCTTCGAAACATCGTGCAAAGGATGATGCTTACTATGCCAAGTTAATAAGAAAAGCAGTTGACACTGCGCATGGCAATATGGAATGTACATGCATGATTACCGATTGGAGATTTTATGTGGAACGAGATTTATTCCCTTACGCAACAACAGGTAGGGTTTATAGAAGTACAGTACCAGTGCCACCGATTAATGATCCAACGGAACATGAACTAGGCGATTTTGCTACGGATTTGCTATTTATTTCACCTGGCGATTGGCAAGCTTGTATTGCACAATTTCCGCAATATGCAAATTATCGTAGAATACAATAATCGACATTAAAACAAAACATGTCCTATAAAACGAAAACTGACATTAAAACAAATCAGATCCTAGAAGCCGATAGCCGACATACATTAATCCTAAGCCAAACACTGTATATAAAAACAGCACTAAACATATGAGTCCCACTTTTACTTCGTGTTTTCTGATTAACTCGGCAGCTCTTGGATTTATTTTTGCAATTTCTTCGACAGGTACAGCTTCATTATGTGAAAGACTATATCCACAAGCTGTATAACCCAGACAAATGTAATCGTAATTGATGTCCAATTTGTTATTGTTGATTAACGCATGTCCAAAGTCAATTAAATATAATTCACCGTTTACATCAATGATATTATCTGGCTTCACATCAAGATGACAAACGCCTCTCTTATGTATATTTTGTAAAACAGGAGTAAGTTCCTTAATTAAATCTCTTTTTGTATAATCAATCGCTTTACCTACTGGTTTCAAGACAGAAACTACCATGCCATTTGTTGCATACTGAAGTGTTATTTGCACTACTCGAGGACACCCACGTAACGGACCATTTAATATTTTGTATTCGTTTATCATTTGTTCTTTGCCTTCATCTGATGTACTAATTTTTACAACCACTTCCTCTCCCTTTTTAGTTCTTGCTTTGTATACAATACATAATTTATGCGTATATAACAAAGCTTCTACTTCGACATCACGAGGTAAAATTGGCCCATATTCTATTAGGGAGCATTTGCATGCTTTTTCCCAAAGATCCATTTTTCTTGAATAAATAATAAATGTCATTAACAGTTCAGCAAAAGCAACAGTTATTAGATACGTACAAACATGATGGTATTACTGTACCTGTTATCACCGAAAAGACAACAGAAGAAGAGTATCGTAAGATATCACGTGAGATACTAAATGAATTCCATAAAATACAAGAGCAAAAAGAAATCCAAAAAGAAAAAACGATGATGAAAGACAGTATTCTTCTTTTTATCGAAGAAAACTTTGACCACATCTACGAAAAGTTTCGAGAGAGTAGAAAACAAGTAGAATACGAATACGAATGTGGAATAAGAATGATGTAATAAATGTCAACGCTCTTTCTATCAAATACTAACGCTCTTTCTATCAAATACTAACGCTCTTTCTATCAAATACTAACACTCTTTCTAGATAAAGCTCATGACAGAGGGGTCAGGCTTTCGAAACTTTGCTCTAGATAATCATTGGTTGTCTGAAACAAAAACAAAGAAAAGAAAAAGAGATGGACCCAGAGACGTAAGTATTTCCCATACATCTTATGATGGAGATGTTTACAGAATACCTGACAGTCATATCACGAAAGCTTATGAATACTATGCTGATGACATACGTCGTGGCGTGAAACTGTTTATTAATGAAATGGCACGCGAGATATTTCGATTCTATATTGATTTAGACATAGACGGAACAGAAGAAAATCCACCATCTGAAAAACAAGTCGAAGAATGGATGTTATTATTCCAGCGTCGTGTGTTGAAAAATTTCTATCCAGCTCATCAAGACAAGATGGACATGGTTATTCAATTCAACTGGAACAGAGCAAAATGGAAACTTGGTGCGCACGTACACTTTTTTGTCGAAGTCGATATTGACCTTGCAAGACGTCTATGTGCATCGTTAATGGCAGTGTTATTAGATACGTACGGACATCGAGAAGAACGTGGATTACAACCGTGGGATAAGGTAGTAGATGATGCGCCGTATTCAACAGGTTTGCGTATGCCTTTTAGTTTAAAAATTTCTGACTGCGAGTTTTGTGAAAAAAAAATTCAACATCCACCAAACGTTGTGTGTCGTAATGGAAAAATGATTGTAAATCGATTTTATTCTCCATCAATTGTGATTGATCGTAATGGAAACAGAAATGAAAACTTGACAAGAATATTACGTGATTACAAAGAACATGCTTTGCTTATTTTACAATTATGTACTGTCTGGGTGGAGCGTACAAGAAAACCCACACCCTACATAATACCTGATGACGCACCTGCCTATATATCAAAGAAAACTACACCCACTGCTACCAACATAAAGGTTAAAACCCAGGAAGAATTAGAAGCATTAAAAACGTTTAACAAATCAGTGTTTCTACCTAGTTCGGTTGCTCTACGCCAAGCAAAGTCTACACTGGTGCATGTCGATAAAGATGTGAAAAGAGATATGCATATTAACGGTACGCAACCCGTTGAGCGAAAAGACTTACGATTTATTGAAGTCCATAAATTTATTCGCACATACATGGGAATTCATTATCGAAATATTATTTTGGAGACATTACACCATCCTCCTCTAAAAGTAAGCCATTACATCGCAACCGTGTCAGGAATTGGATCAAAATTTTGCCAGAATCGTTATAAAACGGGGGCTGAAATACCGGGCTCAAATCACACATCTCAAAGTATCTATTTCTATTTTGATGGTCAAAACAAATTGTGTCATCAAAAGTGTACATCACGTAAAACAAACGCACAGGGACCTTGTCGAACATTTAAAAGTGAAGGTATTCCTATATTGATCAGTCTGTGGCATTTATTGTTTCCTTTTGGTTGTACGAAATCAAAATCAAAAGATCCCATGACATCTGAAAAAATGAAAATTATTATGCAATCTGGTCCCATTTCTGCTGATTTAATGTTATCACCGGCTCCACTCCCAAATACAAAAGAACGTCCTTTTTTCATGTCCATGCATCAACCAAAGAAAAAACAACGAACAGATCCAAAACCACCGTTTCACAGTGATTTAAAAGCTAAACAAGCACCTCATTCATTATTACCGATTTTAACATTAGAAACCCTAGAAGCTAGAGCAGTAGAAAAGTTAGGGATATAAAGAGTCATAAAAATTAGCATATTAATACACTGAGTCGTAAAAATGTTGTGATTGCGCCGTACCTTCTGCATGAGATTTCCATCGTTTTATGTCATCGTCTAAAATCCAAGTTTGTCCGTAATCATATTTACGTACATCTTGAGGAATAGTCGTCATGAAATCACTTAGTTGTAGTGGTGACGTAGGCAACGGTTGTCTAAATATTCGTACACCTTTATATCGTACTCGATCAGGATAATAACCAGGTATATCTATTTGAAATCGATGACGCGAATAGAAAAATAACTTCTCTCTGTGTTTGCTCACTTCACTTCTTGGGGTATGAACATGAACTAGATTTTTACCAAGTAAATGAGCAATATAAGCTCTGGTGCTGATGTATAATTTTTGTGTATGGGCACAAAATACATACGCTTCAATATCAATATGTTGAGATGAAATATAATGCCAAACAGTTTTGAAGTAAGTACCATGGTGTACACAAAGTGGTGGAATTTTTGCTGTCAGAAAGATGGTTTGTTGACAAGATTCGTCGAAATACTCGAAAAAAGATATGGATAGTGCATTGAGTTTAGCCCGTATACATGATAAAGCCGATGAAACGTGAACAGATGATGTTAAGTGTATATCTATCAAACGTGGATAAGTATCAACCGTATCCTGTTGTAAGAGTGCCGTAAGAATTGGACTTGAAATTAACATTTGTTTAAACACACTTTTGGAGTCGGCGAATACATTAAAGGTTATATCATGAAACATTTTTATAATTTCTTCTGAGGTAGACAAAGCCGATACAGGTTCATCTTTTTCATCTGGAGTTATAGGTGTAACGAGTGTTCCATAAGACAATTTACGCTGCATACATATTGCTTCTGCGACTGGCTTTAATTCATTCGTAACAAGCGTGGTAGTTAGTGATGTTGGTCGTACAAGTTCAGGGAATAGTCGTTGATAGGAAGGTAAAAAGTATGTAAAACCTTTATCTTGACTTCCAAACAACATATGTCGATCATTTGGATGCTCTTGTAAAAAAGAATAAATTTCGTTCTGTTGAACTAGCCAATCGCACCACGTAACTGCGTGTATATCTCTGAAAGTATGACTACATTTTGAAATGAGTTCAGGACAACCAACCATTCTTGCCAATGCTAAGTTATCAAACGGGGTATGCTCACCCGATAAATACTTTTCTAGTTTTTCCACGTCTTGTTTCTTAAAACTGGCAAAATCTTGTCGTATTTTTTCTAATCTTTCACGTGCAAAAGCTAACTGATAGAAATAACTTGAATATTTCTTCGTGATTCGATGTGTATTTGTACGAATATTCACGTCACATTGATCTGGAGTGGAACGAAAGGTAATTTCAAATGGAAATGTCGGTACTAACATTTGAACAGATGGTAGTATCACATTTTGATCAAAACTTACCACGGATGATAAAAACGGTACGAAATAATCATACGTAGGAGATGGTGGAGTTAATGCGGGCTTTTTTCGTTTACAGTAACAAGAACATGCAATGGATATGATCATAAGCTGTACGGCTAAAAGCGTATAAAGAGTAGTATCTTTCCACCCGATCCAACTCGCTATAAGATTCGTAAAAGCAAACAATACATAAATCATGTTTTTATTGATAATATAAACTTTGCTAGACAATTTTTTTCATACGGTAACGCTTTAAATTATATACTCGGCTTTCATACTGTAAATCGCTGTTCAATAAGCTTTCATAGTATTAGGCTTTCACACCGTAAATCGTTGTTCAATTACTTCAGATTCGGATGATAAAATCGTTGGTAGTGGAGCGACTGGGTAAAGATGATCTTCATCTACAAATTCTTCTGTTTTGGCTTGCGTTTCAGGTACTTGTGTCATAGGTGTTGTTTTTTGTACAGGATGGGATAATAATGTAGTAACTTTATATCGAACAATAGGATGGAACTCGTGTTTGTTAGGATCCATTCCTCGTGGAACAAACTCTACCGATTTTCTGTACGTGTCCTGTGATATACCTGGGTATTTTGTACAAAACATATCCAATTCATCTACAGAATAGTTGGAAGATTTTGGGGCGGATAATATTTTGTAAGCTAATGCATCCATTTGTGAACATAATGGAATGAGTTCTGCTAGTACTCCACTTTGAAATTGCAATAAGTAAGCGATTCGACATGTACGTGAGCAAAAGGATCCAACCACTTCTCGCCAAACATGTTTCTGATCTCTGATGATAGCCAAGCGGGTAGGAATACATAGGCGAAAACAATTGTTTTGTACTCGACAATAATCACAGCAGAATGTTTGCTTCTCTGACCATTGCTCATGTTTCCAAGATAAATCTGAAAATGGAATAGATTCCACTACTAAATCATATTTACTCAAATATGGATTCTGTACTGCTTGCGACGTAACCGGAGTTTTCTTCTTCTCAGGCACTTGTAGTTTTACAAAATTGTTTTGTTGTTTCTGTTGCTTCTTCTCGGCTAGAAAACGATCAATGGTAAAAAAAGACATAGGTAATAAAAAAATGAACTGTAACTTGGAGAAATTATCTGAATACTCTTTATGTGATATAGAAACGATGATTCAAGAAATTCTATTATTTGTTAGACAGCAATTACATCCACTATTATCATCATTTTTGAAAAAAGAAAATGAAAACCACACTATACCTCAGATTCAAACATGGTCAGCAGCTAATAAGTTACAATTCACGAAAAATCTATTAACTTGTTTCCCATTTTTTGTTCGATGTATGGATCAAGTATGCAGTCTGAAACAGTACAAGTTACAAACCTCATTGATTATGTTTGGTACACCAGTTTCCTGCTGGTTATGTTTAATTGATCCTGTCCAATTCACTCATCGTCTAATTCTGTCAGTGATCGACGCGCTTTCTTCAGAAAGTTTATATCCAGCGTTAACGAAAGTATTAAATTTGGAAGTCCAAGTTGTTGTTTCTCATGCCAACACACATGATATTTCACGTAATAAATGGCTACAAATTGCTGATAGTCATGCTAAAAGTTATAGTGTTATCGCCCCCTTTTTGCAACACAGACTCGCATGGCTCCAACATCCTTATTCGTGTTTTCGTGAACCTGAAAAGGGATTACCAAAAGAATGGTATGAACCAATGGTGTTACTCATTCAAGAATTAAAACTATTAAATCAGAAAATGTCAACACCAGCGCCCGTACCTCAACCTGTAGCGCCGGTACCTACACCCCAGCCAGTTTTTGCACCCCCGGCATCTATTGCACCTAATGTACCTGTGCCCGTACCTGCTCCTACACCAGCAACGACGTCAGCATTAGATATTCCAGATATTACATTTGACTCGCAACAGCCGAAAGCAGACTTGCGTCGTACTGTGGATCGTATGATGGCAAAACGGCCTGCAGCAAAATCTTCAGCAGCATCAATTTCAGAAAACATGAGTATATCGTTTGATCAATCATCTATTCGTAGGCCTTCTCCTGCGAGAAAAAGCAATCGTAAAAACACAAACGATGATGACGATGACTTCTCAGGTGTAAAAATTGGGGATGATTTATTCACTTAAGTTATCTTCTTTTTCTTCCTAATTCTTCTACTGCACCGTTAAACCACACCGTCAACAGCATATAATGGAGGACGGCAAATGCATCGGCAATATCTTGTAAAGGATGTTGTACTGATATTGTTAGTTCTTGAAATTCGAATAGCTGTAGTAAATTATGTATTACACACCATTGTATAAACTGTTGTGTCATCTTGTATTTATCAGCTCTGTAATCACAAGTAAAATATTTTTTAATCGTACTTGGTGCAAATTCGGTGTATGACCATCCTTGTTGATAAAATAAGTGTCGTAAAGTTCCACCGAATTCAATGGTTTTAATCGTAGCATCTCTGTTTTTTTCATCGTAAGCATATCCTTCAATACCGATCTTTGGCTGCATGCCCATCGTTGCCTCAAATTTTTTAATGGGCTCAATCATAGCATGTGCGATTTTACTGTATCGTTTCTCTCTTGGTTCTGTTTTAGATGAAACAGCGGGTAGACTACAAACATGTACTTTGATATTAGACGTTTCTTTAAGCAATTTACATTCTTCTATGTTCAGTGGCAATCCACATTTCTTTTCATCGAGAAGAGGTATCGTAATACGTCCACCTTCACCAATTCGAATGCGTTTTGTGTTGCGTGATTTTTTACCACTCAATTGATTAATGATGGTAGACATTTTATGTTTCCACAGAGATTCCGACCATACACCATCGTAGGTTAAATTGATTTCACGTTTTCGGTTAGAGAAAAAATAAAAATATAAATCTGTACCCGTGTAGATGACTTGTACGGGATTGGTAATAGCTGGATCGATTCCTACACAAAACATCTTTTAGAAAAGTAAAATAAAAAATATGTTTTTTAATTGTTATGTTCTATGCCTTCTGCTATGTATATATTCCTGTATATTTTCGAAAGTATGTTAGAAAATGATTGTCTTTTAATAAAAATGTTCTTTCGGTTGAAGATAGCTGTTGTAGTACTGGTAGCAGCGTATATTGTGTGGCAATTTTATGCACCAAATTATTTCACATCATCAACTGTGAAAGATGATCATCTTATGTATATACGTAAAATGTACAAGTGCAGTGAAGAACGTAGACCATTTTTCGGTAATTCTTAGTAGAGAACAGCGATACTTATTCAATAATCCGTAGTGTAGAACAATTCTTAGCTTTCGTGTTTGTAATTCTTAGTGTTTAGGATTAAATACTAGTTATAAAAACATGCCGCAGAAGAAGAAGGAGGTTGTCCAGGAGAAAGTAGAAAAGCAAGTGAAACACCGTGAATTGGTAGGATTTGGTAATCCAGGTTTAAAGAGATTATGTCGCAGGGCAGGAGTCGAACGTGTCAGTGGATTAGTTCATTTTGCCGTTCGTGAATGGTTGAAGAGGTATCATAAGAAGGTGTTGCGTGATGCAAATATTTGCGTGCAATATGCTGATCGACGCACCATAAAGAAAAGCGATGTACTGTACGCTATTCGTAAGCGTTTAGGTAGACCTTTGTACATGTGTGCTTAGGTAGTGTTTAAAATTATATTAAATTATGTTTTATTGCATTTGTAAAAGCATTATGTCCGCTACCGCAGCCGTCGCACCGGTGCCAGCAGCCACCGAGGTAAAGAAGAAGCGATCAAAAGATCGCGTTGGCAAAGCAAAACGTGCTAATCTTTGTATTTTACCTCGTCGTTGTGCCACCCAAATTAAACGTAGAATTGTGAGTCGTAAGCAAATTGCAGATGAAGGATTGATTGAGGCCACCGCATTTATTGAAGTTATTTTGAAGCGTCTTTTAGCTGGTGCTGTTGAATCTGCTAAACACGATAAGCCTCCTCGCCAGCGTCTCAAGTCATTAGATATTCAAAACTCGTTGGATGCAAATCCTGAACTGAAAAGCTTATTTAGAGGTATTGTACCACATGCACGTAGACATAGACTTAATCTTCAATTTTAAATGAATGCGAGCTAATCTGTTAAAGGTCTTTGGAATAGTGATTGTTTCTTTAGAGGTTTTGTTAAAATGAATTTTTGTTAGGGTTCTTGTAGCACACGCAAAATTCAAGAAATGTTGTTTGCTTTATTTTGTAGTTGGCTATTTATTCTTGCTTTGATTAACAAATTTATTTTATGGCCATTGTGCCTGGAATACCATCGACAATGTTGCCGGAGTCCAAACGTGATACCTATCTTGTTTGAAAATATTAATATGTATCAACAGAACACATCTACGGAAATGATCATCAGAATTTCAAACATTCAAAAATTACCCTCTTTCTTAATTATTGGTTTGCAGTGGGTGTCTCATGTGATCGATAAAATGGTGAGTTGTTTGAAATAACGTTAAAATAAATAAATGAATGCTAATCCACGGTACTTTGTTGTTATTTTTCTTGTTATACTAATTCTTCTAACTGTTCTCTTAGTATACACCACACCGCGAAATAATGTGACACAACCTATTGCCACAATACAACCTATATCTATACAAGGATTAAATGGCGATACGGGTCAAAAAGGCGACACCGGTGATACTGGTATGCAAGGTGCGACTGGCTTGACGGGTGCTACAGGTTTGCAAGGTGCAACTGGGTTAACGGGCAGTACTGGAAGTACGGGCTTGCAAGGTGCCACTGGCTTAACGGGTAGCACTGGAAGCACTGGTAGCACGGGTGGCACTGGTGGTACAGGAAGCACAGGAAATACAGGCCCGACGGGTGTACAGGGTGTGCCAGGAACAGCAGTAAACACTGGTGCAACGGGTCCGACTGGGCCTACCGGCAGTACAGGTCCTCAGGGTGTTCCTGGATCGGCTGTAGAAACGGGCGCGAAAGGCGCAACAGGAGATACCGGGCCAACCGGAGCACAAGGTATACAGGGAAATACAGGCAGTACTGGTCTACAAGGAGCAACAGGTTTAACGGGTAGCACAGGTCTACAAGGAGCGACCGGCTTACAGGGCCACACTGGAGACACCGGAAGTACTGGTTTACAAGGTCATACTGGTGATACCGGAAGCACTGGTACGCAAGGCCACACTGGAGACACTGGAAGCACTGGTTTACAGGGACATACGGGTGATACCGGAAGTACTGGTCTACAAGGTCACACTGGAGACACCGGAAGTACTGGTGTGCAAGGCCATACTGGTAGTACTGGTCTACAAGGTGCAACAGGCTTGACTGGAAGTACCGGTCTACAAGGTGCAACAGGCTTGACTGGTAGCACGGGTCTACAAGGTGCCACGGGCTTGACTGGTAGTACTGGACCTCAAGGTTTAACAGGGCCTACAGGTCTACAAGGTGCCACGGGCTTGACTGGAAGTACTGGACCTCAAGGTTTGACTGGGCCGACAGGAAGCACGGGTCCAACAGGTGTAGGTCCAGTGAATTTTGCATACGCCAGTGGCGGTAACATGGCTAATAACACGTTTTTGGAACTAAATAACACAGCCGCAGGTGGTGCCGAATTAGCATCCGCACGAATGGTACCCCCAGGAGTTACTAATCTAACTAGGCTAGATGGACAATTATCTACTGCACAACCTGCAGGTGCAAATGGTTGGAGCTTTACACTACGCAGATCACCTGGTGGTACAGCTCCACCAGTGTTTGCAAACACTGCGCTAGTTCTAAGTATTACAAATGGAGCCTCGAACGGTACCCAAAGTACGACTGTAGCTGTTACTCCATTTGATTTAATTACATTACGTATTAATACTGTAGGTGCACAAGCAGGTGCAAACGGATTTGTCAATCTACAAATGATATAATTTTTAATCTATGTTAAGTAAAAAATCATGGCTTACTTGTCACGTGAAACAATTACCACTTCGTCCACAATTGATCCAGGTGCGACTTTGCATTTTATAGACGCTTCAGGTGGAGCAGTAGATGTCACTCTTTTAGATGCATCTAGTTCTGCGGATCATATCTTGTTTCGCATTGATACGTCGAGTAATGCCGTAAATATTCTGACACCATCAAGTCAAACTTTGAACGGAAAAACTCCTCCAGTGCCGATGTTGCCTTTTCAAACTGTAGACCTTCTTGCTGACAACGACGCTAGTAGATGGCTTTCGAAAGATAATTATCCTATGTTACGTGGAGCACCATTTATTTATGGTACTATTGCTCTTACGCCTTCCGCCACTCAGTATTTAAGAGTAGGTAGTGGGGCTACAAGTGCTACAATTTTAAATTTCAGATTTGGTGTTCACACACTCGTACACAAACTGTACGTAACTGCAGGTACTGGTCCAACTGGTGCTTCTGACGTGTTTACTGTATTCAAAAATGGATCGGCTACATCTCTGACAGCAACGTTAGCAGCTAGTTCAACAACGGCATCTGATACTACACATTTTATTATCTTTTATCCGGGTGATTCTCTCGCTTTACAATGCAATGCTAGCGCTGTACCATCTGCAGAGGTGATGGTTAGCTTGACGATGACTTAGAATACTTTGAATATGTATATACTTACTTAAGCATTTTAGAATACCTAGTTAATAATAAATCATGTCTATATATTTGCCTCGAGAAACTCTTACTACTTCGGGTACAATTGATCCTGGAGCTTATTTACATTTAATTGATGCTACTTCAAACTCTGTTACAGCTACTCTTTTGGATGCAACTACGTCAGCAGATCATATTATGATGCGTGTTGATACCTCTACTACCAATTCCGGATCAATTGCAACGTTTGGTTCACAGACTATTAATGGTAAAACCGGACCGTTTTCTTTAGCATCTTTTCAAACTATGACATTAATTGCTAATAATGGTAATTGGGTATGTAGAGAACCATTAACACCCGCTGGAATAGCTGCTAATGGATGTATCGTAGATTCGGTGTATGGAAATGATGTTATTGCATCACGAAACGGTTTAGCATTCAAAACCATCACCGCTGCATTGACTGCATCTAAGTCTGGAGACACTGTAACTATAAAAGCTGGAACATATGCAGAATCTTTTACTATCCCTTCTGGAGTTCGCGTAGCAGGATCAGGAGCTCAGATTACGTTACTAAATGTGACTTCAGATACTGATTTAGTTACGATGGGAACATCTTCGTCCATTTCTTCTTGTATCCTTACATTGACAGGCAGCGCTTCTTCTAACGTTAAATTACGTACGCTCGTGTTCCCTAGTACTACTGTTGCAACAGCAAATTGTCAGTTTTCTACAATTACTGCTATGTCTAATTTTGTAGGTGGATCAAGTAGCATACCTACTTACGCCGTACATTCGTTTGGAACAGGTAATTCTGGTACAACACCAACTACTCCGACTTTACTCGGTTGTAGAATAATAGCCGCCTCAGCGAGTAACGGCGAAGTGCGAGCTATTTTGTCTGATACTGCTGATAACAGTATATTGGTGAGTTTAACAAATGTGTCAGCTTCGACCACGGGTTCTGGTAAAGCAATTGCATTGGAAACCAATTCTTCGGGGTCCATTGTACAATGTAACGTGTGTGTCCTTAAAGGAGGCACGGCCGATATTTCTCAAACCCAAGGAACAATCATTTTGAGTGGTGGTACTTTTTTGTCTACACCTAGCTCAAATGGTTTAACATTTACGTCAGGACAAGCAATACCACCTATGGTGTTTTCCGCACCCAGTTTAACAGGAACCTCTACACAATATTTACGGTCTTCTGGTGGAGCAACATCAACAACTATTCTTAATGTAAAACTTGGAACACGTGCAATTGTTCATAAAATGTATGTGACTGCTACAGCTGGTCCAACAGGTGGATCCGACGTGTTTACCGTTTTTAAAAATGGTTCCGCTACTGTATTAACGGCAACACTTACCGCT
>Ga0105242_10001936_pt1 | contig 16289 bp, 18 predicted proteins | sample KBSM24metaG_FD_81521 | JGI IMG/M metagenome (GOLD analysis project Ga0105242, IMG submission 81521) | Miscanthus rhizosphere microbial communities from Kellogg Biological Station, Michigan, USA - KBS M2-4 metaG | ecosystem: Host-associated > Plants > Roots > Rhizosphere > Soil | place... | reverse complement strand
GCACGCGCCGCCCAGACCACGCAGTCGGCCGCGGCCTGGCCGGCTGCGGCGCTGATCCGGCCGAAGGCGGGCGGCTCGGGCGGCAGGCCCGGCAGCTGCAGCACCGGCACGCAGCGCGGCGGCACGGCGAGCGCCTGCCCGGCCGCGGCGATCGTGGCGACGGGCAGCGTGGTGTCGCCTGCGCGCAGGATGCAGCCGCCGGCGCGCCGCTGCACGGCGACGTCGCCCACGACGAAGCAGCCCCGCAGCGCATCGGGCGCATCGCGGAAGGCCCGGGCGATGATTTCGGGGCCGATGCCGGCGGCATCGCCCTGGGTGATGGCGATGGGCCGCAGGGCGGCTGTGGGGCTGGAACTCATGCGGGCCTCGGAAAGAAAGTCATCAGAACAGCCTTCGGCGCTTATTCAGCAAGCGCACTCAGCTATCGATTCAATAGCACACCCATTCAAGCCGGGTTGTCGATATCGATGAACACATGCTCCAGCGAGAACTGCTCCGCCACCCGCGCCGCCACGGCCGGCGCGCCGTAGCGCTCGGTGGCATGGTGGCCGGCCGCGATGAAGGCCACGCCGGTTTCGCGCGCGATGTGCGCCTGGGGCTCGGAAATCTCGCCGGTGATGAAGGCGTCGGCACCCGTGGCGATGGCCGCCTCGAAATAGCTCTGCGCCCCGCCGGTGCACCAGGCCACCCGCGTGATCGGGCGCGGCTCGGCCTGCACCAGCGTCACCGGGCGGCCCAGCGCGGCCTCCACGTGGCGCGCCAGGGCTTGCGCGTCGGGGAAGCGGGCGGTGCCGGCCAGGCCCAGCTCCTGCTCGCCGAAACGGACATCGGACGTGAGGCCCAGCACGCGGCCGAGCTGCGCGTTGTTGCCCAGTTCGGCATGGGCATCGAGCGGCAGGTGGTAGGCGAAGAGATTGATGTCGTGGGCCAGCAGGCGCTGCAGGCGCTGCTTCATCCAGCCGGTGACGCGGCCGTCCTGCCCGCGCCAGAAGAGGCCGTGGTGGACGAAGATGGCGTCGGCGCGCTGCTCGATGGCGGCATCGATCAGCGCCCGGCTGGCCGTCACGCCGCTCACCAGGCGCTTGATCTGCGCCCGGCCCTCGACCTGCAGGCCGTTGGGGCCGTAGTCCTTGAAGCGCTCGGGCTGCAGAAGCGCGTCGAAGGCGCGCTGCAGGTCCTGCCGGGCGACCCCGGGGTGAGGGCCGGTCGACGGAGAGGAAAAGGCAGGCTGGGTCATGGCCGGAATTGTGGCAGGCCCAGGCGCCTTCTCAGGCGTTCGCGCGGGGGCTCAGGCCTTCGCTGGCTGCCAGCCGCGCGAGGCCAGCGGCACGAAGCCCAGCACGAAGCCCAGCACGCCCATGGCCGCCACGTAGTGGGCATTGGCCAGCGCGTCGTGCTGCTGCCACAGCGTGATCAGGATGGGCGTGATGCCGCCGAACACGGCATAGGCCATGTTGTAGGAGAAGGACAGGCCGGTGAAGCGCACTTCCGGCGGGAAGGCGCGCACGCCCACGATGGGCAGCAGCGAGATGGAACCGACGAAGAAGCCGATCAGGCCATAGTTGAAGACCAGCGACGCGGGCGTGCCCGGCAACTGGGTGTAGAACCAGTAGCTGCTCAGCGTCAGGCCGCCCCAGCCCAGCAGCATGACCGGACGCGTGCCGAAGCGGTCCGTGGCCCAGCCGACGACGACGCAGCCGATGGTGAGCGTGAGCGTGGCGACGGCATTGGCCTCCAGCGCCAGCGTGGCCGGGATCTGGAACACCTTCTGCAGGTAGGTGGGGGTGATCAGCACGACGACGACGACCGCGGTGGACAGCACCCAGGTCATCAGCGCCACCAGCACCATGGCGCCCTTGTGGTCGCGCAGCACGGTCTTGACGGGCAGCTCGCGCGCCACGGCACGGCGCGCGGCCAGTTCCTGGAACACGGGGGTTTCATGCAGGAAGCGGCGCAGGTACACCGACACCAGGCCGAACACGCCGCCCAGGATGAACGGAATGCGCCAGGCGAATTCGCGCACTTCGGCCGGCGCATAGCTGCGGTTGATGGCGATCGCCACCAGCGAGCCCAGCAGGATGCCGCCCGTGATGCCGGCCGTGAGCGTGCCCACGCCCAGGCCGTAGCGGTTCTTGGGCACGTGCTCGGCCACGAACACCCAGGCGCCGGGCATTTCGCCGCCGATGGCAGCGCCCTGCAGCACGCGCATGGCCAGCAGCAGCAGCGGGGCCGCCACGCCGATGCTGGCGTAGGTGGGCAGCAGGCCGATGACCAGCGTGGGCACGGCCATCAGGAAGATGGACAGCGTGAACATGCGCTTGCGCCCCAGCTTGTCGCCGAAGTGCGCGATCACGATGCCGCCCAGCGGGCGCGCCAGGTAGCCGGCGGCGAAGATGCCGAAGGTCTGCAGCTGGCGCAGCCAGTCGGGCATGTCGGCTGGGAAGAACAGCCCGCTCAGCACCGCGGCGAAGAAGACGTAGATGACGAAGTCGTAGAACTCCAGCGTGCCGCCCAGGGCGGACAGGCCCAGGGTCTGGTAGTCCTTGCGGGTGAGTTGGCGGGCAGGAGCGGCATCCGCCAGGGACGGCGCCGGGGATTGAGAGGTCATGGACAAGACGTTCCTAAAAGCAGGCAGCCAGGGCTGCCACGAACCAAGGGCGGCGCCAGCCACGCGCCATGGGATGGGGCGCGTGGCCGTCGTTCGGCAGGCGTTCCGGATCGGGGATGCTTGGCAGGCGCGCTCCCGGCGGATGGCCGGAAGGCAGAAGGCGAACGAAAATGCAGGAGCCGTTACAGTGGGCAACATTCTAGAGGTTTACCCTGGGCACCCATCGGCCGGCGGGCCGCAGGCACTGCCCATGCGCGGGCATGGGCAGCGGTGGAAGCGGCGCAGCGACAATGGCCGCAGCGTGCGCCACCGCCCGGCCAGCGCCCCGCCCTCTCCCACCTGTTCACGTCGAGTCGCGCTCGCCGTTTTTTCTGCTCCAACATGAAGCGTATCTGGCTGCTGTTTTCCCAGACCGTGACGGTTCTCGTCGCGGCCTATTTCGTCGTCTCCACCCTGCAGCCCGGCTGGGTCCGCAGCGGCGCCACGCGCAGCAGCGCCGGCGTCTCGCTGGTGGAAGCGCCCGCCGCACCCGAGGCGCCGGCCGCAGCGGGCGGCAGCTTCCGCGCCGCGGCGCGCAAGGCCGCGCCCGCCGTGGTCAGCATCAACACCAGCAAGGCCGTGCGCACGCCGCGCAGCAACGACCCGTGGTTCCAGTTCTTCTTCGGCGACCAGGGCGCGCAGCAGGCCCAGACGGGCCTGGGCAGCGGCGTCATCATCAGCACCGACGGCTACATCCTGACCAACAACCATGTGGTCGAAGGCGCCGACGAGATCGAGGTGACGCTCACCGACAACCGCCGCGCCCGCGCCCGCGTGATCGGCACCGACCCCGACACCGATCTGGCCGTGCTGAAGATCGACCTGGACAAGCTGCCGATCATCGTGCTGGGCCAGTCCGACCAGCTGGCCGTGGGCGACCAGGTGCTGGCCATCGGCAACCCCTTCGGCGTGGGCCAGACGGTGACCAGCGGCATCGTCTCGGCCCTGGGCCGCAGCCAGCTGGGCATCAACATCTTCGAGAACTTCATCCAGACCGACGCGGCCATCAACCCCGGCAATTCGGGCGGCGCGCTGGTGGACGTGAACGGCAACCTGATGGGCATCAACACGGCGATCTACTCGCGCTCGGGCGGCAGCATGGGCATCGGCTTCGCCATTCCCGTCTCCACCGCCAAGATGGTGCTCGACGGCATCGTCAAGGACGGCCAGGTCACGCGCGGCTGGATCGGCGTGGAGCCCAACGAGCTTTCGCCCGAGCTGGCTGCCACCTTCGGCGTGAAGGCCACCGAGGGCGTCATCATCACCGGCGTGCTGCAGGGCGCCCCCGCAGCGCAAGCCGGCGTGCGCCCCGGCGACGTGATCGTGGAAGTGGACGGCAAGCCCACCCAGACCGTCTCGGCCCTGCTGACGACGGTGGCCGCCCTGCGCCCCGGCACGGCGGCGCCCTTCGTGCTGCAGCGCGGCGATACGCGGCTGGAGATCCAGGTCGTGCCCGGCACCCGCCCACGGCCGCAGCAGCGGCAGCGCTGACGCCACGCCCACCGGGCGGGCGAGCCACCGCTGCGGCACCGCCCAACCCTGCCTCGCCTGCGCTGCCGTACCGCGCAGGTGCTATCAAAGAAATAGCCCCCAGCCCTTGCAGGACAAGGACTGGGGGCTATTTCCGTTGGAGCGCCCGCCTCTGGCGGAGGCGGAGACTCAGGTCGTTTCCTGGGCGTCTTCAGGTGCGGCGGTGTGGCGGATGAAGATCTGCGCGGCCCAGATGCCCAGCTCGTACAGCAGGCACATCGGCAGGGCCAGCGACAGCTGCGAGACCACATCGGGCGGCGTGACCACGGCCGCGACGATGAAGGCCAGCACGATGAAGTAGCCGCGGAAGGCCTTGAGCTTTTCCACGCTCACGAAGCCCATGCGCGCCAGCAGCACCACCACGATCGGCACCTCGAACGCCAGCCCGAAAGCCAGGAACATGGTGATGACGAAGCTCAGGTAGGCCTCGATGTCAGGCGCGGCGGTGATGCTCTTGGGGGCGAAGCTCTGGATGAAGCTGAACACCTGGCCGAACACGAAGAAGTAGCAGAACGCCACGCCGATGAAGAACAGCACCGTGCTGGAGATGACCAGCGGCAGCACCAGCTTCTTCTCGTGCGAATAAAGGCCCGGCGCCACGAAGGCCCAGACCTGCCAGAGCACGAAGGGCAGTGCCAGCATGAAGGCCGCCATGAGCAGGATCTTCAACGGCACCATGAAAGGCGAGATCACCGAGGTGGCGATCAGCGTGGCGCCGGCCGGCAGGTGCGCCACCAGGGGCGCGGCCAGCAGGTCGTAGAGCGGGCCGGGGCCGGGGTAGAAGAACAGCACGGCCGCCATGACGCCGACAGCGATCAGCGCCTTGACGAGGCGGTCGCGCAGCTCCATGAGATGCTGCACGAACGGCTGCTCGGTGCCCGCGAGCTCGTCTTCTTTATTGGGAATATCGGACATGGTGGGGAAGGTTGCGGACTGGCTGCGTGCCCGCAGGGCAGGCCCGGGCGGGCAGCTGCACAGCGGCCGTCAATGGAATTTCTGCGGCCGGAAGCGCGCCACGCGCGCTGCGCCCGACTGGGCCTTGGTGCGCACGCCGGCGCGCGCCTTGTACCACTGGGGCGTGGCACCGCGCTTGAGACGCCAGTTCTTGCCGGGGTTCTTGTAGGCCGGCACCAACGGGGCGGCATCGAACCCGACGGCGGACGCATCGCCCGAGGACGAATCGCCCGCGCCATGGATGGAAGACTCCCAGTCTTTCTGGAAGTCGCTGGCGTGGGTCTGCACCGATTGATGGACGTCACGGGCAGCGCTCTCGACCGTGTCCTTCATCTTGCGCAGCTCGTCCAGCTCCATCGAGCGGTTGACCTCGGCCTTCACGTCGGCGACATAGCGCTGCGCCTTGCCCAGCAGCGTGCCCACGGTGCGCGCCACGCGGGGCAGCTTCTCGGGGCCGATGACGATGAGCGCGACGGCGCCGATCAGCGCCATCTTGGAGAGACCGATGTCAATCATGGAAGCATGGGGAGCATGAAGCGCTGAGCCGCTGCGGCCGGGCCGTCATCAGCTCTTTTGCTTGGCTTCGACGTCGATCGTGGTCTTGTCGGCCGCCGTGTGGGTGCCGACCTGGGTGGGCGGCGTGGCGGTGCTGGCGGCGGGAGGCGGCGCATCGGATGCGCCGTCCTTCATGCCGTCCTTGAAGCCCTTGACGGCGCCACCGAGGTCGGAGCCCATGTTCTTGAGCTTCTTGGTGCCGAACACCATCACCACGATGAGCAGCACGATGAGCCAGTGCCAGATGGAAAACGAACCCATGGAAATCTCCTGATGAATTGCGGCCCATTTTAGACGGGGGACGTGTCGGGCCGGCGATACCCCTTGCAGCCTGTTGGCTGCGTGCCGTGCGGCCAGCGGAACTGGCTGCGCGGCATGGATGCAGTCATCCCCTGAGCCAGGGGCGCGGACCGCCCATGACGTGGATGTGCAAGTGATGGATCTCCTGGCCGCCTTCGTCGCCGGTGTTCACCACGATGCGAAAGCCGCCTTGCGGATACGGGTTGCAGCCCTGCTCCAGCGCCAGCCGGGGCGCCAGCGCCATCATGCGGCCCAGCACACCGGCATGCGCGTCGGTCACGCCGGCCATGGAGTGCACATGTTCCTTGGGCACCATGAGGAAATGCACCGGGGCCCAGGGGTTGATGTCGTGGAAGGCGTAGATCTCGTCATCCTCGTACACCTTGCGGGACGGGATCTGGCCGGCAATGATCTTGCAGAAAAGGCAGTCGGGGTCGTGCATGGAGGAAGCCGGGGGAAAGCGAAGCGAAGAGGCGAACGACGGGCGGAGCGCCGCCCGTCAGGCATTGTCCGCGATGTTGACCGTGGGACGCACGCCGATGTCGGCCCCATGGGCCTTGAGCCAGCGCTGGCCCTCTTCGCGGCCGAGGGCGAACAGTTCGCGGATGAACGGCAGGTCCGCCCGCGACTTGCTGGAGGCGCCGAAGCCGGCCAGCAGCGAGCCGCCGTCGATGCGGTGCATGCGCACGCTGCGGTAGCGGCGCTCGTCGAGCTTGCCTTCGGCCAGCAGGCGGCGCACGAACTCGATGGCCCGCATCTCGGACAGCAGGCTGGCGTTGAAGGTGACCTCGTTCATGCGTTCCATGATCTCGGAAGCGTTGTCGGGCACGGTCGGGTATTCGATGGGGTTGATCTGCACCAGCAGCACGTCGGCGCATTCGGTCTTGTAGATCAGCGGATGCAACGCCGGGTTCCCGGAAAAGCCGCCGTCCCAGTAGGACTCGCCGTCGATCTCCACCGCCTTGAAGAGCAGCGGCAGGCAGGCCGAGGCCATCACCGCGTCGGCGCTCAGGCGCCTGCCCGTGAAGATCTCGCCGCGGCCCGTGCGCACGTTGGTCGCGCAGACGAAGACCTTGGGCGAACGGGCGGTGCTGAGCACCTCGAAGTCCACCTCGCGCTCGAGCAGCCGGCGCAGCGGGTTGATGCCCAGCGGATTGGTCTGGTAGGGCGAAAGCCACTGCGTGAGCATTCCCACCATCGGGTTGTTGCCCGCCAGCGGCACGCCCAGCATCATGCTGCCCAGCGTGCCCACGCCCTCCCACAGCCGGCCCAGCGTGGCGCGGGCCATGTCGCAGCCGATCTGGTGCAGCTCGCGCGGATCGGCGCCTGCATGCTGGTGTGCCGCCTGGGCGAAGCCGTGGGCGAGCGCCACGGCGTTCATCGCGCCGGCGCTGGTGCCGCTCAGGCCTTCGATGGCGAAGCGGCCGTCCTCGAGCAGCGCGTCCAACACGCCCCAGGTGAGCGCGCCGTGGGAGCCGCCGCCCTGCAGCGCGAGGTTGAGCCGCTGCGGCTGAAAGGTCGCGTCAGGCATCGACGGCCCGGTTTTCGCTCATGGCCAGCATGCCGCGCACGATGCGATAGAGGAACCACACCGAGATCACGGCCCAGGCGATCCAGCCCGGAATGATGAACAGCAGCCACAGCGGGAAGGTGAGGATGTAGAGCACGCCCGCCCAGAGCACGCTGCGGATGCGCCAGGAGAAGTGGCTGGCCTGCCAGGTGCCGTCGGCATCGCCGCGCTTGACCAGGTCGATCACCAGCGCGATCAGCAGCAGCGCGATGCTGGGCTGCGCGCTGGGCAGCACGGCGGCCACGGCCACGAGCAGGTGCAGCACGTAGCTGACCCAGCCGATGGTCTTCAGCGATTCGGCGCGTCCGTTGGGTGTCACGTCGATGATGTCGTTGTCGCTCATGCTGCGGCTCCTCCTAAAGGGTGGTTGTCAGGTGCTCTCTTCGATGGCGCGGTGCCCGGCCTTGCGCAGGGCCTTTTCCTCGATGCCGCTGGTGCCTTCGCGGCGCTCGAGCTCGGCCACCACATCGGCGGGCGTGAACCCATAGTGCGCCAGCGCCACCATGGTGTGGAACCAGAGATCGGCCACCTCGTAGACGATCTTGCCGGCATCGCCGCCATGGTCGGCGTCCTTGGCGGCCATGACAACCTCGGTGGCCTCTTCGCCGATCTTCTTGAGGAAGGCGTCCGGGCCCTTGTGCAGGAGACGCGCGACGTAGCTCTTGTCGGGCTCGCCGCCGTGGGCCGGCTTGCGGCTCTCGATGACGGCGGCCAGACGGGCGAGCGCGTCGTGCGATGCCGGGGATGCGGGGGATGCGGTTTCGTTGGCGGCCATGTCGGTCACTTGTAGATGGATTCAGGGTCTTTCAAGACCGGATCGACAGCGGTCCAGGCGCCGTCCTTGAGCACGCTGAAGAAGCAGCTGTGCCGGCCCGTGTGGCAGGCGATGCCGGGCTCGTGGCCCAGCTGCGTCACCTTGAGCAGCACCACGTCGTTGTCGCAGTCCAGGCGGATCTCGTGCACGGTCTGCACGTGGCCGGACTCTTCGCCCTTGAACCACAGCCGCTGGCGCGAGCGGCTGAAATACACGGCGCGGCCCAGCTCCGCCGTGCGCTCCAGCGCCTCGCGGTTCATCCACGCGAACATCAGCACGTCGCCGGTGGCGGCTTCCTGCGCGATCACGGGCACCAGGCCCTGCGCGTCCCACTTCACTTCATCTAGCCAGTTCATGGTGTCATTGTCTCTTGAATTGCTGCAGTGCAGCATTTTTCATTAGCTACTGAAAACATAGCAAACTGCGCAGGTGGAATGTGCGCTGGCAGCCGTTTTCACCGCCACTCCTGCGCCACGGGTATCAGAGCCGCACCGGGATGCCGCGCTCGGCCATGCGCGCCTTGGCCTGGCCCACGGTGTATTCGCCGTAGTGGAAGATGCTGGCAGCCAGCACGGCATCGGCACCGCCCTGCTGCACGCCGTCGGCCAGATGGTCCAGGTTGCCCACGCCGCCCGAGGCGATCACCGGCACGCCGACCGCGTCGCTCACGGCGCGGGTGAGCTGCAGGTCGAAGCCCGACTTGGTGCCGTCGCGGTCCATGCTGGTCAGCAGGATCTCGCCGGCGCCGCGCCGCGCCATCTCGGCGGCCCACTGCACGGCATCCAGGCCGGTGTTCTTGCGGCCGCCGTGGCTGTAGACATCCCAGCCCTCGCCGCGCGCGGCCAGGTCGTCGCCCTGGCGCCGCTTGGCGTCGATGGCCACGACGATGCACTGCGCGCCGTACTTGTCCGATGCGGCGTTGATCACATCGGGGTTGGCGAGCGCTGCGGAATTGAAGCTGGTCTTGTCGGCCCCGGCGTTGAGCAGGCGCCGCACGTCCTCGACGGTGCGCACGCCGCCGCCCACCGTGAGCGGAATGAAGACCTGGCTGGCCACGGCCTCGATGATCGGCAGGATCAGATCGCGCCCGTCGCTGGTGGCCGTGATGTCGAGGAAGGTGAGCTCGTCGGCGCCCTGCGCGTTGTAGCGGGCGGCGATCTCCACCGGATCGCCCGCATCGCGCAGTTCGAGGAAGTTGACGCCCTTGACCACGCGGCCTCCGGTGACGTCGAGGCAGGGAATGATGCGTTTGGCAAGCATGGGGTTTCGGAAAGATCGGGGGAAACGGGTGAAAGGCCGGGGACTGCGTTTTCAGGCTCGGACCACGGAAATCAGGGCAGCTGCAGGTCTTGCCAGCCGGTCCAGCGCTCGCCCGGCGCCAGGGTCACGGGCTGGTCGATGGCGGCGGCTTCGACACAGAGCATGTGGCGGTAGCCGTCGTCCGGCATGTCGGCCAGGCGTGCCGACAGCGCGGCGCCCGGGTTCCACACCACGGTGTTGCCGCAGCTGGCGCTCTGGCGCACCGTCAGCGCGGGGCCGGCAGCGCCCTGCAGCTGGAGCGGGCCCGGCGCGACGGCGAAGACGCTGTCGTATTCGCCATCGAAGCGCACGGGGCCCTGCTGCACGCCGCGCACGTCGGCCACGGCGTCCCAGCGGGCGCAGCCGTCCAGGCCGGTCAACTGCGTCCGGGCGATGTCCTGCACGGCCAGATAGGAATGCAGCGCGGCGGTGAAGTCCCAGGCGGTGCTGCCGGTGTTCTGCACGGCCAGCCCGATGCGCAGGCCGGCGGGGCGCAGCTCCACCGTCAGCCGGGCGGCGAAGCCGTGGGGCCACCAGCCGCGGGTCTGCCCGGAATCATCCAGCGCCAGCACGGCGCGGGCGTGAGGCGCGGCCGGCACAGGCTGGCCCTCGTCCACGAGCCGCCACGGCAGGTTGCGCGCGAAGCCGTGCTTGACCAGCGGCCCGCGCTGGTTGAATTGGGGAAAGCACAGGGGCACGCCGCCCCGGATGGCCGTGTGGCCGTCGAAGACGCTGCGCGGGCTCAGATAGAGGCGCTCGGCGCCGTCGGCCGTCACCCAGGAGAGCACCTGGGCCCCCTGCAGGGCGACGATGGCCACATCGCCCGAAGACAGCTGCAGTTGCAGCGCGGGCTGGCCCTGGAACGTGGTTTCGCGCACGGCGGGCGCTGGCATGGACGATGGGGCAGACATGGGCCGGATTGTAGGAGCCGCGCACCCGGCATCGCGGCGCCTGCCGCGCTGCGCCGGCGCCACCCGGCCCTGGTGCGGCCTCAGGCGGCCGGCTGCGCGGACTGTTCTTCGGAGGCCAGCGTGCGCGCCGTGCCGTCCTGCCAGCGCCAGGCGTCTTCGCACATGCGGTCGATGCCATGGCGCGTGCGCCAGCCCAGCAGGGCCTCGGCCATGGCCGGATCGGCCCAGCACTGGGCCACGTCGCCGGGGCGGCGGTCCACGATGCGGTAGGGCACGGGCCGGCCGCTGGCCTTCTCGAAGCTGGCCACCATCTCCAGCACCGACACCGGCTTGCCGGTGCCGAGATTCACCGTCAGCAGGCCGGGATTCCGGCGCAGGTAGTTGAGCGCCGCCACATGGCCGTCGGCCAGGTCGCAGACGTGGATGTAGTCGCGCACGCCCGTGCCGTCCGGCGTGGGGTAGTCGTTGCCATACACGCTGAGCGCCGGCCGGATGCCCGCCGCCACCTGGGTGACGTAGGGCATGAGGTTGTTGGGCACGTCGCTGGGGTCTTCGCCGATCAGGCCGCTTTCATGCGCGCCCACCGGGTTGAAGTAGCGCAGCCGGGCGATGCGCCACTGGCCGGGCTCGGCCTTGTCCACGTCGGCCAGCACCTGCTCCATCATCAGCTTGGTCCAGCCGTAGGGATTGGTGGCGGTGAGCGGAAAATCCTCGCGGATCGGCACCGTGGCGGGCTCGCCATAGACCGTGGCCGACGACGAGAACACCAGCGTGCGGACCTGGGCAGCCTGCATCACGCGCAGCAGGGCGACGGTGCCGGCCACGTTGTTGTCGTAGTAGCGGAGCGGCTCGCGCACCGATTCGCCCACGGCCTTGAGCGCCGCGAAGTGGACCACGGCATCGACCTTGTGCTCGCGGATCACGCGCTCGACCAGCGCCTCGTCGCGCACATCGCCTTCCACCCACAGCGGGGCACGGCCCGTGATGCGCTCGATGCGCTCCAGCACCGAGCGGCGGCTGTTGGAGAAGTTGTCGAGGATGACGAAGGGCATCTGCGCGGCGGCCAGCGCGACGCATGTGTGGGAGCCGATGAAGCCGGCTCCGCCTGTGACGAGAATCAATCGAGGCTCCTTGAAGCAGAGGAATGCCGCCACGCGGCACGCGCCGCCATCATGGCAGCCGCGTAAATGTATATGCTGCACGCGAACCCCTTCCTGCACTCCCGCACCCCGGTGCCCTCCGCCATGCCGAACTCGCCCGCTCCTTCCTCGCCCCCGCACGCAGGCCTGAGCCGGCGCACCTGGCTGTGCCTGGCCGGCACGGTACTGGCCGCCGCCGGCTGCACCGCGCAGAACGGCCGCTTCCAGGGCACCTTCATCCAGCCGTGGAAGAGCTATGAATCGCTCTCGCTGGACGACTGGCGACAGCGGCTGCGCACCACGCGGGCGCTGGGCTGCGATGAAATCGTGCTGCAGTGGAGCGCCACGGAAGGCGGCGCCTACCCCTGGACCCTGCCCGACAGCCTGATCGCCCTGATTTTCGACGAGGCCGCGCGCGAGGGCATGTCCATCCGCATGGGCCTGCCCTACGACGAGCGCTGGTGGACGGTGCTCGCCTCCACCGACCCGCAGGTGCTCAAGGACTTCTTCGCCGGCACCCAGAAGCGCTGCCTGGACTATGCGAAGACCGCGCCCTGGAGCCGCCGGCCCAGCTTTCGCGGCTGGTACCTGCCCTACGAACTGGACCAGTACAACTGGGCGACGCCCGAGCGCCGCGCGCTCCTGGTGGCCTGGCTGCAGGCCATCGCGGCAGGCACGAGCCAGCCACAGCCACTGGCCGTGTCCACTTTCTACAGCCAGCTGCAGACCACGGGCAAGCTGACCACGCTCTGGTCGGACATCCTCGACAAGGTCATGCTGCGCCCCATGCTGCAGGACGGCGTCGGCGTGGCCGGCATGGGCAACTACGCCGGGCTGGAGCCGCTGCGCGGCCTGCTGCGCCAGCGCAAGGTGCCGTTCGACCTCATCGTCGAGCTGTTCGAGCAACTCCCCGCCCTGGAAGGCACGGGAGGCGCCTTCCGCGCCCGTGCCGCGACGGCCGAACGCGTGCGGGCGCAGCTCGAAGTGGCGCGCACCTACGGGGCCGAGCGGGTGATCGCCTTCGCCATCGATCCCTGGATGCTGGGAGACACGCCGGAAGCGCGCCAGCTGTTGCAGGACTGGCAAAAGTAGAACGGGTTGAGCAAAGAGTGTCCAAGCAGCCAGAGATCGCCTTGTGAAATACAAAAAAACTATTGAAAATGCGATGTCACTAAAATTCACAACTATATGCACTCCCCCGCGTCGTTGAGCCCGGCCATTACCGCCCCAGATCTGACCCAGGTTTTCGCCATCGCCGCACAGCATGCCGATGCGGTGGACCGCGAGGGCCGCATTCCTACCGAGGCGCTGCAGGCTCTGCGCGAAGAGAAGTTGCTGGGCCTGCTGGTGCCGCGCCGCTTCGGCGGCCCCGAGCTGCCGATGCGGGCCGTCGCCAACCTGTGCCGCCGGCTCTCCGAGTCCTGCGCATCGACGGGCCTGATCTTCGCCATGCACCACTCGCAGGCCGCGGTGGCGATCCGCCAGACGGGCGAGAGCGCCTGGCACCACGCCCTGATGGAAGACCTGGTGCGCAAGCAGCACCTGGTCGCCTCCGCCACCACCGAAGGCGGCGTCGGCGGCTCGATCCGCACCAGCTCCTGCTTTCTCGACCGGCGCACCGACGGGCTGTACCTGGACAAGGGCGGGGCCGTCATCTCCTACTCGGCCGCGGCCGACGTGTTCCTCGTCTCCGCGCGCCGCGCGGAAGACGCCGCAGCGTCCGACCAGCAGCTGGTGTCCGTGATGCGTGACCAGCTCACGCTCACCCCCCGTGGCCGCTGGAACCCCATCGGCATGCGCGGCGCCTGCACCGACCGGTTCGACCTGGCCGCACACTGCAGCAACGATCAGATCTTCGAAGGCACCTTCGCCAAGGCCATGTCCGAGGCCATGCTGCCGACCTCGCACATCCTGCTCGGGTCCGTGTGGCTGGGCGTCGCCGTGTCGGCGCTGTCGCGGGCGCGGGGTTTCCTGCGCATGCGCAACCGCAAGGGCATGCCACTCAACCCCATCGCCAACCTGCGGCTGGCCGAAGGCGAGGCCCTGGTGCAGCAGATGCGGGGCATGCTCGCCGCCAACGTGGCGCTGTACGAAGACGGCGTGAGCCAGGCCTCCGGGCTGGACCGCATGGTGAGCTACAACGCGCTCAAGGTCGGCGCGTCGGAGCTCGTCGTGCGCATCACCGACATCGCGCTGCGCATCTGCGGCATCCAGGGGTATATGGAAGAAGGCGAGTTCTACCTGAGCCGCCACATCCGCGACGCCCATTCCGCCGCGGTGATGGTCAACGACGACCGCATACTCGGCAACATGTCGTCGGTGGTGCTCGGCGCACCGCTCGAACGCGACATCTGACATCGGCGGACCTGCGCCGCCTGCCCGCGGGCGGCGCAGGTCCACTTTTCCCATCGACACCTCACTCCTCATCGCCATGACGCAATCCGAAGTCGAAGCCCAGCTGGCCGACATGATCCAGGCCGCCATCTTCAAGAAGGTCGAACCCGACACTCTGCTGCTCGAATCCGGCCTGCTCGACTCCGTCGCGGCCGTCGATCTGATGCTGGCCATCGAGGCCCGCTTCGGCTGCACCGTGCCCATCACCGAGGTCGAGGAACACCTGCACTCGCTGCGCACGCTGTCCACCTACGTCGCCGCGCACAGCTGAGCGCCGCCCGGCCGAGGCGTCTGTCTTGCCGGCCCCGGCCGGCCTTCACCCCTTCTTTCCTGCGCGATGCCTGCCAAGGCGTGAACGGAGCCCCCATGCATTTCGACTTCGACACCGGCGAGTTCCGGGATCTGTCCACCCGCCCCGATGCGCTGGCCGTGATCGCCCACGACCGCAGCCTCAGCTGGCAGGCGCTGCAGGCCGAGGCCCAGACCTGGTGCGACGAAGCCCGCGCGCTGGGCCTGCAGGCCGACGCCCCCATCGTGATCCGCGGCCACAAGGAAGCGGCCTTCATGGTGGCGCTCACCGGCGCCCTGATGCTGCGCGCGCCCTTCGTGCCCGTCGATGCGGTCTATCCGCAGGACCGGCTGCAGAGCATCATCGACACGCTGGACGCCCACCTGCTGTACGACACGGCGGCCGGCCGCTTCCAGGTGCTGCGCGAGGGCCCCGCCCCCACGCTGGCCGAAAGCGGGCTGGGCTACATCATGTTCACCTCGGGCACCACCGGCAAACCCAAGGGCGTGCAGATCGGCCGCGAGGGCGTGCAAGGCCTGATCGACTGGATGCGGCTCGACTTCGACCTGGGCGCGCTGCCGGTCTTCCTGAACCACACGGTGTTCAGCTTCGACGTGTCGCTCTACGACGTGTTCGGCGCGCTCACGACCGGCGGCACCATCATGATGCTGGACCGCGACTCGGGCGCCTCGGTGCTGAAAGTGGCCGAGCTGATCGCGCAGCACGGCGTCACCACCTGGGTCTCGACGCCTTCCTTCGCGCAGCAGCAGCTGCTGAACCCCAGCTTCTCAGGCAGCGCCCTGCCCTCGCTGCGCACCTTCCTGTTCTGCGGCGAGCCGCTGCCCGTGCCGCTGGCACGCCAGCTGCGCAAGCGCTTTCCGGGCGTGCCCATCCTCAACACCTACGGGCCCACGGAAGCCACCGTCGCCACCACGCTGCTGAAGGTGGACGACGCCCTGCTGGCCACCGATGCCGTGATGCCCATCGGCTACGCCAAGCGCGACGCGCAGGTGTATTGCGACGAGGGCGAGCTCTGCATCGTGGGCACGCATGTGATGCGCGGCTACATCAACCGCCCCGATCTGAACGCCACCCGCATGTTCGTGAAGGATGGCCTGCGGGGCTTCCGCACGGGCGATCTGGGCACCGAAGGCGAAGGCGGGCTGCTCTTCTGCCAGGGCCGGATCGACGACCAGATCAAGCTCAACGGCTACCGGCTCGAACTGCTGGAAGTGGATGCCGCCCTGGCCACGCTGCCCGGCGCGCGCGCCGGAGCGGCCGTCGCCCTGCGGCGCGCCAACGGCTCGGTGGCGCGCCTCGTCGCCTTCGTGGAAACGGGCGAAGGCAACGAGAGCCTGCCCGAAGAGCTGGCCGACTGGAAGAGCCTGCTCGCCGCCCGCCTGCCCCACTACATGCTGCCGACCGAACTGCTGCCCTGCCCGCGCATGCCGGTGTCGGTCAACTACAAGATCGATCGCGCCAAGCTGGCCGAGCGGTATCTGGCGCTCAACGCCTAGCGCTTAACGCTTGACCGGGTCGGTGCGGCTGGGCTGCATCACCAGCACGGGCTTGCCGGCCGGGCCGACCAGGAAAAGGCTCAGGTAGTCGCCCGGCTGCAGCGCCGGCAGCGCCTGGGCAGCGGTGGCGGCTTCACCGCACTGGCCGCTCAGGCTGGCCTTGACCGGATTGACCGAGCGCGCAGCCGAGGCACCGGCCGCCACATCACGGAACACGGGCGTGCCGGCAGGCGAGAGCGCCAGCTGCGCCTTGGCGCAGCCCTCCGCCAGGTTGTAGAAGCGCAGTTCGGCCTTGAGCGCATCGGGCGTCTCCGCCGTGTCGTCGATGGGCGTGAAGGCGAACCGGGCGCCCTCGCGGCGCACCACCAGG
>Ga0105242_10001930_pt1 | contig 16306 bp, 13 predicted proteins | sample KBSM24metaG_FD_81521 | JGI IMG/M metagenome (GOLD analysis project Ga0105242, IMG submission 81521) | Miscanthus rhizosphere microbial communities from Kellogg Biological Station, Michigan, USA - KBS M2-4 metaG | ecosystem: Host-associated > Plants > Roots > Rhizosphere > Soil | place... | reverse complement strand
TGATCGGCGGCTGGAACGACGACCACAGCAAGGGCGCGGCCTGGGTTTTCACCCGCTCCGGATCGACCTGGACGCAGCAGGGCCCGAAGCTCACCGGCGGCGGCGAGACCGGGGAAGGCAGGTTCGGCGTCGCCGTCGCCCTCTCCGCCGATGGCGAGACGGCCCTGGTTGGCGGCCTGGCCGACAACAGCACCAGGGGCGCGGCATGGCTGTTCATCCGCTCGGGCTCAACCTGGGCCCAGCGGGGACCGAAGCTGATCCCCGGCGACTGGGCCGGAGAAGGGGAATTCGGTACGAACGTCGCGCTTTCCGCCGACGGTGCCACGGCGCTGATCGGCGCCTGGCGCGATAACAGCGGCACGGGAGCAGCGTGGGCTTTTGTGAATCCGTACGAAGCGACGACGGCCGCGGCGACGAGCATCGGCGAGTCCAGTGCCACTCTCAACGGGGCCCTCGCTGGGGGCTCGGGTAAGGCGTACTTCCAGTACGGGACGACCGCAACTTACGGGGCCTCGACTTCCGTCCAGGGCGTTGGCGCTTCGGGCAGCCCGAGTCCGCTCGCGGCCGCCATTGGCAGGCTTGCGCCGGGCACGACCTACCACTTCCGGCTGGTCGCCGAAAACTCAGGTGGAGTGGTCTACGGCAACGATCAGACGTTTACGACGGACGTCCACGGCGAGCCCCCCAAACCCCCCTGTTGCGATCCGGACCCGAGGAAACCTCCCCACGTCCTGCTTCTGCAGAACGCCCGCCAATCGACGACGAGATGGCGTCAGGGCAATCGCCTAGCCACGGTCAGTCGCGCCAAGACGCCGATCGGAACGACCTTCTCTTTCTCGCTCAACGAGCAGGCAACCGTGACTTTCAGCTTCACCCGGCGCGTCAGGGGCCGGACCGTGACGGCGGGTAAGCTCACGTTTACGGGCCACGATGGCACTAACAAGGTGGCCTTCCAGGGTCGCGTCTCGCCCAAGAAGAAGCTCAAACCCGGGCGCTACACGCTCGTCATTACCGCCATCGACCCTGCGGGAGCCAGTTCCGCACCCGAGTCGCTGAGCTTCACGATCGTGCAATAGCGCTCAGCCGGTCAACCCAAGGCGCACCGCGGCGGCCCGGGTGATCATCCGCCGGGTCCCGGCGATGCCGCGAATCGAGCGGGTGCCGAAGTCCTCGACCCGCCCGGCAAGCTCGGCATCGCGCGCCGCGGCCGAGTAGACGAGCTTGTCGAGTGGCGAGAAGCGTCGCCCGCTCGAGTAGTCGGAGATGAGCCAGTGATGGGCACGGAGCTCGCGGCGGTGGCGCCGCGCGTAGGCCCCCAGGGCTCGGTTGAGCTCCCGATCCGATCCGCGCAGAGCCGGGCCGACTTCCTCGTCCAGCCAGTCCGCCGACTGGAACGCCCAGCCGCAGCCGACGCCGAAAAGTGGATCGGACGCCTGGGCGGCATCGCCGACAAACGCCATCCCCCGCGCAGCGGCAGGGCGGATCGTGCTCGGCATCTCGAGCTTTCCGAACCATTTCGCGATTGGGCGCCCGCCGTCCAGGCTCGGGGCATCCGCCAGACTCCGGAAGTGCGCGCGGACCGCCGGCTCCGGATCGCCGCGGAACTCATCCAGCCGTCGCTTGGCCAGCATCACCGCGACCATTGAGACGCCCTCCTCGTTGGGGTGGATGTACGCCAAGTCGGGGTCGCTGAACCAGATCATTCCCCGCTTGGGATCGGGCAGCTGGACATCCCTGAAATAGGAGAAGTAACAGAAGCGCTTGTGCGGTCGCATGCGCCCCGAGACGCCCGCCATCTGCGCCAGCGGCGAATCACGTCCGTCGGCAGCAACCACGAGCCTTGCCGCCAGCGGCCTCTCCTTCCCCCCAGGCTCCGAAACGCGGACGCCTTCGACCCGCTCATCGCCCTCGAGCCCCACCGCCGTGAGACCGGGCAGGTAGTCCACGCCCGCGGTCTCGATCGCCTTCTGCCGCACGATCGGATCAAGGACCGAGCGCCGCAGGTTCAAGCTACGCAGGCCCCGATCAGGCGGGCGTATCCACCCGTAGCGCGTCCAGATGTCGCTCTGGGCGCGAACGGCGCCGGCCTTGCGGATCGCCGGCCCGACCCCAAGGCGCTCGATCGCCGACATCGCACCGGCCTGGATGTTGTGGGTGCAGACAACCTTGTAGGCGTCGAGCTCGGGCCGCTTCTCCACCACGGCGACCCGAGCCCCCCGCAGCGCCAGCAGGCGAGCCGCGGCGCAGCCGGCCAGGCTCCCGCCGACGACCACGACGTCGTATTCGCGATCAGGCATTCGGCTGGATGTTCTGGTTGACCCGGAAGCGGTTGTCGGGGTCGTATTTCGCCTTGATCTGCGCGAGGCGGTCGTAGTTGTCGCCGTAGCTCGCCCGCACCCGCTCCTGGCCCTCGTCCATCATCATGTTCACGTAGGCGCCGCCCGCTGAGTAGGGATGCAGGGCTTCGAAGTAGTCGACGCACCAGCTGCGGATGCTGTCCGCGTTGGCGGGGTCGGAGTCGACACCGGCGAAGACGGAGCCCCAGTTGGCGTCGCGGTAGGCCCACGGGGTATCAGTCGGGCCGACGTCGTGGGCGGCCCCGTCGATCGGGTACAGGTGCATGGTCGATTTCCAGGTCGGCATCTCGGCGCCAAACTTGGCATGGAGCGCAACGGCCTCGTCGGGAATCTCCTTGACGAAGTCGGCCCGCCAGTACCACTGGTCCCCGGCCGGGTAGACCGGGTCGAAGGCGCCCTGCAGCGCCGGCAGCGGCATCTCCTGCGGCCCGTGCATCAACGGCTCGGGAGTCGCCGCCAGCAGCGGCGCCATCGCCTCGTCGGCATTTGCCGGGTCGCCCGAGTAGCACCAGACGACGCCGCTGACCTTGCGCAGGTGCAGCTCGCCGGGGAACGGCGGCGCCGGGGGAACCGAGGCGAAAGCGAAGAACCCGTTCAGCTCCCTGGGGGCGGTGCGGATGAAGTCCCGATAGGCCGTCAACACCTCGGCCCCGTCCTCGACCGCCCAGAAGGTCGGGCCGCCGACGATCGTGCCGACCTCGTGCAGCCGGAAGACGAAGGAAGTGACGACGCCGAAGTTGCCGCCGCCGCCGCGGATCGCCCAGAAGAGATCGGAATTCTCGTCCTCGGCCGCCCGCACCTGCTCGCCACTGGCAAGGATGACGTCGGCCTCGACCAGGTTGTCGATGCTGAGGCCGCATTTGCGGGTCAGGTGGCCGAGGCCGCCGCCCAGCGTCAGGCCGCCGACGCCGGTGGTCGAGATGATCCCGCTCGGGGTCGCCAGCCCGTGCTGGTTGGTCGCCGCATCGACTTCGCCCCACAGGCAGCCGCCACCGACCCGGACCGTGCGGGCCTCGGGGTCGACCTCGATGCCTTTCAGTCCCGAGAGGTCGAGAACGACGCCGTCCTCGACGGTCCCCAACCCGGCGCCGTTGTGGCCGCCGCCGCGGACCGCCAGCGGCAGATCGTTGGCCTTGGCGAAGGCGATGACCTTCGCCACGTCATCGGTATCGGCGCAGGTGGCGATCAGCGCGGGACGGCGATCGATCATCGCGTTGTAGACGCTGCGGACATCCTCGTAGCCGGGGTCCTCGGGGCGGGTCAGCCTTCCCTGAAAGCCGGCTATCTGACTGGGCGCGGTGCTGCTCATCGGTTCCTCCTTGGGGTTTCGATCTCTTCCGGACGAGCGTAGGACCGCCGATTCCGCCTGTCATGACCTGATCTGACCCACTTCGAACGGCTCCCAGATGGCCGATCCCGAGGCGGAATAGTCAAGCCTGACTATCTTTTCCGCATGCACGCAGAGATCCCGGAACTTCCGGGCTCGCTCCGGCAGACTTCGATCTCCCCGTTCGTCGGGCGCGCGGCCGAGCTGGAGAAGCTGCGGACGCTGATGCCCCGTGCCGCAGGCGAGGGGCGTCGTGTGGCGCTGCTTGCGGGCGAGCCCGGTGCCGGCAAGAGCCGGCTGACGCGAGAGTTTGCCGCCGAGGTCGCCGCCGAAGGCGTGCTGGTCCTTTGCGGGGCCTGCGATGCGGCGGTTCGGACTCCCTACCGACCGTTCGTCGAGGCACTCGATCAGCTTGTGCGAGTCACCGACGCTGCCGAGTTGGGCACCGCTTTGGGGACCGGGGGCGGTGAGTTGACGCGCCTGCTGCCCAGTCTGCCCTCCCGCGTCGGTGAGCTGCCCGAGCCAGTCGAGACCGACCCCGACACCGAGCGGCACCGGCTTCACACCGCGGTGGCGGACCTGCTCGAGAACGTCAGTCGCGACCGGCCGGTGCTGGTGGTACTTGAGGACGGGCACTGGGCCGACGCCCCAACGTTGCTGATGCTGCGGCACCTGGCGCGCTCAGCTGGCAGCGGCCGATTGCTGCTCCTCGCCACCTTCCGCGACACCGAGGCCGACGTGCCCGCAGAGCTGGCGGAGACGCTCGCCGACCTGCGCCGCGCCGAGGACGTCCTGCGAATCCGGCTCTCGGGCCTCTCCGGAGCGGAGGTCTCCGACCTCGTCAACCGCTCCGCCGGTAGCAATCCTGGCGCCGAGCCGGGCGAGCTCGCGGAGACCATCCACGACCTCACCGATGGCAACGCCTTTCTCGTCTGCGAGCTCTGGCGTGCCATGGTTGAGACCGGGATAGTCGAGGTCAGCGGCGGCGAAGTTCGGGTGACCCGGCCGTTGAGCGAGCTCGGCACCCCCGAAAGCGTCCACGAGGTGGTCGGCCAGCGGCTTTCGCGCCTCGCCCCGAAGACCACCGATCTGCTCGAGCTGGCCGCTGTGGCCGGGCCCGAGTTCGAGCTCGAGCCGATCCGCCGCGCCGCCGGCCTTAGCGAGGCTGAGCTGCTCGCTGCTCTCGAGGAGGCGGTAGGCAGCGGCATGATCGAGGAGCTGCGCTCGCAGCGGCTCGCCTGTCGCTTCACCCACGAGATCGTGCGCAGGGCACTCTACGATCGGCTCTCGCGGCTGCGGCGAGCAGAGCTGCACCTCCGCGTCGGGGAAGAGCTCGAGCGCGCCGACAGCGCCTCCGACCGCGCCCTCGCCGACCTCGCCCATCACTTCGGCGCGGCAGCGCCATTGGGCGGGACCGAGCGAGCCGTCGACTACAACCTGCGCGCCGCAAGGGCCGCAAGCGCCGCGCTCGCCTTCGACGACGCCGGGACGCGGCTGCGAACCGCGATCGCAATCGGGGTCGAGGACGAGGCCGAGCAGGCCGGCGTCCTGCTCGAGCTTGGTTCGGCCAGTCATCGGGCGGGCAAGGTGACGGACGCGCAGGAGGCCTTCGTGGCGGCGGCGGAGATTGGCCGCCGCCTCGAGAGTGCTGGGCTACTGGCGCGGGCGGCAATTGGCTACGAGGAGGCCTGCTGGCGACCTGGAATCGCGAGCCCGGTCTCGATCGAGTTGCTCGAGGAGGCGCTGACCGCGGTCGGCGAGGAAGATGCCGAGCTGCGGATCGGCCTGCTGGCGGGGCTCGCTCGCGGGCTCAGCTTCGCGGGCGAGGTGGAGCGGGGCGCGGTCGTGCGCGCTAATGCGATCACGCTGGCCAGGGAGCACGGCGACCGCAGGGCGCTGGCGCTGGTGCTGATTCGGTCCTACTGGGCGCGCGGAACGACCCCGCTCGAGGAGATTCTGGCGATGCTGACCGAGGCGCGCGACATCGCCGGGGAAATGGGTGACACCGAGACCCAGACCGAGGCGATGGCCTGGCGGGGGGCGACGTTCGTCGCCCTCGGCGATCTCGATTCCGCCTGGGACGAGGTCGCCGCGCACCGCGAGATGGCCGAACGGACGGCGCAGCCGTTCATGAACCACGTGGCTGAGCATTACGGCTCGGCGATCGCCCTCTCCCAGGGCAACCTCGCGGAAAGCGAAGCGATGGCGGAGCGCTCGCGCGAATGGGGCCAGCTGCTGATCGGACGCGATGCATCCGGCACGTACGGCATCCAGATGTTCGGCTTGCGCCGCGAGCAGGGACGGCTGGCCGAGCTGGCGCCGGCGATGAGGATCCTCGCCGGAGCCGTCGACCGTGAGGGGCCGTGGCGCCCCGGGCTCGTCGCCGTAATGGCCGAGCTGGGAATGGAGCCCGAGGCGAGGCGAGAACTGTCCGCTCTTGCCGCTGAAGGCATCGACGGCTTCCGAACCTCGCTATGGACGGCGGCGCTCGTCTACTTGGCCGACGCCTGCGCGGCGCTCGACGATGAGACCATGGCGGCGATCGTCTACCCGGAGCTGGCGCCGCTGGCCGGTACCAACGTGATGATCGGCCACCTGGTGGCCTGCTACGGGGCGGCCGACCGCTACCTGGGCATGCTCGCCGCGACGCTGAAGGAGCCGGCTCGCGCCGAGGAGCACTTCGAGCGGGCAATGGACCTGAACCGGCGAATGGGCGCATCGACCTGGCTGGCGCACACCGCGTACGAGTACGGTCGCTTCCTGCTCGGGCGCGGCACCGCCCGCCGCGAGCGGGCCGAGGCGCTGCTCGGCGAAGCCGCCGCCCTGGCCGAGCAGATCGGGATGGTGGGACTGCTCGGGAAGATCCGTGGGCTGGGAGTCGGCGCCCCGACGGTCGACCTACCTGGCAGCCTCTCGCCGCGGGAGGTGCAGATCCTGGCATTGGTCGCCGAGGGCCTCAGCAACCGCGAGATCGGCGGCAGGCTCTCGATCAGTGAACACACCGCGGCCAACCACATCCGCAGCATCCTCCGCAAGACGGAGTCCGCGAACCGGACCGAGGCCGCGTCCTACGCGCACCGGCACGGCCTCGCTTCCCAGTAGGCCGAAATCCCCGCTACGATCAGTCAATGGCCCTCTACGTGATCGAGCGTAACTTCGCCGATCAGCTGGACCTCAGCGATGCCGACGTCGAGTTGATCGAGGAGATCAACGGCGGCGAGGGAGTCCGCTGGCTGTTCTCCTTCCTCAGTGCCGACCGGCGGCGCACCTACTGCCTCTACGAGGCACCCTCGCCCGAGGCGATCATGACTGCCGCCCGCAAGGCGAACGTCCCCGCCGACGCGATCGTCGAGGTCGACGCGGCGACCCCTCAATTCGCAGGTCGCCTCAGCGCCTGGGCCGACGCGGTCGGCTGAGCCAGTCAGCCTTCGGTAGATTGCCTGCTCCCGCGGCTGTGGCGGAACTGGTAGACGCGCACGGTTCAGGTCCGTGTGGGCTAGCGCCCGTGAAGGTTCGACTCCTTTCAGCCGCATCGGGCGCCGGCTCGGTGCCTGTGCCGACGTTGGCGACCTCAGTTCGAGGCTGCCAGTTTCAGCAGCACTGAAGTGCTCTTCCGCTGCGTGTCGCCGGCGCCCTGGGGGTCGAAGGCAAGAGCCACTTTGAGGCGCAGCTTCCCCTTTAGCCGCAGGATGCCCATCGCTTTGGCAGTTGGCTGCAAGCGCAGGCTGACGACGCGAGCGCGGGCGGGGTTGGCACTCGCCGGGACGAGGAGCTTCGGGCGCTTCGCGCTGAGGCGCCCCGCCGCCGGGACGCGAACACGGACGATGGCATCACCGTTGCCGAGCGACTTGGCCCGGCCGAGGACGCGCAGGCTGGCAGCGGCGTCCGGACCGCCGTCCTTCTTGCCGCCTTTCCCACCGCCACCGGAACCGGAGTCGGGAACCGGCGTGGTCGCCACTGCGACGTCGTCGATGCCGGCGTTGAGGGCCTCTCTGCCTGCCGCAACGACGATCCGCAGGCGCACGGTCTGGCCCGCATAGGGGGTGAGGCTGGCGCTGAGCCGGGTCGGCGGCATCGTCACCGGGTCGCCAGGTTGGGTGCTGAAGATGGTGCGGAGGAGATCGGCGGGGTCGATCGATTCGAGCGGCGCATCGGGCCTGATCAGGTCGATCCGGAACTGCTGGTTGGCCTGTTCGCCGATCACGCTCGGGTCGGTCGAGAGGCTGTCGGGCGTCGGCACCGCAAGCGGCTTGTTGGAGCTGTAGAAGGCCTGCAGGCTGAGCTGGTGTTTGGCGCCCGCCGCCAGGGAGATGTCCTGGTAGAGGATCAGGGTGTCGGGGTCGAGCTGGTCGGCGATCACCGCGTAGTCGCCCTGCGGCGGCGCTGGCACCGGAGCGGTATTGCGGCCGCTTTCGCTGATTGGTGGTTTCGTGCCTTTGTAGACGTACCAATCGCCGAAGCCGGTGCTGTCCTGTTTGTGCCACCCCTCCAGGTTGCCGGTCTCGAAGTTGCCATTGACAACGGTCGCGGCCGCAGCCGCAGCCGGGGCCGCCAGCGCTACTGCGAGCAGCACCACGGCCAGTGAAAGCAAGCGCAGCGCGCCTCCCCGCTCTCTCATCCCCTAAAGCCCCTTTATTAGCGAAAAAAAAGAAGAGCGGAGAGCCTAGCCGGATCGAGCGGGCTGCTCAACCGTCGCGATGCGAGCCGCCGTGCCGGCGATCTCGGTCACAAAGGTCGGCCAGAGCTCCTCGGGGAGGTCGTGCCCCATGCCCTCGATGATCTTCAGGCGGGCGCCGGGGATCGCTTTCGCGGTCGCCCTGCCACCGGAGGGGCGCACCAGCACGTCACTGTCGCCGTGGATCACGGTCGCCGGCACTTCAAGGCTGTGCAAGCCGCGGGTGCGGTCGCCGGAGGCGGTGATTGCGTGCAGCTGGCGGGCCACCCCGGCCGCGGAATGGCCGCGGTCGTAGGCGGTGCCGGCGAGCCGCCGGATCCGCTCCTTGTCGAAGGGATAAGAGGGCGAGCCGATCACGCTGAAGGTTTTGAACGCCCGCTCGATCGCCGCATCGCGACTGCGAGGCGGCGTGCCGAGCAGGACGCCGAAGGCCTTGAAGGTCGGCAAGCCGACCCAGCGGCTGCCGGTCGTCGACATCATCGAGACCAGCGAGCGGACCCGTTGCGGATGCTCGATCGCGACCGTCTGGGCGATCATCCCCCCCATCGAGGCGCCGAACAGGTGTGCCGATTCGATTCCCAGGTGATCCATCAACCCGATCGTGTCGGTAGCCATGTCGCCGAGCAGATAGGCGGCGCTAGCCCGACGGCCGGAGAGCATGTCGATCCGGTTCGGGACCCCCGCTGAGTCAATCTTGGTCGAGCGGCCGATGTCGCGGTTGTCGAAGCGGACGACGCGAAAGCCGCGCTCGGCGAGCATCAGGCAGAACTCCTCGTCCCAGGCGATCATCTGCGTTGCCAGGCCCATCACCAGCAGCAGCGGCTCGCCCTCGGGGTCGCCCACCTCCTGGTAGGCGAGCTCGAGCCCGTTCGCCGGTGCGAATCGCTCCTCGCTCAACTGCATCCGCCGAGTGTAGGTAAAAAGGTCAACGATGCGGACGGCGATCGTCTCGGACCTGCACCTCGGCGGCGCCGTCGGCGACGACGTGCTGCGCGATGCCGCGATCGCCGAGCTGCTTGTCGCCGAGCTGGCCGGGGCCGATCGCGTCATCCTGCTCGGCGACGCAATCGAGCTGCGCGACGTCACGCTCGGCCTCGCGCTGGAGGCGGCGCGCCCCTTCTTCACCGCCCTCGGCGAGGCACTGGCCGGCCGCGAAGTGCTGCTCGTCGCCGGCAATCACGACCACCGCTTCGCCGAGCCGCTGCTCGACCAGCTCTCGCTGGCTGGCCGCCCACTAGAGCTCGAGCACTACTACGACCCCTCCCCCGGCCCGACCGCGAAACTCGCCGAGTGGCTGGCGCCGGCGCGGCTGCGGCTCGCCTACCCCGGCGTTTGGCTGCGCGAGGACGTCTACGCAACCCACGGCCACTACATCGACCCGCACTTGACGCTACCGCGAGCGGAGTGCATCGCCGCCGCCACGATGATGCGCCTCGGCGGCCCGATTCCGGCTGCCGCCACCCCCGGCGACTACGAGCGCGTGCTCGCCCCTATATATGGACTCGGCTACGGCATCGCCCAGGGAAGGCGGCGGCGTTTCCGCCGCCCGGGGCATCCGGCCGAGTCGGCCTGGAAGGTCCTCTCCGGCAACGACGAGAACAGTGCCGGCCGCCAGCGCATCAAAGGCCGCCTGATCAGGGCCTCCTTCCCGGCCTTCATCGGCGGCATCAATCGTCTCCTCCACAGCGAGTTCATCCCCGACGTCTCCGCCGAGCGGCTCTTCCGCAGCGGCCTCGAGGCAGCGGTCGAGATGGCGGCCCGGCTCGGCGTCGACCGCGGCCACCTGATCACCGGCCACACCCACCGCGGCGGCCCCGAAGCGGGCGAGGGCGAATGGCCACTACGCGGCGGCGGCCGCCTCCACAACACCGGCAACTGGATCTTCGCCACCGCCTTCCACAGCCCAGGCCGCCCCCCCGGCCCCTACTGGCCCGGAACTGTCACCTGGCTAGAGGATGAGGACCCTCCCCACAGAATTCACTTACTAGAGGAGCACACCCACAGCCGCTTGATTGACGCGATCAACCGCACCGCTTGAGTCGGGGGCCGGGGGTAGGTCTCGACGGAGCCTCCCGCAGTTCGCGACGGCGAGACCTACCCCCGGCCCCTCAACCCAGCCACTCCGAGATGATCGCGCCGATCTCGGGGCCGGCGTCCTCTTGCAGGAAGTGCCCAGCGTTCTCGATCGGCCGCGGCGGCGGAAAGCCGAGCTGGCTGGAGACCCGCTCGCCGACCGAGAAGGGCAGGACCAGATCGGAGTCGGCCCAGAGGACCAACGCCGGCCGGTCGTCCTCGCGCAGCGCGTCGGCGACGCGTTTGCCCTCGGCGGCGCCGGCCATCTCCGGCGTCGTCGGCAGGATCTGCGGGAAGGCGCGAGCGCCGGCCTTCGCCTCCGGGCTCGGATAGGGCGCCTCGTAGGCGGCAATCACCTCGTCGCCTGGATCGTTCTTGCAGCCGCCTTTGACAAGGAAGCCGATCGGCACGTCGGCGTTGTCGCGGACATAGTCGCGGAAGGCGAGCCAGGTCTCGCTCATCCGCTGGTGGCCGGTGAAGGGACCGGTCTCCATGATCACCAGTCGCGAGAAACGGTCGGGGTGCTCGACCGCCAGGCGCAGGCCGATCGGCCCGCCCCAGTCGTGGACGACGGCGGTCGCGTCGCGCAGGTCGAGTTCCTCGATCAGCGCTGCGATTAGCTCGACGTGGCGGTCGTAGGTGTACCAGCCGACGTCGGTGGGCTTGTCGGAACGCCCGAAGCCTGCGTAGTCGGGGGCGATGCAGCGGTAGCCCGCCTCGCGGACCGGCGGGATCACCTTGCGCCAGAGAAACGACCAGGTCGGCTCGCCGTGGAAAAAGACGACGGGCTTGCCCTCCCCCTCGTCGAGGTGGGCCAGGCGCAGCCCGTCGACCTCCCGATAGACCGACTCGAAGGGATAGTCCGGCAGCCCTTCCAGGCTCTCCTCCAGCGTTCGCACCGCGTCCACGCTCATCTCCCACCCCCTTGTCTCGCTTTTCTCGGCCTGTAGCCGAATAAAGCGACACGCTCGCTGGTCGGCCCGACCCTAATCCACGCAATCCGGATCGGCATTCTCTACTTTGTCGGTAGAGATTGTGCTAGCCTGCCCGCTCACTTTCCGAAGTAAGTCAGTCGAAATAGGAAGGAACTCAATGCGGAACGCTCGCAATGCCCGGCGGCGCGGCGTGAAGGCAGCCCTCCCGGTTGCCCTCTTCGCCCTGCTCGTCGGCGTCTTCATCGCTGGTTGCGGGAGCAGCAGCGATGACAGCTCCGGCTCAACCTCGTCCAGCGGTGGTGGCGCCAAGCTTGATGTCGTCGGCTACTCCACCCCTGAATCCGTCTACACCGAAACGCTCGAGCCGGCTTTCGAGAAGACCGCCGCTGGCAAGGGGGTCAGCTTCAGCAACTCCTTCGGCGCCTCCGGCGATCAGAGCCGCGCAGTCGTGGCGGGCCAGCCCGCCTCCGTCGTCCACTTCTCCCAGGCGGGGGATATGGAACGGCTGGTCGAAGAAGGCGAACTCGTCGCCAAGGACTGGGAAAAACAGCCCTATGGCGGCATCGCTACCGACTCCGTCGTCGTGATCCTGGTCAAGAAGGGCAACCCGCTCGGGATCAAGTCCTTCAAAGACCTCGAGAGCAACGACGAAGCCGAAATCGTCACCCCGAACCCGTTCAGCTCCGGCTCGGCCCGCTGGAACATCATGGCCGTCTACGGCAGCGCCCTCGAAGAAGGCCAATCGCCCGACCAGGCGCTGGAAGCGGTCAAGTCCGTGCTCGAAAACACGGTCGCCCAGCCGGGCAGCGGTCGCGACGCGTTCTCGGCCTTCAGCCAGGGCGAGGGCAACGTGCTCCTCACCTACGAGAACGAAGCGATCAAGGCCGAAAAAGAAGGCGAAGAAGTCGAATACGTGATCCCGCCGGCGACGCTGCAGATCGAAACGCCGATCGCGGTGACCAAAGACGCGCCGGAGCCCGCGGCGGAAGACTTCCTCAACTTCCTCTGGTCCGACGAAGGCCAGGAACTGTGGGCTGAAAACGGCTATCGCCCGGTCAACCCGAAGCTGGTCGATCCGCAGCAGTTCCCGACCCCGAAGCAGCTGTTCAAGATCAGCAAGTTCGGTGGCTGGGGCAAGGTCAACGACGAATTCTTCGACGAAGAAACGGGCTCGGTCGCCAAGATCGAGAACGAACTCGGCGTCTCGACCTCCGGCTGAACCATGGAGGCCGCGACCGTCAGCCGACGCTCCACCCCCCGGGCAGGCCTGCGCCTGCCCGGGGTCGGCGTCGGTCGCGGCCTCGTTGTTCTCTACCTCAGCATCCTCGTCCTGCTGCCGCTGGCGGCGCTGACCGACCAGTCGCTGAGCCAGGGCCTCGGCCACTTCTGGGAACAGGTGACCCAGCCGCAGGCGCTGCGCTCGCTGAAGCTAACCCTGATCGCCTCGACGATCGTGGTCCTCATCAACGCCACCTTCGGGACGATCATCGCCTGGCTGCTGGTCCGTGACCAGTTCCCCGGCAAGAGCGTCGTCAACGCGGTCATCGACCTTCCCTTCGCGCTGCCGACGATCGTCGCCAGCCTGATCCTGATCCAGCTCTGGGGCAGCAAGAGCCCGGTCGGGATCAATATCGCCCTCACCCAGACCGCCGTCGTCGTCGCCCTGCTCTTCGTCACCCTCCCCTTCGTCGTCCGCGCAGTGCAGCCGCTGCTGATCGAGATGGACCGGGAGATGGAGGAAGCAGCCGCTTCGCTCGGCGCTGGCGGCTGGACGATCTTCCGCCGCGTCATTTTCCCCAACCTGCTGCCCGGCATCGGCGCCGGCATCGCCCTCGCCTTCGCCCGCGCGCTCGGCGAGTTTGGCTCGGTCCTGCTCTTCGCCGGTGGCCTGCCGGACACGCAGGTCTCCTCGGTCTTCATCCGCCAGCAGATCGAGTCCGGCAACGACACCGGCGCCGCCGCCGTCTCGGTGGTGCTGCTGCTCGCCTCGTTGCTGTGCCTCGCGATCGTCGGCCTGATCCAGACCTGGAGCGGACGCCACGAACGCTCCGGCGGCCAGATCGTGCCGATGCCGATCGACAAGGATGAGCACTGATGGCCGCCTCGAGCGCCCCCAGCCGCTGGGGCCTGCGGATCCTCGGCCTCGGCTACGTCGCCATCCTCTTGCTGGCTCCGCTGGTCCTGATCTTCTACAAGACCTTCGAAGAAGGGATCTCGCCGCCGCTGGAAGCGATCACCTCGCCCGACGGGCTGCACGCGCTGAAGCTGACCCTGATCATGGTCGCGATCGCGGTGCCGCTCAACACCGTCTTCGGGATCGGCTGCGCGTTGCTGCTGGTCCGCCACCGGATGCGTGGCAGCGCGATCATCGACGCGATCATCAACCTGCCCTTCGCGATCTCGCCGGTCGTGATCGGGCTCTCGCTCTTCCTCCTCTACGGCACCACCGGCTGGTTCGAACCGGGGCTCTCCGAAGCGGGCATCAAGGTGCTCTTCTCGGTGCCGGGGATGGTCCTCGCCAGCATCTTCGTCTCGCTGCCGTTCGTGGTCCGCGAGACGGTCCCGGTGCTGCAGGAGATCGGCACCGAGCAGGAGCAGGCGGCGCAAACGCTCGGCGCCAACGCCTGGCAGACCTTCTGGCGGGTGACCCTGCCAGCGATCCGCTGGGGCGTCGCCTACGGGGTCGTCCTCACCACCGCCCGCGTGCTCGGCGAGTTCGGCGCCGTCTCGGTCGTCTCCGGCTCGATCTCCGGGCAGACGCAGACCCTGCCGCTGTTCGTCGCCAAGCAGTACGAGAACTTCAACCTGCCCGGCGCCTTCGGGGCCTCAGTGCTGCTCGCCCTGCTGGCCCTCTCAACCCTTCTGGCAATGAATTTCCTGAAACGAAAGGAGGACGCCTGATGGGAATCTCAGTCGAGGGAGCATTCAAGAGCTTCGGGGACTTTCAGGCGCTCAATGACGTATCCATCGAGGTCCCGGACGGGTCCCTGACCGCCCTGCTCGGGCCCAGCGGCAGCGGCAAGTCGACGCTGCTGCGGGCGATCGCCGGCCTCGAGACGCTCGACGCTGGTCTCGTCCTGATCGACGGCGAAGACGTCTCCACGAAGCCGACCCAGAAGCGCGAAGTCGGCTTCGTCTTCCAGCACTACGCCGCCTTCAAGCACATGACCGTGTTCGAGAACGTCGGCTTCGGGCTGAAGATCCGCAAGTGGGACAAGGCGAAGATCGTCGCCCGCGTCCACGAGCTGCTCGACCTCGTGCAGCTGCACGGCCTCGCCGACCGCTACCCCTCGCAGCTCTCCGGCGGGCAGCGACAGCGGATGGCGCTGGCCCGGGCGCTGGCTGTCGAGCCGCAGGTGCTGCTGCTCGACGAGCCTTTTGGTGCCCTCGACGCCAAGGTCCGCAAGGACCTGCGCACCTGGCTCCGCAACCTCCACGAGGAGATGAACGTGACGACGATCTTCGTCACCCACGATCAAGAGGAGGCGATGGATGTCGCCGGCCAGCTGGTGGTGATGAACGAAGGCCGAGTCGAGCAGTCCGGCAGCGCCGATGAGCTCTACGAGAAGCCCGCCAACGAGTTCGTGATGAGCTTCGTCGGCGAGGTCAACCGGCTCGGCGACCACTTCGTCCGCCCTCACGACATGGAGGTCGTGCTCGACCCCGACGAGCGCACCGAGCAAGGCATGGTGCAGAGGATCGTCGCCCTCGGCTTCGAGATCCGGGTCGAGTTCGTGCTCGCCGACGGCACCGAGATCTGGGCGCAGCTGACCCGCAGCGAGCTGCAGCGACTGGAACTCGAGCAGGGCCAGATCGCCTACCTGCGACCGATCCAGGCAAAAAGCTTCAACGGTTCGTCGCCGGACGACGGCAGCGGGGCCTCGACTCCCCGCGGCCCACAGGACGGTGGCGACGCAGAGGTATCTGCAGCCGTCTGAAGAGGCGACGGGGCGGGGCGCGCTTTTTGCCGGGTGGCGCCCCGCCCCATCTCGCCGCCTCGCGATTTTCCCACTCCCTCGTCGAGATGTCACTTGGGGCCCCATATAGGGGCCTAACTGACATCTCGTCCCTCCTCCGTCCTCCGTTTTTCGTCCTTTCTCTTCGCGGGCTGCTATTCTTGACTTAGCTGCTCGACAAACTCTAGAAAGGAGCCGGAAATGAGCAAGCGGGTCAATCACACGACGTTCATATCCAGGGGCCGGCTGACCGGGCTGGTTCGCGACGAGATCCCGGCCGGCGCCGGGCAGAACCGGACCAGCCGCCAGGCCAACCGCGAGGCGGTGCCCTCCGCCGCCGACGAGGCGCTCTTCTACCGCGCCCGCCTGATCCTCGGCGACGCCCTCCCCCGCCCCCAGCGCTGAGACGCCGACGAGGTCGCCGCCGGCAGAGGCGACCTCGTCGAGCTAGGCGAGCCGGCGCTCGAAGCTCTTCTCGAGTCGGCGCTCGTCCTCCTCACCGGCGACGGTCTTGTCAAGCCTGACCGAGGCGCGGCGCCCCTCGAGGTGGAGCGTCGCCACCTGGTTGTCGAAGTACGGGCCCTCGACGGTGCGCCAGCCGAGGCCAGGCGCCGGCGCGCCCGCCAGCCGCGCCAGGCCCCGGGCCACGGCAGTGAAGGGGCGCCGGAAGGCGGCCCGGACCACTCGCTGCTCGCGGCTGCTGAGCGGGTTGCGGTAGGGCGAGCAGACGACCTGGACAACGGCGCTGCGCACGCCCGCCTCGGGCCGGAAGCCGATCTCGGCCAGGTAGGCGTGGTGGACGTCGCCAGAGAGGACGGCGATCGTCGCCGGCGCCTTCCCCCGCCCGCCGGACCCGACCTCTTCGAGCAGTCGCCGCAGCCGCTGGAACGAGAACTGGAAGGAGGCCCAGTGGTCGAAGTCGACGGCGCGACGCAGCTTCTCGCTCGCCCAGGCGACCGGCCCGCCCCAGGCGCCGTCGCAGA
>Ga0105242_10001929_pt1 | contig 16307 bp, 18 predicted proteins | sample KBSM24metaG_FD_81521 | JGI IMG/M metagenome (GOLD analysis project Ga0105242, IMG submission 81521) | Miscanthus rhizosphere microbial communities from Kellogg Biological Station, Michigan, USA - KBS M2-4 metaG | ecosystem: Host-associated > Plants > Roots > Rhizosphere > Soil | place... | reverse complement strand
GCACGGACGCGCGACGGAGGTCTCCGCTGGCAAGGACACGACGACCGGACATTGGGAGATGATGGGGATCCAGGTCGACGAGCCGTTCCCGTTGTACCCGAATGGGTTCCCGCCCGAGGTGATCGAGCCGTTCGAACGAGCCGTCGGCCGCACGGTGCTCGGCAACGTGCCGGCGTCGGGGACAGAGATCATCGCCGCGCTGGGCGCCGAGCATCTGGCGACCGGGCGACCGATCGTCTACACGAGTGGCGACTCCGTGTTCCAGATCGCGACGCACGTGCGCGTGGTGCCGCTCGAGGTCCTCTACGCATGGTGCGAGATCGCGCGTGCGCTCCTCACGGGTCGGCATCGCGTCGGCCGGGTCATCGCGCGGCCGTTCGACGGAGAGCCGGGAGCGTTCGTCCGCCGACCCGAGCGGCGCGATTACAGCGTGCCACCGCCGGGCCCGACGGTCCTCGATCGCGCGAAAGGCGCTGATCGGACCGTGCTCGCGGTCGGCAAGATCCAGGACATCTTCGATCACCAGGGCATCACGGATGCCACGTACACCGAGACGAACGACGACGGGGTCGATCGGACGATCGAGGCGCTCACGAACGGATGGGCCGATCTCGTGTTCACGAACCTCGTCGACTTCGACTCGAAGTACGGCCATCGCAACGACGCCGTCGGCTACGCGCGGGCGATCGAGCAGCTCGACCGGCGCATGCCCGAGCTGCTCGCAGCCCTGGACGGTGGTGTGCTGCTCCTCACCGGCGATCATGGGTGCGACCCCACGACGCCGTCGACCGATCACACCAGGGAGCGCGCCCCGCTGCTGGTCGCTGGGTGCCCCGACGGACCACACGACGTCGGGACCCGCACGAGCTTCGGCGACCTCGGTGCGACCGTTGCGGAACTGCTCGGGGTCGAGGCGCGTGGCCTGGTCGGGTCGAGCTTCGCGACGGACATCGGGTTCAGCGGGTGACGTTCGATCCCCGCTCGGTGATCGATGCGAAGCGCGTCGGAGACATCGTCGATGAGATCGATCTGCGGGGGCTGATCGACGGCTACGTCGGCGGAGGGATCGGCGACGGTCCGATGGCGGCGTTCCTGATGGCCTGCGTCCTCCAGGGTCTGGATCGTGATGAGACCTCGGCGATGACGCGCGTGTTCGTGGCGTCGGGAACCACGCTCTCGCTCGAAGGCATCGGCCGCCCGGTGGTCGACAAGCACTCCACGGGAGGCGTCTCCGACGGTGTGTCCCTGGTGTTCGCACCCCTCGTCGCCGCGCTCGGTCTCGCGTGCGTCAAGCTCTCGGGGCGCGGACTCGGCCACACCGGCGGCACGGTCGACAAGCTCGAGGCGATCCCAGGGCTTCGGGTCGATCGTTCGCTCGAGGAGATCAGACGCCAGGCCGAGACGATCGGGTGCGTGATCGCGTCGCAGTCCGAGGACCTCGTACCCGCCGACCGGGCGATCTACGCGCTCCGCGACGCCACCGCGACCGTGCGGTCGATCCCGCTGATCGCCGCCAGCGTGATGGCCAAGAAGCTTGCGGTCCACTCGCATCTGATCGTGCTCGACGTGAAGGCGGGGTCGGGCGCGTTCATGGCCACGCTCGAGGATGCCACCGCGCTCGCCGAGCTCTGCCTCGCGATCGCCCGAGACCATGAACGACCGGCCATCGCGGCGATCACCATCATGTCCCAGCCGTTGGGTGCTGCGATCGGCAACGCACTCGAGGTCGCGGAGGCGATCGACGTGTTGCGCGGCGCGCACGAGGGGCGGCTGCGTGATCTCGCGGTCGAGCTCGCCACGCACACGGTCGTGACGCTGACCGACGCCGACCCGGATGATGCCCGCAGGCGGGCATCGGCCGCCCTCGTCGACGGATCCGCGCTCGACGCCTTCCGCGGGTTGGTGGTCGCCGAGGGTGGCGACGAGCGCGTGGTCGATGCGCCAGCCGCCGTGCTCCCGCAGGCCCCGGTTCGGATGCCGCTCACCGCAGCGACGAGCGGCATCTTGGCACTGACCGACGCGGCGGCGCTGGGGGAGGCAGCGAGGACGCTGGGGGCGGGACGACGGCGGCCGACAGACCGGATCGACCCCGCGACCGGTATCGTGCTCACGCCCAAGGTGGGGGACCGGCTCGCGGCCGGGCAGCCCATCGGGGAGGTCCACGCCCGTGACGACACCGCCGCGCGGGCGGCTGCGGATGCCGTTGCCGCCGCGCTGACGATCGGTGAGCAACCGGTCCAGGTGCCGCCGCTCGTGCACGGGTGGCTCGAGGAGGTGGATTGAGCGTGCCGTTCCAGGTGGGGTCGGATTCGTTCCGGATCGCGATCGAGATGGCTGTGTCCCTCCTTCTGGGGATGATCGCTCGGGAGTTCGCGCGCGCGTGGATGGCCTCTCGGCTGGGTGACCCGACGCCCCGACTCTGGGGCCGGCTCACCTGGAACCCGCGCTCGTGGTTCGATCCGTTCGGCTCCGGCTTCGTACCCGCGCTGATCCTCATCCTGTGGGCCGCGGCGGCGAGCCTCCTGCCGGCGCCGGCCGCGTACGGCAAACCGGCCCCCGTGGACCCGAGCTACCTCCGGCGGCCCGTCCGCGATCAGGTGCTCGTCGCACTGGCCGGGCCGCTCGCGAACGTGATCCTCGGCGCGCTCGTCGGCCTCCTGCTTCGAGCCCTCGCCGGTTCCGTGTCGCTCCAGCTGGCTCAAGGGTTGGTGGTGCTGGAGTTCACCCTGTTCTCGCTCGCGATCTTCCATCTCCTGCCGATCCCGGGACTCGACGGGGCGCGACTGGTGGGATTGCTCCTGCCTGCGGAACCGGCGTCCGTCTATCGCAACCTCGACAAGTACCTCCCGCTGTTCGTGTTGATCGCCATCTTCGTGATCGCGGGTCCGATCCAGTCGATCGTGTTCGGTCTCGTACGGGCGATGTGCACCCTCGCCTCCGGCTACGGCTGTCCCTAACGCTTCCGGGTCCACCAGGCACCCCGCGTTATCATCGCGCCCATCGTGAGCGATGCCCCCACCACCACACGCGTCCAGCGGGTCCTGACGGGGTTCCGCCCCACCGGAGCGCTCCACGTGGGCCATTGGGCCGGCAACGTCGAGAACATGCTGCGGCTACAAGCCGACGCTCGCTACGAGTGCTTCCTGTTCATCGCCGACTGGCACATGCTCACCACGCACTACGACCGCACCGACGAGCTGCCGTCGATCATCGAAGGGCTCGTCCTCGACTGGCTCGCCGCCGGCGTCGATCCGTCCGAGACGGTGATCTACCGACAGTCCGACCTCGTCGAGGTCGCCGAGCTGTCGCTCCTGCTCGGCATGATCACGCCGCTGGGTTGGCTGGAGCGCGTCCCCTCCTACAAGGAGCGGCTCCGCGATATGACCGAGCGAGAGGCGGCGAACTTCGGGCTGCTCGGCTATCCCGTGCTGCAGACCGTCGACATCGCGATCGTGCACGGCGAGCTCGTCCCAGTTGGGGAGGACCAGGTCGCCCACCTTGAGCTGAGCCGCGAGATCGTTCGCCGCTTCAACCGACTGTACGGCGACCTCCTCGTCGAGCCCCAACCGTTGCTGTCCACCACGCCCCTGATCCCCGGCTCGGACGGGCGGAAGATGTCGAAGTCTCTGGACAACGCGATCGGGATCCGCGACGACGAGCCGACGATCCGCGCGACCGTTCGGTCATTCATCACCGATCCGCAGAAGCTCCGCAAAGGGGACCCCGGACGACCGGAGATCTGCCCGATCTTCGCGCTCCACCGGAAGTTCTCGCCCGAGGAGGTCGAGCGGATCGACGCGACCTGCCGTACCGGGGAGCTCGGATGCGTCGACTGCAAGACGATCCTCGCCGACAACCTGGTGAGCGGGTTCGCCCCGTTCCGCGAGCGGCGCGCGGAGCTCGCCGAGCGTCCCGATGTCGTCCGCGAGGTGTTGGCGGCGGGCGCCGAGCGCGTCCGGCCGATCGCGCAGGGTACGCTCGCGACCGTGCGCGACGCGATGCACCTGGGATAGACGATGAATGGCGACGTGGCGAGTGACGCGGCACCCGCGGGTTTCGCCGTCGAGGTTCCCGGCTTCGAAGGCCCCTTCCGGCTGCTCGCCGACCTGATCTTGGAACAGAAGGTCGACGTCTGCGACGTCCCGATCGCCACCGTCACCGACGGGTTCCTGCGCTACGCGAAGAGCACGGCGGGCTGGAACCTCGAAGAGGCCACCTGGTTCCTCGCGATCTGCGCGGTGCTCCTCGAGCTGAAGGTGTCACGCCTCACGCCGAAGCACACCGAGCTCGACGAGGAGGACCTGCTCGGCGTGTCGCCGGACCTCGCGTACGCGCGATCGCTCGAGCTCCGCGCGTTCCGCCAGGTGGCGGTCGAGATCGCGCGTCGTCTGGAGGACGAGGCGGGGTACTTCGCCCGCGACATCGGGCCCGGACCCGAGTTCGCGAACCTCTACCCGGATCCGATGGTCGGCGTGCAGCCTGCGCAGCTCGCCGCGCTGGCAGCCCAGCTCCTGCGGCCGCCGCCGACCCTTGACCTGTCGCACGTCACGCCGATCCGGTTCACCGTCTCCGATGCGATCGAAGCGGTCGAGGCACACCTCGCGCTGCGCGAAGAGGGCCAGGCGACGTTCCGCGAGCTCACGGCGGACTGCGAGGATCGGATGCACGTGGTGGTGCGCTTCCTGGCGCTGCTCGAGCTGTACCGTGACGGCAAGGTGGAGCTGGAGCAGGCGGCGACGTTCGGTGAGATCGAGGTCGCGTGGAAGCGGTGAGGCATACGTGACGAACCCGGTCACGATGGACACGAGGGCGCTCGAGGCGGTGCTGTTCGTCTCGGACGAGCCGCTCACACCCGCGGTGCTCTCGCAGGCGCTCGAGATGGATCGGGCCGCGGTCGAGGCGTTGTGCGAGCAGCTCCAGCGCGAGCTCGACGCGAGAGGCGCCGGGGTCGTGCTCCGCAACGTCGCCGGCGGCTGGCGGCTGTTCACGGTGCCGGAGAGCCAACCGGTCGTCGAGCGGTTCGTGCTGTCGTCGCGCCAGGCGCGCATGACCAAGGCCGCGCTCGAGACGCTCGCGATCGTGGCGTACAAGCAGCCCGTGACCCGCCACCAGGTGAGCGCGGTGCGCGGTGTGAACTCCGACGGCGTGTTGCGCGCGCTCGTGGATCGGGGCTTGATCGAGGAAGCCGGACGCGACGAGGGGCCGGGTCGGCCGCTGCTGTACGCAACGACGCCGGCCTTCCTGGAGCGCCTCGGGTTGCCGTCGCTGGCGGCGCTGCCGTCCCTGGCGCCGCTGCTGGACGCCGCCACCGTGCCCGAGGACGCCGCCGACCGTGCGGTCGATGCCGAAGACGAGGAGCCGGACGCCGGGCCCGACGAGGAGCCGGCGAGCGAACCGGAGCCCTGATGGCGCAGGAGCGCCTGCAACGGGCGCTCGCGCGCGGTGGGTTCGGGTCGCGACGCTCCTGTGAGGAGCTGATCGTCGCCGGCGTGGTGACCATCAACGGAACGGTCGCGACGCTCGGGGATCGTGTCGACACCCTCACCGACGTGGTGACCGTACGGGGAGCGAAAGTGAACCTCGACCCCAACGTGAGGTATCTCGCGCTGCACAAACCCCGGGGAGTCGTCACGACGATGCGCGATCCGCAAGGTCGCCCCGACATCCGCGGACTACTCCCGACCGAGGGGCCGCGGGTCTTCCCGGTCGGCCGCTTGGATCTCGACAGCGAGGGGCTGCTGCTGCTGACGAACGACGGCGACCTGGCCGAGGCGTTGACGCATCCCCGCCTCGAGATCGAGAAGGAATACCTGGTCGAGGTCGAGGGCACCCCCGGCACGAAGCACCTGGCGGCGCTCCGGCGCGGAGTGGAGCTCGCCGATGGCCTCGCCCGGGCGACGAGCGCGCGGATCGTCGATGCGCACGGCGGCCGGGGTCAGCTCGCCGTCGTGCTGACCGAGGGACGCAAGCGCGAGGTCCGCAGGATGCTCGACGCGATCGGGCTCCCGGTCGCGCGGCTCCTACGGGTCCGGATCGGGCCGATCCGCCTCGGCGGACTCAGAGCGGGTGCCCATCGGGAGCTCACGCCCGAGGAGGTCTACGCCGTATCGCGGATGGTGGCCAAGGCCGAGCGTCGCCTCCGCCGACGGGCAGACGGCTCGCTGTAGCCTGAGCACGCGGCCCGCGGCGACGGCCCGGTCCGCCCATCAACGGTTCTCGATCGGGAGGTGTCGTCCGTGAACGTGCGTGCCGCGCGCGGCGCGATCGTCGTGCCCGAGGACGTGCCGGAGCGTCTGCATGCGGCGACCGGTCGCCTGCTCGGGGTGCTCCTCGAACGCAACGGGGTCGCCCACGACGACCTGATCAGCATCCTGTTCACCGTCACCGACGACCTGCGCAGTGCCTTCCCCGCCGAGGCGGCCCGGCAGATGGGCATGGGCGATATCCCGTTGTTGTGCGCACGGGAGATCCCGGTCGAAGGTGCGATGCCGTCGGTGGTTCGCGTGCTGATGCACTTCCACACCGACCTCGCCCTTCGCGACGTGACGCACGTCTACCTCGACGGGGCGGAAAGGCTGCGCGATGACCTCGATGCCGCCACCTGAGATCACGCTCCGGCGGGTCGCGATCGTCGGCACCGGGCTCATCGGCACCTCGATCGCCATGGCGGCGTCCCGCGCCGGAGCGACGGTCACCGGTTGGGATCTCGACCCTGTGGTGCTCGCCACCGCGGCGGCACACAGCGGGCTCGGGCTCGCTGCGTCCCTCGAGGCGGCCGTGGCCGACGCCGACCTGGTCGTCGTCGCGACGCCGATCGCCGCCGTGGCCGCCTCGGTCACCGCCGTGCTTCGCCTCGCGCCCACCGCCCTGGTCACCGACGCCGCCAGCGTGAAGACCGCGGTGATCGATAACGTTCGAGCGGCGGTCGGTCCCGAGGACCTCGCCAGGTTCGTGCCCGGCCACCCGATGGGCGGCAGCGAGCGTTCCGGCCCCGAGCACGCGTCGGCGTCGGTCGTCGACGGGATCGTCTGGGTCCTGGCGCCTACCGACGAGACCGATCTGGTTCGTATCGATGCGCTCGAAGCCTGGGTCGAGGGTTTGGGCGCGCGGGTCGTTCGTCTCGACCCCGAGCGGCACGACCGCCTGGTCGCCATGGTGAGCCACCTTCCGCAGGTCGCATCGACATCGCTGATGGGGGTCGCCGCGACCGAGGAGGCCGACGAGCCGGACATCTTGCTCCTGGCCGCCGGCGGCTTCCGCGATCTCACGCGGCTCGCCGCATCGAACCCGGGGTTGTGGAGCGACATCCTCGTCGCGAACCGCCGGCAGGTCGCCTCCGCGATCGACCTGTTCGTCGAGCGCCTCGGGGCTCTCCGCGAGCAGATCCTCGGCGAGGACACCGCGGCCGTCGAGTCGGTGTTCGATGCCGCGAAGGGGGCGCGCCTCGGCCTGGCGACCAAGCCCACCGTGCGCTCGGGGGTGGCCGTGTGGCAGATCGAGATCCCGGACGAACCGGGCGCGCTCGCCCGCATCACCGCGGTCGTGGGGGAGGGGGGCGTGAACATCGAGGACCTGCAGATCGTCCACTCGCCGGAGGGCGGCCGAGGCACGGTGCACCTGACGGTGGCAGCACCGACGTCTGACGCGGCGGGCGACGTCCTTCGACGCGCGGGATACGATCCGACGAGGCTGGCCTGAGCGATGGACATCGTGGTCCGGCCCGGGTCTTCGCTGCACGGAACGCTCGCCGTCCCGGGGGACAAATCCATCGCCCACCGTTGGCTCATCCTGTCGGTGACGGCCACCGGAACCAGCCGTCTGCTCGGGGTTCCTCCCTCGCTCGACGTTCGCTCGACCGCATCCTGCCTCGCGGCGGTGGCCCCGAAGGCTCGACCTTCGCTCGACCTCTTGGGTGGGGAGGCTTCCTCCGCCGTCGAGGGTGGCGGTTCCACGTGGAACGAAGAGGTTGAGGTCCCGGCGTTGGAGCCTCTTGAGGTTCAGGGTGAGGGTCGAGGGAGCCTCCAGGAACCCGCCAGCGGCCTCGACTGCGGCAATTCGGGAACGTCGATGCGACTGTTGGCGGGGGTCCTCGCTGCGGCTCCGTTCCGCTGCCTGCTGACGGGCGACGAGAGCCTGTCGGGGCGCCCGATGGAGCGCATCGCGAGCCCGCTTCGGGCGATGGGGGCTGAGGTTGAGACCACGGACGGACACACCCCGCTATCCATCGCCGGCGGCCAGCTCCACGGGATCCGCTTGGAGCTCTCGGTCGCGTCGGCCCAGGTGAAGAGCGCGCTCTTGCTGGCCGGGGTGGCGGCCGAAGGGGTCACCACGGTGATCGAGCCCGCCGCGACGCGTGACCACACCGAGCGAGCGCTCTCGGCCTTGGGAGCTCCGGTCGAGCGAGAGGGCCTCAGCGTGAGCGTCCGACGGTTCCAGCACGGGGGCTTCGATGGAAAGGTCCCTGGAGATCCGTCGTCCGCCGCGTTCCTGATTGCCGGCGCCGCGCTGACCGGCTCACGACTGCTGGTCCGAGGCGTGGGTCTCAATCCCACCAGGCTGCACTTCCTGTCGGTGATGGAGCGGATGGGGGTGCAGACCCGGGTCGAGGTCGAGGGTTCGGAGATCGGAGAGCCCGTAGGGTCGATCGAGGTGGAGCCGAGCGACGGCGTCCGCTCCGTCCGGGTGGAGGCCGATGAGCTTCCCCTGATCATTGACGAGGTACCGGTGCTCGCGGCTCTGGCGGCGCACGCGACCTCGGACTCGTGGTTCCTCGAGGCCGCCGAGCTCCGCGTGAAGGAGAGCGACCGCCTCGGTGCGATCGCGAACGGGATCCGTGCGCTCGGAGGAACCGCCGCCGACGAAGGGAGCGATCTCGTGATCGCGGGTGGAGGTCTCGAGGGCGGTCGAGCAGACGCAGGCGGTGACCACCGGATCGCGATGGCGCTGACGGTCGCCGCGTTGGGAGCGCGGACGTCGTGTCGGATCGACGGCGTGGAGGCCGCGGACGTGAGCTTCCCCGGGTTCGTTGCGACGCTCCGTCGGGCGGGCGCGGAACTGGAGCGACCGTGACGACCGAGCGCGTGCTCGTCGCGGTCGACGGCGCAGCCGGCAGCGGCAAGACCACGTTGTCGCGGCGCCTCGCGAGGATCCTCGGCGTGCCGTACATCAACACGGGGTTGATGTACAGGGGTCTCGCCGCCGCCGCATCGCGCACCGGGACGCCGATCGAGGACGAGGCCGCGCTGCTGGAGCTCGCCCGCAACCTTCGCTTCACCCTTCGGGGCCAGGACCCGATCGAGCTCGAGGTTGCGGGCTACGACCATGCGGCGCTCACGAGTCCCGAGGTCGAGTCGACGGTGTCCACGGTCGCGCGGCACTCCTCCGTGCGGGCGTGGATGCGCGACCGGCAGCGAGCCCTCGGCGCAGACGGCGCGGTGATGGAGGGTCGAGACATCGCCACGGTGGTCTTCCCAGATGCACCCGTGAAGCTGTTCCTCCATGCCTCGCGGGATGCACGGGGAGCGCGTCGCGCGACGGAGCGCGGCGCCACGGATGCGGAACGGGTGGCCGCCGCGCTACGCGCTCGCGACGAACGCGACGCCGTCACGAACCCGCTCGAGCCGGCGCCGGGCGCCGTGGTCATCGACACCGGCACGCTCGACATCGAGGGCACGCTCGCCGAAGCCCTAGCGGCGGTGCATCGCGTTTGGCCGGCACGGGGATGACTGCGCTCCCACAGGTCGCGATCGTCGGACGCCAGAACGTCGGCAAGTCGACGCTCGTGAACCGCCTGTTCGGCAGCCGAACGGCGATCGCCCACGATCAGCCGGGCGTGACCCGGGATCGACTCGAGCTGGACGCCAGCTGGCGGGGACGGAGCTTCCGCGTCGTCGACACCGCCGGGTACCTGCAACGCGCGGGCGGCGTCGAGGCGCTGGCGGCCGCACAGGCCGACCACGCGATGTCGAGCGCCGACGTCATCGTGCTCGTCGTCGACGTGCACGCGGGGATCACCGAGGAAGACGCGCAGTTGGCGCGGCGGCTGCGCGCGACGGCGGCACCGGTGCTGCTGGTCGCGAACAAGGCCGACTCGCCGAGCGATATCGCCGATGTGGCCACGCTGCATCGCCTCGGACTCGGGGATCCGTTCCCGGTGTCCGCACTGCACGGGCAGGGCACCGGCGACCTGCTGGATCGGCTGCTCGACCTGCTGCCCGACGCGCCGCAGGCGCCCGATCCACTCCTCGAGCCGCGGTTCGCGATCGTCGGGCGTCCCAACGTCGGCAAGTCGAGCCTGTTCAATCGGCTGCTGGGCGCGGAGCGGAGCATCGTGTCTGAGACCGCGGGCACGACCCGCGACGCCGTCGACTCGCTGGTGACCTGGCCGGGACAGGGCCCGGTTCGGTTCGTCGACACGGCAGGGATGCGCCGGGGCATCAAGGTGCACGGGGTGGAGTACTACAGCGTGGTGCGCGCACGCGCGGCCATCGACGCCGCGCACGTCGCCGTCCTCGTGCTCGACGCGACCGAGGGCTTCTCCGTCGAAGACAAGAAGATCGCGAACCTCGTCACCGACGCCGGACGGGGGCTGCTGATCGCCGCGAACAAATGGGACCTGGTCGAGGACAAGGACCGAACCTTCAAGCGGTTGGCCGATGAGGTCCAGCTCTACGCAAGGGCGACGGTCCTGCGAACCTCAGCCGCACGCGGACAAGGCGTGCATCGGCTCCCCCCACTGCTGCTCGACCTCCATGCGAGGTGGACATCTCGCGCCTCGACCTCGACCGTCAACGAGATCGTCCAGGCCGCGCAACGCGAGCGTCCGACCCCGCAGCGCACCGGGAACCTCCACTACGCGACGCAGGTCGCCACAGGACCCCCCGCCTTCGTCGTCTTCGGAGGCGCGAAGCCGCCGAGCCCGACGTACCAGCGGTACGTCGAGAACCGCCTCCGGCACGCGCTGCGTCTCGAGGGCGTCCCGATCCGGCTCCGCTTCCGACCGCGATCGCGTCGACCGCGCTGACGCGTCCCGGAGCGTCAGCGGTGAGGGATGGCTATCCTGTGCCGTGCGGCTCTGAGGGCCGCCACGGGCCGTGGCGCAGCTTGGTTAGCGCGTCTGACTGGGGGTCAGAAGGTCGCCGGTTCGAATCCGGCCGGCCCGACGGATGGACACGAGCGAGAGGAACCCGGATCCGGGGTCCGGCGACCGTGTGGCCACCGTCCCCAACGCGATCTCGCTCGTGCGGATCCTGCTCATCCCGGTGTTCGTTCGGTTGATCGTTGACCACGACACGACCACCGCTGGGTTGGTGGTCTTCGCCCTGGTGGTGGCGACGGACTGGGTGGATGGCACGATCGCCCGCCGAACCGGACAGGTCTCAGAGGTCGGCAAGATCCTCGACCCGGTCGCGGACCGGCTGGCGATCGCGGCGGGGATCATCGCGCTGGCGATCCGAGGGGTGTTCCCGGTGTGGGCCGCGGTCCTGATCTTGGCACGAGACGTGGTGGTGCTCGTCGTGGGGCTCACCGTGCTGCTCCGGCGTCACGTCCGGATCGACGTCCGGTGGATCGGCAAGGTGGCTACCTTCTCCTTGATGGTGGCCGTTCCCGCCATCTCATGGGGAGCGCTCGACCTGCCGCTGGCGGCCGCCGCCACCGCTGTCGGGTGGGTGAGCTTCACGGTCGGGATCGTCGAGTACTACGTCGCGGCCTTCGTCTACGCAGGCGATGCTCGGACGGCCCTCGCGTCGGCCTGACCCGAGGCACGCTATCGTTCGCCGACGGTGTCCCCGACGGCGCAGATGGAGGAGGAACCGTGGAGTTCCCGGAGGATCTTCGGTACACGAAGGAGCACGAGTGGGTACGGGTCGAAGGTGCGCGAGCCCGGGTTGGCATCACCGATTTCGCGCAGGACGCGCTCGGCGACGTGGTCTACGTCGATCTCCCGGCGGTCGGGGCGGTCGTCCAGGCGCACCAACCCCTCGGCGAGGTGGAGTCGACGAAATCGGTTTCCGACGTCTACAGCCCCGTCTCGGGCACCATCGTCGAACGCAACCCGCTGGTGGAGGACCGACCCGAGCTGGTCAACGAGGAGCCCTACGGCGACGGCTGGCTCGTCGTGATCGACGCGGCGGACCCCGACGCGATCGGCGCACTCCTCGACGCCGTCGCGTACCGGGCGCTGGTCGACGGGGCCTGAAGGAGCGAACCCTCGAGCCTGGATGGACCATCGACCCGGCGTCGAGGTCGGCCGTCCACCCGGGTTGAGGGTCCGTCGACCGCACCCTTGAGGCTTCCGGTGCCGTAGGATACGGTCGCGCCAACGGTCAGGGTCGAGGGTTCTGCCCGAACCTCGACCCCGACGGGACCCGTGGGCTGAGGAGCTGTTGACGGTGTTCTGTCCCAACTGTGGACATCCCAACCGCGATGATGCGCGCTTCTGCGTCGACTGTGGCCATCCACTACACGAAGACGTCACGGTGGCCCTCCCCGCGATCGAAAGCGAAGAGGAAGGTGGCGAGGACTTCCCGTTCCCCAACGACGAGCTCGCACCGGGACAGTCTCTGCTGTTGGTGAAGCGTGGCCCGAACGCGGGGTCGACGTTCCTCCTCAAGGACGAGGAGACGACGGTCGGTCGTGACCCGGGCAGCGCGATCTTCCTTGACGACGTCACGGTGTCGAGGCGTCACGCGATGATCCAGCGGCGCGACGACGGCTGGTTCGTCGTCGACAGCGGCAGCCTCAACGGCACCTACGTGAACGGCGAGCAGGTCGACGAGACCAAGCTCGCGAAGGGCGATGAGCTCCAGATCGGCAAGTTCAAGCTCACCTTCTTCGCGGCGGACTGAGATCGGGAGGACCCATGGCCGGCACGCGCAACTACCAGTCGATCGGCGAGGTCCTCGTCAACGTCAAGACGGAGTTCCCCGATATCACGATCTCCAAGATCCGGTTCCTCGAGTCCGAGGGTCTGATCACCCCAGAGCGCACGCCGTCTGGCTACCGCAAGTTCTACGTGGAGGACGTGGAGCGTCTGAAGTCGATCCTGCGGTTGCAACGTGACGAGTACCTGCCCCTGAAGGTGATCAAGGAGCGGCTCCTCAAGGCGGACAACGGAGACGACGAGGAAGCACCGACCCTGGAACAGGCCACTTCTGGGGGCGAGCCGGGGGGCGGCAGCGAAGACCTCGCGGAGGCACCGACCGGCCTGCAGATGTCGCTGGAGGAGATGGCCGCCGCCACCGGCGTCGATCGCGACCGCATCAAGGAGCTCGAGAACTTCGGCATCGTGTGCACCCACGGGCCCGAGGGAGGCCGCTACTTCGACGGCGACGACTACGTGACCCTGTCGATCGTGAAGGACTTCCTGCGGTTCGGGATCGAGCCACGGCACCTCACGATGTACAAACATTTCGCGGACCGTGAGTCCGCGTTCTTCGAAGCGCTCGTCGCGCCGACGCTTCGCCAGAAGAACCCGGACGCCCGCCGAACGGCGACCCAGACCCTCGGCGAGCTCACGGCGACCTCACGGAAGTTCAAGCAGGCGCTGCTGCGCAACGCGCTGCGGGACAACCTCACCACCGGGTGAGCGGCCTGCGCGTGCGGGTCGCCGCCATCGCGGGCGTCCTGGTGGCCGCCCTGCTCGCGGTCAACGCCGGCGCGGCAACGAGGACCGCGCCGCCGCCGACGCCGGTGCCGCCGCACGGGAGCCCGTCGCCGTTCCCCACCGTGCTCGCGACACCCGCCGACGCGACCCGTGAGCCGACGATCGATGCCTCGGCCGCGCTGCTCGCTGACCTCGACAGCGGGCAGATCCTGTTCTCGATCCAGCCGCGGACACCCCGGCCGATCGCATCGCTCACCAAGCTGATGACCGCCCTGCTCGCTCGTCAGGCGCTTCCCCTGGACCGCGTGGTTCGCGTCGACCAGCGCGCCGAGTTCCATCGGGACGACTTCGGTTCATCCTCGACGCTGGGTCTGAGGGCAGGGGAGCGGATCACGGTCCACGACCTCCTGTATGCGTTGCTGCTCGGCAGCGCCAACGACGCGGCCGTCGAGCTCGCGATCGCGGTCGACGGATCCGAAGTTGCGTTCGTGCGTCACATGAACCGCCGTGCCCGGTCCCTGGGGATGACCCAGACTCACCTCGCGTCGGCCAGCGGTCTCGACGACGATGGCCGTTCCACGCCGCGAGACCTGTTGCAGCTTGCACGTGCCGTCGAGGCGGATCGGGTCCTTCGCTCGATCGTCGCGACGAGGTTCCACCGGATCCCCGCACCGAAGGGCCCGGCCCGGATCATCCAGAACCGCAACGCCTTGCTGTGGCTCTCCGGGACAGCGACCGGGATGAAGACCGGCACGACCCAGGGAGCGGGCGCCTGCGTCGTCGCGACCGCGTCGCGCAACGGTCGGCACCTGGTGGCGATCGTGCTCGGGGCGCAGGAGGATCCCTTCTCCCCGGCGGCGGCGCTGCTCGACTACGGGTTCCAAGGCTGGCGGGCCGACACGATCGTTGCCGCCGGCGCGCCCGTCGGCGCGATCGCGATCCGCGGAGGGACGGTTCCGGTCATCGCGGCGCGCGACCTCACGAGGCTCGTGCCGGTCCGATCGAGCGAGCGCTCCGAGCAGGTCGTCGTCGATCCGCGGGCGGCCTTCCCGCCGGCGCCGGAGGATCGCGTCGCGACGCTGGTGATCCGCGAAGGCGACATCTTGCTCGGCAGTGTCCCGCTGCTCGTGCCCGACGTCCCGCCGCCGCCGGCGAGCTCGGGGCCGTGGTGGACCCGCGCTGCCGGCGCCGTCGGGGGAGCGGTGGTCGACGCGGTGGAGGCCCTGGCCGCCTGACGCGCGCATCCCACGGTCGTCCAAGACCACCTGTTACCCTCCTGCGCGATGGCGGAGGTCGCACGCGTCCTGTACGGACGCGAGGACGTTCGCCGCCGGGTGGCAGAGCTCGGCCGCACGATCACCGGGGACTATGTGGGGCGAGAGCCCGTGCTCGTCACGGTGCTGAAAGGCGGCGCGATGTTCCTCGCCGACCTTATGCGCGCCATCGACCTGCCGATCGAGGCCTCGTTCATGGCGATCAGTCGCTACGGTGACGCCGAGGAATCCCTGGGTCGGGTCCAGATCCTGCTCGATGTCGAGCTCGACCTCGCCGACCGGCATGTGTTGCTCGTCGAGGACATCGTCGACACCGGCCTCACGTCGCGCTACCTGCTCACCGCGTTACGCGCGCGCGGTGCCGCCAGCGTCGAGCTGTGCGCGCTGCTGGACAAGACCGCCCGTCGCATCGTCCCGCTCACGCCGCGCTACGCGGGCTTCGAATGCCCCGACGCGTTCGTCGTCGGGTACGGTCTCGACTTCCAAGAGCGGTACCGCAACCTGCCCGACATCCTGCAGGTCGACGACCTGGGCGCGCTCCGCGCCGACCCCGACGTCCTGGTGCCGCTCGTCTCGCCCGCGGCCTGAGGCTTGCCCGACTTCGGACCCCCCGATACCCTGCTTGAAGAGCGATGATCGAGATGGAGCTGACCGGCGTACGGGTCGAACTGCCGACCAACCAGCCGATCGTGCTGCTCCGCGAGCGGGAGGGCGAGCGCTACCTGCCGATCTGGATCGGACCGGCCGAGGCCGCCTCGATCGCCATGGCCCTCCAGGGCGTGGCGACCCCTCGACCGATGACCCATGACCTGATGAAGACGATGCTCGACGACCTGACCGTTCGTATCGTGCAGATCGTGGTGACCGAGCTCCGCGAGAGCACCTTCTACGCGATGATCACCCTCGAGCGCAACGGGGACCAGATGGAGATCTCCGCCCGCCCGTCCGACGCGATGGCGCTCGCCGTGCGCATGTCGGTGCCGATCTACGCGGCCGAGGAAGTGCTCGACGAGGCTGCGATCTTGATCCCCGGCGAGGAAGACGAAGAGGTCGAGAAGTTCCGGGAGTTCCTCGACAACGTCAGTCCCGACGACTTCGCGTCGTGACCTATCCGTAGAAGAAGACGGTGACCCAGGCCGCTCCGTCGGCGTCGCGGTAGACGCCGATCGCCACGTGGCGGAAACAACTGTTGAGGATGTTGGCCTTGTGTTCCGAGCTGGCCATGAATGCCTTCTCGACGTCGCGCATCGTCCCCCCAGACACCGCGATGTTCTCGCCCCAACAACGCCAAGGCATCCCCTGCAGATAGGCGCTCCCGGGGTTCTTGGTGTGCTCGAACTTCCCGGTGCTGGCCATCCACACGGAGTGGCGGTGGACGAGCTTGGAGATCCGGCGGTTCATCGCGACGTCGGAGCGACCGTGCGAAT
>Ga0105242_10001928_pt1 | contig 16307 bp, 8 predicted proteins | sample KBSM24metaG_FD_81521 | JGI IMG/M metagenome (GOLD analysis project Ga0105242, IMG submission 81521) | Miscanthus rhizosphere microbial communities from Kellogg Biological Station, Michigan, USA - KBS M2-4 metaG | ecosystem: Host-associated > Plants > Roots > Rhizosphere > Soil | place: Michigan... | reverse complement strand
GGCGGTCGCCTGACGATGCTGATGCCGCCGGGAACTTACACGGCGAAGTTGATCGTCGACGGGCAGGAAGTCGGCAGCCAGTCGCTCAAGGTGCTGAAAGATCCGAACGACGGCGCCAGCGAAGCCGACATCCAAAAACAGACTGCGATGTTGGTTGATCTGCGGAAGGACCTTGAATCAGCTGCCGATATCGTGAATCAAATCGAGCCGATGCGCGCGCAACTGGCGAAAGTTCGCGCTGAGCATCCCGACCTGAAAGCCGCTGCGGATGAGTTTGAGAAGAAGCTGACCGACATTGAAGACGGCTTGATTCAACGCCGGTACACGGGTCAGGGTCAGGACACGACGCGCTTTCCGGCAGCGATGATCGGGAACATGACCTATCTCGCGGGTGGCGTCGCAGACGGCGACTTCCCGCCCAACAAGCAACAGCAGGAAGTGCACGCCATGTACAAGACGAGGTTGGCGGCCTTACGCAAACAGCTTGACGCCGTGATAGCGACCGATCTCGCGAACTTCAACAAGATGCTGAAAGACAAGAATGTCTCGACGGTGATTTCGGCGGGCCAGTAAGATCGTGGGTTGACACAGCTAAGAGCCGTTACGGTAAGACAGCGCCGTTTTGCTTACACTTCCACGGCCTTACGGCCATGGCTACTAAATGACGGCCCCTCGGACCTTGGGGATTTTCCGATGTCGTGCTGCGCCGTTGAGGAAGCAAATGTGTCAGGCGGCTAGTGTCTCAGGCCGCCGCCAGTTTCAAAATTTGACGAATTGTAGTAGCCTACGCACCTCAACGAGTCTGCCGGTATCAATTTTTTAGCTCGTTCAGCGCACAGCCTCAAGGCGTCGAAGATCTTGCCCGTCTTCAATGCCTTGGCCTGATCGATGCCAATGAAGAAACTTGCCTTTGCCCTGCTTTATCTGACTGGCCTTACCACGTTCGCGGCCTGGCGTAATCGCAAGCGCGTGGTCTTTCTTTGTTACCACGGCGTAACAGAGCGGTCCCAGCGCAGCCCGACGGACCCAACCGGCTTACACGTAAATCATCACCGGTTTGCCGCTCAACTCGATTTTCTCGCGCGTCATTATCGCTTCCTGTCGCTCGATGAATATCTTGAAGCCAGACGGACCGGCCGTCGTTTGCCTGACTATTCGTTGCTGCTTACCTTTGATGACGGCTTTCGCAATTTCCTCACAGTTGCAGCGCCGTTGCTGGCGGCCCGGCGCATTCCTGCTACGGTGTTCCTGATTACCGGGAATGCTGATTCTGAGGAAGTGCGCGAGACCACCTGGGAACCACGCGACGATAGCAGTTACCTTTCATGGGCTGAAGCGAGGTTGCTGAAAGAAAAATACCAGGTCGATTTCGGCTCGCACACTTGTTCGCATTCGCCTTTGATGAGCCTCAAGCAACCCGAAATCATCCGAGAATTGCGGCAGTCTCGTGAGGACCTGCGCAAAAACCTCGGCATCGAATATCCCGCATTGTCTTATCCGAAGGGTGAACGCTCGCAAATGCTTGCGTCAGTCGCCCGCGAACAAGGATACAGTTGCGCAGTGACTACCGATCGTGGCGGCAACGAAATGGGACACGATCTTTTTACGCTCGGCCGCACCCTGATCGGCGATGATGACGATGAGATGTCGCTGGCCGTGAGGGTCTCAGGCGCGCGTCGCACCCTGGCTTTCTGGCGCGACTTCCTCGTTGGGCAGCGCAAGCGGACGGTGATTGCACAGCCGGCGCCGGTACAGCAGGCCGAGGCCAAGTTTCAGTTGCTCGACTGAAACTCGCGGTAATGATCTCCTATCAAAAAAATTTTCTTCGCATCGCAGAATACTGGGGCGCTGAACCGGCAGGGGAGCCGCAGGTCGATCTCGTGCGGTTCTTTCAGCATTCGGAACCGCTGGCCGATGCGTTCTGCCGCGAGTTCTACAGCATCGTGCTCGACCTGCAGCAGGACGAGAGCCGGTTGTTCTCGCAGATGAAAAGGAACACTCGTTATGAGATCAGGCGCGCAGAAAAATCTGATCAGTTTCTGCATCAGATCGCAAACGGCAACGACACGGCTGTTTTGAGTCGATTCGCTGACAGCTACGATCAGTTTGCCGCCGAGAAGCATCAGGAGAAAATTAACCGTCCCTGGATGTCGACGCTTGCGGGTCGCGAGCTGTTGCAGATTTCTCAAATTCAGAACGCGAGCGGAAAGACCCTGGTGTGGCACGCTTACCACGTCGGTTGTGATCGGGCGACGCTGCTACATTCCGCGTCGGTATTGCGAGCAGAATCGAAACAGACTCTGCGCACGCAGGTCGGGCGAGCCAACCGTTACCATCACTGGCAGGACATTCTCTATTTCAAAAAACTTGGACTGAAGACGTACGACCTGGGCGGTTGGTATGAAAAGAACGAGGACATGGCGCGGCTTAACATCAACAAGTTCAAAGAAGGGTTTGGCGGCCACATCGTCAAGACCTATATCTGCGAACGGCCGTTAACTTTGCGCGGGCGGATTTTTCTGAAAACAAGGACACTACTGCTGGGAAATGCAATCTGACTCCGCTTACAAAGACGTGGTTGACGCCACCAACATGGCGGCCTACGCGCGCACGGGAACCGTCGACTGGTACAAAGATTTCGAATTCATTCTCAAACCCGAGGCCGTGATTCTGGAAGCGATTGGCCCTGCGATTAAAGACAAGAAGCTTCTGGACATCGGGATCGGCGGGGGCCGCACGACAAAATTTCTGCTTGAAATAAGCTCTGACTATACGGGCATCGACTATACGGCCGACTTCATCACGGCGGCGCGGCAAAGATTTCCGAAAGCAAACCTGCTGTGTTGCGACGCCAGGAACCTGCAGGGGTTCGACGACGCGACTTTTGATTTCGTCTTATTCTCGTTCAATGCGATTGATTACATGATTCACGAAGACCGGCTCAGTTGTCTGGCGGAAATCAATCGCGTCTTGAAACCCGGCGGCTGGTTCATGTTCTCGACGCACAATCGAGACTACCGGCACTTCGATAAATACCCCTGGCAGGAACGCCGGTTCGATCTCAATCACCTCAAATCGTGTCTCCATACTTTTGTTCATCTTCCCAAACACCAGCGCATGAAGAAGTACGAAGTGCGGACGAACGAGTATGCGATCATCAACGATAATGCGCACGGCTTCTCACTGCTCGCGTACTACATAAGTTTCGCGGCCCAGGTCAGGCAGTTGGCTCAATCCGGATTTGTTTCAGTCGAAGGTTACGACATGGACGGCCAGCCGACGCAAGGTGACGTGAACTATCCATGGATTTACTATCTGGCCAGGCGCGCCGGTTAGTTTTTTGAGAGGCTGGGGCGCGCGGCGACTCCACCGAGCTTGTCGCACGTCAGCCACAAAAGGATCCCGAGCATCGTGGCTGCGTCTATCAACATCAGCAACGGCGTGATCGTGGTCAGGCGAGCGACGGTTCGCCCGACCGAACCTGGATAAGTAATACGATTTCTCCAAACTGCGTTGACGGCGCGCGCCATGAACATCGATAGAAACAACGCGGGAACGATGATGGGCCACCACCTCGTAAGAGCGATCACCGCCACACTGCACAGCAGCAACACCACATAACGCAAGCACATCCTCGCCTGCCAACGTCTCCACAGACCAGCGCGCAGGTTGTGTCTTGAATAAGTGACGAACCGCGAGAAGGTGCTCCGCCAACTCGACTGCATATTCCAATGAACCTTGGCGTCGGGTGCATACGCAATTCGGAATCCGCCGTCCTCGATGCGATTCATAAACACGATGTCCTCAGCCGACCTCAGGTCCTCCGGAAAACCGCCGACCTTTTGCCAGACACTTCGACGCATCATGGAAGAAAAAACGGCGCGAGCGGCGACAAAGCTCTCATGAGATTGCTTCGCCGGCACCTGCGCATACGCAATGGCTGCGCACTCTTTAAAAAAAGTGTCGGTAATCGGTTGCCAACCGCCGTAGACGACGTCGACCGAGGGATCGCTTGATACCGGTTCGCTCAACTGGGCCAGCCAATCCTCCGCCGGAACGACGCCGGCGTCAGTAAAAGCCAGCCACTCATTCGATGCGGAAGCCGCCCCGAGATTGCGCCCTTTGCCAGGGAATGCATCCGGATCACAAAGCAGGTGTACGTTGCTGTGATTTCGCGCGTACTGCTGGACGATGGCCCGCGTATCATCGGTTGACCCGCCATCCACGACGACGATTTCATCCGGCGCCGGCGTTTGACGAAGCAGCGTGTCCAGCAGCGAGGCGACCGTCGCGGCTTCGTCGCGAACTGGAATGATAACGCTGAGTTTCATGCTTGAATCTGCCCGATTGAGATCAGCGCTTTGAAGATGTTGCCGGCCGACACGTCCGCCAGCGCCGCATTCGCATCGTTCAGGTCATAAGGTTTGAGCCGATTTTGAAGTTGAACCCAGGGCTGTGACTTCAAAGGATCCGAAACGATCTGCACACCGCGATAGAAGTGAGAAAAATCCGAGCCCCAACAGCCGCGCACGTCCAAATGTTTCTGGTTGAGATCGAGATGAGGATTGAACGATGTCTCTCCGTGATCCGTGTACTGACCCACAACCACGACCCGGCCCGCGTCGCGAGTAAAACGCATTGCCTGCCGAACGGCGGCGGGGACTCCGGTCGCTTCAATCGTCACATCCGCGCCGCGGCCGTTCGTGCGCGCGCGGATCCATTCAAGTCTTTCATCGTCGTTATGATTCTCGAAATTGAGTACTTCGCAGGCGCCTGCCTCAGCAGCGACAGCCAACCGGTGGTCGGGTGCGCCGACACAGAAAACGCGCAAAGCGCCACGCATCAGCGATAGCATGATGGCGTTGATACCGACTGGGCCCGATCCCAAAACCAGCACCGTATCGCCAATCGCGACGTCGCCGCGTTCGACCGCGTGCAAAGCTGTCGGCAACGCGCAACCGCCGGCCATGAATGTTTCGGGCTGAGCATCGAGCCGAATGCAACGCGTTCCCGGCTTCAAATAGATTTGATCTGCCCAGCCGCCGCACAATCCGTCATCGAGGCCGTAAGTGATGCCATAAACTTTTCGCTGCGGACATCGCGTGGTTGCCCTGGCGACCAGACAATACCAGCACGCATGGCAGGTGCGATGCACGTCGAGAAAGGTGACGCGTTCGCCCTCGCGAAACTCGCGACCCTCGACGTCGAACAACCGGCCGCGAATCTTACTCAAACGGCCCACCGAGACATGACCGGGAACCAACGGATAGGGAACACCCTGCAGCCGGCCCTGCTGAAGGTAAACGTCAGTGCCGCAGACTTCAGAAAATTCGACGTCCAGCACGGCAGAGTTTTCCTCGAGTCGAGGCTCGGCAACTTCACGAATCTCAACAGGCACACCGGGTTCAGGGATCACAGCGACGCGAGGCATTAGTGGAAGGTAAGAGGAATTTGCGGAAAAGGGAAGTGAGTACGATCTGCTTCCGTTCGCGATTTCTTGCCAGCAGGACAACGAGGGAGTATTTTCCTGCACGTTCGTTGGAATCTGTGCGCCGGGAGCTGGTCGTTATGAAAACTCTAAAAATCCTCTTGCCGCTTTTTGCGTGCGCCAGTCTGTGCGCGGCGCAGGAACCGCAACAGCCGAGCGATTCACCGACAGGGCTGGCCGTCTTGAAAGTGAAGCGCGAGCGCCGTCGCGAACAGCCGCAGGACGTGAGGCACACGGCGACCGATCCTGACGCTTTGAACAACACGGGCGTGATGCCTTCGGGTGGTGGCAGCAACTTCCCGAATTTTGTTCTTGAATATTCGGCTGAGCTGAAAAATGATTCGCCGAAGGCGATTAAGTGGCTGAGTTGGATTTACAAGGTCATCGACCCGGACAATAAACAGGAAGTGGATCGTCAGGAGTTTTCTTCCTTTGACAAGATTTCCGCCGGCGGCAAGAAGACCGTCAACGGCGTCAAACGAATGCCGCCGATGCAAACGGCCCCCGACACAAAGAAAAAGAACGGCAGCCCATTTGAAGAGCACGTTGAGTTCGTCTGTGTCGCATACGATGACGGGACGCTCTGGCGCCCATCATTCATACCCGAGTCGCACTGCCGCGACGCGGAAAAGCGCGGCAAGCGGTGAGCGACTTTGGACTTGAATCGGCATCGACACAGATTGACGCCCTTCATTCCCAAAGTTTCTCTGCTTGATTAGTCAAGTATGTTATTTCCGCACTTAGGCCCGCACCGGACCCTCTCCCACAGGGAGAGGGCCACAGCAATCCGTCGCACACCTCAGCCGCGCTCGATCTAACTCAGGAAACCAAACCATGCGAAGCGGGCGACGGTCTTAATCAATCGCGCCACCGTTCCCTCGTCCGGCTCGGCGAACTGATTTCCGCTGGAACTCCCGCCGAATCGTTCGCGGTATTCCGGTGATTCAATGAAGGCCCGGATCATCTCCGCGCGTTCAGTTCGATGCTGCGCCTGAGTATCGTCGCGCATGTCTTCGCCCGGCTGACTGACGCCGTTAAGTTTCGCCAGCCAGAAATCGTAGCCGCTGAAGTTGCCATCGGGCGAATCGTCGGGATTGCGCCGCAGGTAACCGAAGTATTGCATCAGCACGAACGAATCGTTGTAGAGCTTGTTGAATACCGATCCGCTGTTGATGACACTCTTCAAGGCGTTGGCCCGGCCGGCCGTATCACCGCTGCCGTAAGCCGAGATGGCGGCGCTTCGTTCAGCCGCGGTCGGCACGGCGCCGCTGTTCGCGAAGAGCGCATCGACATAAGTCGAGGCCGGGACGCCTACGGCGAACGACGCCTGTGAAGTGAATTCCGTACGCGTTACGAAGTCCTGTAGATAGGCTTGTAAGTTCGCGTCGAGTTGGGCCTGCCAATTACCCTGGCCCACGATCACGCCGTCGCCGATCTCCCGCTGGTCGCGCAGAAAGACTGCGTATCGCGGCGTGCTCTTCGCGCTGCCGAAGCCGGCCTTGTGCGCGCGAATCACGACATAGCCTGTCTGACGGAATTCAATTGAAAGGAAGAACGCGCCCGACACGGCCACCCGCCTGGCGCGGCGGCATTCGCTGTCGGCGCCGCATTGCTCGATTTGGTTGGTCCAGAAATCCTCGCCCGGGACATCGCTCTGCCGGTAGAGGAAGTCGTGATAGTGCTCGCCGACGAACGTGCGCGAAACATCGATCGGATTGCCGGTCGCTTCCGGCGAGTTATCGAGTATTTGCAGAGTCGCGGCACGCGGCGTCCCCAAAGTGGCGTTGACAGGATTCTGCAAAAGCAGCGTCGCCGATTCAGGACCTTCGCTGTAATTATCATCGCTGATCAGCGCCTGGACGGTCTTCTGCGATTCATTTGGTCCGAACACGAGGTGTCCGATCAAGAACGTGTAGTCGCCTTTCTGCTTGGCCGTGGCGTCCGCGCTCATCACATCGACGCTTGCGGTGCTGGACATCACTCCGCTTCGCAAGATCGTTACGTTCACCGCAGTCACGCCCTCCTGCACTGAGTAGAGTGATGAATTGAAGGTAAAGACCGCGAGTGGCGTCGGCGTTGGAGTCGGTGTTGGTGTCGCAGTCGGAGTCGGCGTTGGGGTCGGGGTCGCAGTCGGCGTCGGCGTGGCCGTCGGCGACACGGATGGTGTCGGCGAGGGCGTCGGTGTCGGTGTCGGTGTCGGAGTAGGCGTCGGAGTAGGCGTCGGTGTGGCCGCAGCGCAGACGGCGTTGCCTACCACCCGATAGCTCTTACCGGTATACGGATCCTGCGCGCCGGCCGAGTTCGTCGTATCGGTAGCCGAACTTGAAAGCAATGTCTGATTGCCATTGCCCGCAAACGTGCGACCGACAATCGATCCGATGACGTCGCCGACTTTCGGCGTCCCAATCTTGTCTGCCGAAACCACGATCGTAATTGTCCCGCTGGCTTGATCGACGTTCGATTCGGCGTCTGCGGCGCCTATCTTGTTTGGCGTTGACGTGTTCGCGGGCACGGCTTCGACGGTGGTGACTGTGCCGTATTCAAACGAGACCGCGCTCGATCCGTCGGTATTCATGCCGACGTAGTACGAGCCGGTGAACGGCGTCGTCTGATCCGGCGGCGTAGGATAATTCCAAATCACCCGCCACTGCCGGTTCGGATTGAGTGTGCTCAGATTCGCGACCTTAAGTTTGAAACTGATCTTTTCTTTTCCACCGATCACGTTGTCGGCGAGCCGTACTTCGGTGACATCCAAATCTGCGTTGGCCGGCGCCGACTTCTGATCGCCGGTTGGGTCGACAACGACTTGCAGGCCCGTGCATTTCGATTCGCCGACCGGCTGTGATTTAGCCTCGTTGCTGCTGCATGAAGTGCCGACGGCATTGGTCGCCGTGACTCGATAAAAATAGGTCGTGGCCGCGTCGGCGGTGTTATCGACAAAGCTTGGCGTGGCGCCGGTGCTCGTGAGGAACGAAACGCTCCCGCTGCTGGTGCCGCGAAAGACACTGTAGTTGGTAATTGTAGATCCGCCGTTGTCAGCTTCAGACCAGGTCAAAGTTGCTGCGGCGCCGTCGCGGCCCACCGTCAGATACGGAGTGCCGGGCACGGTAGGTTGCGCCGAAGGATCGTTGGCTGCAAACAAACGCGGGCCCCCCGATTGACGCGCGATGGCGGCAATCTGGGTGTACGAGTTTCCAGTCGAACTATTCAGTCCCTGAACACATGCGGGGCCGGTGCAACCGTCGGCATAGCCGACCAGAATCCGACCCTGTTTGTCCACATCGATGCCGATGAAGTCGAGCAGATTGCGATGCGGCGGTGAGCCGCCACCGAGATGGATTCCGTTTCGTTGGACCGGATCGTTCGGAGTCGCATCGCTCACCTTCCAGGTCGCGCCGCCGTCGAGCGTGGTCGCGATGTAGAGATGCCAGAAGCCGGCAAACGCGCGATCGTCGGGACTGCCTGAAGTTGTCGACCCGAGAAACGCATAAGCCGCACGATCGTCATCACCGGCGACAATTGCCGGAAAGGCAACCGCTTTAATTCCCACGAGTGAACCGACGTCGACAGTGTTCTTCCACGTCGCGCCGTGATCATCAGAGACCGAAACACCTGCGGAGGTGTCGCCACTGCCAAAGGCCGCGTACAGGCGGCCGCCGCTCACCTTGTCGCCCCGGCCGATGGAAACCGCGGGGTCGCTGTTGGAAATATTGCTGCCGGGGATATTCCGAATGGTCCAGGTGACGCCGTTATCTTGCGAGACAACGACGCTGGTCAAATTGTCGCAACTGCGATTGGGAACATAAGCCGTGCCGTCTGGTCCAACTTTTACGTGACCGTGCAATCCGACGCAGCTGGTGTTGCTTCCGTAAATCGGAACCCCGGCGCCAAAGGTCAGGCCGCCGTTGTCGCTGCGCGCGCAGAACGCCTGCACCACGTCCTGAGAGCAATAGTAGACGACGTTTGGATAAGCCACGCCGGTGAGCGGGAAATGAAACGGCCCGGCTCCAATCGTTTGATGATCGACGCCTGAAGGAATTCCACCGCCCTGGCTCGGCGTCCAGTTGTCGCCGTCGTCATCAGTGTAAGCGGACAAGCTGTCCTGACCGCTCAATTCGGAAACAAAGGTTCTGCCGACGGTCGGCGCGGCCGTGTTGTAGCCGTGATCCGTAAAGAGAATCGGATCGAGACTGTCGGCATTATTTGGCGCGCTCTTGTCTTCCCAGATCGAACTCTGCGCATTCGCGGGGCACGTATCGTCGAAAGTCACACGAAAAGTCGTGAGATAAGAAATGTACATCGACTTGCCGGTTTTCCAATTCGCGCCAATCGAAGGCTCACCGGCATCGACGCCTTTGCCGGCAGCGATTTGAGCCGGCTGCGGATAATGGTTTTGAAAACGCGGGGCCGGTCCGGTCGCGAGCGACGCCGGCGTCAAACCGGGGACGACGGTCGCGGTGCCTTTGTAAATATCCTGACCCGGGGCCACGATCGCATAAGCGACGTGAACGGTATACAGGCCCACTCCCATGTTAGCCGGATCGAGATAAGCTGTTTCACTCGTGCCGGGTTGCCCTCCGTTAGTGCCCTGCGCCGCGATTGGCCCAGTCAGGTCACCCTTGTGGATATAGAGATCGTAATCATGGGTGCCCAATTGCCAGGTGATCTGCGCCTGGACCAACTTGCCGTTCCAATCGCTCTGATTGCCGGACACCGTCAGCGCAAAGCTGTCGCAATTCTTTGCCGGTCCGCTGTCGATGCACTGGCTTTCGCCGCCGGTTGCGCCGGTAGCCAGTGAATCACCGTTCCAGGTTGTGTTCGCGCTCACCGTGGGCGCAATGCTTCCGGCCGCCGGGGTCGCCGCTCGTCCCCGAAAGAACGTACCGAACGAAGCCATGACTGCCAGGATGATGCACAGCAGAACGAAGAGAAATGTGTGAATGACTGTGTGACGACGACGACTGTTTCGCATGAGTGCCTCCGGATCTCGCACGCAAATTATCAAGGGAAGAGTTTGTCTGAGTGCGGGGATGATGACGCGTAGGGGTTGAGAAAATCTTGAGACTACGAGGGATGAAAGACCGAAACTCGATTTGCTACGACATCGAAAGCAAATCGCAATACTCAGTGGCTCACACGAAGCGCATGCCGATGCACCGACTCAAATTAATTATTCTGTTTAGGGGGATTGGGGTATCGCGAATTTACCACTGAAGGATGTCGCCGTCAAAATGCGGCGGGGTCGCACACTTAAAACAAGGCCCCGTTTCAATCCATCGCGTTTTTCGATCAACTTTATTCTGTGAGAAACGAAAACTTCATTGCGATTCTTAAAAAAATCGCCTCTCCGAGCGTCCCGTCTCGGAGAGGCGTTCAAGCGGGGCGAGAGAAGTCTTGCGTAGTACTCGGGACGACTCTCAACCTGGACTTACTTCTTCAAGCTGACTGTTCTAGTCAGCGGATTGAAACTCAACTGCATCGTCCGGAGCGGCGTGACGCCAGACACTGTCGGCAACGGTGTCGTGGCACTGCCACCGCCGCTGCCCGGCGCCATGCCTGCCGGGAAGTATTGCTTGCTCGTAATGTTGACCTGCGTCGGCCCGTTGACGAAACCGGTGACGCGATAACGATAGGTCCGGCCGGCTGTCATTGCGCCGCTGACGAATTCCTTCGGCCCCAGATTGCCGGACGATGACAACACATGGTCCTGATCGTCGAGCAATTGCAGATCGAGATCGGGGAGAGCCCCGGCCGAAACCGGGAACGTGTCCATCGCGCCGTCAACACCGAATGAATTCGGCTTGGCGACAAACGGAATGTCGACATAGTCAACGCCGCTGATGATCACATTGCCCCCGCTGCCCGCCACCACGATTCCGGATAGCGTCTCGGTTTGCGAGCTGAACCGCACGTCGGTCGGCGGCAAGCCGGTACCGGCGCCATCGCCGGGCTGGCTTCCGTTTATCCCCACTGGCGCAGTGCGCACGCGGGCAGTGATCGTGGCCGTCACGGTGAACATCCGCGAGCCGGGATCGCTGAACTTGATGTGACGCGCGTTTGACGTAGCTCCGCCGGGAAGCGTCTGGTTGTAAACAAACGCGGCCGGGTTTGATTGGCCATCGCCACCGTTGTCGGCGTTGATGACTTTCACGGTTGGATCAGAAATCGAAACGATCCGATAAGTGACCGGACCGTAAGCCGCGCCGTCCGGCGAAGAGATGCCGTTGTTCTTCAAGGTTGCATCAATCTCGAAGACGCCTCCGGAAATGGTCGGGTTCGCAATCGACATTGCGATGGCAGACGTCACATCCTGAATCTGACTGTTGACTGTCGTGCCGCCGCTCAAATCAGAAACGCCGGCTTGCCGGGTCGAATTGATCGAAATCGCCCGCACCGCGTATTCGGTATCGAGCATCTCGTTGTAACCATTCGCCGAAGCTGAACTTAGTCCCGCCGGTCCGAAAAATTCAGCGGTGAAGCCTTTGTCCTCGTAGTTTGTCGCTGGATCGAGGACATAGGCGAGATGGCTCCAGCCATTCGTGGCAACGTCGCCGTCGAAGTAGGTGTGCAAGGTCGCACCGGCGAACTGCCGCTGGCCGGCCGTTCCCACTTTGCGCTTGAAGACTTCATAGGCCAGCGCGCCCGAAACCGGCTGCCAGGTCACCCGCAGTGAATTGGCTGAGGCCGGCGCAACCGTGACGCCCTGCGGCACGCCACTGCCATCCTGATTCGCGCCTGCATGATTTTGCTCGGCGGCGAATTGGGTGATGCGCGTCGAGATCGTCTGCCGGCCGCCCACGAGCGTATCGGCGTTCACGCCCATCTCATGCGAGGCGAACACTTGCCAGATGAGGGCTTCGTGCTGCCCCGGCGCATCGAGGTTCGACGGATCGGTTGAATAGAGTATCCGGTCCGCTTCGATCACCGCATCGCGGAACTTCACGAACGTGTCGGGCGCTGTGAGCCCGAGTAAATAGATCGAGCCGAGATGCAGGCGCTCCCAGCTTTCCTGGCCCTGCGAAATTTGCCGCGTCGGCTGGCCATCGAGAAATGCGGGACGCAAATATGTCATCTGCGGTTCCGCAGCTTTCATCAGGTAACGCAGGTCCCACATAGCGCCGACATAAATCTCACCGTCACGATGCTCTTCAAATCCGTTGCCGCCCTCAGTCCCCAGGTATGAATACTTCAGCGACGTGTGCACCGAGCGAATGAACGCCAGACGGTTCACATCGCAGTTCGTGTCCGCGGCAAAGATCTGACAATTGCGTACCCAGTCACGCACTCTCGCTCCCTGCACCACATATTCACCAATCGCTTCGGCGTCGGTGATGGTGTAGGCCCAAAGATCGGCCTGGGCTTCATTCAACGGACTGCCTTCGGCGCCTTCCAGTCCGGCAATCGGTGTTGAGATCGAGTGTGTCCCTTCGTGATAGACGACCGCGCCGTCTTTGCCGAGGTCGTTGAAGAGATAACCGTGGCCATAGACCGTCGGATTGACGATGATCTTCTGTGGTCCGGCCGGCGTGTCCACAGTTTCCGTGACCGGCAAAGAGAATGCGTTGTCGTAACCGAGAGTCGATTGCACGATCGCGTCGGCGGTGCTCGCGTCTTCGGGTCCCTGGCTGGGGAAGTGCGGCAGCGCTACCAGCGGACGATCGCTGTTGGGAAAATCATCGGGGAAATCGCCCTGGCCAATCCGGCTGTGGACCGCGTCATCGCGCCGATGAATGTCGGTCATGTACTCCAAAAGATAATTGACGAAGAAAAAGATGTTCGCATCGTCGATGTGTTCAGCCGGTTCCGCCAGGTCGTCTGCTTCGTTTGGTTGAGCTTCGAGCGGCGCATTGTTTTGCCGGAAATGCCAGGTGCCTTGCGCGGCCTGGGCGAATGGTTGCGCCACGGCGAGCACGTTCTTAATGAGCGCGTGCGGTCCGGTCATGGTTCCGGCGACGCCCGTGGCATTCGTGCCTTCGTTGTAGTTACGCAGGGTGACCCGCAGTAATCCCTCAGGCTCGCCGTTGGCATTCAACTTCAGCTCACCGGTGTCCGGATTCGCCATCACCGGATGGTTCGGATATATGTCCGCGGTGTAGGGAAGCGACGCCGTTTGCGTGTGCACCTCATTTTCGCGAGCGAGAATCTGCCCGCTGTTCGCATCGACCTGGGTGAGGTAAAGACCAAATGGATTCTGCGAGAACGTCATGACGTTCCAGGCGAGCTTGTACCCGTCGGCCGTTGGAAAGATGTTCAGCCTGGGCGCGCGCAAGACCGGCGCGATCTCCTGTTGCAACGCCGCCAGTGCTTTCGTTGTGTACTGGTCGGTTCCCGGCGGGCGGCTGACCGCGTATTTGGCGAGTCCGGCTTGCGCGCTCGCAATCGCAGCATCTGCACTCAACGACGGGGCCAACGCGACATTGGCATCGCGGAAGGTCGAACCCATGACCATGCGAATCTCTTTGTCCGGGCTCATCACAAAACCCAACCCGCCATTGACCACACTCAGCCCGCCAATCTGTTGTTGAAATTTGACGAGATAACCGCCCATCGCGGATTTCTGATCGACCAGCGTCAGCGAGGCCGGATCGACGCCGAATAAAGCGAAGTTCGCGGCGACAAAGGTGCGCGCGGCGTTTTCAGGCGTATCGTTCGACGCCGGCGTGTGGAATCCCATCATCACGTCGGGCGAGCCGGCAAATGAATTCCAACGCACCGAGGCGTTGCCGTAATTCGCCTTGAACTGATTCAACGCCGCGGTCTGGGCCGCCGTCGCTTTCCGCACGGCGGCCGCCGTCGCGTTCACGTCAACATTCGGCGCGCCGAGTTTGTTGGGATCGAATTTGGTTCCCGTCGCGCTGTGCGAGGGCAACAACAGGAAGGTGAGTACCGCAGCGATGCAAAGCGGTAATGCCACCAGCAGAACTCTTAAGCGATAGTTTTTTCTCTTCATGTCATCCGACCTTTCGCAAAAATCAATTCGTTACTGTAGGGGCAGGGCTCGTCCCTGCCCGTGGATGCGAATCGCGGCGGGCCGGGACAAGCCCTGCCCCTACAGATCACGCGAATCAAAGAACTTGCTTAGGGGATTGGGACGAAGATCAAGACCTCGTGCCGGGAGAGCGCCAGGCCCCACTGGCCCTCTCCCTCCATCGCCACCAGTAGCGATGACTAACGCAGCACGAGTTGCGCGGTGACGGCTTTGGTCAATGGATTCACCGTGAAATGAATTCTTTTGGCCGTCAGCAGGTTAATGCCGGGCAGAGACAGTGCTCCTTGATTGCCGCTGCTGCCGCTGCTGCTTGATTGAGTTGATTGGCTCGCCCCGCCGCCGTTCGAGCTGTTCAGGAACGCGGTAGCGTTCACGTCGAATTGGAACATCTCGGAAGCGGCATCGGTGAACCTCAGCGTGCGGGCCGAAGTGGTTTCGGCAGCGCTGAAGATTTGGTCCGCGCCCAGCTGATTTGAGTAGTCGAACAATGCCGGGTTGCTCGCGCCGAGACCGCTGCCGCCATTGTCAGCGTTATTTGCGCGGACCGTGCCGGAAGTCGACGTGACGTTGATGACATTCGCTCGCACGAACGGAACATAGTTCGTCGCAGCTGTGTTGTTCGTCATCGTCAGATCGAGCGAGAAGACACCACTCGCGAGCGATACGTTCGAGACCACCGTCTTTACCTGGTCGGTGATATCGACCAGCGAACGATGGTCGACGATGACGGCTTGCGGCGCGCTCGGCGACGTCACGTAGTAGCCGATTTGGCCGGGAGTCAGCGCCCGCACGCGATAGTAGTGCGTGCCGTCCGCAGCTCCGTTGATTGATTGGCTATTGACGTTGGGCGCAACGTCAGCGACGACGGTGTAGTTCGTCCCGTCAGTCGATTGCTCGATCTCGTACTGCTGCGCGTTCGGAATGCCCTGCCATTGCAAGTTGTAAGCGCCATCGAAATCGACGGCTTTGCCCTGCGCGTCAGTGAAGTCGCCGGCGATTGCCGCGAGCGTTGGCGGTTGCGCGGCGCGCGAAATCGTCCCGGTTATGGTGAAATCAGTCGGCGCTGCGACCCAGCCGCTGGCCCTGAGAATGTAGGTGCCCGGAGCGCCCAGAGTGGTGGCAATGTGCTCTGGTCCACCGCCGTTGCCGGAGTGCGTGACTTCGTTGCCGGCCGGATCGTAGAGATACAGATCGAGATCGGGATACGTCCCGTCTACCGCCTGATCGAAATTCATCGTGACATCTATGGCCGCGCCCGGAGCATCAGCCACGACCGGGAAGCTCTGCGAATCGACGCCTTCGATTAGCATGCTGTTGTTGTCCCCAACCAGGATCGATCCCGACTGGTTAATCTGCGCGAATGAGCCGCCGCCTTGCGGTACTGTCGGCGTCAACTGCATATAGAAAGGCATGCGCAACGCGCCGCCGGATGTTTGCGCGACAATGTAGAACTGCATCTCAATGGCGTTGCTGATATCACGTACGGCGTTGCCGTCAACAGTGGCGCTCACGATGAATGTCGCCGTGCCGTTTGCCGGAACATTCACGCTCGACGCGCTGGTCGTGGCCGTGATCCCGTTCATTTCAAGGTAACGGTTATTGGCGATCGACAAGTTGTAGCTTCCACCCTGACCACTGATGTCCTGAATCGTCACGGTTCGGGTTTCGGTATGAGTCACGCGCGAATTGATTACCGGCACCGAGCCGAACGAGGCGCTGCCGAGGATGCTCGGCTGGACGATGCCGTCGCCCGTGATTCCCATCAAGGCTTTCGTATGGACCGCGTTGTAGACATCGATCAGACCACCGCCCTGCGAGATGATCGAGTCC
>Ga0105242_10001927_pt1 | contig 16310 bp, 8 predicted proteins | sample KBSM24metaG_FD_81521 | JGI IMG/M metagenome (GOLD analysis project Ga0105242, IMG submission 81521) | Miscanthus rhizosphere microbial communities from Kellogg Biological Station, Michigan, USA - KBS M2-4 metaG | ecosystem: Host-associated > Plants > Roots > Rhizosphere > Soil | place: Michigan... | reverse complement strand
GCGTTGCTGCCCGACTTGGTCACCGCGTTGATCACCGCACCGTTGACGCGCCCGTACTCAGCGTCGTACCGGTTCGTCAGAACCTGGAATTCTTCGATGTTTTCCTGGCTGTAGCCCTGATTCGATCCGCCGCAGCACTGATTGGAGACATCGACGCCGTCAACTTGATACTTGGCCATGTCGCTGCCCGACGCGCCCGCCTGAATCGCGCCGGGATTGCCGCGTGCGCCGGGAACCAGCGACACCAGGTCGAGCCAGTTGCGACCGTTGAGCGGGAGGTTCTCCACCTGCCGCTGCTCGACGTGACCAGAGAGGTCAGACTTCTTGGTATCGATCAGCGGCGCCTCGCCGGAGACGGTCACGTTCTCGTTCATCGTCGCGAGCTTGAGTGTGAAGTTCAGCGTCGCCGATTCACCAACGCCGAGCCGGACGCCTTCCTTACTGAAGCTGCCAAAGCCACTCAGCTCGGCCGTGACGGTGTAGATGCCGACCGGCAGCGCCGGCATGCTGTAGGTGCCGGTCACCGATGTGACAGCGGTGCGCGACACGCCGGTACCGCTGTGCGTCGCCGTGACCGCCGCACCGGGCATCACGCCGCCGCTCTCGTCGACGACAGTGCCCCGCAACTCCGCCTGCGCAACCTGCCCGCGAGCGGGAGCGGCGCACAGGCTCGCGAGAGCGAACACGACCGGAATCAGACGACGAAGGTATGCCATGCGGATAGTCCTCACGGTGGTCATTAGCGTGTCCCCTTCTTGCTGCCGGTTTGTTCTTTCTCCCGATTCAGCTCCAGGATGTCGACGCTGTCGGCCTCCTTGCCGAGCAGCCACCGGCAGAAGTAGTCCGAGCGCACCCAGAAGAAGTAGTCCTGCTCTGGCTGATAGCTGTGCCGCAGGCCAGGCAGGACGAAGAAATCGAACCGCTTGTTCGCCTTGATCAGCGCGTCGGCCATCCGCAGCGTGTTGGCCATGTGCACGTTGTCGTCGATGTCGCCAGAGGTGAGCATCAGGTGACCCTTGAGGTTCTTGGCCAGCTCGGAGTTCTTCTCGACGCTATACTCGAATTTCACGTCGCCGCCGGGATCGTCGATTTCCTTGATGCCGTGGTGCTTCTCGCTCCACGTATTGTTGTAGACGTTGTTCTCGTGGTTGCCCGACTCCGAAACCGCAACCTTGAAGAAATCCGGGTAGACCAGCATCGCGGCGGTCGACATAAAGCCGCCGCCGGAATGGCCGGTGATGCCGACCCGATCGATGTCGATGAACGAATACCGCTTCGCCAGCTGCTCGATCGCGGCTTTCTTATCGGCGAGGCCGTAGTCGCGCAGGTTGCCGTAGCCGAACGTGTGGTACCACTTCGAGCGGTTCGGATTGCCACCGCGATTGCCGACCTCGATGACGATAAAACCAAACTGGGCGAGGGCGATATTCTGGCTCTTGGGCGAGAACACCTTGGTCACGCTCTCGGTCTGCGGCCCCGGGTAGACGAACGCGATAATCGGATACTTCTTGGCGGGATCGAAGTCGAACGGCTTGTACATCACGCCGTAGATGTCCGTGATCCCGTCGTCGGCCTTGACCTTGAACGACTCGGGGAACTTGAATCCGGCGTCGAGCGCCGCCGACACGTCGGTGGTCTCGAGGTCCCCGAGCGGCGTCCCGTTCGCGTCGTAGAGCACGGACTTTGGCGCCGTGCTGACGCGGGAGGCGGTATCGACGAAGTACTTGCCGGTGTCATTGATGCTGATGGTGTGCGACGCATCGCCGGGGTCCAGCAGCTTCGTAGGCCCGCCGTCAAGCCCAGCGCGGTAGACGTGCACGTAGTAGGGGTCTTCCCCACTCTCCCGGCCGACCGCCGTAAACAGCATCGTTCGGCTCTTCTCGTCGATCGAGACGATGTCGTCGGACACGAACTCGCCCGAGGTGATCTGGCGCTTCAGCGTGCCGTTGCCGTCGTAGAGGTAGTAGTGCGCCCAGCCATCACGCTCGGACCACCACACCAGCTCCTGGCCGCCGTTGATCAGCTGCACCGGCCGCGTCTCGATGTAGACGTTGAGCCGTTCTTCGATCAGCGTCTTGACCTCGCCGGTGGAGGTGTCGGCAACGCAAAGATCGAACTTGTGCAGGTCGCGGCTGCTGCGCGTGAAATAAAGCTTGTCGGAAGAGTCGCCAGCCCAGCGCGGCTCAGTGTGCTCCTTCTCGCGCGCCAGCGCCGAACCACGAGCCTGTTCGATCTGCAGCCCTTCGTCCTTGAAGCGTTCTGCCTTGACCTTCACACGTCCTTTGCTGGCGACGTCGAAGATCTCGATCTGCGGCTGTGCGATGTTGGGCTCACCCGGCATCGCGTAGCGGTACGACTCGAGCGTCGGCCGCGGCGTGGAGAGGGAGTTGATGACCCAGAGGTCATTGACCTTCCGCTCGTCTCGGCGGACCAGGGCGAACCTCTTCGCGTCCTTCGACCAGTTGATCACGATCGACGGCACGCGCTGGCCGGCCTTATGCTTGTCGTCCTTGGAGTCTTTCTTCAGCGCCTTACGGTCGTCGTCGCTCAGCCGCTTGTCGTAGCCGAAATGATCCTCGCCATCAGTGGTGATCGGCACCTCGACGATCGACGCATCGCCCGGGTTCTTCTTCGCCTTCTGGAAGTTGGCGGCGTCCATCATGTACAGGTTGTGGCCCCGCGCGAAGACGACGACCGAATCGTCTGGCGCCAAAGAGGCCCAGACCGGCTTCTTCGATGGTTCGAAGTCGGGCAGCAGCGTGAGCTTGCCGGTGGTGAGCTCGTATTCGAACCCGACCGATTTCTTCGGCCCGTCGCCGTCCTGATCGTCGGCCGCCGCGGCACCGGCCCCTCCCCGCCGTTGCTGGGGTGAATCGGTGGGATCGGCAGCTGATCCGTCAGCCTCCTGACCGCCTTGCGTCGTCGTCGCCACAGGCTTCTTCTTCAGACCGGGAACATCGGCATCCTTCGGAACCTCGACTTCGATGCGAAGCGCCGTGTCCTTGTTGACGAACTTCAACGTCTTGATGGGCAGGTGCTGCGCGTCCATCGGTACAAGCGTCGCGCTGGCCAGCATCGCCGCCATCTTCGCGTGATCGAAGAGCGGCGCTTTGACGCTCGCGCCTTTGCCGCCAGGACGCGCGGCCAGCGACGGATCAGCCAGCATGTAACGCTTGCCGTCGCGCGTTTCGTATGAGTACCAGAAGCGGTCGCTGAACTCGAGCCAGTGCGGCACGACCTGAGTGTCGAAGACAAGCTTGTTCATCTTCGGCGCCGTCCACTGTGAAGCCAGCGCATAGTTCGGCGACCGCACCGCCGGATCGTCGCTTGCTTTGAGAAGGCCAATACCCGAAGGAAGCAGTGCCAGACACGTGGACGTGATGAGCAAGCGTCGCCAAACAACGGGTGGCTTCATGAAGCCTCCAATCTGAGATGATGATGCCGGGAATGAGCAACACAAAGAGCAAGGCCCGCGCCGCCGCGTTACGACCGTGGTGCGAACGGCTGTTGTGTCATGCGACTGCGAATTTGTTGGTGTTTTTCGGTCGCGAGCCTGGCGTGCGGGGACGGATCCTGGCTGAAAAAAAATCGGATTAAATTGTAGTAAAGCGCAATCGAAGCGACATTCGCGTCTGATGTCGCGCGTGAGATGAGGCGGATAGAGACGATGTGGGGCCTGCTCGCTCCAGCGTTCAACCAGCCGCGCGACATCCGTGTCGCTCTTTCACAATCGACACGGAATTGTCTCAATTCTCAGTCGAGATCGTCATCCCGCGTCACTGCTGCTCACTGAAGTCGCCTCGCAGCCGACGCGCGCGACACAGGAAACATCGGACATGACACACCCGTGCGTCATCCACGCGGAGTATGCTGATACTCAGCGTTGCGAGCTCGCCATGCCGGTGATCGATGGGAACTGCGCTTGTGGCCGCATCATAGCCAGGGGCAACGCCAAGACCCAATGCAGTAACGTGTCGGTCTGGCAATTCTCGCGCTGAATCCAGGATTCGGCAACGTTGCGCGTCGCCAGACGCGTGCCTACGCTGACGTGCTGCGAAGCTATTGGGTGCTCGTGGTCATGGACCAGTGCACTCGCCGTCTCGTCGGCTTCGGCGTGCAGTGCGGCACCGTCACCGCCGCCGACGTGTGCCGGATGTTCAATTCGGTCATTCGTGGCCACGCCTTGCCTCGATACGTCAGCACCGACCACGATCGATTGGAGTCTGAGGGTCCGCGAATGCACCTCTAACGATCGATCGACCCAACGACTGGACCACGATAATGTTCTTGGTAGGGACAGGCACGTCGCAGCCAAACAGACGGAAAATACCCGGTTCCACCTGAAGTCTTCGAACGAGTGTGCTACAGATGGCCCTGAACCGATCTAGTCCCGAATGACTATCTCGACGGCTTCGAACGTCGGCGCCGGCTCGTCGGGCGACAGGAACAGCCATCGGAGCAGGTCGCGGTAGAACCCGAATAACGGCAGGGTGTCCGCCACCTGATTACGAAGCATCTCACGGCGCTCCTTGAACCCCGCGTGACTCGCCCGCGTGAGGTATTCGCGCTCCTGATGATAGTTCCAGAGCGGCTGAACCTGGACCTCGATGGTACTGTCCCACCAGTTGAACACCGACTTGATCGCTTCCCAACCGGTTTCCTTGCGGCCTCTCTCGGCCATATAGTCCTTGACCTCGATGAACTGCAGGCGCGACGTACGATCGGCGACCGGGATGCCATGCTTCTGGAGAGCCTGCGGATTCCATTCCAGCTTCAGCAGCGCCTTGTGAAGCGCGCGCACGGCAGTAGCATCGCCGACGACCACTTTCACTCCAAACACGTCCTTCACGAATCCACCCAGATGCCGGAGCTGCTTGTCCGCGTTCACGAGCCGATCGAAGTCAAAGATGGAGTCGACCACCTTGTTCCAGATCTGCTCTTCGGCCTTGATGCGGCTGATGACCTTGTGAATACCCCACTCGTTCATCCCTGCCGGCTGATACTCGACAACGTTGGCGACGAGGCTGGCGCGGCCCCAGACGCCGCCGTCGTGATAACGCAGCTTCCGAAGCTGCCGCGTGCCGAGATCGAGGTCGGTCTGTGAATACAACTCGCTGGGCGAAATACTCTTCACCAGGGTGAAGCGTTCCTTGGTCGTTTCGACTTCGCCGATGACCACGCTCTGCAGCGTGTACGTGGAATCGAGAAACGTCTCGCACAGCAGTTCACACACCTTGTGCAGCTGTGCTTCCCCATGGCGAATCATGCGCGCAAAGGCCGTGCGGACATCGGCGAGGCGGGGCCGGCTGAACTCGAAACAATGCGTCTCGTTGGGCGACGCTTCGACGCGCCGGCGCATCTCGTCGAGATAGCCGACGAGCTCGTTGACGTCGGGCTCGTTGATCACCAGCCAGAGCGGTGAGCTTGAATGCGTGGACGACATCAGCTGCTCGGCGCTCAGTCTAGCGCTCGCGCGTCCTTGCGAAAAGGTACAAAGGCGTCGCTATTGACGGCGTGGCCGACATTTTTGGCAGACAGACGCTTCTCGGGCACGGTCCTGACCTTCGGCACCGGAAGGCACCTATCGAATCGAGACATTCCTGTTGCCGTGTCGCGCCAGTCCTACAGTGCTGTCGCCTAGCAACAAAGGCCTTGCGAACGTGGATCCGCAAAAATATTGGCGGTCTCGCAAAATGATTCTCCCGCCGAGTTGGTGCACGCCTTGCCATGCATCGGACGTTCCCGATCGTTCTGCACCATTGCACGACCCATGCGTGGAGGGGGTGAGGATGAGAGTTCGGATTGGCGTGGCGATTGGAGCGCTGCTGTTGTTGACAGCCCGGGGCATCTTTGCCCAATCGTTCCAGGGAGGCTTGCGCGGCGCGATCAAGGATTCCGGCGGCGTTGTGCCCGGTGTCGAGGTCACCCTGACCAACGAGCAGACCAACATCAAACGCTCGACCATCACGAACGAACGTGGCGAGTACGTGTTCGCGACCGTCGATCCAGGCAACTACATCGTCAAGGCCGCGCTGCAGGGGTACAAGACCGTGGACCGTGGCGGGATTCGCATCGCGACGCAGCAGTTCCTGACGCTCGACCTGTCGATGGAGGTCGGCGCGATCACCGAGAACGTGACCGTGACGGGTCAGGCGCCGCTCATCGAGACATCCAACGCCTCGCAGGGCACTGTGCTCGATACCGAAGCACTGCAAACCCTGCCTGCGCCTGGGCGCGCTGCGTTCCTAGTCGGCACGTCAATCCCGACTGTGATCCAGTCAGGCGACGGTCAGTTCAATCGGCAGCAGGATCAGACCAACGCATCGCTGCTCTCGCTTGGCGGCGGGACCCGCCGCGGGAACAACTACACGCTGGACGGCGTGCCGATCACCGACATCAACAACCGCGCTGTCGCGAACCCGACCATCGAGGCGCTCGACGATGTGAAGGTGCAGGTGCACACTTACGACGCGGAGATGGGCCGCACCGGCGGCGGCGTCTTCAACACGACGTTGAAGTCCGGCACGAACAATTTTCACGGCACCGCGTTCTTCCAGACGCGACCCGTGTGGGGCGCCGCGAACAACTATTTCAGCCAGAAGGCGTTCGAATCCAACGGCGATCCGAAGAACGCCAAACCCGACACCGTGTACTACCTACCTGGCGGCGGGTTCGGCGGACCCATCGTGAAGGATCGCACCTTCTTCTGGGTCGCCAGCGAGGATTATCACGATCTCTCGACGCGGAACGTGTCGACGATCTTCCCTACGGCGGCAGAACGGGCCGGCGATTTCTCCGCGCTCACCAACACCAGCGGCGCCAGAGTGACGATCTACGATCCGCTCACCCACCTGCCGTTCCCGGGCAACATCATCCCGGCCAGCCGCATCAATCCCGTCGCGGCCAACATCCTGAAATACCTGCCGCTGCCGCAGGTGAACGTCGATAACGGCTCGAGCAACTACACTGCGACGGCGCAGATCATCGACTACTTTCAGCAGGAATACACCGCGAAGGTCGAGCACAAGTTCACGGACACAGTGTCTCTGACCGGCTTCTACCTGTACAACCGCACGAATGAGCCTTGCTCCGACTACTTCGAGCCCGGGTTGAACGGCGCGAATCGCTTCGCCGATCCGAACGACTATTTGTTGAAGCGCCGGCCGCAGATTCTCGCGCTCAACAACACCTGGATCCTCAGCGACACCTCGGTGCTCGCGCTGCGCTACGGCTACACGCGATTCGTCGACAACAGCACCATGACCATCGATTTCGATCCGGCCACGCTCGGCTTCTCGCAGACATTCCTGAACCAAGTGTCCCAGACAGGCGGCCCCAAGTTTCCGAGCGGCACGCTGAACGGCGGTTATAGTCCGTTCGGTGCCATTCTACCGTCGTACCGCACCTACAGTTCATCGGGCGTGAACGGCAGTTACTCGAAGTTCGTCGGCACACATACCTTCAAGATGGGCGCCGACTATCGCAAGATCGGCGTCAACCTCCTCAACCCGGGATCGAGCTCCGGCACGTTCCAGTTCGACAAGGAGTTCACGTCGTCAACCGGGCTGAACAACAACAGCACGACCGAAGGCAATTCGATTGCGAGCTTCCTGCTCGGTTATCCGACGGCGGATGCCGCGCGTCCCAGCACGATGACGTTGACCAATCCGCTCGACATCTACACCAATTACTACGGCGGCTACTGGCAGGACGACTGGCGAGTCAGCTCGAAGTTCACGCTGAACTATGGACTGCGCGTCGAGCACGAGGACGGCATGCGTGAGGTGAACAACAACTTCACCGTCGGGTTCGACACGACCGCGACCAGCGCGCTCTCGAGTGTCACGATTCCAGCCAGCGTCGATCCGACCGGCGGCACGCCCTCGCGTTCTGTGGTAGGCGGGCTGATGTACGCCGGCGTCAATGGCAACCCGACGCAGCAGGGCAATGCCCCGAAGGCCAAGTGGTCGCCGCGCGTCGGCGCCGTGTATTCGATGAACTCGACGACCGTGCTGCGCGGCGGCTACGGACTGTATTGGGCGCCGTGGAATTACGCGGTGCCGAGCAATGCCACCAGCAACTACGGTCAGATCGGCTACACCAACAACACAGTGAGCCCGCAGACGGCCGGCACACCGACGGTCAGCCTGACCAATCCGTTTCCCAGCGGTCTGGTTGCCGCGGCCGGCAACTCGCTCGGGTTGTTGAGCGGCGTCGGCACGCAGATCAGTTATGTGGATCAGTACCGGACGGCGCCGCGGGTGCAGCAGTATTCAGCCGACCTTCAGCGCGAGTTGCCCGGCGCAATGGCGATAACGTTGAGCTATGTCGGCGCCCGCGGCGATCACCTGCCGCTGGGCGGCTCGAACGACACGGTCGTCAACATCAACCAGCTCGATCCGAAGTACCTGGCGCTCGGCACTTCGGTGCTCAACCAGAATGTGCCCAACCCGTTTTTCGGCAATGCCAGCGCCGGCCCCCTCTCGACGCAGCCGACGCTGACCCGCGCGCAATTGCTGCGGCCGTTTCCGCAGTTCCTGAATATTCAGGATCGGCAGGTCTCTGAGGGCGTCAATCGCTACAACGCGTTCGTTGCCGAATGGACCAAACGCCCGCGCAAGGGCGGACTGGGAGGACGGGTCAGCTACACGTATAGCGTGTTGAAGGACAACCAGGTCGGAGAGACCAACTTCTTCTCGAACAACGGCAACGGCATCCCGGTCAACAGCTACAACTATATGACGTCGAAGCCCGCATGCCAGGCAGGACAGCAGTTCACTACGGCCTGCTACGACCCGCTCGCGGAATACCAAACCGGCATTCTCGACGTGCCGCACCGGATCATCGTCGCGCCGATCTGGCAGCTTCCATCGCCGGCTGCGACAAGCGGTCTCGCGAGTTGGTTAGCGGCGAACTGGACGGCAGCGGCCGTATTCAATTTTCAAAGCGGCTTTCCGATTGGGCTCGCCGAGTCTGACAACACGCTCTTCAGCGGCGCGACGCGGCCCAACGTCATTCCAGGTGTGGATCTGGCGACAAGCGGCGACCTCGCTGGCCGGCTTGCATCAGCCGACCACTCGACGGCGACGTGGCTGAATGGCCAGGCGGTGACGGCCGTTGTCGCCGGCACGTTCGGCAACGCACCGCGTCTGGAGACCGACGCCCGCACGCCGCGCATCATCAACACGGACCTGTCCGTGTCGAAGAGTTTTGCATTGAGTGGCGGAAAGTCGGCGCAGCTGAAGTTCGAGGTAATCAACCTGTTCAACCGCGTTCAGACCAACAGCATTGCCGTGACCGCCGGCACGTCGACTTTCGGACAAATCACCAGCCAGTCCGGGTTCATGCGGCTATCGCAGATCATGTTCCGTTTCACGTTCTGAGGGCGGTGACGTCGGCGGCAGAAGGATTCGCAGATTGAAGCGTCGGTGCTCCACTCCGCGGGGGTTTCACGAGGATGCCTTACCATGCGAGGTCTAACGAGCGATCCGATTTCCAGTTAGCTACGTCTCGCCGTGGCTACGGGTGCCGGCCGATCATCCGCTGCGGCGGATTCAGCGCATCGTCGAAGCACGACTTAGGTCGTGCCCGTAGCGAATCGTAGATCGTTGTAGCGGCGAATTTGCAATTCGTCATGGACAGGTTGGGGCCTATTCATCGTGGCGACGTTCTCGCGGGCATCCACGTTGGCACGCAGTCCCGGTTGAAGAGCGAGTTGAACGGCGCGCTCGTGCGGAAGACTCGCGAGCCATGCCTTACCGCTCGCCGTTGCGTGGAGGGAGACAGCCGTTTCCGATGCTCGGCTGAATATAGACAGGCGGCCAATCGACGTCCTGACACGCAAACTCACGCCAGCCATGTCGTCGGGCGTCATCCTGCGCCGAAAAAACACAGAGATCACGGAGACCGCGAGTTTCTCAGCGCTGCTGGCGTTCTTTACGGTCTTTTCCAGGCTCGACCGAGGCCTCGATGAACGCGTGGAACATCTCGTTCCAGGTCTGCGGCCCCCATATCACATCTTGATCCGGTGCCGGGTTGAGACGGTTCTGTGCGGAGTTGTCGTAGTGGGCTATCGCCTTGATCGTAGTGCCGCTACGGAGCTCGAGGGGAGTCGCAAGCTCGTAGGTCGTCTGCCACATTGGGCTGTACTTCGAGACACGCAGCAGCGGCGTCTCCCCGCCATCTGGACGAATGACCGAGAACGTCATGTCCTTGCCCCGGTAATGCATGTGCGGCGACAACGCGTACAGCGTGGCATCCGATGTAAACGTCAGCGTGCCGGAAATCTCCCAGTTCGGCATACGCGCGGGAATGTTCGGGATGAGCAGACGGCCGCGTGCGTCCGACGGCACCTCCCTGCCGTCGACGAACACCTTCTCGTTGACGGTCATCATCACGGATTCGTGCGCGACCTTGCCTTTCGCAAACCATACGCCCATCGTGACGTGCGTGCGTTCCTCGCGGCCGGTGGTCACGAAATGCATGCCCCACGCGAGATGCTTGCGCGCCGCCAGCCGCTTGGCGACACCGGCGGGAAAACGCAGGAAGCCGCCGCCGGGAACGTAGAACAGAATCGGATAACCAAAGTCCTCGGATGCGGTCGCCCTGAACGTCGATCCGTCATCCAGAACGGCAACGCCGTCACTCAGCGGTCCGCCCGGCCACAATTCGCCGTGGCCGATCCTGGTGTGTGCGGGGAGATCGCCGACGCCGACGCCGGCGTGGTGCACGACGCGAGGATTGCTGGGACGGACTTCGAGCGCCTCGACGAGACGATCGTTGGCAAACGGCAGCTGGCTCCAGACGGTGAAGGTGGGTAATTCGCCGGTGGCGGGCAACGCGAATTCGATCGGCAACTCGACGATGGCGTCCGGCGGCCGCTGCATCGTGCCGTTCCACCCTTCAGGAAAGTGCGGTGGTTCCGGCGCTGGCCCCTCGCCGCGCACGGCGCCAGAGTCCGCCCATGCGACCAGCGTGTTGAGCTCTGATCCGCTGAGCAGCCGTGAATTGCGGAACTCGCCGATGCCGGCGTCGGCGCCCCAGGGCGGCATCTCGCCGGTGACGACCTTGGCTTTGATCGCCTTCGCCCATGGCCGCGCCTGCTCGAAGGTCAGCAACGGCATCGGCCCCGCTTCACCCGGCCGGTGACACGACGCGCATCTGCGGTACAGAATTGGGGCGACGTCGGCCGTGAACGTGGGGACGGCGGTGGTCTGCTGATCAACCGCGATCAAGACAGCCGACGCCAGCCCCAATTTCGCGATCAGCCGCATTCTTGAAGAATGCTAAGCACCCGCCCGGCTAAAAGTCCACCTGGAAACCGATCTTCATGAAGCGTCCCGGCAGCACCTGCGTCGGCCGGTACAACGTCGCGTAGTTCGCGTTGGTCGCGATGGCCACGTCGGTGTTGGTCACGTTATAGACGTCGAGGTTGATCACGCCCTTGACCTTGTGGCCGTAGCCCTCGCCGAGCGGCACCCTCTTGCCGATGCGCATATCCAGCTGTTGCAACCGGTCGCCGTAGACCGTGCCCGCGGGAACCAGATTGATCGTGGTGTTGGCCGCGCCCCCTGACAGCGGCCGGCCCAGCGCCGGCGCGACCACCGAGTTCGGCGCCGCATAGTTGGCGGCGAGTTGCGGTCCGGGAATGCTCTGCCACGTGCCGCTCAGCTGAACGTCGATCTTGGGAATCGTGTAATGCGCGATCAGCTTGCTCTGTGTGTACGCCGACCACGGCGTCTGGATGCGGCAGCTGGACTGCCAGGTGCCGGGCGAAACGATGGTGCCCGGGGCGGCGCCGCCCTGGTTGCCGGTCACTTCGGCCGCAGTTCCGACATACGACAGCATCTCAGGAACCTTGGCGGTGACATCGCAGTTGTCCGCAGTTCTACGGCCGACGCTGATGCCGCCCTGCAGCAGCAGGTTGGACATTCGCGCGTTGATGCCGACATCGAAGCCGTTCCAGTGATCGGTCCATTCGCCGATCGTGTCCGACAGCGTGCTATACAACTTTGCCGGCACACCGAATTTCGACGGGTTCAAATCGTAGGCGGTGACCGGATAGCCGCCGCCGTTGGGCAGGTTCGGGTTCACCGGGGCCGCAATCGTGAATTGGTCGAAATCGCTGGCGGCCAGCGCGAGGTTATCGACCGCCCAGAAGTTGCCGAAGAGCCGTCGGAAATAGGCGACGTCGATCGACATCCTCGGCAGCAGCTGATGCTGGACACCAGCGCTGAACTCCCAGTTGTAGTTGCGGTGTCCCCAGCCGCCGAGCAGGTTCGGATCGTAGGTCGCGCCCGGCACCAGCGAACCGAAGTTCTGGTCCGACAGCGCGCCGCACGCATCTCCAAGGTTGCTGTTGGCCGCCGGGTTGAGCAGATCGCAGTCCGGGATCCCGTTGCGATTCGTGTCGGTCCACGACCGCGTCGCGATCGAGGACAGCGTGTTGATCGGGTTGGTGTTCGACGCCAGGCCGTTGAGCCCCTGACCCAGCAGGTACTTGCTGGCGCTGGCCCGGATCGCGGTCCTGCCGCTGCCAAACAGGTTGTAGACCACGCCGAGCCGCGGGGTAATGTCTTTCCAGTTCAAGGCCGATGTCGCCGGAACATTCACGTTGCGATTCGGGAACAGCAGGCCGGGGCCCAGCACCTGATCGGGAAAGCCGGATCCGAAGTAGTCGAACCGCAGGCCCGCCGACAGTGTCAACCGATCGATTGTCCACTTGTCCTGCGCGAAGATCCCGAGGTTGTTCGAGTGCGACTGCGCCGCATAATTGAATGCGCGCTCGGTCAGCTGGTTAATCACGCCGTTGTTGAGGCGGTAGGCCAGTGGATTGTGGTGATACGCCGTGCCGTCGATGTACCCGAACATGTCGCTGATGCCGACTTTGAACGAGTGCGCGCCGGTGATATACGTCGCGGACGCGCGGTAGAACGGCTGACTGTCCCAGATGTTCTGGTAATTGGCGCGCGCGCCGTAGGTGATCCCGGTCGCCTGATCGGTGATCGACGGTTTGCCGTAGAGCATCACGTCCGGCGACGCTTCTTGATCGCCGAAGCGCTGCACGTGCAGGTTAAACGTGCCCTCGACCAGCAGGTGGTTGGTGATCGGCGCGCTGAAGTCGACGAAGTAGAAACGCGAAATCGGAAAGTCGTAGGTCCGTCCAGCCTCCGGCGCCTGCGTGCTGCTCAGGCTCGCGGGACAGCCGCATCGTGCCTGATCGACAAAGTGAAAGGCCAGTTTCAACTTCGGCGTCGTTTGCCAAGTGAGCCGGAGTTCCCGGTCGGCGATGTGATCACTGTTGATCGGATGCGTCGTCAGGTCGGGGTTGAAGATGTTCGAGATGAGCGGGTTGGGATCGCGCGCATTCTTGTTGACCCACATGCCGCCGACGTAACGGTCGGACACCGTGTAGCGACCGGACACATAGAACCACACCGAGTCCTTCTTCAACGGACCGCCGAGACCCGGCGACACTTCCCACAGGGTCTTGATGGAATCCACCGACGGCAACCCGGCATCCTTGAGGCGCTGGGTCAGATTGCTCGCCTGCATTGCAGCCGTCGAGAAGGTCGCGTTGGTCGTGCCGGAAAACCGGTTGCCGCCGTCACGCGGCACGTAGTTGATCCTGGGCCCGCCTTCCTCGAGGTCCGCTGACAGGCCGGCGGTGTCGATGGTCACTTCTTGCGCGGCCGTGCTGTTGAGTACCGAGCCGCTCAAGCCGCCGCTCGACACCAGGGTCCCGACCGGCACGCCATTCTGCATGGGACGGAAGTCGGTGTTCTTACTGCCGTGAACGCTGAGCGAGGTCATGGCGTCGCCCAGAAACCCACCGACGTCCTGCGCCGAAGTCGTCACCCCGGGCTGGAGGACGGCGAGGCTATAATAGTTCTTGGCGCCGAGCGGCACCGCGTCGATCACTTCATGGGTCATGACGCGCTGCTTTGTCACGCTCTGCACGTCGACCAGCGGGCTTTGCGCGCTGACCGTCAACGTCTCCTCCAGCGCGCCGACCTTGAGCTCGGCGTTCACAGTCGCGGTGAAGGATCCCGACAGCTCGATTCCCTCACGCTTGAACCCATTGAAACCTTCGAGGCTGAAGGTCACTGTGTAAGTGCCAGGCCGCAGCGACTCCAGGCGATACTGCCCGGACCCGTCAGTCACGGCCGTGCGCGTCTTTTCGATCAGGGCCGGGCTCGCCGCCTCAACGCTGACGCCGGGCAGGACCCCCCCGGAGGCATCCTTGACGACGCCGGTAATCGACCCCTGCGTTTGCGCGGACACGCTGACGGCGGATGACAAGCCGATCGCCAGCGCAAGTAAGAAGATGCCGGACTTACTCGTCATATATCAGTTCTCCATCAAGCCGATCGTCCTGCAAGAATTCTCAGCGTGCCGCCGGTGTGTCGCCTGGCGTCATCAGATGCGCGCTCGTCGTACCAGCGTTCATGATCCACATCCCGCCGCCGCTCCCGTTTTCCGGCAAGCCGATGGTCTTGGTCGTCGCGCCGGGCACGGAGGTGGTGACGTGTGGCCGCGAGCCCCAACGCGTCGGCCCCATCAGGTGGTACCAGATCGATCCGTATTCGGGTTTCACGCGCGTGCCGTCTTTTTCCGCGGCGGCAAACGCCGCTTCGCGCTGATCGCCCATCGCGTCGATCTTGAGGTTCTGCGCCACGCGCGGTAGATTCGCGATGCTGGTGCACACCGTCGAGAACGCCGGCTGCGTCGGCAGACCCGAAATGTCGTAGCAGGCCAGGCGGTTGGTACCCTTGCGCAGTGTGTCGTAGGTGAAGTCGGACTTCCATTTGACGACGGTGGCCTCGGCCGCGAGGTTCGCGGGAGCGGCCAGCAGCGCTCGCGTGACGTCGGCCTGCACGGCCCCCGGCTCGAGCGGCAGCGCGGCAGGAGCGGGCGCAGCCGACGCGCGGCCGACGCGTTGACCGCCTTGCGGCGCCGACGGCTCGGGACCAGGCGCACCTTTCATGTACGAGTACAGCTCGGGCGAGCCTTGCGGCATGCCGGGGCTGAAGGTCGGGCTGCGGCGATAGAGACGCTTCTTGAATCTCCAGCCCTCGGCCGTCTTGACCAGCCAGTCTTCGTAGATCCCACTATCCTCGACGAACGGCGGCACCGCGGCGACGTTGAAGACCAACAGGTACGCCGAGCCCTTGACGACGCCGTCCGCCGTCGGAGTGACGACGATGTTGGTGGTGGTGTGACGCACCGACCGGTTGTCGCGCACCCAGCCGCCCTGCTGGTTGTGGATCGCGATTTTGTTCGCTTCGCGGCCGATCCGGTTGTTGAAGATGCCGTCGGGCGTGAACATCGACGCGTAGTTCGTCCCGTCGTCGCCATAGCCCATGTCGGTGTAGCGCGTGTAGATGCCGTAAAGGTTGTAGATGTCGAAATAGTCCTGCGTGGTCAGCTTGGTTTTCGACTCCGCCGCCGCAACGAATTTCCAGCTGGCGCCGGCAACGACGATCGCCACAACACAGACGAGGGCCACGAGTGTCTTGCGCATCGCGTCTCCTATTTCCTGACCGGGAACAGCTCGTCCATCCCCTGCGGCATGGCGGGCTTGAACGTGGGGAACGTCCGATAGAGGCGCTTCTTGAACTTCCAGCCCTCTTTCGTCTTGACCAGCCAGTCCTCGTAGAGACCACCACTCTCGACGAAGGGCGGCGTCGCGGTGACGTTGAAGATCAGCAGGTAGGCCGAACCCTTGGCGCCTTCCGCCGTCGGCGTGATCACCAGGTTGGTCGTGGTGTGCCGAACTGACCGGCCGTCGCGCACCCATCCGGCCTGCTGATTGTGAATCGCGTTCTTGTTCGCTTCCCGCCCGATCCGCGGATTCGGCTGGCGATTGTTGTTGCTGAACTCGCCGTCGGGCGTGAACATCGACGCGTAGTTGGTCCCGTCGTCGCCGTAGCCCATGTCGGTGTAGCGCGTGTAGACGCCGTACAGGTTGTAGATCTCGATGTAGTCTTCGGCGGTCAACTTCGGCTTCGATTCGGACGCCGAGACATATTTCCAGCTGACGCCGATGGCAGCCAACGCGACGCCGAGCATCATCGCAACGAGTTTCTTGGACATGGCGCCTCGCATGAAACCTACAAAAGTGAAGCGCGCGAATCGTGCCTCAATCCGTCGTTCACATCAATCATTGAGTGTTATCTTTTTGATAAGATTCAGTTATCGATAACAACCGGCATTTTGGATCGGCGCGGGCCGCGACTTGCGAGGAAGGACTGCTGCGGATCAGCGCGACAGCACTGGTGCCGAAGCCTGCCAGATGGGTCGCCGAACCG